>JAAUXU010018137.1_pt1 | contig 31075 bp, 27 predicted proteins | sample 7278151 | NCBI WGS metagenome assembly JAAUXU01 (sample SAMN14350113, study PRJNA611818) | marine sediment metagenome | isolation source: surface marine sediment (1.8m) | place: French Polynesia: Moorea | collected 2018-08 | reverse complement strand
AGAAACACAGCAGAGTCAGAACTCGGAGAAGGAGACGACGAAAAGTCCACGCTTATTCACCAGAGACGATGCTTCCTACACTGATTTTGACTGTATAACAGTTAGGTGTGGTGGTCAGGCCGAGACAGGAGGACTGCAGTGAGGCCGAGGGCAGCGAGGCGGTGATGGTGGACATGGAGAAGAGCAAGAACGACTCACACAGTCTTTGCCTCTTCAAGTTCTGCATTGTTCGGCACAAAAAGAGTAGAAAGGAGTGAAAAGGTCCTGAAGACCCTACATACGCACGACTGAAGGCATCCATTGTAGGGGCGAGTTTTTCTGAGCCAGGAATGGCGGAGAATCTGGCAGAGGACTCCTTTTACGTCACAGAAAGAAGACGTCTCTGCCAAAAAGCAATGGCTCTATGTAAATAGCATCCGTTAATGTCTTCGGGACAACGAGGCTGATACCGCGCCAGGTACTGGCAAGTGCGTGCGCGCGTGTTTTTCAATCTCAGAGTCGATTTGAAGGAGGAATAAGGTGGATAAATGTCGACAGAAAAATAGCAACGGAGATGGAGTTTGACTTATCGAATGTTTTTCTCGATAGGAGATCCTGTGGTTGCCTCGCAGGACAATTGATGCTTCGCGTCTTTACACTGTACTTGGCCGATGGTCGTCGGTTGCTACCTGTACACATCCGTTGATCAAATATGATCAGTCCGTGTCTCCATCGCATCTGGATTTAGAGACGATGGAGGACAAAAGTAGAGCCTCCTTTTCAGGAAATTGGAACGGAATTAATTTTGTGTACGTGTGTGGAAAGGGGAGAAGCTGAGAATCCCGGGGAATTGTATTTGCTGCTTATCTACGCTTGTTGTCCTTTAGGAGCAAGGGACGAGAATTTGGGACAAAAACTACTCTTCTCATATCTACGGTGGCGTCGCTGAAAATTGAGGGGAGAAGGTACAGTGCGTGTCTATGTACATATGGGATAGTTTTTTGCGGTTCTCTCTCTCTCTCGGTGTTTTGTCTGAATATTTTAGGGTCCTCCCTTTCTCTGTTGTACAAAATGTGTGTGTGTGTGTGTGCGTGTGCGCGTGTGTGTGTAAGAGAGAGAAAGAAAGAGATCCTGTAATAAAATTTGCAATGTCGTGGTCCACATGTGACGCTTCAAAGCCGCGTATCATATCATACGAGCTTAAAATCGACATCTCGATAAATAAACCCGCTAAAATATTCCTACTTTCTTGTCCTAAGCGCAAATAGGAAAAGGTTTTAAATGTCACCATTGCGGCTTCTAAGCAGACTCAAATCCCTTGGTTTCTGTCCTCCCGAGAACAGTGGAGAAGGGGAGGGAGGGAGGGAGGAGGGTTGCAGTTGCAAAATTTTGCATGTAGTCGAATTTACACATATGTACGTAGCCAACATGACCATAAGCGTAGGCAAGAGTGCCTCGCAGACGTGATTTCTGGAACTACGAAAAAAAATCCTTGGAAACATACGTATGTAGTACATATATCCCACACTTCGTTCTGTTGGGTGTTGTTTCCGCAGTCGACGGTGACGTCTTCGAGTCTGAAAACTTTTGCCATGAAGGACGGCGCCAAAAAGTCGGCGAGAAGCGGTCATGGAGAGGTTTCAACATATCGCATAGCGCTGCACTTCGACCTGGCCAAACGACACCAGTCTGTTCATATTAGCTGAGCGTACGTGCTGTCAGGTTCGAAAGCGTTCGTCACACCTCGATCTTCTCCATAGGCATGAATGACGGTTCTTCTTCCAAAAGTCCCCCGCCGGATGCTTCAAAATTTAGTCTGAAAAATGGCGCTGGAAAGCTGTGCAAGCTCGTCTACAGCTTGAATACACAATTTGAGAGACGCTGAGGGCTCAGACACTAGCGGATGCAAATGCCTCCCACAATGGTCAACCTCATGAGCCATCTCAGCATTTTAAATACTATGGAGACGACCATTTTTGATGACTACACTTGTGCAGCAGGACTTAGATGCCTTGGCAGAGAATAGAAGGACTACAAGCGTCATACCCACGACGTTTTCTAAAAGTTCGTACTCTAAGGGTCATTGTTGAAAAAGTGTGAATCTAGAGGTATTATGAATACTTTCTAGTTCCTATGTTGGTAAGCACTCATATGAACCACGTACGCGCACCGCTGCGCTCACCTGCACCCTACGGTTCTGTGCTATGCAGCAGACAAGAGCTTGGGCATGCCATGCATTCAAGTAAGTGACTTTATGGACACTACCATACTAGTATCGTACGTCTGTATGTAGAGCTGCTCAGTACAGTCATACCCCATTTTTTACTGCAGTGCTAACCTGCACAGCAACTGCCTGTAAAGAGTTGTGACCATTCTGGGTCTATCCTCTGTGACAAAAATACAGCAGGAAAAAGTGCAGCAACGAAATGGCTGCTTTGCTTTCCATGTGAAAGGTTTCTCACGATAGTTTTTTGCACGCCAAAAGTGCACTTGAAGCGAAAGGCCAAAAGGGGCGTTGCTGTCGGTGTCAGGGGCCAATTGAAGATGTCAGCCAACTATTTCTTTGCCATGGAAGTGAAAAAAAAAGATGCAACAGCGGTCCTACTCTTTCAGGTACATACAGCGCGTGTACTATGGGTACGCAGTTCTCATGTAGGAGTATACTGAGCCTTAGCATTCACTGCGTGTTCTCGTATCTCGCTGACCTCTTAAGGCAACTTGAAATACTTGCGCAGTTGCTCGTGTTACTCGAGGCTCTCAAGTGTATGGAGAAGGAAAGGAATTTCCTAATGACAAATGCCTTCTGCGCTCACATTCCAACTGCTTTATGACACTTCTACATTGCTTCAGGAAAGATTTCAGGTACAAGAAGCACGTTTGAGTAATCATTTTAATCCTAATGTATTACTGTCCTTCTAGACACGAAAAGTACAGTGTAGAACCGTCTGGCCAGCGTCAAGGTTGCGCAAGACCTGTAGTGATTGTCCAGAGATCCACTCAAAGTAGAAGAGGTCGTACACGGTTTGGGCGAAGAGACCTATACGAAAGTCCTCGAACACGTCTAGTTCTTCAGTCCACTGGCTCTTGTGATCGTCGACAAGTTCATTGCCTCTGTCCCCACAGTCTTGTGGGACTGAGCAGTGGCAAACTTGACAAGGTAACACTAGTCAACTTCTAAAAAATCACACCAGTCACTGGATTGTATGTGGATAGCAAACCTTTTCGTTCTCAAGGCCATGGTTTCCAGGCCAAGTTGTCACCGTCCTGGAAATGAACCACCAACTTTCGTGGTCCCACTCATGCTCCTCCTCCAAAGCACCGCAGATATCTCAGGTTCTCCAATCTCGCGATCCTCCTCTTCGTTCATCGACACGAAGAAATAAACCCTGCAGCTTCTGGAAGCATCGTCGAGCACGTTGATCAACCTCATCTGCTTGAAGCTGCTTTATAACAGGCACGAGCAGCTCATAGAACTCATTGGGTATGTAGACGATGTCCTGACTGCAGTCGTCCGACGTTCAGATGAGACCTTGAGGTCAGTCATCCAAATGACATCCGGATTCTGATCCGACGGAGCACAGGACATCGAGCTGAACAATGACACCACAGAGCCTACCAACAATGATATTGTAATTATAATGACTTTGGTCTCGGTGCACATGTGGCTTCAATACGACTGCTGTCACTAGGTGTTAGTCGGTTTCTATGTGGTGCTAACTTGTTCAAGAACCTTGCACGTAAGGTTGACTGACTGCACAAGGTGCGTACGAATTAGGAATTCCTAGAGTTTGTTTTGTATCTGGTGATGTCACCTCATTCAGCAACCGACCATGAGACAAGAATAGAGTGATGTTGATAGGGATTCGATCCTTGCTGCACATTAACAAGTGTGACGCTGAGTTATTGAGGGTCATAGGGAATTGGATATCCTGCCCCTCTCCTTAGAAAAATCTCGCGCAATTTTCCCATTTAAGGAAGCATTTTTGGTGAAAATGGACTCTCACATACCTCTCTCACCAAATGTCCTCGATCCCATCTTACCTACGCTCACTCCTCCAGGAGAAAGTTTCATTAACGAAGGCATCCACCGCCATCAAAGAATGAGAGTATCGAATGCCACTTCATACTACTCGTACGAACCTTTCTGCGTGCTTGGTATAATGTACGTGTGCACATAGACGAAGCGAAGGAAAACAGGAGATGGCAAACGTGCCATTTACGTGCACGCCCTCGAGCCAAATCACCTCGGGTAGGGCAGAGTCTCGGGACCACCGGGCTGTCGGGGTTCCTCCGAATGATTGCTGCACTGGACGTGCACAGCAGCACTTGTGTGGTACCACAGAGAAGACTTACAAAGCTGAAGTTGAGGGAATCCCGCACGACATGACCATGTCCATGTCGATGTAGCGGAAGTTAGGAATCTGCCACGCATTTGGGTAGAAGATATTTTTTTTCTGTGTATGACTCAGACGGTTCATCAGCAGCCCAACGGAGCCCCGAATGACTGAACACGCGTCTGTCTCGGTCTTGGGCCATTAGCTTTTGGCGATTGCCCGGTTCATCAACACAGAAGAAAAAAGCTAATTGCGTGGGCGTTTTTTGTATTGACTTTGTCAAGATCATTCACTGGCTGAGCTTTTCAGTACAGCATTTTCACTCGAACTGACAGAATAGACTTTGCAGTGGTATATTTCAAGTACGTTCTGTACGTCGTAACGATAAATAGGGCCGAGCAGAGGATTTGTTTGAGGCATTGGCACACGCAGCTATCTCAATTTACTTTTGACGTGTAACACGAAGACAAAGTTGCTGCATAAGTATGAGTGAGACGACGAAACAGTCTTGCTTTACCAGTGGCAGGAACTAAACACACGAGAAACAGATCTAAGTGACTTTGGTGCTGTGCTCAACTTCTCATCAGGGACTCCCTTGATACTCAACTGCTGAGTTGGTGTCTCAGTCTGCCAGGAGGTCGTTTCAATCGGATATGCGAACACCACAGTCATAGAACTTAAAGCTCGTCTTCACTTGTGTGACCTCCATTTAGTCTTATCTCCTGGTCTACGTTTTCTAATCGCGTAGCAAAGTACGAATGCCCCTTGGCACTTGCTGTAACATGTGACGAGAGAGCAGCCACTAGAGATAATTGACCCTCTGCCAAAATGCTTTCTCTCGTCCTCGGTATCCTCGTCCCTCATGGGAGCTTAATTTAGAGCGATTTTTTTGGATGCGGGTGCTTGTGGCACTATTAAGACGACAACAGGCAATTTGGGGACAGTCTGTTTCTCTAAAAGCCTCTTAGGTCACGTCATGTCCTTGGCTGGGTCTTTACCTCAGGGGTATTATACGCGTCTCTGTACCACTCAAGTATTAGAACATCAAGCGAGACGTCTGCAGGAGAGCTGAAAGTGCACAGCATCCATTGCAGTGTTCTGCGGAGTTGGATGACGCTATTTTTGTAGTATCATGCCGTGTTACCTTCATGTCAGTATCATATATGGCTGGTGTGCATGAAAGGCTTTTCCTTGACATAAGAACGAATGGAGTGCCTCGTCCGACTTCGTGGCGCCAAAAGTGCAAGGAACTGTGGCGGCGGCTGCGGCTGCGGCTGCGGCGGCTGCGGCGGCATCGGTGACGCCGGCGCCAGCGACCGCCACGGCAGCAGCAGCACACAAAGACATGCCAAGTTAGGTCATTGTAGCAGCGCCTTCAGGGGGGTCAGCGACGTCTCACGTCCCTACAGTCGCCGCCACCGTCGTGAAAGCCCTGTCTGTCCTCTCGAACGGGCTTTCGCGCCGTCATTCGCCGCTGTAGTTTCATGCCCGCGTCGTCATCGTCACGCGATCGGCGCGGCGCGACTCGCCGGCGCCACGAGGAGATGATGCATCGGAATAGAACTCGGCCAAAAAAATGGTCTGGAATGTACCTCAGTCGTCTCTCCCCCCTCTGCATGAGGCACTGGCCGTGTCTTTGGCAGACCCATCCCCGGATAGGACGCACCCGGATTTTGTGCATGTTTTCAAGTCAGCAGTAGCAATTTTGAACTAGCTGTGCCCTGGTTCCCGCTCGTACAGGGTGGGCCAGCAAAATGCGGAAAGTTTTGCTGCCGGAATTTGATGGCCTGGTCTTTGATCACCACATTTTTTATAGAAAGAATAGAGATCGTGACCAAGTACAGTCCTCACACCGCCTGGTTTCAGTGAGGCCTCTCTCTCGTCCGCCATTGTTTCCACCACTGTTGGAATTGGCAACGCCACGTCAGTCCAGCTTTTGGTGGCCCACACTGTAAGGCGCAGGTGATTTTTGGGGGGCACGTATTTCTTATTGAAGAAAGGCGAATCTTGGACGGCGGAAAAGAGGGTAATTCATTATACGTCATTAGGAGGCGCCTCGACGCAGTTCCCCAATTCGAGAGCTGTAGACTTTCCGGGACTATCTTTACTTTCCGCTCCAGATAAAAGCTTTGGTCTTTTACCGTGCATTTGCGACGCCGTTCAAACTTAAGGACCACGGAATGCTAAATTGGAGGAGGGTCTTTCTTTCTTGCGTGCAGCCCACGTGGCGCCATCCGCAATCCTCTGAGGGGAAAGCACTTCTGCAGGTTAAGTAAAGTGACTCAGAGTGATCGTATTTTGCAATGCCAAAATTGGTGTGAGCTGCTAGAACAGCACAAGTCGGTGCGACCAAAAGTAACTATAATTCCCAGTCTTAACACATGTTGACAGGTACTGTAATACGCATGCATAGTTATAAACTGAACTCTCACATGTAAAATTTAACCAAATGACGGACCCTTTAGTGAAAGCCGCACCAATCCTTGTCCTCGCTATCATCCATGAGTGCTTCGAGACTTTCGCCAATTCTTTCACACGCAAAAAGAAGAAATTCCTGGGCGTTTCTAAGAATCTTCTCGACCAAGCAAGACACGCAAACTTGACGAGGCAGAGAAGAAAAGAGGGCAGATATGAATTGTGGCAGAAAAGCAGCCAGTACAGTGCAGAAAAACAAGATTGGAATAACCTAAGTCGTGTGCTTCGATATAACATTGAGTGTGTACGGATTAAAGCGAGCATTTCGTCAGCGCAAGATAAGTACGATGCTTTAGCGCTCGAGAATAACTCCGCCTGTCACAGCACTACAACATCATGTTCGTGCAGGGCGCACGCAGGACGTAGCCAGACCGCAAGTCTGGCCGTAATCACCGAGTGCCACTCAAACGAGTTAAAAGAGCAATAGCAAAACCTATAGACGTATTTTCTATTGTTTCCAATAGATCACTTCTTTGAAAAATTCCATTTCCAGTTGCCAATCAGGATATTTCTCTGTCTGTCAACTGGGCCAAGCGCATTCTCACAGATGTAAACCACCCATCCATATTAGATTTCTTAGGATTGACAAGTGGAGAAAGAGGCATGTTCAGATGAAAAGTCCTTATACTGTATTATCGGATTTTAATACCATTGCTGTGAGGCAGAGAGACAGAGTAGAATGAAGAGAGAACGTTCTGCACAGCGGAGAAAAAGGCTTAAGGTGTATGTACTGGCTGCAGACAGCATATGTACTGCATGGGACATCTCGTGCCGCTTTCTGAAGGCTGAGCTGACCCGACACCCCGAGAGATACTCGTCATCAAAAAGTCCGCATGTGCAAACGGACTCTAAGTTATGTCAGTCCAGGGCTGTACGAGGAAACAGGGCTTTCAAAATGCACGTCCGCGTTCAATTTGGCAGTGCATTTCTACCGAATCAACAACGGACTGAAAAAGAACCCAGTGGGCATTGAGAACAGCATTGACTGGAGGTCACTTTATTCGTTGTTGTGTAGCACACGTATATTCTGAGGTAGAACAATGACAATCACGAACCATGCGAGAGCAAACCCGTTATTGTTGCAGCACATACGGATGTACAGTTTCTTACAGGAGCTGACCTTGAAAAAGGGTCGAATTCCGAGGAACTGAATGAGTTAACAAGAACTGTTCTTGTTGTCTCTATAACAAAGTTATGCATGCGCACATATAAACGCAGGAGTTCGTACTCCTATATAAATGTGTTTTTAATACGTCAGAATGTTAGGCTCGTTCAGCCCATTGAGATTGGGGCGTTAGATTGAATTTAAGCTCAGACTTAGGCCTACTTGTAGCATTGTGCTAATTCAGTTCCCTTTATTTAGATTTGGTAGGTTGCAATAAATACCTGCGTGCAAGTTACATCGATCTCCGAAACACTATCGAGGTTGCGAGTATAGAGGTTGCGTCTTTCCGGTCGAATCCAAAGATACAGGTGGATCACGATTGTTCCGTTGCCATCGCCAATGCACTGGTCTCTAACAGCTGCTGCTGCACCAGCACCTTCTCCGTCTGCAAGTCCGATAGCTGCACCTTGAGCTGCTTGATTAGCCTGAGCTGGGCATATCCATAGGCCCAGTACATATAGAGTAAAAGCAACAGGAACAGCGCCACGGGATACAAAACAGCCGTCTGCGTGAGGAACGAGAAGACCTACAAACAAGAGCAAAACTGAATGAAACACACCTAAAGCTGTGCATCCCAAATATGAGCATCACCTTTCTAACATTTTCGTTTGTGTTGCGGTCGATCAAGAATTGAATGTAATCAAAGACGGCGCAGTCGCCGGTCTCGACGGAACACTCAATGTCCCTGAAAGGGCCGCAACCATTGGATGGCTGCACGGAGCCAAGACTGATCTAAACAGTTCAAAGAATGCAGGATACGTTCGTTACCGAACTGCACATGTCAGTCAGACTCACCCCCACGGCCATTATCACTAGCACGAACGACAGGAGCAGGCAGTACTTGAACAAGGATGACGCGCGGTTGGCCGAGTAGGGCAGGCTGGAGGGGGTGCACACCTAAAGCAGAACAAATGACACATTCATTGTACGCATTCTGTAAACTCATTATAGGCACTGATGAAAAAGCAAATCACTTGTCTTACCACTCTGACATAAAACATCCGGACAATGTAGATGGCTAAAGTCTTGAGCACAGTGACGACCAGAATGAGAGGAGCGAAGAACACTGTCATCCAGCAGATAGTCTGCGAGTATACGATGTCTAGGACGTGTTTGCTCACCCCAAATTCAACCGTTGACAACACAGACGGCAGCAGGCGCTTAGATACTTTTCTGGTGTGGTGGACATTATGAGTAAGAACACACGAACTTTGGAACGTTGCCATTTTCTAACCTCGTTCTCGGTAGATCGACCAAGAAGACTAGCGCCAACTGCACCAGAAAGTCCGTGATAGTGAGCTTGTAGAACTCCTGGCCGACAAAAGTCTCCCAACAAAGAGGTTTGTTGCACCCGCCATCTAACGACAAGGGCTCATTGGTACAAGCCTCCATCAGAATCTGTTGAGATCGGATTGGATTACGTTATTGTTTCTTTTGGTTGTGCGTGAGTCTGTGTATCACATGTCAAACTTCAGGCATTCATCACAACACTGATCACGTCACCAAGAAGTCCACTCCCCTCACTTACCTCATCCTCTGGACAGCTGCCCACCACGTCAGCATCTACTGTTATGTCGGAGCCGTCGAAGCAACCTTCCTGGTGAAGGTAAGAATCATTTATACAAGACCTTTCTGGCAACCTCACAAGATCTTCCTCACCCTGTAGTCGCACTTGACTGTGAAGTACACAGAATAGAAGGCAATAGCGAGCGAAGCCAGCCTTAGCAGGATGCACCTGGTCAGGTTTATGATGAGCTCGACGTTGGCCTCGTATCTCTCGTACACTATCAGCATGCTGAACAGTAAGGGTAAAACGAGATTGGCCAGAGTCACGGCCATCGAAGGTAAGTACTCGAACATCAGGCAAACGAAGTCATTGTCCTCGGCCTCGCACCCGTTGATATCTTTCAGTGTAGGAACCCCCTCTGCCACAAGGAAGTAGATCCCGGTGGCCGTAAGAGTCAAGCAAACGAGGGCGAAGGCGTTGACGGCGATCCGGACTGCCGTGAGATTGATCCGATCGCGTCGCTGCATCCGCTTATTGGCGGCTTTTCGATCCCGAGCAGCCAAGGACCAACGGAGTCTGGCAATAGTCTCTTTCTTTTGCCAGGAGATCCCCTTGGGTTGAGTCACTCGTTGATCCCAGGTGCCAAACACCACATTGCTGAAGGCGGCTCGCGCGTAATCCACCTGGCAATGAGTTATGATTGTTGTGAGCTCGTACCTTGCGGATTTGTAAATGGAGGGGTCCATGAGCTTTGGCACTTCCAGGTCATCAATACACATCGGATAACTTACTAGCAGTCGAGCTCTTATCAACTTACTTGTTCCAGCCTAACTTTGAACGACTTGGCAGAGGAAAAGACGACGGCAACGAGGTTAACGGTGAAGACGGTGAGCATCACGAGGAAGTAGGCCAAGGGAAAGTTGAACCTGGCACCGCCACTCAGCTCGAAGACGAAGGTTCCACTATAGTAGCCGTAGAAGAAGGGTGAGTGCGCCATGAATCCGCTGCCCTCCAGCAAATCGTTGATGACAGCCAGGACACTGTCAGGGGTCGCGAATGTTTCGTTCTGGTATAGCTGGCTACAGCACGAGACCGACTGAGTCTTCTGTACCCAGGTGGACTCGAAGACGAAGTCGCACGGGCCATCGTCGGCCACGTTGACGGTCGAGTCGGCGACGGCATCTTCGGCTAGCTGAGGGACCAAGACCAGGCCGAGCACGAACACAAGGCAGACCGAGTTCAGCGCGATAGTCCACAGCATAAAGGTAAAGACTGGGGACGACGATGACACAGCTCAGTCCAAGCCCAACTTTGTATACGACATTTGCGTGTGAACTTGGGCCATTTTTCTGCAAGAATCCCTTTTTGACCTCAACAGTTGTTAACCCTTTTCCACATCCTCTGCTCCAGCACCAATAAAAGTGCGAATTTGTTTGCATCTGTGCAATCTTCAACAGTGCATTAGTTCGCATTGTAATGTAAAAAATAACGTTAGAAGTGTCATGCAATCACAATTCTAATGTGAGAGCAGGATAGCGGGAGAAGCAACTTTGTCTCGCCTGCTTACGCAAAAAAAATTTCTTGCTTTGAACCGAACTGTGCAAAAGTCTTCCTGAAGCTACAGTGTACCCGAATCGTGCCTCCACGGCGGCGAGTCCTGGCGGTCGAAGCCACGGCCAGCGACGCCGCGATCGCTTTGCCGCCTTTGATTGCGTCTTCACGCGCTTGTGACGGCCGATGGCAGCGCCACGAGCAGCTAGGGCATCGCGGCGCCGCCGTCGCTCTGCTACGGGTACGGCTGCGTACAGCACGTCCAGCAGGTCCCTCACTAGGAAGAGGTCATTCACACATGCGGTGTGCAAAGAAATAGAGTTACATGTTGCGTGGAATTGCACAAACAGCGAGAGCTTCTGATGACCAAGCCCAGCCAGCTCTTAACAAGAAAGATGACTTGAGAGTCTTAGGCCTTCACGGCCATGATCTGGACCCCGCATGTGCGTAATGCCTAAAGGTTCGTCTGCGTTCGCCGCAGCCTCTTCCACCGCCTCCTCTACTTCCAGAGGCAAAATCCCTGCTCCCCTTAGTCTGGATAGCGTTTCTCTACCAGATGGCGACTGCAAGATGCTGGCGTACATCTGAAGACTCTGGCGGCGACTCAGCCGCCGACGATTGCCGTCGCTCTCCGCAGACTCCAACCTCCTGAAGCGGAGCCCCGAATCGAAGGAGTCCAATCGCTGGGTCTCCTCATTTGTTGCTGCGGCATACCGCTGGTCACGAATGTGAGCATAGAGCTCATCTTGGGTAATCTCACTATCTTGAACTTGCCGGTGCTCCGTTCCTCCAGCCCCGTCGCTGACTGGAGGAGGAGGGGAGGGCGAAAAGAGCCTCTGGAGGCTCCTTGACGCTTCTTCTGGCATGATGGATCGTAGATCCACGGTTTAACTGCGTACACTGTGTGTCGTCATGGGAGTATCCTGCTCAGTTATGCGTCAGAGAGACTGGCAAGAACGTGCTTGCCATGAGTCACAGCTCTTAAAGGCCACTTTGTCGATTGTTCTGTGTGTGCGAACGACCTAGTTGATGTGTTTGCACGACAGGTGATTAACTAAAATTCCTCAGCATGAACGTTATCTCTCAGCTCTCACACGGTTAGAACAGCCTGCTGTTGCCTAAGTTTAATCCTCTGACGGCATCTTTCACACGCACTGAGCTGGGCCCGGCGTTCACATGATTCAAGGCCCAGCTGGGCTGCTCGTTATTGACCCTGTCACGGCCCAAACTGTCTTCCAACACTGATGCCATGCACGAGAAAATGAGTCAATGCCATGCCCAAGTTTGACGCTTCGAGGACAGTGGCGAAAACCAAACAGTGGAAAAAAAAGTTCCAGTTGGCAGGCATAGAAATTGCATGAGAGGATGCATTAGACATGAGTGTGGAGGGAAATTGTTCCCTCAGGGAAGGAGTTCGTGCTACCGAAGGATTGAAATAAGTCAATCCCCATTAGGCTTTTTTGTACCAGGAAATATATGAACTCAATGTTATTGATAGCGTGAGAATTGCAGGCGAAATCGCAAATGCCAAAAACTCCGACTGCATTTGCAAAAAATGACTGAAATTGCACTTCCGGACCACTCATTTTGTGCACGCCTTTCCTTCTCGTGTCTGTCTCAGGATTCTTGACGTCTTAATCCTCTGCTCCAGACTCAAATTGCACAAACCAGGAAGGAAAAGCGGACTGAATATGTGTGTAAACGCGTTTTATAAACTTTCGGGGAGTTTTTCCAAGCTTGTGCGTGTGTGTGTTTGTATGCACATACGTGCACATCCTACTGCATACGATGCATGTACGACGTGTTGCCAGCTTATTAAGTTGGTAGAGACGTGAGTGATGTGGGTGCATGGAAGCGAACCTCTGCATCTTGAGTACACGCGCTGTTATAGACAAGCGCCTCCTTGACCTGCCTGCCAAAGTCAGCGTATGCTTGTTTTAGAGGAGGGAGCAGCGCCCGATTAAGTATAATTATTTTGAGGAAACGAGGTGGAAAGAGAGAAATGCGGTCGACCTTTGCTGATGCACCATAATCTGGTGTCTCTTTCAAGCTGGTGTGGACGCTCGTCAAAAGCTCATGCGTGCCTGGTGCATGTCAGTCCATGTATCAATTGCTACCTCGTTTGATGCATGTTGAAGAAAGGAGAATGAAAACGTGCAAAAAAAACTGCAGTCACCTTCTTTTTTTCCAATCCAAAGTGCATTCTGGTTGACTTTTTCTTCCTCAAGGGGACGGAACAAGTTTGCGTGCTCATACTGGGATATGAAGTATACGTCAAGTGTGCAAATCTGCGGCCAGGCATGAAAAAATAGGAGAAGTACCACATGTTGGGACCATTAAAGCCACCAAATGACCTCTTTAGGGACAATTGGAAGAAGGCAATAAAGCAAGATTTTACATCCTATCAAAACCTCGAAACCATGCATATCAGCCGTTGATTTCGAAGCGGATCTGCAGCGCTGCAGTTACCCTGACGATTTTGTTGACGCCTCCTTCCTTGACGGCGGTGGCAACAAGTCCGAGTGTGCGTCCACGCGCGCGAGCGCGTGAGTGCGTGCGTACGTGCGTACGTGCGTACGTGCGTGGGCTGCTGCATGCATGCCTGTTCTAATTTCTCGGGTGTGCGTATAAAAGGAGTCTCGAGTGAGTGAGGAGGCATCAGTCATCGGCAGGACTTCCAATAGCTCAGCCCTCCTCATCTCCACCACCGATACCAAAAAATGGCCCTCAACGTAATTACAATACATACATTTTACAATGCGTTTCCATGCTTTACTAACATAGCATGCGATAAAGTGTGTCCTCTCGTACGCCCAGGCCGCCGTCCTCGTCCTCCTGCTGGCCCCCGCCGTCGTCCTATGCGACAAGCGCCCTCCTCCACCCCCGCCTTCCTACCCACCCCCTCCTCCGGCCCCCGCCTATCCACCTCCTTCTCCACCAAGCTACCAGCCTCCTACCTACCACGTGCCTGAGCGCAACTGCTCGGTTGAGTTCGAGAAGTCCGAGACCGAGCTTTGCGTGCCCACCCTGCAGACGAACTGCCAAGAGCAGGAGGTCAGCCTCAAGGCGCCTGTCGAGACCGAGAAGTGTCTCACCATCCCCATGGTCAGCTGCAAGGCTGAGGTGAGCTGTTGGCAGGAAAATCTTTGTTAAACATGCTGTCGTGCTGCAAGAAGAGCTCCAGAGCTCCTTAAGTCATCGGGACTCTCCTGTGCAAGGACGTGGTTTTGCAGCAAAAATTGCACAAACTTTTTTGGTCAGTTTGCAATTTTCCCCTTCCTCTCGTGTGAATTTACTACCTCCAAAAAATCGGTCGCCATAGCACAATTCTTTCTTGTTACTGCGATGACAGAAGAGCTTCTTTTCCTGCAACAACTGAATGCATTCGTCAAAACCCTCGAAAAGAAAAGTGCATTTGCAGCTCTACCTATTACACTCTAATTTGGGTACAGCAGTGCGTGTTTGTGAGGGATGTAAAGAAATAAGGGGATGGTGCTTTAAATCTCTTACAGTGCGCGGGTGCGCGCGCACTCACACACCTGTAAATCAAGAAGAATGGCCAATTTTTTTACGTGCACTTGGGCGTCGATGTGAACTAGAAAATAATAGCAATTTTGTCCCTCCGTTACCGGTAGGTCCGCGAGGAGTCCGTTGAGATCTGTGTGTACCTCTACGAAAAGAAAGACATTGAAGCGGACGCGAAGGTGGCTGACGTCAAGTACACCAAGCGCTGCGACACCAACTACGTCAGCATGTGCCAAAAGAAGAGGTCAAAGTACGGCTACGGAAAGGAGGAGGAGGTGTGCAAGGAGGTACCCCAGGAAACCTGCTACAACAGGCCTCAGGTAAGGCATTGTGGCAGCCTCGAAGTCTTTATTCGCAACTGCATAGCAAGATGCTTACCACCAAAATAGGCTGAGAGCAAGGACACCACCGTGACTGTGAGCATTCCCCAGCCTGTCAAGAAGTGCGAGACCAAGAAGGTCCAGGTAGAGTAGTGCTTGATGTGCGTCATGTTACGGATCTATCAAAGGGCAATGTTATGCCTTAGATTCCCTCCGTGTCCTGCGAGGAGACGACTGAGGAGCGCTGCTTCACTGTGATCGAGCTCCAGGACACGACTCAGCCCATCGAGAAGTGCGTGACCACCCTGGCCGAGCCCAAGTGCAACAAGGTCAGCCTCAACCTGCCGGCTCAGACCTGCGTGGAGGAGCTGAAGAGGTACAGCACCTACCACCAGTAGACAAGCAAAGAAACAAGGAACCCAGATCAGCAGTAAGCCTCGACTCGACTCTGTCAGAAGTAAGGAAGGTCCACAAAGAAACCAAGTGGGGAAAATGAGTTGGTAACACGTCGAGGACGATCGAGTCATCAGCATCTTACTTGCAGGCGAGGAGAAGTAAGAGATACCAAAATTCAAAAACTATTCTATCATTTCTTGGCTGGCTTAAGAAATGAGAACAGTAGTTGCGCCACACGGTACTCTAACTGTGATGATAACAACGAACGATGAAATAACGTAATGTGCACTATCTACAGAAGGAAACGGTTCTGAAACCTCGTGTCATAGCATATTGTCAGACTAGCTTGTAAGGGCCTTTACATCTCGTAATAAGTCGCTCCAAAGTCTATTGTTGTTGTTAAGCTTATTTATCGATTGTAATCAATAAAGCTATATCGTCGTCTCACCTAGTGTATGTACATATGCATGAATGCATGACATCATCCAGATGGCTGCATCAACGCTCGGTTGCCAAGCTTAAAAGTGGCCAGGACAAGAGGAGTCTCAATGTTCCTCACGGTTTCTCCTTATTGTCCCAAACCTCCCTTTAAAGTGGTTGGTCAGTCGCGGTCCGAGGAGGACTACGATGCTTCTTGATGGTTGGCGCCGCAGTCGCCGCCCATCCAAAAACCTTGCGCCGGCGGTTCAAGGGTTTGGAAGAAATCCACAAACGGGTTAATTAATAATCTCTCCAGGACAATCATTTTCAGATCAATCCAACAGTGCATTTGTCTCTCATCATGACCAAAGACTAACAACTGGAGGTACTCGTACTTGGGTCAGCACTGTCTCCACTTGCAGTGTGCATCATAAAAAATAGAACACAGAAAGAGAGGAGGAAAGATGTGAGGAGGTATAGGTGATATGGCATAGGGAGGCAAAGATGGGTGTCTGGAATCAAGTTGCTTGGAAACGAGGCATCTGTGGGACATTTCTTGACTAGTGACTTGTTCGTACCGTATGTTTGTTACAAGGACTGACCATACCGTGTGCAGCGTTCTGTGACACTTGCCAAGTCTACCGTGTTCACCACATGTTATGTGCACATACAGTACTGCAAAGCATGCGGCAGATTCAGGTGTGACATTTTATCTACAATCACCTTCAATTTTGTCAGGGGCATCAACCCTGACACTCTCTTTGCGCCAAATTGGGAGTAGTAGCGGGACCTTACTTAACGCAGCTGCGCATATTTTTCGAGGTTTTTTGGCCCACCATTTATATGTCTGAACATAACACTGCTTCCTATATGTATTTTACTTACAATTTAGATATATATCAAGGAGAACATTGCTTTTTCAGACCTTTGTGTGACATAGTACGTTAGATATGACGTCAATACCAGTTTTAGAGAGAAACTAAAGACTCAGGCATAAGTCAGATATCGTGTCAAAGACATTATTTCCTGTCTTGGGCAGACACGTTGGACACTATATCTTCCTAATGGAACTGCCAAGGTCGGCAAAAAATAAACCGGAGCGTGTAGGTTATACCTGCAGTACCTAAGCCCGTCGGTGCGGAGACACTTAGAAGTGAGAGGTTGCGCGAATGCATCTCAAAGCGGTGTCCGCGGAGTGTCCGCGGGTGCTAAAATATATTAAAAAATTTTATCTACGCACGTTCCTTGGCAGATGCGAAAACACTTTCTTTTTGTTCCGAGACCCTCACCGAGTTCTCTCTTTCGCTGTCATCGGAGAACTCGACGTTTTTGATCGATCGCCCACGACGACGACGGAGAAAATCGGCAACAACATTTGCCGCCAGCACCAAACTAATGATCATGGCAGTGACCTCGCCTGAAATTCAGCCAACAGGAGCGCGAGATGAGGAACAAGAGGTTGGGCTGTTTCTTTCTGCCTGTCCCTGGTCACGAGCTGACAGAATTCAGAGTCTCCCTCAGGTCCTCTCATCGATCAAGTCCCTTCCCAGATTTGGCGGCTGCCCGGCTGACGCAAGTTCAAAAGACACAAAGATATTGCCGAAAATTTAGATTGAAATGTTAACCTATAGGTAGAATAAAAATCTCTCTCACTAGAGAGCAACGTGCGGTACCTCGGGACGTGTGCGGCTCCTCCTGAAGTGTGGTAGACGAGTTGCAAGGAATCCAAGATGCATCATTTGAAGAATAAGCTTTCTACTGCGCAGCCAAGCGATTCTCACGATAAATGCCTCCTACAAGAGGTCAACAAGCATGGAATTTGGCGAAAAAACATTTGAAAACACTGGCGGCTTTTCCCCCACCATCTTCCTCCTCAGCCAACTCAAGTTGACCAACCGCAGAGGTGCCTGTCAGAGCTTTTGACGGATGGGGGAGGGGGGAAAAGGGAGGAGGCGATTGAAAAGCGCACTTCAGACTCGCCAAGTGCGCAACCAACTGCGAGGAAATGAAATCTTGGCTCGCAAATTCAATGTGCACACGTCCATATGTGGGACATTTCATTTGGGGTCTTTGGGGGGAGGGGGAGGGGATGGATCTGGCGGACGGATGGATGGATACAAGACGAGACAAAAATCCACCAATTTTTAGAGTATCTTTAGCCCCACGCAAACAAACAACTTGGAGGATAAACGATAAACGGTCTCTTCTCTGGTGTTGGAATTGGGGTCAGGATGATTGACAGCTAGACGCTGTTAAGGAATCTAGGGGAGGGAGGGGAGACACAGAGAAAGAGGATGAATTTCTGTCCCCAGAGACACAGACAGACAGACAGAATTAGAGAGACGCTAATATATCTACTACGCATGCTGTGTATACTAATACGTCTATCAGATTTGCTTCGACCAGGTGACATCAAGGATGAAGTGAATCTGAAAATCGATCGCCGGCATGCTGGCCAAATGCTGGTCGTACGAAGAACTCATCATGGCGTGCTGACAGAGTTCCTTAGCTGTGTGCTAAAGCTCACCGAATTTTCATTCTAAGCTAAGCGCTCTCTGGTCTTGCTACAACTTGGACAAAGTAGCAGGCAGCAAATTAAGAGCATGATTGCTCTGGTGTTGTGTCTGGTAGAGGAGCATGCATTCGATTATCTTCCCTCCCTCCCTTCCTCCCTAAAACTGAAACAGCGTCTCTATTTAGGGGAAATAGGCTAGACGAAGCACATCGATATTCACTTTGCCGGAGTTTGCACTTCAGGAGGGGAAGTGAATCTGGTGGGTGTCTTCTATTTGGAGGGGAAACGGTGAGGAGGGGCTGCCAGGACCCATTTGGCCGACATTCGCCTGCCAATTGCATTCACTTGGAGCTCCTTGCTCTCATATTCCTTTTTTTCCACGTACTTGGACACTCAAAGGATGTTGCGAGACTCCGGACTTATCGACGTGGTCGATGTGGCAACATTAGTAATGCTCTCTCTCTCCTCTATTAATCTCACTCAATCAAAACATGAACATTTGAGCGCCCAATGCATGGCAGCAGCAAACGTCACCTATCCCTTTGAGCATGTAACAAATTATCCTTGGTGACAAATCGAAATTTAACTGTCTGTCCGAGCAAACCTCAGGCATTCCTAAGTGTGTTCCCCAGCGGGGTGACGATGGCTGCAACAATAACAATGAGGTGTGTTTTCTGCTAACTATTTAGGACACTCCGTTCAAAACCTAAATCTTGTTTTAGAGGAGAAACCATCAGCATCTCGCTGGCAAAATGGTGATGCTAAGTATTGGCAAAAATCCAAGTGTTTGCGCACCCTCATGGGGATGTATGTCAATATACTGCGTATATATACCACTACATATATATACTTCCGTGTACATATGTACCGGCCAAACTCTACGGAGCGCAGAGCCACATGATAGCAGCAGGCGCCTGGGGATGATGGCACGAGACTCTCCTTTGAAATTTCGATCCTCCCAGCAGAATTCAGTTGGGAATTTTGTTCCGGCGGTGTTGATGGATACGCCGTGGATAATTATATTCTGATGATGACGCGCTCGCTCCTGAGATCTCGTCAGCTCTCCAAAATGGCAGGAAATGGAAATGACTCCTGAAGAGAACGAAGCACAGTTTATGATGCAGAATGGCCTAGTCGAGGAATTATTGCACTGCACAACAATAGAGTAGCACTGAGAGAGTCTCAGGATATAGAGTTGACTTCGAGCAAATGTAACGTGTTGTTGTAGTGAGGAAACTCGATTTCTTTCTTGGTCATGGGGAATTTTTCACCAAGATATTGTTTAAATTCCAGACGACTCAGCCTCGGTTGTGACAACGCGACCTCCGAATAGATGGCTCCCAACAGTATGTGCGCGTACGACCTCGGGTGGCCTCTGAGACGGTGCAGAACTCACGACGCAAAATAACTGAAGGCATGTTGAAGGAAACCCTCGACTCTCAAGAGCTTGTGGTAGATGGACTCTGCCTGACAACTGACCCCAGTTTTCCTGCATCCAGTTGCACTGGTTGGACCCAAAGGTGTCTGCTGCAGTGACGCTGCCCAAGGGGATGGGAATGGGATGGGAGGAGTGGTCAGTTAGCACCGGGGTGCAAGGAGCCGCAGACAACCGAGAAATCTCGCACTCTGCGTACAATACTCGGCGCCCGACAGCTGCTTTAGCGCCATCTGCGAAGAACGTTAAGTTTCGTCGAATTGCGCGCTACCCAACCAACAGCCTCAAATTTCATCCAGTCTCGTAATTCTAAGCAGTGGCAGTTATGAACAACCTCTCTTTCCTTGTGCTAAGTGTACTTTACGCACTCACGGTCCGTTCCGAGTGACTCCGGTCGCCGCGCCGCCGCTCCCGCAGCCGCCGCCTCGGCAGTCGCCGCTCCCGCAGCCGTCGATCAATCTCTGCGATTCAGAATTTCACCGATCCCTCCCTCTGTTCAGTCTCTCAGAATTGTTGAAACTGTCGAAATCCATCTTGTGGTCTTGTTGTCCTCCCCCAGATTGAGTTGTGATCTTGGAGCGTCGCACAGGACATTCATTTTTGTAAGTTCAGCTCCTGGTGCAACAACTTCAATGAAGACATTCCGATTGTCTCTATCTAGTTCTCCAAATGAAGATAAAAAAGGGGTGGTGGCTTCTGTGGTGGTGGCAACAACGACAGATAGCAGAGAAAAGGAGTGGCTGCGCAGGAGATATGATGACATCAGGCCCCACTAATGTTGCTTCAGTGATTGGCAACATTTCTCATTCATTGGCCCAAGAATGCGGACTCTCTGACCAAGGAGAAGGTGAGAATCGTGCATTAAAGTGTCCTGGACCCTCGGTATGGTGCAGCAGTCGAGCGAACGTACGTAGTGCAAGGATTCCATGATTTTAACAAGGTGATCAGATCAAGTGATAAGTAGAAGATTGATGTGCACAAAAAAAGAAGAGAAGGTGAGCAAATTGACAGTATAAGAAGCACTTCTCCGTGACCGGGATGTTTGGCTTCTCACTCAGCAGCATCCTCATTCCTTCCTTGTTTGTTGTTTCCGTTGAGGTTTTCTTTTCCCAGACCTTAGGTGTCGAGTGACAAAGACTTGAGATCTTCTTAGTTCCGTGTGGCATCGTTCGTTTGTTCGTTGTCTCCGAGAGATCATCAGGGATGACGATCTGTGGGGGTTTTCTCTTTTCTGGCGCTTCTTTTTTTCATTATTAGCTCAGCAGCCGATGTAAAAGTGATTGTTGGACAGTGAGAGCAACTTTGGACACACTGTAGCAGTAGGCAAAAGTATCTTTCCTGAGTACATATCTGCCCGTGAGATCAGAAGTCCGGTGTCATCTCTCAAACACATCGACAATTGTGATTCTGTTTCTAAAGGACGCTTATTCAAGACCCGGGGGGGACGTGGGGAAGGAGGAGGTGGGGGATTCCGACAAGAAGAGGGCATGATGACACGGCAGAAAATGACACGCGCACGCACGCACGCACGCGCATGAAAAGATGACCATCTAACAGATCGGGCAGAGATTTTTTTTCGGCTCGGAAGCCTCTGATCAATCAGCTGGTAGTGAACTTGGCTCTGATTAATGAATTTTAGATAGATCTTTCTTTTCGGTGTCTTGGGCTGGAATTGCCGATTGCTCTGCACGATAGGACGTGGTAGGACTGCTTGTGGTCGGAACGCTCGATGACAGGGGACATTTTTCCCTCAACCATCGAGGCAAAGGATATCACGCACGTGATCGAATGTTCTGTGCATGCACATGTGTCCAGTAGTCGAAGTAGTTGCCTGCTTGGCAGGGTCTTGATACACTTTCGCTATAGTGCAATTTTTTTTTTGCCTGATCCACTCGGTGCCACGAAATCGAAGCCGACTGACTTGACGGTGGCCGAGTGGCAGACAATCGGTCTTTTACGACCCTTCCATTTACTAAAGAGCCGTTTAGGCAGCGCAACATCCGTTATATGACCCCCCCTCTTAATTCGTTAGCCTTGTGGACACCACCCATAGACTTTTATTGCCATCTTCCTACTGTTTTGACTCCTTCGTCGTCACGTACCCGGACCCGGGGCAGGAGGACTCGAGTCATAAGAAATTGGCAAAGGTCTTCTAATGTGCGTGGGCGAGGCGCAGGAGCTGGCGGAGCTGGCGGAGCTGGCGGAGCTGGCGGAGCTGGCGGAGCTGGTGGAGTCGTCGCAGTCGCTGCTGCATGCGGCGGGCAGCTGGCTGCAGTTGCATTTATGGCAGTTGGCAGGCGTCAGTCCGAAGACGTCTGATATCACTCTTTGGAGCTCACCCTGCCGACGAGCGTCGGTCACATGTGGCTGAAACCAATAGGAACGAAACTGTAAGAATCTTTTTTTAGCGTGAAGCAGTTTTTGCTCTCTCTGGAGGGTCTTGGCAAAGCTTTCTGAGCTTGGCAAACTTTTTTCCTGTTTACAAGATGCAGTAAAACGACGACTTAGCTCAGGTTGACGTCGCCTCTAAATATTTATTAGGGCCATTTCGCCATGTGGCAGTTAAGTTGCCGTTGTTGTAACCTCTCCTGGGCAAAGAGGAGCGTCTTCTCCATTTTTGGCACAAAACTTTTACCCTGCTGCATTCTTGGAGAGAGACTCTTCTCCATGATGATGCACCGTGACACTTTTTCTGGCACGGTAGTGCGTCGGCGGCAATCTCACAATGGCTTCTCAGACCTTTTTTTGGCTTTGTTACATATCTGGATGGCGGCAAGAGTTCCACACTGATGAGAAAATGGTGGCTACGCTGTCCAGTCCAGTATGGAGCGCGCCAATCAAAAGCTGCCTCTTCCCGCGAGCTTCCTCCTCAGTTGTCCAATGGACGCCGGCGAGGAGAGAGCTCTTAATTCTTTGCTACGTACAAACTCCTTTCCTCCCTCTCCCTCCTGTGCACGCACCACACGCTGCAGTCGTTGCTCCTGCTGCCATCTTGATTCGCAACCGTTCCTGGCCCTGCTGCTATTTCTCTCTGCTGCTGCTCAACACCATTTCTCCATCGATTTTCTTCTCGCACGAAATGCTCTCCTCCTCTCTTGACTCAATCCTCCGATGAAGCTCGCCGTCCTGAGAAGAGTTGTCACCATGGAGGAGGTGTTCGAGGTCTCGGTGGTCGACGAGCAAGACGAAGACGACGACGAAGACGAGGACGTGGTCTCCTGCAAGAAGGCGTCGTTTCCTCACAGTGAGTCGATCAGAGTCAGCCCTACTTTGAGAGTAGAAGTCTGCCGACGCGCGCTGAGAGTCGTTAAGGCACAAATTGTGCCTTAACTTGCACCTTCTCTTCTGTTAGGTCGATTTACTGTAACGTACGTGTGTATCTCATAGAACATTGGTTTTTTTTTTCTAGGCTTGAACAGCTCGCGGCGGCCGCAGATCCGCCTGACACAACAGCCACAAACATTGGTCAAAATGGCGGATGCCGCTCTTGCCGCCACGGCCACAAAAGACAACTCCGACTCGGCCTCTCCGTGTCAACTCTGCGGTTGCGTGCCGGCCTCGAGAAAGACGAAGCCACCAGCGGCTGCTGGAGCTACAGAGGCTGCGGCTGCTGCGACGGCTGCGGCGGCTGCGGCGGCTGCGGCGCGAGACGAAGAATTGGTCAACGTGGAAAAAGTATCGAGTTCAGTCGATCCAGAGGAAAGTGACCAAACTGCCTGTAGCTCTCCGGCCACCTCAGAAAGTGACTTTGGGAGAGAACAGTTCGTGGCCTCAGAAAGCTTGGTTGCTCAAGAGAGTCGCGGCGCCGACGATTCGGCCTATGCTCAGGTCTTTGTAGCTGAGCAAAGCAACGGTGACCCTTTGGAGACCCACAAAGTGATATCTGAAAATGTGGAGGAGATCAACGAAGAGGCGCCAGTGGCGGCCGTCACTGATCCTCAGAACGATGGTGAGAAAAGCCAGCAGCAGGCCCCAACTGCACCGTCCATGCACGACTCGCCGCCGCCACAGCCTTTGCCGCAGTCGCCGCCGCAGTCACCACCGCTTGGTGCCGTGCAAGCAGCGCCCAGTTCCAGTCCTAGCGGCCCCCAGGTCCGATCCCCGGCGGCTTCGGTCTTGAATAACAACAAGCGCACCCTCTCCGTCTTTTCGCTGACCAACGAGGCCGTGAGAGCGTCCAAGAAGAGGAAGAAGGGCTACAACGGGACGATTGTGCCTTGGCAAACCAGACAGAAGATTCGCCTGCTCACGAGCCAAGGACCGCGAACGGTAAGATTGCCAATGCCCCCGTGTACAGCATGGCTACCGACCTTCCTACTGAGAAGTAAACCAAAGTATGGAGCTTCTTTGCCGCCATCTCCAGAAGCCAGCACGAGCTTTGCATGGATAATTTCAGGAAATTGATTTTATTGTGCGTTCAAGCCACTTTTACGTACACCAGTTCTTTTAGGTTATTAAGCATGACCAAACTTTATTGCTCGGCTTCAAGTGTTCAAGGAGGAAGAGCGTGTAAGAGATACCGGACAGTATGCAAAAGAGCCAGGAGAGTGAGGACTCAGCTCGTCCATGAATGTTTTCAGGCGTAGGCGCAATTTTCTCACTAATGTCTTTTTTTTGCAGGTGCAAGTGTTACAACATAAGGCCGAAGAGTGTCCAAGCGGCAAATACAAATGCCCTGTGCCAGGGTGCCCCCTGTCCGAGAAGTCCAGGGTCTACGTGGCCAAGCACTTTGACCGGGATCATCCGGATTACGTTAGCTGGAGAGAAATCTTTGTCAGCAACAACGGTCCAGACTACGTCAAGGTTCAAGATGACGAAGAGGAAGAGCAGGGCGATCGTGCTGCTGTCTCTGCCTCCGAGACCAACAATTCTGATGTGCCTTCTACTCACGAGGATCAGAATGACGAATGCAGTGAAGAAACTCAGAAAGACGAAGCAGTTTCGGACCCTCCAGTGTCGATAACTTCTTCCACGGAGCTGTCTTGGAGCTCGGTGGGACAGAAGCCTCTTTGTTCTACAATAAGTCGGGAGGTGCCTGCAGTCTCTGCATTCTCCACGGTTGGTCCTGCTACTACTACTGGTCAAAACAGTTCACCATTGCAGGCTCTTGCCTCGTTAGTAGACAATCCTCAGGAGCCTACGAATGAAGCACCTCTGAGACCAGTGCCAGTGATGCCTGTTCAAGCCTATGATAACTCCACACAACAATGTCCGGCAACACAAGCAGACACATCATTTCCCGTGGCTGCTCCAAGCCAACCGGATTCCGACACTCTCGTGCCTTTGAGTCTGTTTCCAATCAGTCAAAATGCTGGCCAAATGGTTTTGCAGCATGCTCAGTCCGTATCGAATCAAGGAGTGACGATTCAGTTACCAGTGTCTCCTCAAGTGCAGCAAACTGAAGTAGCGCCGCAGTGCCAGAAGTACAAAATCATGCAGGTTGTGGTACCCAAGAGAATAGCTGACCAAGCACTGGGAGTGATACCGAAACAGGTGCCGGTACAGCAACAGCAACCACTGTTTCAAGTACCCGGAGGACAAAGGATGATGCTAGTGGGTCAACAGCTTCAGGCACCGCTCCCGTACCTTATGCCGTCTGGAAGCTCCTCGTCAATCATGCCTAACCATATCGGAGTGCCTCAGCAGCAACAGTCGCTAATGCCCGGTCCCGGCGTTTCGTTTGTGTCTATGCCTCAGCAATTGCCTCAACTCCCTGCAAACAACAGTATTCCAAGCCCGGGTTTTCAGCCCTCCGCAGTGATCATGCATTCGTCTCCCAACCTGCGGCAGCCTGTAGCTGCGGTGGTGTCGCCGCCAGGTTGCTTGCAGTTCAGCCTTCCAGAGCCACAGCAAGTGCAACAACCGCAACTGTTGCAGCAACAGCAACAAGCGCATCCTCCCCAGGGAGCAGTGTTAGTGCCGATTTTTCCTGTTCAGTAGATGAAACCCCAAGACTGAAACTTCATATCGCATACGTAAACACGTGGCATGTGATGAATAACGCATGCCTGGATGAGATAAAGCAGTAAGATAAAATTGTTGGTAAATTGTTCATCAACTCACATCTCACGAAACGAGCAAACAGCTCTGTGACAACAAAACGTATCATTTGCTAAGACTGGCAGAACCCAAAGTTCCTCTTACCGCAAAATATAACTCGATGTCTTGAACTAGGAGTTCCCTTTCGTTCATGAGTCCACGACCGGAGTTGCGTGGTCAAGTCCGTCGTCGCTGCTCTTACGCTTCATCAAATCTCCGAGCTGAAGACATTTCTATTCGGACTAAACAATTAAAAGTGACTGGAGGTCGCACCCCAGAGACAGATTTACGATGTCTCAAAATTTCTCCCCATCGTCAACAATTATGAATTCACTGGGGAGTTGAGGAAAATCCTCGCCGACCCGAGGTGAACCGGGCAGAGGACAGTACAGTAGCTCCATGTAAATCATTCGGCTGTCCACAGGTCGTTTCTTCGCGCTCACCGTGGTTAAGACGGTTTGAAGAAAGAGAGATTACGGCTGTAAAGTCTGTGCCGACGGCCGTTTATTGGACTTGGGCAGTAAACTCAAAGATGAAGTTATGTATTGCAAATAGTCACTATCAGCAAGGTCTGCGTTATGCGTCAGCCCACTTACGGCCAGCGCCATGACTGTTACACATCCATGCAGGATTATACACATGCAGATTAGTACGGAGCGATCTTCCCATTGGCCTGGCAACGTCAGTCACGGACAGCATCCGTTTTATTCTGACGACCCTCAGTCAAACCACGACGGATTGTCAAAGGACAGCGGCGATTGGGGGGGCTGTAAATCAAGGATCAGGATTACAATGTTGCACATGGGATGGACTTGAGCCAAATGCGCACAGTTGGGCGGTCGACGCCCCATTCTCGCAGTACAGTTGGGGTCAAAGTTTGCATCCGGGGAGGGCGGAAAATAAATACAAACTTCACTCATGCCCTAACTTCAGTTACTCAATATGAATGCACTCACGGCCAAACAGCCCGTACATTGGCCTCTTTCGGCTTAACTGAGCACATGTACAGCAGAGAGAGAACAGGGGCATGCAAACTTTTGACTGTACAGACACTGTCTCAAACTCGAGAGGTTCAGTTACGTTTATCGTCAAGAGGCCGTCGGCAAACACGCCAGATTTGGCCAATGCTACCGATCTTGATGAAGCATCAAATATTTTATCTAAGCAGGACAATGGCAAACAAGGAGCGAGAGTCACTTCGACATGCACGCCTTACGCCGCGCCCTTGCCTGATAAGATGATACAGCGTAAGTGTGGAATGATTTGCGGCATGCGAATTTTTGAGCGCAAAAAACTGTCCATGTGTCCGGGTCAGCACACACTGCATGCGTATGCTCAGGGGCCAAGCCAAGCTGGTCCACCAGGCTGAAGGAGGACCCCAACTGGGCCGAGTCCGAAGAATTGCACATGTCCACCCTCTTCGAGTTAGTCAGTCCGAGAAAGGACCAAAGTTTGACGTCAGCAGTGGCTTCCACCACAACAGATAAAGGGCTCAATATCTCTTGATCCTTCTCTCAATACGTTGGCAACATTGCGAACATGCCGAAGCAACGTCGATAACAGAAACCCTCATTGGTGTCCACTCGCTCATAATCAAGGCTAGAGTGAAGAGCAACATGTCTCTCCTCAACTTGACGCTTTTCGCCTTGTCCTTTGGTCTCGTCGCGTCGCAGAAGTTGTGCGACGAATTAGCGGTATGCAGCAATGCCCCGCAATACTTCAAGGACGTGTACGCCTGGGACCTGCAGCAGTGTGACTTCCTCTGCAATGCGGAGGCAGCGGCTGACTGCGATCTCTATACATTCTATTCCGACATTGACCTGTGCTACATGTTCAAAAGCTGCGGGGACACCTCGCCGGTCACCGGAACGGATACTGTCACATCAGGTTGCGGTCACCCCCCACATACAAACACACGCACACATGCACACTATGGTACAGTTCATACGAAGCATATTTCTTAGGGAATAGAGAGGCGTGCGACAAGGTACCACAGTGCGAGATCCCCGACAAGACATGCGAGGGAATAGGCGTAGGAGCACCCGCTGCCGCTGCAAGTCCCGAAGACTGCCGGGATATGTGCAAAGAGCAAGAAGGTGAACTCTTAAAAGCATCATTGACTCGACAAATGACGAGAATGAACTTCTTTTCCCTTAGGATGCAGGTTTTATATCTACGACGGCACCACCTGCTCGATGACATCCACGTGCGAGGTCGTGGACGCGGCCGGGATTATCTATGGGCAGAGCCTTTGTGAAGGTAAGAAGCGGAGGGGCCAGATATGCAGACTCTTGGAAAGGGATCCACTTTTGCAGATATCATCTATGAGGTACTACCTAATGGCTTCAACGGGCAGCTGATGATCGTCGGCGGCATCACCCCCCCCCGCTCTGCCAACGTGGAGGTGGTCGACTTTTCAGGCACCACCGACGGACGCTGCGGCGAAGAAACAGAGGATTACTCAATAGCTGCATTCGAACTAGTAAGTACTGGCTTTTTTTCGGCGGAGAACAAATTTGTGGGAGTCGTTCAAGCCTTAGCAATGTCAACATATTTCAGGTGGGAACCTCACTGAACGGCCAGCCCTTGGTCTGTGGCGGTACCGGCGGTGATGATGATGTTCCCAAAGCGGAATGCTATAAGTACACTAAAGCAAATGTTCAAGGAAACAAGTGGGAGGCTGCTGGAAGTCTCACGACACCAAGATACCTCGCAGCGGCAACGTTGGTGAGCGAATTCAGTTATTCCTATGGTGCAATTTGTATGTTCATATAGTTTTATAAAGATACAGCACGGCTGAGAAGTCTGACTTACTCGGACATGCAGGGCGAAGGAGTGGGGAGGGGCATCCGAGAGTTGTCTATAACTTTGTTACCACCAAAGGTGTCGAGATGAAATTCTCAGTCTTTCCACGGCCCTGTGCTACTTCCCCAAAAAAGAAAAACAAAGAAAATATAATAAATTTCTAACAACTTGACAAGTGAACGTAGTGAGATGATATTTGTTGCAATTTTCTTTATGATCACAAATCTGTGCTCAAACTTATTGTAAATTTTGTTGTGTTCTTTGAAAATAACTTGCTTGCAATCAACTGAGTTTGCTTTCTCATCTCTCAACAGACTAAATGACTGCACAGGATTATGACTTTTTATTGACAACTCTTTGCTTGCACGATATCACAACTGGTCACTGTACCCATCAGGAGTGTCATTGGCCATATTTGATGTCCACCATACGCACTTTCCAGCAATTTTAAAAAAAACCATGTCCCTCATACATAATGCTTCAAATTTCTGCTCCTCCTCTCCTTTACCATTGGTGGTTCTGAGAACATTTGACAATTTCTATATTGTTGCTTCTTTTGCATTTTAAAGAAATTAAGTATTCAACTCTTAGCACAAATTTGTGATCACACGGAAATTGGAACGAGTCTTATTAGGTAAACATATCACGAGGTTCATTTTGAATACCTTTTGGAAATGAAGATTTTTTTATTTTTACTTTTTTGTGTGAAACTACCTTTGCACCAGAAAAAGACGTACTGGGAATTGGAAAAGCTGAGCACAGGTCTTTCTTCAAGACTGAAGTAGAACATGGAAGAACTCTCCTGTACGACCCTGGCTTTTCTCTAAAATAGTTTAAAATTTTGCTACATAGACCCGCCTAAAAAGTCGCATGTGGGTCCCGCCATGCACATGTCTACCCAAACTGTTAACTACGGTACATGTATTAAGTCTGTAAATCGAGCTGGTGCCCAACTTTCTTGCAGTTGGGCGCCAACGAGTGGTGGGTGACTGGTGGCTTGGACGACGCAAACACCGTCTTGGACACCACGGAAGTCATCACAGACGCGGATGTCGGCGGTGTGGTGGGAGATACTTTGCCCGGGGAACTGAGCGAACACGCAGTAGTGAGAATTGATGACGACAACGCGTTTATAGTGGGCGGACGTGATGCAGCAACCGTCTGGATCTACACGAGGTTGGTCAACTTTGCTTGTCATCCCTCACGTTTGCATCTTCAGATGTGGTGAGCTAAAAGTAGCAAGTGTTGCATTAATCCTTCTCTCTGCCTTGACGACAGAAACAGGGTAGGTCCAGGAACTTTTGTTCAGAAAGATCCTCTGGATGTCTCAAGAACACGCCCATTCGCCGGTCTCGTAACCATAGCAAGAAGTGGGATTGGGAATCTCGATCAACAGGCATGCAAAATTGTTCTCTGGTGTACACGTTCAGTTATGCAAAATTACACTTTGCAACGTCCTTAGTTCATCGTGGTGGCAGGCGGATACGACTATGACTCAAACACCTGGCCCACTTCAACGCAAATCTATTCGTTGGCCGATGACCAATGGATCCAAGGCGGTGGTCCGGACTTCCCCGTCGAGCGTTGGGCGGGCGCCTCCGTGCAAGACGCGGTCGACTCGTTCTTGGCCATCGGCGGATCGAACTCTGACGGGACGCAGAGCAACGAAATCTACTGGTGACAATTTTATTGTTTTGAGTAAAAATCCACTTTTATTGGACATAGTACACACGCGTCGAATGGCGTTCATTCGTCATATGGAGGTTGCGTGAGCGCGACAGAAACTTTCCTTCCTCGTCCCACAACCCAGACAGAAACACCTCTTAGCTGAAGAGGAATTCCTAGTCCTGCTCAAGAAGCACCTGGCATAGTCACAGTCGGCCATTCCGTCTTTACAGGTACCAGGCGGCGAACAACGTGGCGGATGACGCGGAGACGAACGTGGCGAATGGGGCCTGGGTGAAGAACGATAGGACTCTAGCGACAGCCAGACAAGACTTCGCCGCCTTCCTGGTGGACCCTAGCGCCGCATTCGCCTGCGGCGACAATACCGCCTAAACACGGAACCTGAAAGATGTACAGTACGAGCTGTACCTACCTAGTAGTGATGGATCGGGCTATTGGGCCAGCTCGCAAACAGCCTGACCTTTGAACTTTTCGGCGGTCGCCAGAGGTCCGACCAATTCAGTCGGGCTGACGGGTCGATTGCGTTGAGCTGAATTGCGTTGGGCTGCTGAGCTGTCAAGGGAGGTTACAAGTGCTGGATAGGAAGGCAGGTCTCGAATTGTGAGCAACCTCTTATGCGAGCCCCTCTGGTTGCTAGATTGGTCCAAAACCTCAAGTTTGGCTCTTTCTAAACATGTTTGGCCCTAACAATTTTTGAATTTTTGTGTTTATTCGGTTTGACGAATTGTCATTCAGTAATTTGGCCACTTCGGTCTCCCCCTACGTGACAACACTGGGCACTGTCGGGCTCATGTCTGTCTGACCTTCCCATCCTGTACGTGTTACAGGTATCCCTGACTGCAGTGGCAGCTTGCTAGTTGTAAGACTGGCACGGTTTAATAGATATCGGCGACCCGGAAGTGACCCGAAGCCCGAAGATGGGT
>JAAUXU010115539.1_pt1 | contig 31099 bp, 28 predicted proteins | sample 7278151 | NCBI WGS metagenome assembly JAAUXU01 (sample SAMN14350113, study PRJNA611818) | marine sediment metagenome | isolation source: surface marine sediment (1.8m) | place: French Polynesia: Moorea | collected 2018-08 | reverse complement strand
GTCTCGTGTGCTCAGGCAAGGTAAAAGGGTAAAAAAAAGCATAGCATTTTTGGGAGTTTGCTATGTACTGTCTATATATAAGTAGTAAAACACCAAAGTAAAAGGGCGGATAGTACATCATTTTTTTTTAAAAAACGAGACTTGTGCCAACTATGCCAGTGTCTAATGCCAATTTTCCATCATGAAAATCTGAAGTTGAAATTTTCGAACTAGCCTAATATGTATATACCTATGTTCATAAGAGAGACTAACTGAGGTAGTCAGCACTGCTCAGATTATTATAAAACTGCACTGTGAAACACGACCACATTTTTTTTAGGTCTATGACCTTAGAGGTCATTCAAGAACCCTCGGTGAGGTTTAAGGTGCCACAAACGCCAAATCTATAATCTCGATTTGAAACCGCAAGTGACCTTCAAGGCTAGATCTGACCTTACCCGAATTTTGGGGGCGTTGAACGCTTTTTTGGAGGCCTCATTCTGCCCAAAAAAGGGAATTTTGATTTAAAGTAGCTCCGTAAACCCCCTTCCCGAGACCGTGAGGTTAGATTTGATCCTCTTCTATCCTTCCCGGGACGAAAAGACAATTTCCTGCCAAATTTGGTCCACATCAACCTAGTGGGATTGCCAGAAGGTGGCATCAGGTCCATACTACGTGATGAGGAGCAGATCTGAGGACAGGTCCGTACAGTGCAGCACGACAGTGTAGTGGAGATGGCATCCCTGTCCTCATGTTGAAGAAAGAGTGACGCATGAGAGCGCATTAGGACGAAAGTCATTATGCCCAGTCCAGCTACTGAAAGGAATCGTCCTGTAGGCCTTTTGTGCTGAATCTGCCATACTTTAGACGTCTCCTCATTCACGCTTTGTTGCATTCATCTTTACTGATGCCAAGGAGAGGGAGTTCGACCAAGTATGCGCTAAGACTGTGCGATATTGAAAAACTATCGTATGAGGAATAACAAAAGGGTCGTTTAGCGAGTATCATCGATACCTTTTGGGGGGCCATACGACATTCGATACTTGAAAAAGTGTCGAAACTCGATCCGATGCTCGAATGTCGCACAGTCTACGTATGCACTGCCTTCCACCCACTTGGAGTAGGCAAATTTTTTGCTATCTCTAACTTTCCCCGCACACACTGACATGCAATGTTAGTCCTCATTGGAGTGGCCCCACACCATTCGGTACAGTCCGTCCGAGTTGCTGAGGACGTGGCTTCTCCCGCTTTCGGCTTACGAGATCTTCTCGTCGTCCAATCTGGAGGTGTGACAGCAAAAATGCATCTGATGACGACGACCGTATTATTATGATTAATAATTGCTTCCTTTTTGCTGGTCTCCCAACAGTCACATTCATTACAGCAGACGTTCAGGTCTAGTACGCCACTGTAGTTATTCTCAAGTGCCTCCGTCCCAAGGGAAATCAATGTTTTGCAAGCCATTTTGGAGCGTTCTTAGGTTTTGTACTGTACATGTTCATCCTGTGAGGCCGGGTCAGGCGCAATCACATAAGCATTAAATTGGAAAAACCTTGACATTCATGAAAAAAAGAGACAGACACTAATGTCATCCACAGGAAAGCTTTCCTACCTTCAAGAGCGTGTGGAACATGGACTTCTGCTTTCTGGCACTGAGCAAGGCGATGGAGGCGATGTTGATGACGAATCCCACTGCCACCAGCCCCACCATCACGTACGCGTACACCTCTCTAGCCGACGTCGCCATCGTCCGGACTCTGCGTGAGTGATGAAGCAAGCACACTTGGCAACTGCTCAATCAGTTAATGACACAATTATGGAAAACGTACCGTCAGTGGTGTTGAGTACGATGCTGTCGGGTTTTGCCTGCTGTGTTCACCTGTGAACCTCTCCAGCCATCACTGGCGTACCCGCCCGTCCTTGGCATTAGTCGGGGTTTACCCTTCCGGTGGACTCCGCCCGTCGCGCGGCGGGTGGGTTGGAGTTGCGTAACCCGGAGAAGAGATTTGATTCAGAAAATCCCCCGGGGTCAACAGGAAAGGCCTCGAAACCAGGGTCACCCCTTCACAGGCAACATTTACAGCGAAAGTCTTCCTCCGTCAGTCTGTTTATTCATGGCCCCCTATAGCTTTGGTCGGCTCGAAATGCTTTCAGTGCTTCCCGAGGAAATGCACAGACACCCCTCGAACGATGCAACATGTTGGTGGCAGAGTGAAACACTTCTGCCAAGCACAGTTTGCACGTTGTGCATGTCTGACGTCGAGGCCAGAGATGCGCGTGTCAAGCGGTCGTGGCCGCGCTCCTCCTTGGAAGGAACCTTGGCCTCGAGTGAGCCCGGAAGGAGAGAAAACCCGGCCTCGGTTTCCGTTCTTCTCTGCTCTCCATTGTGCTCAGAGAGAAGAGTGAGATGAGAGAATTTGACAACACGTCCCATCCGCAGCACTGTTAGTCACGAGAGTACTGGCTAAATTAATTTCACGGTACAAATGCATAACGCCGCTCTTCAACGCAATCGTCGCAGGGCTTTAAGAGGATTGCTTTAAGTGGATCCCTTTCAAGTTGAGTGGATCTCCCACTCGCGATCTTTCCTCTCCATCAGTGCCAAAGTTCGACCTCGCACTGCCCATTGACGCAGCCTCAACAAATGACCTCTCGTAGCCTCCGAAACCACTGCATGGTGCCCACCAGGCTCAGAAGGTCGTCTGGATTCTCCATCCACGACGCCTCGCTGCACCGTTAAACGTGGATGCACCGTCCATTGGCTGGCTGATCATTCATAGCATAGTCATCACGAAGGTTGGACTCTGTACTTCTTTTTCAGTGACATAAATCTGTCTCCAGACATAGTCTTTTGCCAACTTTCTCAGCATAATTCTACGTGCACTGCACGATCGTTACCTTCGCCGGCTCGCTGGCTTAACATTGCTCTCCATGTCCTACATACAGTACGTGGTACATGGACGAGAGCAAAGAGCCTCTTGTCCACTCACTTTCTTTTCTGCAGAGTTCGATATACAGTCGAGTGGACTTGGTGCCTTTTTTCTTTCAAGTAACGACCAACTTCATCGCACTGTGCGCAGAACACCATAGACAAGAGCAGTACAGAGTGAAAAAGATCACGGGATCGCTCAAGGACCCTGCGGCACCTCACTCCGCCGCCGGCAACGACGACGGCGATGGCGACGACGGCGACGGCGACGACGACGACGGCGACGACGACGACGGCGACGACGACGACGGCGACGACGACGACGGCGACGACGACGACGGCGACGGCGCACGGCAAAATAACGCCTATTCCCTCATGTACCCACCAGCCAATTACCACCGACACTGAGAAACGTTCCTGATTGACTGGTGCTCTTAATTGGTATGTCACTACGTACAGTCGACTCTCAACATAACCAAGTAGGGATGAGTCGAGCCAGGAATCTTTCTAGTCGAGCCGAGCTCGAGCTGAAGCAGAAAGTGACGACCTGGCCGCCAAGAGCCGGGGGTCAAAGTCCCTGTAAAAGCTCAGAAGAAGCTGGGAAAATGCAAGAAAAGCTGCAAATTTAGACTTGTTGAATGCGTTCAGTCGAAGCAGCACGCAATAACAATCCAACTTGTTGCCGGCGTGTTGAACAAAACAAGTTGGCATTTAGGAACAATTCCAAACTTTCAATACTTTAGGGATAAGCTCCAAGTGTACTCGGAATTGAGGAAAAAAGCCCAAAACATTTCGAGCCGGTGATTTTCTCAAGCTAAGCTCGATACAAGTTGACTCAACAGAAAGCTCCAAGCAACCCTATCCTATTGCCAAGTTGCTAAGATTTGGCAAAGTTGTTTGCTGCGGGGAAAAGTATTGACAAAACTAAAAGGTCTTTAAAACATTATAGACAAGCGAGGGCACCGGGCTTTGCTCAGATTATTATAGACCAAACGAAGACCCATATAGCGCTATGCCTGTCTACTTTCAGAGCCAGACAACACTGCTTCGCCGCTGAGGTTTACCTACAAACTGATTCGTGGCTGTTGCGCAGCTACTTCCCAATACGCTAACACCTACTAGTACTTATTGGAAGTAGCTATCTATGCCTCATGCGGTGAATGCAACTCTGGGCCTCAATTTCAGCCTCGATGTTGCCCCGAATGCACATCTTTGTCTCCCACTCCACGGCGTATGAAAAGTAATGTCTGCTGACCAAGTTCGGGGACGATTGATCCGGCGGTTGCAGCGCCAACCTCGTGACAGGCTCACTCACAGACGAACAGACAGACAGACAGAAGTAGCCTTTCTTATGTATAAAAGATACAACAGTGCGTAACACAGATTGACCTAACAAAACTAAGTAATTTCGAGACTAGTAGCAGATCGCTTTGGTAGCGGAAAAAATGTAATTTTGACTTTTTGAGTGACTGCACTAACCGTTTCCTTCAGTTGGAGACAAAGAACTGTTCTCCAAGAAAAATATGAAACCTCTACAATGTGCAGTGGGGTGCAAAAATGCGCCTCGCCGGGAAAGTTTCCATCGAATGATTTTTAATGTCACGAAGAAACATTTCCGTAAGAATAAATCGAATGTCGACTGCAGGTGATATAAACAGCCCTGGTGAAAACTCGGTGAAATTGCTCTGTAACAACCTTTATTTTGTTTGTTCTATGGACTCACACACATGAGGCCCTTAGGAGCTCTTTGCTCCAGGTCAGCTCCATGACAAGACTCACCTAGTACTCAAAGTTAGCTGGATGGATCAAAGCAGGGACGTGCATGACATACGAAGCATTTACATGTACGAAGTGGAGTGGGGGTCATATCCGATCATCCACATCAGCTGGAGGCGTCGCAGCCGAGGTGACGGTGAAGGAGACAAGGACGATGTTACTGGGGAAAAGTCGACGGACCAGAGGCACCCATTGCATGCAGGTACAGTGCAGTGCGCTTGGTAAGTTACCAGACGTACTATGCTGCACCGGGTGCGGTGTATGTAGACGGAATATGCTCAATTTTTGACATTTCGGCATCACTTGGCAAGAAGCTCAGTCCTGAATGCAGTCCTGGACCAGAAAGCTGTTCTTGATGAAGCTGAGCATGTAGCACTGCTGTGAGAGGCCTCCAAAGATGTCGAACTAAATATGACGCAACCGGTGCGTCCTGGGGCAACGCTTGAGAGGGAGGCCGCGGCCTACACTTGTGTCAATGAAGCGGATGACACGTGAAGATGCCAGGAAAAAGGGAAAGCTACTGTTTTACTTATGCATTAGCAAGCCGGTCACGTCCTGATGCTGACCCCAAGAATGCTCAAAAAGGGGAAAAAGTGACACAACTTCGTCTGCTCTATCGTGCAGTCTCTGTCCGAGCGCTCAGAGGAATTGTTCTCAGCAGTGCATGAGTCCAGTGCGCACATATCTAAGCAACGATATTTCTGGGCCTTGGGCCCCACGACAATATGCACATGTGAGGGAAGACCGAACTCAATGGCTACGAGGTGCAGAAATGTAATGCCAGCGCTTCAAGATCCCTAAGCAAAGAGGACATGTGGATGTCCCGTCCCGGGTCCGGACGAAGTAATTGAAGTGATGATTTGTAGGCACTTTTTTGGGGTGGGGAGACATATTCGACCTCTTTTAGGTCTTTGTCGATGGAATGAACCGGAAAAAGTCGACTTTAAGGCTGGACCAATGGCAGCCCACAAGGTTTATCTATCTTTCAAGTAGTGACCGTCAACAACCAGGACGCTGAGACAGCGGGGAGAGCATAGATGCTGGAAAAGGAGGATGAAAGACGGAGACTCGACTGTGTGGGCCAAGACCAAGAATGACGTTCAAGGTGCCTGTGGCAGAGCGGAGGCCCACGTCGAGGCCTCGCTGGCGGACACAACGGCGGGGTAGAACTTGCAGCTGACCAATACAGTGTGGGCCAGTAATAATTTGACATTTTGCATGGGCGACTGTAGCGTGCTGTACGGACAAATCGTTCGTACATTGGGGGAAATCGACATAATCGGTGACAGCAGCAACAGCAATGACGTCAGGAGACCAATCACGGACGGCTCCTTTTGTATTTTCTGTCTCAATTGACTTTGCACCTAAATATTTACGTGTTGTGCCACGGTGCAAAATAAACTATGATGCTTCCTTAACTCACCCTTTAAGCCCCATCTCATTTGTCCTTGTATTTAAAGATATATGACCCGTACCGATATTACCACTGGCCTAAACTGTGCATAAGTCTTGGCCGGGGACGCTCTTGGCTGCCCGGAGTCCTGTTGGTAGCAGTGATTACTTGAAGATAGGTGAATCTTACTAGCCTTAAAGTCAACATTCTGCAGCTCTTTTTCCAAACAAAAAGAGGGAAAGGCCCGAAATCGATTGAAGACATCACGCCCCAGATGTACCCCTGCAGCTCACTTTCAATTGCTCATCCGCACCTGTGACAGTACATCCAGTGCGCACACGCCGCATGGACTTTGGTTACACCGTCAGATCATAGTAGATCGTGAGAAGGACATCAGCATAACTGGCACCCTTCCCACCCCTGACACTATTTGCCGTCCGCTTCCTCCATCTCTTGGGCCACGGCGACGCAGAGGCCGTCAAGGAACTTCTTCCACGCCGCGGCGCACGAGGGGGTGAGGTTCGCCCCCAGCGCGTGACCGAAGTAGTCAAGGAGCGCCGAGCAAACGACCTTGATGATCGCGAACATCAGAACTGTCATCCTTGACTCTCAAAAGCAAAACGTTACCTTGAACTGGGCGGCTCGAGCGTTCTTCTTCAGGTGGCTTCGTGCCGTCTGCAAAGAAGTAAGAGAGCAAGAGGCAGAAAACTGTGGGCTTTTGGTCGAGGCACAGCTACTGCTCGTGTGTACTTGTCTGATTGTTTTTTGCAGGGCGCTGTCATCGTCATCCTTGAGAGCTCTGACCATATCTCCTATGGCTCCGATGACTCGCTGGCCGTGGTCTCCCAGGCGGCTGACATCGTTGCTTCCCATGAAGGGGAAGTACTTGGACTGCACCTCTGGGTGCAGGGTGAACAAGCTGTTTGGGGAGGGGGGAAGGGGGAAGGGAGAAGGGACACAAGTCCTGAGTGATCATGATGCTTGGGATATCTGCCCGCAAACTATAATTCTAGGGACGAACACTATTCTCAGAATGCTCGGCGTATTTCTTTTCACCGCATAAGTACATGCAATTATCTTCGCACGGCACGTGTTCATCATCGTGATGCACGTAGTAGTAGTGTGCGTGCATGTCATGAGCACACATGTAGTGCCATCCTGCTGAGTCACTGACGTTTATGTTCATCACAGACAGTACTTGACAGAACTACAGTACGTTTTTCGCTTTTCTGTCGTTTCGTACTTAGCGTCAGGGAGAAATATGGAAACACTTTATTTGCCCGTAAATTTCAGCTGTTCAGGTGCTCACTGGGCAGCCCTGACCTGCCCTTGCCTGCCTGTTCTCTTCCTCTGTAGTACATGGGGAAACAAAAACTTTTTGTGAGGAAAAAACTTTCCTGGGTTGGGGTCCTCAGTAAAACAAAGAAGGTTGCGTCAAATTACGAACGCAACCTTTACAAACTGCATCTCTGCAACAAGCCATAACTGGCCTTGAATCAGTTGACTGCCCATTGGGCAGTCAACAATAAAGTCCTTCTTCATAAAGATGAAATACGAAGTTATGGCAATATTGTAGAAAAGAGTCAAGCTCAGGAGCTCTGTCGACGTCAAACGTTGAGCAAATTCTTTGACCTCCTAAAGATTAGCTTATCCACGCTCGTCCCCATGCGTCCCGAGCTTTAAGTGGCGTGCACCGCACCTTTCGCATGCGTCTTAAGTAGATTTGCAATCTTTTTCTTAAGCCCGTAGCGAGCATCAGACTGTTACCAGCGCAGTTAGTACAAAGTCGTTCTCTTATACTTAAACTCGTGCCATCCTGACGTAAAACATACTCGCCCACTACGGACAGTTGGAAGGTGAACGTGCGTAAATCTGAAGACTCGGGCCGTTATTCGAAAATTTGACACGAAATTCCCTCTCTACCGTAGCTTTTTTTCGCCGCTGGCCGAAAACATGAAATTGCTTTACTTCAGCACTTCTACTTTACTGAGGCAAATTTGTTTCACTGGAGAGTTTTACTGTATTGTGGCAAGTCAGTAGACTTGCCACAATACAAGGGCACAATACTTTTCGCGAGTTGCTGCTGGACTTTGGATTTTTCTACTTATGGAGCATTTTTCCACCACATTGGAGTACTTTTTCATGCCCGGGCAGTTGTTGATCATTGTGCCAGAGAAGGGGTAGGGGCAACGGGTGAAGAAGTGCACCCCAGACCAGATGCTTGTGCTGGCACAAGTAGGATACCTGGGACACTTAGAATCAAGGACGTTTGGAAGCCAAGCCCGAGCTCAAGTTTTGGCTCGAATAATAGGGGGAAAAAAGCTTCAGTAAAGTGGGGATGTCATGTCAAATCTGCTGCATGAAAGCCTTATTAAGTTCATTTTTCAGCTGTTGCGTCATCGGTATTTGACCTGTCCTCAGATTCGACAGCTGAAAAACTCACCGATAAAGCCTTGCATTGCAGTAGGGTGATGAATAGTTAGTTCACCTCATTTATATTCATGGATAAAGATTTTTAAGATGTTTATGGACCATGCGAGAGAACTACGTAATGTAGGCAGCTTTTTTTTCTCTTGCCTTCCTTCTTATTATCTAAGGAAAATGCGCTAAGGTGCGCAGAAATCCTATGCATATCTTAAAAGTGAACTTGTTGACGTCGTAGGTTGGGGGCCGGGTACTTTTCGTACCCACTTACTAAATAACAGCGAAGAAAATGTAAATGAGCCAAGTCTCATATCAAGAGCAAGCCAAAGGACACAAAGCAGGTGATCACTATGGCCTTGGAGATGTTGCCTGATCAATCTTTATTCCTGGTGAACTTCAAGGTTGACCAGAGTGATTCCAAATATGGGCCCAAACTGTGTAGCAAATGGAAAGTATTCCAAGTGTCAAGATGCACACAATGAATACTTGTGTGCATGAGTAAAAATGTATCTCGCTGCTATAATGTGAGACATTTGGGCGAAAAGATTGCTCCATCACCTCGTGCCATCAAAATGTAGGTGATGATATTTTTGTTGACGCTCTCCCGTTTTGTACCTCGACCTTGTGTCTAGGCTGAAACACAGAAAAACTTTCTTGGAACCTGCTAAACAACGATCATGCAACCGCTCTATGAGTGACAGGTTGCCTGATATCAAATACCGTCGTCAACTCACGAACGAGAATCGTCCTCGTGTGGCAGCCCCACCTCTGAGGTACTTTGACGAAATAATGGCTGCCCTTATATACAAGCTGCCCTGCTCGACGTGGGAGAACTTCACTGATGAGTGAACTCCAGTGCACCAGCACGACCAACTCTGCTGTGCTGCCACTGTTTTGAGCCATCACAGGCAAACCAATCTTACACACTTCAAGTAAAGTTGAAGGCTGTGCAGGAAATCAGCCATCATATGGTTGCAAGAAGACCACGAAAGGGTTCTGGAAGAAGTTGAGGAGCTGTGAAAGCTGTTGCTAGTGACAACCAGTTGCAATTAGGACCACCCCATTGAATAATAAATACAGCTCCGGAAATAGTGACCGCTCATGAATACACACAACTTGACAGTAACAGCGGTTACCACTGGCGAGTTAACAGCACTTAAGCTAATATTTAATGTTGAAAGGACAAATGTATGCTCAAGGTTTTTCAGCGCACTCGGTGCATAATGATCTGCTCGGGGACGCACTGGCGATTTGATCGGAATACCGAATCATATTTTTCACCTGAGAGACAATGTCAGTTGGACGAACTCGTGGCAGCGTTTGCTCAGTCAACAGGGGACAAGAATGTAGACCACAAGACTATAACAGCAATGATTGTGCCTTAAATAAAGGAAAACTTGACTTTCGGATCTTCTGATGCGAGCAGATAATGCTTATATGTGTAGGAGGAAAGGATTGCAGATGTTGTTGTTCCAAAAGAAAACATCGGGGTAGCTTCCGTTGTGGTGTTATTTCTCTCTTATCTCCTTTCGCTACATGAGGCTTAAGGATCGTTCAATCTCAGGCGTTGTCTGCTCTTTCTCATTTTTCGAGTAACATTCTGGCAACGGCAAAAACTTTACTCGTACGAGTAGGATCTTTGCCAAGTTGTACAGGACGAGGAAGGACGAGCGGGATTCCGCTGAGCAGGTGCACGTGTACTCACTGGTGGAAGAATCGCATCCCATGCCCACGTACGTCGAGGGACACAATTTCCCAAGATTGTGCAATGAGTGTGACCTCCTGGCGATTCACGGGTGCCATGTTTTTCTGCCGTTGGTTAGCGGAGAATCCTCCAGAAGCAGACTGACAAGGATCGCTTGCCTTGGATCTGTCTCTGGTCCCGCGATTGCAGTACTAACCGATTGGAGATGGTCTTCTTGCGTGTGTCTTCCTCATCAGAATTTGGAACCTTCGGAGCGCCCAGCGCAGACAATCAATCAACCTCCATCTATGATCATTCCTTCAGATGTGCACGAACGGACGGACAGGACAAACGTACTAGCATCGGCCGACTGATGGATGGAGAGCAGGAGGATCCCAGCCAGGACAATGAACGGGGATCTCCTTTCCCTGCGCCGATCGTGTATGTACAACTTACTGAAGTGGAACACGTGCAACGCGCTTATGCAGGCAACATTGTCAGAGTCCAACTCAACGTGACCTAACTTGACATAATCAAACATCTCGATAGAGAGAATTGTTCGACCTAGAAAGACTTTTTGACCCCACGCTGGATCGTGCAGCTTTTCCTCGTCCCCAGCTTGTGCCATTGAAGGTGTTGTTGCACTTTACCACTGTTCTGTTGTACCTGAATTAGTCGATGCCGACGCTCCAAGTGGATTCAGCAGTGCGTACTACAGGTTCAAGCCTAGCATGGGCAGACAACAGCGGCTCTATATTGAACAAAGAGTATCTTTACTTTCCATTGTGTTTCAGACTTTGCAGCCAACAACGTTTGCTCTTCAGTTGACACCAATAGTGCTGAAACAGTGCTGGGTCTGAGCCTAAATCGGTACCCACTCTTGAGGCAGGAATTGCTCTGGTACAAGTTGTCACTGTACATCTAGATCTTGTCGGCCGCAGTTCAAGTTGACGTCGGGCAACAAGTTGTGGTGAGACTTGAGGGGTCGAACGTTTCCATCGAAAGAGACCTGTAATAACCAGAAAACAACTTTCCCTGACTTGATCGTCGCCAAACACGCCTCCCTATAAACTATATTTGCCCGGGGATCAAGAAAAGTTTCCATGGCGTCGTGCATTTACCTGAAGAAAGGTTTTGGGTCTCTTCCTCGTTAATTCTCATTAGTCTGGTGGAAGCGCATTTGCTGAATATTCACGATGAAATATGAGATTGGAAGAAGTTCGGCTCGGATCGAGGATGCTGCCTCAGTTAAAAACTGAGAAGTTTCATCGAATCATCCTGAAGAGAACAAACTTAAGATTCTATGGATGGGGGATTTTTTAACATCTGCAGATGCAGATGGTGGCTAAGTTGACATCAATGCTGGCGTAGCTGTCGACATGACCCGAAACGTGCTTGATTCAGAATTGGCAGAGATAACAAGCGTGGCCGTGGGAGAAGTCATAGCTCTTCTGTGTTGCCGTGTCTTCGGCCGATCGCGACGGTTATTGAAGGTGCACTTGGAGGTGCCGCCGTCCATGTGCTCGGCACCGTCCATGCACCCCACGCCATCCACACGCTCTGCACCCGACTCTCGCCGTATGTCTCTGTGACTGTTGAAGCTGGATGACCAGGAAATTCCCCACAAGTCTCTGTTCTCTTCTCTGTCACATTGTGGTGATGATAGCAGGGGCTCTGTTCAGGCCCAGCAGAGCCGCTGTTTGGCTCACCACATTTGCCCCGATCCTTGCCCTGCCCGGGTCACTTCGATCCTTCTCTTCCCCTTCCGTGTATGTAGCAGGAAACGCTTTTGACCTCGATTTTGGCCTCAAAATGACCTCGAAATCCACCCTCAATCCCCATTGACCTGACCAGTGCCAAAGGACGACCCCTTGTCAAGTTTGGGCCCTCCGAATCTTACAGACATTCCGCGTTAGTATGTAGTGCAGAGACTTACTCATCTGGCACTTTAAGTTTAGTGGACATAACTTAAATGTTATGACCAACTTCCCAAGCTTTCCACCGCTCAGGAGGTTGCCATGTGGTGTGTGAATGATTCCAGCACACCTCAAGAGTTGCTCAGATGTCCTTCATGGGGATGTAGTTATGCTCAAATTGGGATTAAGCTTGGAATGAACTTGAGCCGACTGCATTTTTGTACTTGTCCATGCAGGTGCGGACGTCAAGATGCAGATATCAAAGTCCTTGCATTTGGATGTTCTGCTGAGAGCTGCAGATATCTTTAGCACGGCCTCCGAGCTCAAGTACTTAGGCCGGGCTTGAGAGCGAAATTGCCGCTTTAGCACGTCTACGTTTAGCTCAGGATAAGTTAACTCTCATTCCCAACCACTAAAGACCGCAGCGCTTCTATCCCGCCATGCCTTTCCCCGACTTTGGCACTGGCGAGGACTGCAACAACGACTGCGCGTGTGCATTGGTAGCCGATTTGGTCCTCGAGTAGACCATTTCACCGCACTCCATCCGTCACTATGGAGCACATAGATAGTGCAACCCCCTCTTTTTCTCAACATTCCCCATGGTCTTTTGCCGAGTAAGCGCTGGCTTCGTTCGCTTTTCGCATTATGTACACATTGTAGCACGCCAGACGAAGTTCTTAACATGGCCATGGCAAAGGAAAACTTTTACCCACCACCCAAAAAAGGGCAAGCAGTACAAGGATGCACTTAAACCGGCAGATTTTGGCTCACAAGCTGGTTTTTTGGGGGGCCCCACATGAACTAGGGACATGGAGTAGCTTCAGCTGGCTTCGTACTCAGCAATAGTTTTTTGCCAACTTAAACAGCCTCGTCGAGATTAACCAAGAATGCCAAGTCTCGCTTACAAACGTGATAGGAGTTTCTCAGACAATAGAGTTTCTTCCTGTGCCGGTTTCTGATATCAGACCTCATGTGCAACGTCACCATTCTGCTCTTTGTGTCGTTACGTAGTCCAGGGGCGATCTGAAGAAGCGATCTTGTCGTTGAAGTAGTCCTAAGTACTAGAACTGAAATGCCCAAAGGAAGCAACCCCAAAAGAGATGCGTGGCTGCATTAAATTCCTACCGTTGTCAAGTTGTACCCAACGGCTGTCGGCATTGCTGCCTTGAGTGAGCCCGTACTTGAAGTGATGTAATGACATTGCAGTTTTCATCACTTCCTTTTATGACTGGATTCAGGGTTGCCACGAAGTCTTAGGCCACGGGCAGCGTTATGACGATACTAGACTACATATCTGAGAATTATGGATAAATAGGATTCATACTGCTCGAGGTGAGTCAATATTAACTTCTTTTAGAAAGGGGATGCGCAGCTCTATGCACCGATATTGACATAAATGGAAGCCAAACTTTTTTTGTAGTGAGGCTTCCTAGTCAGTTTTGAGTAAAATTGCCTGTGCTTCTGACAAGTAGTGAAAAATAAACACCCCAACAATCCAAAAACGCTGCTGACTTCAATGAAATGCAGAAGGTGGCAAGACATGAAGAAGACTCAGTCGTACTCTAACTTTCAATGAATTAACCACAGATCGAGCATAACAGTGCCGAAAAGAAGCCAGTTGCTCCGACATTCTAAGACGACTAGAAGAAAACACTTTAATCACTCACAAAGTTCAGACCAGTGAAGTTTAGTATCTATACTTTTCACTCACTGTCTTTTTTTGTGAAATCAGATGCACTTACTCTAGGGCATGAAAAGCGTTAGGGATGGATCGGGCCACCAATTTGCGGGTTTCGGGCTATGCGGGCTGGGAAGCTGCGGACTGGCCCGCGGGCCAGATCTCAAATCCCAAATCTCCCCACGAACCCAGAGTGGACAGTGTCAAACCAACCTGTGTACAGATCAGTGCTAATCTTTACCAACTCATGGTAGGAATGCTGTGACAAGTGTTTTATTCATTCTCTTCCTTTCCCTGTCCTGTTGTCATTTCTCAGAAACTGCAGCAATTCGGGCTAGTCTTGTGGGTTGCGGGCTGTGCGGGCTAAGCACAAACAGGTCTCGGACTGCGGGCTCGCGGGCTCGAGCTCGACCAGAATCCATCCCTAAAAAGCGTGCCAGCGACCATTTCAGCTTCAGTGACTGCTTTTCAGTGTTCCCACCTACCAGGGTAAACTGTATTTTTAAAGAAAGCTGTCACCGCGTGATAGGTCTAACCTTCTACTTTCTGCGTATGTTGTCTTTATTCCCGTCGTAGCTGTGGTTCCGCTCCTCTGACATAAGGCTACAGAAGAACCTTTGACTCGAACAATGAGATACTAACAGTAAGGTAGATGTTTTTTCAGCAAATGGAAAAAACAAGTTACCCTTCGTTAGTAAATGTCTCGTTGAGACAGTCAGCTGTTGCCCAAAGAATCTGACATCACATGAAACTCTGCAACGGGAAAGGAGTTGTCTGCAGGTTTTGGTCCAACGGTGCATCTTATAAAACTTTGAGATAAAAGTGCCCGTAGTAAATGGCCCTTAAAAAGCAAATTTTGACTACTAAAGGCCAAAAAACCAGGCAAAGAAAGTATGAAAAAGTACAATTTGGAACTAGCATATCAATATTTCTCCACTGCACGTGCGTGTAGCGCACCAACGTAACCAATGTCTCTGTTGGTACGCGGATCTTGGCCAACGTGAAGGACGCGTCTGCCCATTGTCTGGTGAACGAGGTCAGCCTTTCCTATTTGTCTCGCGGAGCAGCCGCACCCGGCGGCGGCGGCGGCGGCGGCGGCGGCGAACGAACGAACGCGATATGAGCTACTTTGCTATGACTGGAATGCTGTTGCTCAGCTACGTAGGCATACTGGGTGCGCAAGAATTGGCGTCATATGAAAAGTGCTGCGTAACTCACGGTTTGAGCATCATATGAAGAGAGATGGATGGAAAACTAATTTCGTTGCGGCCAAGGTCTAGGAAAAGCTCATGAGCAATGAAGTATGTACAGCATGTGACAGAGGGGATAGAATTCTTGAAATGGCTGGCATTCCGTTATTGCTGCTTGACTTGTACATGGATATCTGGGACTCGTTTTGTTGCTCAATATTGGGCATTTTATGGTGTGAGCACTGTAGCACCTTGTCTGCCACCTCAAAGGCATGGGGGTTCCCGACCAAGGAGGCCTACTCGGAAAATTGTAACTCTTCTGCATAAGACAGAAAGTTGCGCAGCGGGAAGAAAAGCCGGGGGTTATAACAGGAACTAAAGAAAGCAGTTGAAAAAGTAGCACACGAGACTGATGTGGAACACAATCTACTCGTCCCTCAGTCTTAGAGCTTCTTTGTCTTGGAAAAGAGGACTCTTTGTCTGAAAGGTAAACGTTGCCTATCAAATTTCTAATATTTAGTGTCAAAACGATCCCAAGACATCTAAAGTACATAAACTAACTTAATGACAGCCATTTCCAAACTTCCGTCTATTAATTTACATATTGTTCGGCGTCGGTACAATGAGGTAACAAGAAAGAATCGGCGTGAACTGGAAACTTTGCTGTACATTCGCCTCAGCTCTTCAGCAGTTTGCTCAAGCAATCAACATTAAAAAGGTAACTTTAAAATGTCAATGCAACGGTTCAACTTTTACCACGAGGCAAATGAAATATGAGCTCTCGATTATGTACTGAATGCGTAAACTGCGAAAGCGCTTTATGTTGTGCATTTCTTGTATTTGTGTGAAATACTCAAGTTTTGCATGAAATGGCTGAGGGTTTGAGTGAAATATACGCGGGTCAGTCTGTCCGTCCTTCTCTCTGACCTTAGTAATGCAGCCTCGACTTGCACTTGTTCTAAGTCTCGCTTCATAACTGGGCTTCTCGGAGGCCAAACTGTCAGTCACGCAACCTTCAAAATCAGCGTTAGAGCGAGGGCTACGACACCCTCGTTTCTACCAACGGCGGGCTGAAGCTGGCATTTTTAACAGTAAAATGCACACATAGATATACACATATTTCATTCAGGGTTGTCGAAAAGTTCTGTAGCTGACATTTTCCGTCATGAATGCGGAGATCGTGAGCAATTCGTCTGAAACCAGAAACTGGGGGGGGGGGGATTCATAGTCCACTTATTCACTCAGACCAGGTACTTTCAGGTACAGGTAGATTTATAGTTGAAGCTTTTACCTATCAATGGCAGCCGCTGAACTCCTCCAAAGCCTCCTCCTCTCAACCGTGCAATGTCCACCGATAATCCAACTGCAGTGTACAATTGAATGGGGACCCCGCAGTCTCTGCGTGGACGTATGAACGACTTCTTTTGCGCGTCTCCATCCAACTGGCGCCAGCGCTCACTGATCCTCACAATGACTTGACACAGTCATCTTGGCAGTGATGACTGCCATGGCGATGACACAGTTGATCAAAACAAAAATTTGGCAAATACGTTGTTGACATGTGAGGGCGCCCTTCATGTAATGTCTATCGTGCGTCCCTCGTGATTTCGGCAAACATCATCTCGCGAAGCGATGTTCAGTCAACGTCCAAAGAGAAGCTTCACATGTACAGCAGCATGTGCAGTTGAACACCATGAGTTTCTGAATGAAGTTTAATTTTTCGAATAAAGTTTCCTTTTTGGTGCAAGGGTCATTTTTCTTCTCGGAGGGCCTTGGATGGCCTTTTTGCTCTTCCACCCGCCCCTGCCTGCTCCTATATCCCCACCCCCCGCCAATTCTGCCCTCCATCTTGACTGTTCGATAGGACAAAAACATGTTTTTTCGCGTCCTGTTGATGAATAATTTTACGATAATAAATTGATAATTAATTTTTTAATCTTTTGAACAATGATGGTTGCAAGGCAGCAAGTGGGGATCCCATAAATTTCTGCAATCGATACTTGGCTACAGACTCGTCTTTAGGTTTAAGTGTATCTACAAATGGTACTCAAGTCCCTGAGATGGGCGTTGACATGTGGGTCCATCAGATCAACTGCTGACCAGACACGTGAATCTGCCTTGACGTGAAGTTACAGAAGAATGCTGAAGATGAGGCACTAAAGTACTTTGTTTTGGGTTTATATGAACAACAAGTCACCATTGATTACTAAATGTCTGGTTGAGAAAATCAGTTGTCATGAAACAATAGGAAAGAAAGGAGTAATCAACAGCCATGGATCCAACAGTGTTCGTTTAGAACTTAAAGCACAGTCTCCTCTTCAATCAGGCCTCCTTAGGCAATGACGGGCTTCAGACGGTCACGGGAAGCATCACGTCTATCTGCATAGCGCTACTGTGGAGAAAATTAGCTCAACCTGACTGACGAAAACGCTTCTTCATTCAAGCTGCGCGAACAACATAAAAAGGCTTTTTGTAACCTCGGTATCTACTAAATTTTTCCCTATCAGATGAGGTCAGTGCGTGTACAGGGTGATCAAGACGAACGTGGTTAAGAGAGGCTAAATGGTTAAGAGGCCCACTTCAGATCTTCCAACAGCAGATCTCATTCGTCAAAGGCACATTTTAGAGCTGGCATGAGGCCTTTTTATTTAGTATCGGCCAATGTCTGCAGCCCTGGACTGATATGAGTGCCATTCGCAGCTAACAATTCATTCAGCGTGAATGCATCTGAATTTCACCCGGTTTCAGGGAAGTGCCATAATCCTTGGTCAGACCTGTACCGATTGTTCCAGTGATCACGAAAAGTTCTGCTAGTGCATCTATCCCGAACGGCAAGAAATCGACGGTATAAAGCTTCTATGTACGCCAGCACTACATAACTGACATAAAGAACAGTTCAAGGAGGCAGAGTGAGGACCCCGAAACTGATGATTTTTACCTTCTGCGACGCCACAACAGGGGTTCTTACCCTTCTCGTCAGCCTGACCCAGATTTCAACCCGAGACGGAGCTCGTGACCCATAAGTATAAAGCACACAAAGGGATTGAAACTATTGGAGGGGTCAGACACGCCAAAAGAGGCTGTGCCAAGAAAATTCAATATCTATCTGCGGGGGGGAACCCATTACTGGTAATGGCTTGGATTGCAGTTTATGCGAGTGACTTCAGACGTCCTGTGTCTATCTACAGAAAGTGTTCATTGATGGCTCAACTTACCCAGGGAGGTGTGTCAGCCAGCACTTTCTACCCAGCCCCAACCCGTATGCAGATCGAGGTTATGCTTTCTGTGCTGATCTTGCGAGCAAGAAAAATCTAAGCAAAAATCACGTCGAACCCGAACAACGAGGGTGCATATGTTCACCAGCTGTACCTGGCAACCCAGCACATTGCCCATAGCTGATTGAGCACTTTTTGAGAGTACCAAAGGCAAAGTCCACATGGGTGGCTGAGAAGCTCCTCTCATCCGAGTCCTGAAGCACCTCAAGGACTTCAGACGTGAACTGTCAAGACCTTTTCAGGGCCATGCGGGACATGCACGAACTCACGTGTTGTACCCGTGATTAACAGAGATAAATTCCTTGCCCCGATCAAAATAAAACAAGTAGCACCTGATGACTCAGGAAGAGGGCAAAGCTGCAGAACCGTGCCAAATCCTACTTCTCTTCTAAATGCTAAAATTTGCTTTTCTTAGTGTTTGTCTGTTTACGTCGGGGAAAGATGGTGTTTTAAGATTCAGCACGGATCTTCGACCTACGGCCCTATCACAGACAGGAGCGGGTCGATTGCTGATTGTCGAAAGAAACCAGAGCTGCCAAGCAATGTTGGTCTACGAATGTTTTCACGCACTGTTTAGCTCGGAACAGTGGAGCCCGCTTATATATATATCGGGCTCGGTTTCGGCCGATTTTACGTCAGAAATCTGTACAGCCGAATCAATGATGGTTGGCAGACAGACTTTGTACGGGCACCCCGTCGTCATCAGAAATTCTCTTTCTGGTCCCGATATAGGCTGGCTCTACTGTAAATGATTGCCTAAGCTGTTAACAGAAAACTATTTGAGAGCTCTTTTGGACCACTCTCGCCCGTGATAAGTCAGAGGGCCGTCGGTGCAGCTGCATGTGGACGGCATTCAGAGACCGAGTTAAGGTCCCACCGTGACTAGACCTTGTTTCTTGGTGGGAGAATCATGCCAGGTTGCTGTCTTGCGTCAAAAACCTGAACTATTATTATTTATGCTGCAGGTATTTCTTCATGCTGAGTGGTGCACTTTTAAGACGTGTCAGCTGAACTAAGATGAAGGTAAAATTGGAGATGCGTGAGATGGCGCCACGGTCGATTCACTTGCTGCCATTTCGTCACCTTTTGTCTGGCAACAACAGACATCCATGTCCGGAACCGTTGGGAAAAATCGCCATGTTCAGCGGTAAACATGTCTTGCACGCAAAGCACAGCTTTGCTCTCCAAGCAGTCCCCGCTCTGCCTCTGCGCAGGACTACCCCAATGCTTTGCTCGGCTTCTTTCTAGACCAGACTGAAATCTAAGTACATTTTACGGCTAATATGTACAGTGTGTATAGTAAGGAAATACTATATGAAGCGCTAAGTCGGTGTGTATAGCGACGTTGGCGCTCCCGCCGCCGTCCCCAAACTTGCTGTCCATGTCCCGATCCTCTCTGTTTCGTCCAGGTTGTCACTAGGGATGTAATCGAGTCTAGGCTAGGGCTTGAGGCTAGACCCTTAGGCTTGCGAACCTGTCTAATAAACTTTGGCAGAAAGAAGCATCCAGTTCAGTCAAACAAAAAGTTTCAACCATGAAAATTTGAATTTTGATTGGATCACACTGAATTTGACATATCCCTAACAGTCAACAGGACTCGGCTCGACTCGAGTGGCTACAGGCTCGGGCTCGACTCGACTCGAACTTTTCAGGCTCGATTACATCCCTATTTGTCACACTTTGGGCTTTATTTTCTACTTTTGAAACGAATGGAATGACCTAGGATCACCTCACCCACCTCTGCTTACCTCCTGTCTTGTCTCAACCCCTATCCTCCCCGGTGTTGCCAAGTCGCATTAGTGACGTTGCAAGAATTCCTCTCCTACCCAGGGTTTCAGAGTCTGGCAACACTGATTCTTCCTCCTCCCCTTTTGCCGTTGCGATTTACTACATGGGTACTGATGTAGTGAATGCAACTTTGCAACTCCGTGTCAGCCTCAAGAAGGCCTCGAATTGCACCTCTAACCCCCCTAATCCTCAGTGTGTCAAACAGTAGCGTCTGCTGACCAAGTTGAGGGATGATTGGTCCTGCGGCGGCAGCTCCGACCTCGTGACAGACAGAGAGACAGACATGGCGCTTCATCCATCTCCTGATGGCCTTGGCAACATTTTTCGTAGTTAACTAACTCCTCTGGGATTATTATTACTTATTTGGGAACCAAACCCAATGTGAGGAGTGACACGGGGCGGCAATTGGTCCAGAACCGCTGGGTTAGGACAGACTTGTGAAACTGGTGTCTAATTGCTGGTTGTGTACATTCTGTGAAGGGCACAAGGACACCAAGGTTGACCTTGCGCACAATCAACTACGTCTCCTACTAGTCAGCAACTGATACTCTGGCCTTTAATCCAGTCTGCCAAGCCCTCCTCAGGTACCAATGAATGGGACTATAAAAATGTAGACATATGTCCCTACGGTACAGTAGTACACTATTTCTGGCTCACAGCACAACTTTGGCCCGAAAAACTTTTGCAACACTGTGTCTGGCATTTCAAGAAAAGAATTTGGGCACTCCTGGTCAAAAATTCATTGTCTCCACTCCAAAGTGTCGCAGCTGAGAAGGCGCAGCTTGTGTAGGTTAGTAGCAGAGTCTACAAACGCACTCACATTCGTCTTTGTGCAATACTTATAAAGTGAGAATAGAATTTTTTTTTTAATCTTATTTGGAGATTCAGTCATCTGTTTCTGTTCATTTCCATCACCATACTTCACTTTTCTTTACTGTATCACTCTAGAATTGGTGCTCTCGTGCCAAAAAAAACAAGCTCAGTGGACCAAAGTGCGATGAGAACCGACCAAACATCGGTCTAGCCTCTGCCAATTGGTGCCAGACCAAAGGCGAAGGCAACCTTGCACGGCCCACCGGCCAAAACTGGATTCGGTGAAGTAAAGTGAGGATGAACAGAGAAGCACAAGAGCTGAAGTCCTGCTCAAGGTATGGACTTTGCAGCTAAGTAGGACAAGTTGCACACGGTGTTTCTGGAACGCGTAGGTGTACACACATTCTTTGGCTTCACTCACCCCTCAAGTCTCCTACTCCATCCCCATCGGAATCGTAAAATGAGGGAGTGTAAACATGGTAGATGACTGTTTTTTGCCACCAGGCCACCATACTCTCCTCCTCCGTGTCTTTGGTCAGGCTGACCACGATCATGGTGCCGATGGCGCCCAGGAAAATGGCCACGAAAGCCACTCCGGCCCAGAAGCCGGTGCCAGTGCAATGGCGCATCGGGCTGTCTCCACTAGGAGGTAAAGGAGAAGGTAGATTCTTCATGATTACAGTCTTTTCTCCCTCATGCTTCAAAAGATGGCTACAAAGTCAAACGCTCCTTGCTCTCATGTCAGCGCTTCCAGGGCTTGAATCGTCTGCAGTCAACTCCTCGCAGGATCCCAAAGCCTCAGTGACAAAAAAGACGTAACAAGACCCGTAGCGGTATAAAATGTATACGCATGAAGTGATGCCAGTTGTACAAAAACACTCTGCTTCAGGCCATTTGATCCTCTCTGATAGCGCTGAAAGCGATAAATTCCTTTCTCCGGCTGCAGAAAACTGACGGCAGCAGCATAAAAGGGTTCGAATTTAAAGCTCACCTTCGAATCAGTGCAGAGGTGGAAAAAGTAACGCATGAAGGAGCTGCTTACCTTTATTCTAGGGAAAAGAAACACGCGTCGCCTTCTAAGAAAGTGGTTCTTCGGTTTCTGTCACTGCGTTCGTCCTTGTCTCGAGGCCGTGATCGGACAGATATCTCACGCGGACGGACTCGACGCAGTAGCCAATGGGAGGGAAGGGGAACCTGGGATTAATAACTCATTTTATCTATTATCTCTGAACAAATATGACATTATCTTAGATGGAACGTTGCGCGCATCATTTCTTCCCCTGCCTGCTCGGTCGGCAGCACTTCAATAGAGTTACTCCTTATTGTTTACACTTGTTACAACAGTAACTCAAAACAGTGCTTTTTCCTCGCCCCTTTAGAAGTTCCCCTGTCATTCGTTTCAAACTTACTGAAGAGTTGGTCTCCATCAATGATTCTATTCTCCTGAAAAATGTCGAGAAAATTATGCTATTCATTTGTTGAGGGTGCATTTTCAAGTATTCAAAGAAACGACGTTGAAATGCGCAATCCTGAGTATGAGAAACTTGACAGCATTCAGATGTTGATCTTTAACTTTCAAGCTTTTCTCATAACTGGAGCAAGAGCAACTTTACCTTAATTCCTCGTTCCTACTTCCTGCTCAAATGGCCGCAGAGGTCCATTGAACTGTCTGATGTCCTCCGGCTGGGATCTCCTGGAGAACTATTACAAACAAACCTCAAGTTACCACAAAACTGACGGCAATTGAGATTGATTCCCATGAGTTGCTCTTGCAAGAGTCTTGGCTAATCACACTAAAGCACTGTGAAGTCTGCGATGTCGAGCTCATCCTGGAGCACGGAGATATGGTGAGAAATTGCCAACGTTGCTTCCTAGTTGAGGGACGCCAAAGCTTTTGCATCCACAGCTCAAAGTAGGTGAGCAGCTGAGCTCTCCTGTGCAGGTTGAGGTCTCCACGCGAAGGCCGTTCAACGGGAATGCAGACGCTGAGGTTGTTCATTTGACTTGTGTGACTCTGGCCAGAGAGCTCAGTAAGGCTCAGAGACTACAAAGCACAAAAGTTTTCTTCTTCAGGACCGCAGGGGGCGGTCAAATGACACCGCAAAGTATTCTCAAGTGCACGGAGAAGGACATGACAGTCAGGAAGGCCACACGTCAGAAAACTACCGTAGGTGCTGTTTATGACAGAGCTTAGGACGACTTGTCTCGTGACATCTCTCAATAAACGCATTGTTCTGTGGTCCTGTCTGCTGGAAAAGTCCCTATATAACTCATTTTAAGTGACACTTAGTTGAGGGGAAATTAACTCGTCTGAGTGGCGGCAATTAAGTGATTAAAAAGTGCTCCTTTCCTTTCTTATCGCAGGCCCCTGCAGAAGGTTTCTATTTTCCTATGGTAACAGGAAGCCCGCTTCTTTTTCCACGCAAACAAGAATTTTCACACGAGCTTGGAGCGATCGGGATCTCAATCGCTGTGTACCGTAGTTCCTGCTCTCAGTTGGCCTCTGCGTACGCAGCTTATACAGTGGGTGAGCGTTCAGGCAATGCACTTTTACAGTATGAGCCTAAGTTGGAGCAACATCTGTAGCGGGGTTTAACTGAGCATTAGAACAAGCATGTTACAAAGCAAGAATGCAACTGAATACAATAAATATGGCAGCATCGACAACAGCACAGCAATGTTACGAGCCAAGAACGACCTTTCTTCATAGCTCCAGATCGCAATCCTGCCAGCGCCTTATCAAGTGGCTCGCGGGGGATACAGGGGGATGTGATCACGCCCACGCTGGTCCAGAAGAACTGCGCCAGCACGGTGAAGCGCCTCTGTGCTCTGATTGGTGCTTGTCCGTCAAGGACTTCAAGCAGGGCGCCAACCTTTGTCCTCATCCTTGTCTTCCAGGAGGAAGACAAGGATGAGGACAAAGGTTGAAGAGAACTTGTGCTACCAGCACATTGGCGTGGTGAGAGATAGGCACATCCGTGGATATAGACTAGTTTTGGCTCATAGTGTACGTACTTTTGTACAGTACCATGAAGAGTGAAAGTAAGGTTCTGTGTTTTTCTCTCACCGACGTTTCGATATATCGTACGCCACCGGCGCCTACGCACGTACTACAAGGCGTAGTTTACGGATGCTTACATTAACTTCCTGCACTGTACTGAAGGTATAATATTTTCTTCATTTTTCAAAACGTGGATATGTTTGTTTTTATATTGGCCTGCTCTAAATACTTTGCTCGCTTTCAATGATGTGCTGTAATGTGTGAATATAATAATAATCAGGATGCATTTTAAAGCCTCGAATCTTCAAATTTGATAAAGAGAAATGAGTAAATTGCATGTTGAGGAGCAAATGGCCTGCTCATATCATCACATGACGATAATATCTCCCTCTTTTTTTATACTGCCCCTCAGGGCTTGACGTCTAACGAGGTCTCGTCCCGACAATCAGTTAATTTTCGAGAGCTCCCGGGGAACCCGTGGGGGCTGCCAAACGTCTCATCGGGTCCGTCAAATTTCAAGCGGACGACAAGAATTTGATGTCTACTTTCAATTTTTCCCTCCATTCAAGCAAATATCCTCTGCCTCTGTTATCCAGGACATCTGGATCGATCCTTGAGTACTCGTTGGTGCCACTCTCAGTTCAGTGGATGAGAATGATAGTGTTTGAGGAGTTCCTCGAACCCCATGTCAGTTTCTCCACAAACCGAACAGTACATGAGATTCAATGTTCTTCTTCTGCCTGCTGTTTCCCAATGAGAGAGACAGAGAAATTAAGTTTCATTAACTGTAGGCCTCAATCTCCTACGTCAGCTGTAATGCGAAAGATCGCACGTCTGAGTTCGCCATTGCTGCCGCTCAAAACGTCAAGATGAGTTTATCTAAGTACGCGCAGTTGCGTTCGAAGTCCTGAGTACCTCATCATAACTTTGAGACATTTTACAAGTCTGAGACAGGAGTCACAAAGGAAATCTGGCGATTGGACAGTACTGCCCAGTACTGCACAACCCGGTCCTGCAGTACCGGAGACATGACGACAACTGTTGACTCGCCCCACACTCGAAAGTCGTCAATCTCTGCTGAAAGTCATTGTTCCCGTTAGTAATTAGTGTAACGTGCGAGCCTTCGCAGCATGTGTGCATGGAAATGGCCTGGCTGGCGCTGGCGGCGTCTCGGAAGAAACCTCACATACGTGCGCGCTCCCTCCATCCCTCGCGCGAAAATCGGAGGAGGAAGGAAAAATGGACTGGACTCCTCCAGTCGGCCCCTGCTGACACTTGCGGGAGAGACATCAGGCGGGCAGAAAGTTGGACAAGTTGGCGGTGCTGACATGGTTCCCTGACACACTCGTTCGTCGCCGTGCACACGCAGCTCAGTTCGTCGGTCAGAGCGCACAGCCAAACGTTGACCTGGTGCGAGTTGATAGTTCCGATCGAGAGAGAGAGACACACACACAATAACCAAAAACGGTGGATGGATCGATCGATCTGGCACAAAAGTGTGCGAATGTGATTGCTCCCAGTGCAAACCAGCGAGTCGTTCTCGAGGAAATGAGGTAAGAAGTGCATCTCGGACGTTCAATCATCGATCTGTGCCCTGTCCTGCAGTCGGTTGCAAAATATGGTCGAGTAACACCTCATAGAAGAAAATTAGGCAAGAAAGAGGAGGTGGTGCAAGTGAGCGCTGTAATGATAGGGCCTTGAGTCAGACTGCAATTTACCAGCTCCACGAATAGGAAAAACTGCCCTCGTATATTCCTTAAAATCATTTCGTGGTCCGTGCAAGGGGGGGGCATTTTCTTCATCAGCACTCCAAGTACCTCTGGCTCTAGCGCAATCGAAGTCGTACCCGTGGCGAAGGATTCATTTTCCCACATAAAACTTTCTTCGACAAAAAAGTGTCCAAAAAAAAAATCCAACTTCACGCAAAGAGGCAATTTTTGAGCTTCTTCGTCGTAAGTGAATGGCGACATCTCTGGGTCAACCATTGCGGTGAAAAATGGAATCGGTTCTTGGCTAATTGCGCGTGGCGTCTCTTTAAATAGTAACTGTAATGGATCAACCACAGAGGGGCGAAAAAAGCATCCTTGAGATCCATGAGAAGGCTACAGCTATGGTTAAGGCTGGAGTCACCACCAGCGCTGTCGAGAAGACTTAGACGTGGCAAGAAGGGTTGTGTCACTGTGGTTGATCATTTCGCGCACGTGCCCGGGGTCGATGTCACGAAGGTCTTGGACTTTGACGTCACTTTACAGGCAGACTGAAGAATCTCGTCAGTAGACAACTTTACGTCCTGAACCAGTCTACGTGCACTTGACGCATGTGCTTGACGTACGCAGGCATAATTTCTACACCTCCAAAAGTTCGCACGTTGTATTGCGGGTAGACGAATCCAGGGAGAGAAATGTGTTCCATGTGTATTCTTCTTCCAGAACTTGTTGCTTCCGTTATGGAAGAAAAAGCCATGGGAATTTGCCTACTGTTTCCAGACGTCTTTTGTAGCACAGACACAAATCGGAGAAGCGAAGCGCGATTTCACCTTCGGAATGTTCTTCGCGCGACAGAAGGGGGAGGAAACGGAATTCGTGGCCAGAGGAGAGGTCGGACCCCGAAGTGGTCGATCCAGCATGTGGCGAGACCCCACCCCCCCCAAAGAGAAGGTGGCGAGACCCCACCCCAAAAAAATTGCTAGGCAAAGTCGAAATCAAGTCTGTGAAAGTTTAGCGAAACACTGATGATTTCACTGGTTCTTCGCCGGTTTAATTGCTTCTGTTCTGTCTACCTTAGTAGTGGCGCAGGTAACCTAGTGGTATACACTAATTACATGCTCGAGGGGGAAGGAAATAGTGCACAATAACGACAGGCCTAAATATGCCACTCTAACAGAATTTCTCATCACCGTACTCAATCAAAGGTGCTTTGTGCCCACTTCTCCACACCTGACACTGTCAGGCCTACAAAGTCGGCCTGTCGGAGGCCCCCGCGCCACATCTCCCCTCTGAACATGCCTCATAGCGGCGGATCTGGTCGGACAAGCGTATCTAGAGTGGCCGGAATACAACATTTCTGCGCTGCAAAGTGAAGGTCTCGCTCTCGGGACCAATGATCTTCCATTTTTTTCTTATCAGCCGAAGGGAGAAAACAGAATAAGGGGAGGGAGCAAAACTTCTCATTGTCATCTGGGCCCCTCAATGTAACGTGAATCAAGGTAAGAACAGTCGCCGTGGAATGGGAAAAAAATGACGCAAAGATGGAGTCGACTCCATCCTCGCGCCCATTGACATTGACAGCGACCTTGCGTCGACAGCATTAATGCGCCGTACACACGGTAAGTACAGTACGGTACATCTCATTCTCATAATGGTCTACTTGCACATGCCACAAATAGGCAGTGACTTGGACCGTGAAGACCCCGTTACTGCGATCAAGGAAAAGAAGCATGACTCTGCGACTCCAAAGTGATTCGCATGATCTAAAACTTAAACCCATACTTTCGCAATGGCGAAAGAGGAAAAATTGCACGCACGTACCTGGGCTGACGGAGTACGCGAGTTTCTTATTCATTCGCTGTCCCCAGATCCAAGTCGTGCCCATGCTCTTCCGCCAAAGAGGGGCCCACAGGCAGGGCCGCAAACCTTGATAGGCCCAAGCAGCCGACAATGCCAGCGGTGTCGTGATCAACGCGTGCAATGCAACGTAATCGATTGTTGCACAGATAGTAGACGAAAGCGCTTAGCATTGAGACTTCCTATTGAGACGATGCTTTCACTGGGGAAACTCTCTCGCTGGAAAAAGTTCATGGGCCCTTTTATTTTCATCTCCACACATGACTTGGAATAATGAGAAGCACCGGATACTCTTTGGAAGCGCGTAATTTGCCCCCACTTTGCATGATGAAACGCAGACAATTGGCAGCTACTCTGCCAATTGGACAAAGAGACCTCATCCAGACAAGACAGAAGTTGCAGCATTCTCGACGTGACAAAGATCCCAGCGAAAGTCGGCACGTATCCAGGCGTCAATAACGTTATCGTCGTTCCTCCTCATGTACCTGCTGCAGTCGAGAGTCCCGTGAGAGCACGAGAAACGCATTGCTGATGACGTCATGTAGGTGACATGGGAAAAACACGCACACACAGAAGTCGCGAATTTCATCCCGATGAAGTCATTTGTCTTCTTGACCTCTACTTTGCGGTGTCACAAGAGGAGGAAGAGAAGTGACGTGGAGTGGACGAAAGTGGGGGTGAAGAATTCGCCACAGACAGAATCTATGACTTCTTTTTCCTAGCTGTAGCTGCGCATCGCGTCTACTTCCAGGCAGTGGAGCAGTTATCGTTCCTGGCTAAGTCTCTGCCCACGTCTGTAGCGGTCCAGATGACGCGGGAAACTCTGGTGTGTGCGTGCGCGCGTGTGTGTGTGTGGAGACAGAGGGAGAGAGCGCGTCAGCTTGCGTAGAAGTCACAGCAGCGTGCCTTTGATACATACTAAGCATACCGGACAAAGCTTAAGTATTGGGAGGGTGGCAAAAAGAAATGCTGCTTGCGACCCTCTAAACGTGGAAATATTTTCTGCCAAAATCGTGCGCAATTTCATCTCTGTGACATCATGAGACACAATCCCCTTCTTAGGCTGTAACATAAGATCGAATTTCTGTGGCGCGGCACGAATGCAACGCACGTTCCGTTAGAACTCGAGGGAATTTAGGCGTGAACGTTACTTACAGTGCAATACGCGAATTTAGGACTCTTCCCACGGTTATCGCTTGACAATCCGCCGTTTAGTACAGGCAACGTTTGAATACTTTCTGACCTACATTCGCAGCAATCTGCAGGCAGCACTGACGTATGCAGTGCAATACGCGGGAGATCGAGACAACTTCTTTTGTCCCACGAACACTTGAAGACTCTGAACCCTACAGGATGTCAGTGAACACCAGTCACCAATTTCGCGCCTTTCGGCACGGACACGTTCTGGGTCCCCAGATGATACCGGCGGGTCAGCTGCTTCAGATCAGAGTGCCCATTGATGGTGGCCTTACGGCTGCTACAGACGCACGCGCTACTCGCACGAAGCGCTACTGCGTCGGAGACTTCAACACAATGATAGAACGCTATCGTATATCAGAGCTTTCGACGTGTTCAAAAGAAAATGCTGCTGTTCTGGTTGACGCAGCGGCGCTGGCATGCGTCTCACCACTTTAGACCATTAGTAGACCTACAATGTTCCTTGAGCAGACCGACCACTCTACCTCCAGGGACTAATTTCTCCGAAAATTTTTCCACGTACTGTGCGAGCCTCACTTTTCAAGAAGGCAAGAGAAAAAAAATCTGCTGAGGCTGAGCGTTTGTGTTTGTACTTTTAACATTTTTTCCTAATGGGAACATTGAGAGCTACGCAACGCGAAGCAAAAAGCCCACTGGCCAATCTAACCATTAGGACAGCGTGTACAAACGTACCTGGATTTAGGAAGAAAAGACTTGAAGAAGAAAAAAGGATCCCTCCTTCCTTACGCAAAAGTGAAATTCCCACAGGGTCTAAGCATTGTACGGTCGTTTCTACAGAGCAGACTTTGCCTGGCGGACAAACGCTTCGAAATGTAGAAAACCGAACTAAAGATGCAAATCATGGTTGACCACACTAAGTGAGATCGAAATCTTTCTATGGACAGTTGAGAATTTTGCACTCGCACCTATGCTTATTGCTCATCAAGCAGCAAATTTACAGTCGCCATTAAGCATATTACTTAATGAGCACAGCTCGTGGACGTGACGTTTGTCCTGGTGGCAATAATAGGCGGAATGAGTGCCATATGTGAATTACGTAATGTCGTCTTGTCTCGATTGCACGAACAACCTTGTGCATGCATAAGATTGCACTTCGTGAGAGGGTGCAAAATCGAAAAAAAGTTGTGTCGAGACGTCCATATATCATCTGTTCATCCAAAGTTTCAGTGCTCGAAATAAAAAAACATAATTTCCGTGAGGATACCAGAACTGTACTCGAATATAGTTCGTCACGTCACCGGCAGTGCCGAATTTTGGCCAAAAAAGTTCGCCATGCCAAGTATAGGGTAAAACTTCTCTTGATGTTCGACGGACAAAAAAGTCCGATCTGTAGCAACAGATAGGCCAATCCATGGGGTGTCTCCAGCATTTGCATCACCAAAAGTTCTTTTTTCTTCATACTCCACCAAAGGCGTTGGCTACTCTAAACTTCGGTCAACGGGAGCATCATTTTTTCCCGAACCTTTTTTTCATACCCATGCATACTCTAGGCCTTCATGATCAGCCACAACTGCTGGGAAAAGATCTGTTTCCTCAGGTCGACCGTGTGACTCAAAGCATCAGTTGAAGGACTTTGACCGCACCTTGAGAATCAGCAACTGGTCCTGACAAAGATTTTACTCTTTATGACTCACTGACGTCATGTTTGTACTTCATGCATTCTTTGGATGTCGACAAACCTTTAGGATATTTGGCTGTTATGATCTTTGTATGATCTGAAGTCAGAAGGTCTTAGTAGATATCATCAGCTGGTTTCTTTGCTACTTGGTTGGACTTGAAAGTTGGCTTTTTTGGAGACCAGATGGCAGCAGAGAAATAAGAAGGAGGGCAGAGGATTCCTTGACTGAGAGTGAAAAGAATCACTTCGTATGAGCTATAGTGATGCGGCGCAATCAGTGATAGCTTCCATATTCAGTAATGCTGCAGGCACTGAGGATCATGCTGGAAATTCCACACATTGCAGGAGCTGCGTCAACGTCAGACGAGGGTGTTGAAGGCTAAACTTCTTCGAGGATGACGACACCAACGGAGGTCGCCTTTGCACACAAACTGCGCTGGAAGAGGAGGAGAAAGTCCATGCGCAACATCGAACGTTCAAGTAAGCATTATGCCCATCCAACTGAGCATACTTCAGTTATGAGTTATAAGCATACTTCAGTTTTGAGTTATAAGCATACTTCAGTTTTGAGTTATAAGCATACTTCAGTTTTGAGTTATAAGCATACTTCAGTTATGAGTTACAAGCATACTTCAGTTTTGAGTTATAAGCATACTTCAGTTTTGAGTTGTCAGCATACTTCAGTTTTGAGTTGTCAGCATACTTCAGTTTTGAGTTGTCAGCATACTTCAGTTTTGAGTTACAAGCATACTTCAGTTTTGAGTTATAAGCATACTTCAGTTTTGAGTTATAAGCATACTTCAGTTTTGAGTTATAAGCATACTTCAGTTTTGAGTTATAAGCATACTTCAGTT
>JAAUXU010110962.1_pt1 | contig 31113 bp, 37 predicted proteins | sample 7278151 | NCBI WGS metagenome assembly JAAUXU01 (sample SAMN14350113, study PRJNA611818) | marine sediment metagenome | isolation source: surface marine sediment (1.8m) | place: French Polynesia: Moorea | collected 2018-08 | reverse complement strand
CTCTGGTTGGGTCCGGCACCACGGACCCCCGAATTGCGGGCCTCCGATCCGCGGACCTCCGATCCGCGGACCTCCGATCCGCGGACCCCCGATCCGCGGACCTCCGATCCGTGGACCTCCGATCCGCCAATTCCTGACACTTTTTGGCATATGTGTAGCTGTTGGTTGCAGCTGTGATTCTCTCGGTGATTTTTCTCTTCGCCTTGACTGAAAATTTTGAAATGATGTCCCCGTCCGTGTTCTACTGGTTCATGAGCAGGTATGACACCAGCAGTGAGACTCATTCGCAGTAAGTCGAAATCGTCATCGTTCAAATCTATCCTATTCTAACTACACACACAGTATTTTTAACTGAATGTTTGCTCCAGATTTAAGCGGGACATTTCTAATCGACACATTTGTACATCCTATGTAAAGGACGAGTAATAGGGATACGATTGACGATTGGTACCTTTTTTTTAGGAGAAAATGATTATAGCAATGTTTACGGGCAGTAAAACGAATGTGATGATGACTTCGGTGCCATTGAAAATGACCCTTTTAGGAGTTTCATTCTCCTCACCACTAATAGCAAAAAGGTTGTACAATATACTGGGTCCACGGTATTATATGCAACAAAGAATTATCCTTCCACATCTTTCAACGTTTGACCCTGGCCAAAACGTTCTTTTGCATGAAAGTTCTGTGATTTTGTTTTGAACAAGTTCCAAAAAAAAGCAAAGCAGTTGTGACACAAATCATTTCTGAGTGATCCAGGGATGTCTGAGGCCCATCGAAAAGTCCTCAAGCAGATCCAGGCTGGTGACAGGTCTGCCAATGTTGCCAAGCAACTTAGGTTTGCCAAGTCGACTGTGACGAGGACAGTGAGGCTTTGGAATGAGACTGCAAGCGTTGCCAAATGGAATTCAGGTGGATGACCAAGGTCAGAGATAACAGCGGCTGTGAAAAATGCCGTTGGGGACAAGGTCAGTATGTCCGTCAACACTGGGACCCACGAAGTGGCTGAGACGACCATGAGACAGCTTGTACAAGATGACCTTCAGCTCAAGTCCCTCTCCAAGCAACAGGTCCAGATGATGATGCTATTGCAATGTCAGAAGCGCACAAAGATAAGAAGCTTCTTGAAAACCGGCCACAAAGGAAAGGTTGCGGTATTCTCAGATCAAAAAGGACTTCACTGTGGACAGCAACCTCAACCACTGCAATGACGGGTACTTGGCAACCAGTGATAAGGATGCTGCTCCCGAACTGAAGTAAGTGGGAGCCGGGAAGCACCCCGCAAAGGCCTCCATGATCATGAGCGATGGCCAGACCTCGCCTCCCATCTGGTACAGGGGCAGCATGAGCAATGTGGCCTGCAAGAACATTTCAGGGCTGCCCAGCCTGGGTGGCCCCTTATGCCAAGCATGGGATCGTCTGGACTCGAGATGGGGCCCCTGCGCACATCAGCTATGCTGTTCAGCGCCACCTGCGCCACAAACTGGAATCAGGGGGGTTCTGGTCCAAGGTCATAGTCCCCAACCCTGAAGTTCCTCGATCACAGCGTCTGGACTCGTGCCACAGCAAGACTTGCACCAACCCCCACCCAAGCATCGAGTCCGTCAAGGCCTCGGGGGATGAGGCGTGGGCCTGACATCACCACCTGCTGCACCACCAGTTCTGCGACGCCTGGAGGATGTCGTCAAAGCTGAGGGTGGTGGCTTCCAAGAGTATCCTTCACCATAAATATCCTCAGAGAGTCTCAACTGCTTTGTAAGCCAGGGTTGCCAGCCTCTGAACGTTTGTGGAAAATTTGTTGCGGATAATATGGCGGACCTGGTAGTTTGAGGTCCCAAGCTTGTGTAAGGCAGAGAAACATATTTTATTCATAGCCCAACGTTATCTAACGCAACCTCACTTGTCCTTTTGTATTTCGTTTCAACATCACTGAGCATTCTTAATCGCGCACAGCAGAGAACAAAAGGCTTTCACACCAAGCGTATGCAAACTTGCACCCTCAACATCAAGGCACCAATGAACAGTCGATCCAGGCCTAGTATGGACTGCTGACTACGCGCGCAATGCCTGAACTTCCTTTGTAGCTCTGTTCAAGAACTCTTGAGTGTCAACTCACGTAACATTAATGGCCAGAGTCGCCTCCGTAGCCATTTCAAGTCCATGGTGCAGCGCATGAGGAGGCTTGACCCTCTCTTGTCGGCTAGGGCTGTCATCGGGTCGAGCCCGAGCCCGAAAACCAAATAGCCCCAACCCTTTCCTGGCCAGCCTCAACTAGCCCGAACCAGATGTCTGAACGTCGGGCTCAGCCCGATGTCTTCCTTCAACCCCGAGCTCGACCCTGAGACATGGTCAAACCTCGATCCCTGATTTTGGCCCGCTCGTTTTTGACGCACCCTGTCTCAGCTGGGATTCGTGGTGCTCTAAGAAAACTTCAACTTCTTCCTTGTTCCGCAATTTCTAAAGTCTGATCGGTCTCCCAGTGGCATTTTTGTGTCTGCTCCAGGCTCTGATATAACTATGTATAAAATATTAACCTAACAATGACCAGCACCACTTCTGCCTGTCACACTCGGTGTTTACTTTCTTCTAAGGGCCTCAATCGAAACAGTACATAAGAGACGACGTTAAACTAATGTCCTTAAACTTCAAACTCACTGTTCAATATTTAGATCATTCAATGTCATTCCTAGTAAACGTTTTCAAGAATTCCCGCCGGGGGAGACATTTGAGATCAATTCTATCTTGCAAATCGAGTAGAGGGGGTAGAATTAGACCAAAGCCAACAACACCAGAACCAGTACGACTGCGTCGAGATCGTCAAGCTCAACACGGTGTCAACATTTTTGGCCGCCGCAGCAGAGTGAAACAACTGTGCTCTGTCTTCAGCTTGTCTCCCTCCCTGGGCCCGGTGCACGTCACCTCTCATCACGACAGCAAGATCTGCTTGACTCCCGAGTGTATCAAGGTCTCGGCCGCCATCTTGTCGGCCGCCGACTTCAACGTCGACCCCTGTGAGGACTTCTACTCCTACGCCTGTGGCGGCTGGAAGAAGAAGAACCCGATCCCGGACGGGAGGACCTCGTGGAGCATGTTCGAGAAGCTCTGGAACGAGAATCAGGTGAGCCCCATGGACTTGGTGTCCATGTTGACCAAGGAGAGACTGGAAGTCGCTCTGCCTCACTGGGGGAACCTACAGGACGAGCCCGATTACTAATGTAATTGCCCTTTGGAAAATCCCTGAAAATGTTTCTTTTTTGTATTCAGCCTTTCTTTTTTTTTTTTAATATTAAAAATACACTTGTCGGGTATGAATCCCCCTGACTCTTGATATCCATCCCCTGACCCGAGCTCCTTCCCCTCGTGTAGTTGGTGATGAAGAACGCGCTGGAGTCAGCCTCGCGGAACTCCAGTCGAACCAACGACACCTCTACGGACGCCATGGAGAAGACCATCACCTACTACGAGTCGTGCATGGACGAAGGCGGCGTCCTGGAGGAGCTGGGGGGAAAGCCGCTGCTGGACATCTTGAGCAAGGAAGAGATCGGAGGCTGGAAGATCCTCGAGGAGGATACCAAGCCTTCCATCACGGACAGAGAGAGGTAAGGCCACAGCTACACCTTGGCCCGAAGAGATTGGCAACGTGTACGAATTGCCTCAGTCCACCCTGTAGTGCTACTGGACTGACATCAGCTCAACAGTCTTGTGCACGTTCTGATGTGGAAAAGAAGGCTGTCCCTTTCAGGACCAAGTACAGGGTGTCCCCAAAGTCAGGTCCAAACTTTCAACCAATGTGTCTTAGAAACTATTGCATCAAGAAAGGTCTCATTTGTAAGATTCTGCTCATAGCTACTTTTTTATTATAGCGCAAATATGAGGAAACAAGCAAAAAACTTCTATAGACCCCGTCGTGGAAGAGAGGGGGGGGGGGAAGTAGCCCCCCCGTAGAGCCATGAATGGAGAAATTACAGGAGTTTCCCCTCACAAAAGTAATACGAGGAAATTTTGGTCGGAAAACAAGGTAGAAAAACCATTTTTGCTACCGTGTTCAACTTCCATCAATTTTTGGTTTCTCTGCTGTCCTGATTTGTGGTTTTCATGTATGCAATGGATTATGAGAAGAATCTTACAAATGTCCTCTTTCAAATGAGACCAAAAGTACCTTTCTAGATACAACAGTTTCTACAATACATCAGTTGAAAGTTTGGTCCTGACTTCGGGGACACCCTGTATATTCAAAAGTGTCTGAAAAAAATCTCGCTCTTTCCCGGATTCTTTAATTTTTTACCCGAGTTTAGTAAGAGATTCCTTTTTTTCCTTGTTCCCTCTACGCATCATTTTTCAGGGTTTTTTTGTATCTCCCTCCCCACCAAAAATTCCGAGATCTGGTCACAAGGGAAGAGTGACGTCTCTGGAGAAAAGTGATTTTCCCCAGTCGTATGAGCACAATCGCTCAAAATTGCTCTCTATGCAGTGTGAGCAAGAGTTTTTCCCTCATACTGTACATTTCTCTTGGCCTTCTCAGCTTCCAGAAGAAGCTGGAATTCCTTCAGCAGCAGTACCAGGCCTCCGGCTTCTTCTCCTGGAGCGTCGGGGAAGACGACAAAAGCTCCTCGAGACATATCATTGTGGTAAGAATATTTCTCAGACTTTCTTAGATTTTTCATATTTCGAGGCTTTGATCTCTTATGCATGCGCTTGGGAAGCAACGAAACTTCTGAGAGCTTCCTTGAGGCCTCTTTCTCCCCCCCCCCCCTTGTCTGACGTCTCCTCCTCCTCTTGACTTTGAAAATCTCCTCTCAGAAAGCTTTACTGTATTTTTTACTTTACTATACTTTTTGTCATGTGTCAAAGCCAAGCATGCACATGCTTGTTCATTCTCGTTCGTTCTCGCCCCCATTCGCTGGTTCTGGCTCAGTCGGGATCGCTCCCGACCGTTCTCGCTTATTCCGTTTGTTCTCGCTCGTTCTCGTTTGCTCTCGATCAATCTCGATAGTTCTCGCAGGAAAATTCCATTTGCCTTTGTCGAAGGCCTACCCGGGCACGCGCAGGCCCCTGTACGGCAAGAGCTCGTTCGAGAGCTCAGAAGGGAAGCTGGCTGGCATTGACCGTTGTCCAAGGTCTTCCTTCCATGAGTGCCAACGAGCCAGGATGACATGTTTTGTCACGGCAAAGCATAAATCGGAGCATATTCATACTTTTGCTGGAGTATTTTCATTGCATATTTACATTCCAAGTGTCAGTCTGAAAGTTCTGACGATTTTTCTGTATTGGCCCCTACACTGTTTCAAAAAGAAATCATACAATGGAGGAAATCCAACGCCAAGGTCAGCGCAGTTGTTTTTAAAAAGAAGTCATGCTATAATCTAATCTAGTGACAATGAGTGATGGCGCTGTGCCTGCATGATGCTAGAGCCACGTACGTACATGTTTTATGTATGCACGTACCGGGTGTGACAGGTAAATTTAGCCTGACTCGGTGCATCTGTGTAGGTCCATATGGTGATTTGGCCTTGGAACCAGTACACATACACATGTGTACTCCGGACCTTGCTCTGTTTGCTCCAACCGCTCGTTCCACACGATGGCTGAACGCCTGAACAGCTCTGCAGAGTCTGTTCTGGCCACGGCAGTGCCGATGGCAGCGCTGTCGCCTGCGTCAGAGGCTTGGAGGACGGTGGACCTCCGAGCTTTGGTCTACGATGACCGTTGTCCTCAGATATCAGATGATATCAGACATCCCCAGTCCAAAGAAAGCCTGTCTGTCAGTCCAAACTTACCCGCTCCACTCTGTGCAGAGTGCGTGTTATTAAGGTTACAGCTTGAAAATGCACCTGCACGCACGATTGGTTCACTCATCACTCAGCAATTGCCCGAGTTCCCCTGCAAGTCCCTGGTGGTGACGCCAAAGTGGTGCGATGATTGCTCTCTCTTCGAGTCTCTAGACAGCCTCACAAGAGAAATGTGACTTTCCAGAGGCTTTCTTGAGGGACCCTCTGGAGAATTGCCGAGGCGAAGTCCCTGTGAGAGTCCCTCAAGAGCCAGAATCTGGGCAAATTCAAGAGATTTCTTCTTCCGTCCACAGTTGGATCAGGGCGGTCTGAGTCTGCCAGCACGGGACTACTACCTGAACAAGACGGACTTGGTCTCGGTGGCCGTGGTCAACGCGTTGAAGGACATGATCGTCCAGGTGGCGAAGCTGTTCATTGAGGAGAACGGAGAAACTGTGAGCATTTTCATTCTGTGCAGTAAAACTAAGATGTAGTCAGTTAAAACCATCCAACGTAGTTAAGAAACATCCCGGATACTCAGTCACAAACTCGAATTGCAAAACTACCGGTTTTTCTAGTAGTTCGACTAAACTAAAGTAAAGCGCTAAAGTATTTGATTTTGGGATGACCGGAGATAGCTAGAAAAGCAGAAAAAGTATCTCCTTGACAGACAAAGCCAAGATCACTGAGTCCGACAGGTCTGGGTTGGAGCAGGTGAACATGGCCAAAGAGTCTCTCAATTGGGGACTTGGGCGTGAACCAGGGGAGTCAATGAAGAACAACATCTGGAGCAATCCTATGTAGTAAAGAAAATCCCCACTCCCCACTGATCTTGTCCAAATCTGACTTTCACTGTAGTGAACAGGTCCAATTTGAGAGGAAGCTTGCATTGCAGCTCTCCAAGGAGAGGGAGGAGGTCCTCAAGGCCCAGGCCGAGGGGATCGTGGAGTTCGAGACCAAGTTGGCCGAGATCACCATCCCGAACTCGGAGAGGAGGAACGAGGAGGAGCTCTACAACAAGATGAACATTAGTCAGTTCCAGGAGCTCGCGGGGTTCATGAACTGGTACTGGGCAACGAGATAGACGTCACTCGAAGCAAATTGTTCGACGTTAGCTTGCTTCTCTCTTTCTCTGTCTGTCTTAGGACGGAGTTCTTCCAGAACTCGTTCTCCGCGGTCAACAGGCCCATCGAAGCCAGCGAGCAGATCTTGGTGTACGCGCCCTCCTTCATGGCCAACCTGACTGACTTGATTGACACGTATCTAAACGACTCAAAGTAGGGAGATTCTTTTGCATCACTCACCATTTGGACATGTGTAACAAGCTGGCCTGCAGTCTTCAGATCCACTTGGAGAACTACATGGTGATGCAGCTGGCCAAGGTGCTGAGGAACTCCCTTTCCAAGGCGTACAGGGACGCCGGGAACGGTCTGGAAAGGGCCATGTTAGGTCAGTTGTGCTCACCCAAGTTGGTGTCCGAGCACTTCCTGTCGACCACGCCCTCGTTTTCCTCTTCCAGGCAAAGAGAACCACCTTGAGCGCTGGCGCACGTGCATCACGGAGACGGACTCCGTGCTGGGATTCGCCCTGGGGGCCATGTTCATCAGGAGTACTTTCAATGGAACCTCAAAACTGCTGGCACAAGTGCGGATTCTTCCAAAGTTTGAAAGTTTTTCTGCCTCTAAATGTCCATTAACTGACAACACCAATACCCAGGAAATGATCGACGGGGTCAAGAGTGCCTTCGTGGAGAAGCTGGAGGAGCTCAAGTGGATGGACGAAGACACCAAGGCAGCAGCTCTCAGGAAAGCCGAGGCTATCACTGATATGATTGGATATCCAGGTACAAAAATATTACACCGGTGGCCTCTGAATTTGAAAGAAAAATGAAAAAACCAAACCTTTACTCCACTTCTCCCAGATTACATCTTGAACAAAGATGCCCTGGACGAGAAGTACCACAAGCTGGAGGTGAACGCTGGCGAGTACTTCAAGAACAACCTCAAGTTTCACCGCTACAGTCTGGAAGAGAACCTGGACAAGCTTGACAAGCCGGTGAACAGGACGAAGTGGAGCATGACTCCGCCCACGGTCAACGCATACTACATGCCCACCAAGAACCAGGTTGATCCCTTCAACGGTGCAGAAGCCGGGTCAGACTAGCAATTTTCAGAATGCTCTTTCCAGATCGTGTTTCCCGCCGGACTGCTGCAGAGCCCGTTCTTCAGCGTCGACAACCCGCGAAGCTTGAACTTCGGGGCCATGGGAGTGGTCATGGGCCACGAGTTCAGCCACGCCTTTGACGACCAGGGCCGCAAGTACGACGAAAAAGGCGTCATGAGGAACTGGTGGAACGACGCCACACTGAGCGAGTTTATCAACAGGTGAGGCTCAGCAACCTCAACCACGAGCTGACACTTATAGAGTAGTCTATTAATTGTAAATTGTATGTGTACATACAGGGTGGTGGTGGGTGGGTCGATTTGGCTTCAGTCAATATATCTATAAATTATGTATATACTGGGGCGTTTCAATTTTTTTCATTCTTAAAAGTGGCAACAGGTCCAAACATTGATGTTTCACTAAAAAAGTTAAAAGTGTCCTTAAAAGTTTTTTTTATATGATTTTCTAATAGGACAACTGGCCAAATTCAAACTTGCAAAAATGCTGTTATAAAAGTGTCTCCGATTGAGCTGACATTTTAGGTGCAAATGCTGGACACTGCCTACTGTTAGGGGTGTGTGGACCTAGATAGGTCAAGAACCCATAAGCCCAGCATCAGAACAGAAAATGTCCACTACTCTCCCATCTTTGTTATCGTCAAGACTCTCAAGGCCAATATCTGCATGCAACTTAAGCTGCAGAAGCTAAGTGTTCCCACTCCAAGGAATCTCTTCCACGCCGATCAGCTGGTGTTCATCATGATCAAGACTCCAAAGGTCTATGCCGTATGCCAGTTCATGACCCAGCCAATATTCGGCAGGAATTGTGTTTGACATGTGCAACTGCGGTAGGTCCACTCAGGAGGCCTTTGAGCGCCCATTATTTTGGTCATCCTCTCACTCCTAGGTTAGTTTATAATGTTTGTCCCTTTGTTGCCAGGACTTCATGCATGGCCAAGCAGTACTCCTCCTACTCCGAGGACGACACGCACGTCAAGGGCAACCAGACCTTGGGCGAGAACATGGCGGACAACGGCGGACTGCAGGCAAGTTGCCCCATCACTCCTGGACCGCCCTGAATGTTCAGGTCAATTTCTCCATGCAGGCTTCATACAAGGCTTACAACCAGTGGTTGAAGGAGAAGAACATCGTGGAGGAGGACCCTTTACCTGGGATAAAGCTGAGTCACAAGCAACTCTTCTTTCTCTCATTCTCGCAGGTAGAGTGCATGGCTGAGAAACTGTAACACACACACACACACCCAAAAAAAATAGTGAACAATTGTAATGACTAAAGCACGTGCTTACTTTGTTACAAACTCCTCATTGTATGCAGGTTTGGTGCTCAGCATCGACTCCTCAGGCTAAGAAACTGCAGACATTGGACGATCCTCACTCGCCAGCAAAGTAAATTCGATTCTCTACTCAATGATGCATAGATATACGCTGTTATTTAAGTTCAACATACATTTTGAGGCAAAATCACCCCGAAATTTACTCATTTTGTTGCCATTCTCACTCATTCTCCAGCCGATTTGTTAAAGAAAATGTGTCACTGTATGTAGTAAGAAGGACCAAAGACGTTTTTGGTTGCTCTTTCTCAAGCTGAAAAGTCCCTGCTCATAGTAACAATACTTATGTTACAGCAATATTTTGCTCAAGACATCGTTATTGATGAATCACTGTTTTGGGGTGTTTTCCACAGATTTCGCGTCATCGGCGTCCTCTCCAACAGTCGCGAGTTCGCCGACGCGTTCAAGTGCAAAAGCGGCGCCACCATGAACCCTCAGAAGAAGTGCGAAGTCTGGTGAGGAATGAGCTGCACAAAAACAAACAAGAACTGTACTTAAGATGTACGTGACATAATGGAAAATGTTGATCTGTTGACCAGTTGTGTGATTCGTGATTATGGGAGGGGGAGGCGGAAAAATATGTTGTTCTTGGTCAAACACATGTCAATTCTCTGACAAAAATCCTGTCAACTTCGCTATGTGTGATTTTTATCTAAAAGCCAACAATTTGTGTGTGACATATTTTATGTGCAAACATATTTTTCCGCTCTCTACTGACTGTGCACAAAATCTTGGCAGAACTCATCCATGTTTCCCTACATTGGCCCCTTTCTCACCTGAGCTAGTCATTATTGGTACACATGTACCTGGTGTATGTACATCATTTTAATTTGAGCAGGCATTTTGAATGTTCTATACATTTGCATGAAGATTAACTGAAAAACGGTGTTTCTTTCAAAAATGCAGAGCATTTGGTACTGAACACATCCCCACTAGAAACTAACCCCCGGTGTTGCTATGTCTGGAAATGCCCCCCCCCCCCCAGAAACCTTCAACTGCATGCAAGCTCTAAATGTATGTGATCTGTAGCAAGGTGTTCAGGGATCTGCGACCACTGGCAGGAAAAAACATAGCGAGTGACTTATATACCTTTTAATCCGCCAGCCTATAATAATCCCCCCAGGGTTTAAAACAGTAATCCCCCAACCTCCAATAAACCACCAGTGGATGTGGAGTCCTGCACAACTGAATTCAAAAGCTCAGATCTTCTTCCCCTCCTCCGTCTGCTTCAAACCGACCACCTCTCACTCTTCTGTGCTTGGTCAAGAGTGATCGATCCACCTCGATGGAACCTCCAACCAAAAATAGACCCCCGTGGCGGATTAAAACAGTGTATACCGTATGCCCCATAACGACCCGGACACGTGGCAATAACACGCACCAAGTGTGCCAAAAAATGGACCTGACAGTACTCCAAATGGTACCAATAGCTTCAACACAAAAGCACCCAACATTGGCCAGACTTGACTATCGATCCTTTTGCCTTGGGCACTCCTGGAGTAGGCAAGGAGGAGGCAGGACTATAACATGAGGAAAGGGAACAACACTTGATTACAACTTTAAATCTCAGTCAAAATGGGTGTGGCACTAGATGGGTCAAATATATAAAGAGGCCTCTTCATATAAGCAAAATCAGAGTCCTTCTCCCCAGCCTTGCAACTGCTCAACTCTTTCCTGAGCTCAGACTCGTCATCTTGATTGGACACCTCAGGGGTTATGCCATTTTGCAGCTGACGAAGGCCCCAAGAGGCCTAAAACTTGCTCGCTGAAAGTGGAGATTCGAAAAAGTGTCCGAGACATTATGGAGTATCCGGTTCCGGTACTCAGCTGGCACCATTGCCGCCAAGATCCATGGTTGCCAGACCCAACCAAACCGAACCCTTACCATGATGTCTTTACTTTCCACTCAAGCGGCCACCCTGATTGGTGTTGTGGTGCTTAAGAAATAACCAACCGTTACTGACGGCCAATTGAATGTGAGATTGATCCTCCCCACAGGAACAATTCCTAAACCTGCAATGAAGTAAGTGCAGATTACAAGGAGAAAAAAAATCCCTCGTACTTGACACCAGACTTGGCATTTATCAACTTGTTGCCATACCTTTCAAACGTACAGTGTATGTAAATATGCGTGAGTCTCATTGTCAGAGTTCAATTCTTGAGGTTTGAAGAAAAAAATAAAACTATTTATTTAGAAACAATCTTCTTCACAGTCACTTTATTCGGTTGTCCAAAATAAATATAGTACGAACGGCAAGAACGTACTGTACAGTAAGTAGTGGTGAGGTGGTACTAGACAGCACAGGGGTTTTTTTCCGGTAAAATGGAGGTGGTCTCGTCTAAGGAAGCCACGTGCAACAGACGAGCATCTCTCTGTTCTTCTTCTTCCTCACCCACCCAACAGGTGTTTCTGTTCCTTGTCCCTGTGATGAGGTCTAGTTGTTGATTGGGCCTCCCTCTGCTGGGTCAGCGCCTCCTCCTGCAGCTCCCACACGATGGACGGTCTTCACCAACACGTTGTTCTTCAGCAGGGCTGAGCGAAGAATCATCAGCCTGACGGAGAGAGCGACAAGAAGTAAGTGCTGCAGAGCAGGAACACGTGGTTCGGGTCAAAGACATGGCTCTTCAGCGAGTTTTCGGCCAAGTCTGTGAAAACCACGCCATTTCTGACCAAATTTCAGATGTGTCTAGTCAAATTATGAGAAAGTTACGCGACTTTTGAACGCACTTTTTGGAAAAGCGTCCGAAAATGTGCTATTTTTGGCGCGTCTTCAAAATGCTCTTTAGGCGCATGCCTAAGAGGTGCGTGAAAACTGTTGCTTGTGACCCAAGATCGAATGTCGGCTTCTGATAACACACATTAGTCCAATCTGACAGGGTAAAAATGATAGTCATTACTTGGCTCTTCGCTGGTAAAGCTCTCCCATCTCCATGGCTTTCTCAAAAGTAGCACTCCTCTGGTCCACGTCTTGAGCATACAACACCTGCCATGAAGACATAAGAACGTCATAAAGTCTCCAGGGTTATAAACCATTGACACATGTGTGTTACTGTGGAAACTACTAGTAGACACCGTTGAAGCCACGTCTCGAGCTACGGGACTGTTCTGTAGAGTTCCCATTTTTGTCTAGGAGGTTTGTATCGATGACGTGACCATGGAACAATCGTGTCAGCCACCTTCTTAGACCTCCCCAAACACACTTCCAAGCAGTTTCTCCCCACCTTCTTGTGGCTGTCAATCCTAGCCTGGATCTGCCCATCGAGGATGAGGTTCATGAGCTCCTCCTCAAGCCCAGCCAAGGTCGTGTTGAAGAAGGAGGCCATCAGACGCATGTCAGCAGACAAGTAGGGGCTGGAGCAAAGAGGAATCGTCCAGGTTGGGTGACGAAATCTCATGAAAATCGCACTCTCACCTAAAGTATTGCACAAGACCCCTATTTCTGATGAGTGAGTAGAGCGTGTTGACATGGCTGGCCAAGTACAAGTCAAGAAGCAGATTCTCCCTGATCTCTTCCAACAGCTTCAAACACTGGCCATACTTGCTCTCATAAAAGCTGAAGATAATCTGTAATGCAATGAGTGAGAATCAGGTTGTAGCGCACAGCTGACTCTTTGGGAATTCTCACCTCTCTTAACTGAGGATCCAACTCCAGGAAGAGTTTGAAATTGGTGGATGAGATGACCAACTTCTGAAGTTCAGGCCGCTCAAATGTGGCAAGAGCACAGAGACCACCATAGGTGGTAACATTCTAAAGAATTTGGAGCTGGTCACACTTTCATGTCCAGTCAGACTCTGCAGATTCACCCACCTGAGTGGACATCATGTCAGGAATGTCACAGTGATCCAGCGACGCTGAGAGGAAGTGCCTGGCTGCAACCTTGTACTTCCTGGTGGCCAACTCAGCCAGACCAATGGCGCAGTTCAGGCGAGTGAGGATGATCTGGTGGTCTGCAGACTTGACCGTCCCACTGACTGATGAAGAAGCATGGATGTAATACGTATGTTTTGCCCAATGTGAATGGTCATGGGTCATTACCATCTGCATAGTCGGGTGTAGCCATGGCCTTGTTTACATAAGAGATGACATGTGACCAATTCTGCAGGTACACGGACACCTTGATTACATTTAGGCACATATTGACCACGTGTCTACCCGATGTGCAGTAGTCCCGCGCCCTGTTGAAGTCAAATATGAGAATAGCAACGTCAAGAGGAGGTAGTCTGAAGCTGACCTTGAATAAGCCTTGAGGGCATTCTGCAGATCCCCGCAGTCCAAATAGTGGTCACCAAGGTCATCGTGACCTCTGCGGATGCTCTCCTGAGCAGGAAGTGGAAGCAGGAGATGAACTCACTTTTATGACACTCGATACGAATGCATGTCTTCTCACCTTGATGGAGTTGGACTTGTAGTTCTTAAGGTCTGTGTCTAACTTCTCAAGCTTGAGCGCTGCCTTCTTGGCCTTTTGCTCTACCCAGTGCTGGTCATATTGAGGAAGTTTGGCTTCGTTGCCGGAAGATGACGGCCCTAGAATGAGGCTCTTTGAACTTGGTCATGTGGACCCAAATGGACTTTTTTCACCTGTAGCTGTCAGATCAGGTAAATTTCCTGCACTTCCAGACGGTAGAGATGCTGAAGGAGCGTTCTGCAAGATAATTTCGACGTGAGTTCAATTTCTAGCTTACGCACAGCTTGCCAAAGTCCGGATGGTAGAAAATCTCCCAGGGATTTTATCTCACCAAAGCATCTACGAGCTTCTTGTGTAGTGCGACGTATGTGGATGTATTGAAAGACTGCATGACGTGCTGGAGTGCCAAGCGGAGGGATTCCACCCTCAGAAGAGGGCAGTGATTGGCGATGAACGACAGTCGGTGGAGCCTGGCCAGCCCAGAGTAACCTAGACAACACCCACATCCTGTTGTACACCTTCAGCACCGATTAGCTGATGACAGATGCTCAACTTAACCTTGGGCATAGCTTTCCAGGTCAATGGAAGGGTTCTCCACTGTCCACAGAGCACCCTCATCGCCTCTGAAGTCGTCATCTGCCCCTCCAGTGTCGCTGCCAGCTGCCCCGTGGCCTCCCAGCAGGAGTGGCCCTGGGTTGTTTGACAACCTCGAGCCCTTAGGGATGGGGACGGTGGCCACGAAGTTGTTCTCGTTCTCCTCGGGGTCCACTTGCATCGGCTCCATCGTCGTCGTTGTTGTGTCAGTGGAGGAGACAACTGACAACAAAGCTGGCCAGACAGAGTTGCCAACAGTCAGCTGGACCCACATGGACAGGGAGAGTTGCGACAGCTGTGTCCGTCATGTCCAGCCCTCCCATTGGCTGACATACTTAGTCTTAGAAAAGCTCATTGGAAAGGCCACGTTCAAAGGGGTGACCTGACAAGTTGGACTATGACTTTCCAATAGTCTTTAAATGGATTGAACGACTTTTTCTTTAAAATGTCTCTATCATGACAACTTTGCTCGGCTGCTGTCGCCGCCGCTGCTGCTGGTGCGTGATGCGTCAAGCCACGAATCATTGAGCCAAGCCTTGAGCTTGACTTTTAACCCACCTACGACCTGGTTCTGCTGTCAAGAGCGTGAAGAGGCTTCACAATATTGCCAGTTAAACTCTAGTGCAGAGCTTGATGGCGTGGCTTGGCTCGAAAGTCCAGCTTCATCACTACTCTCTTCTGTTCTTCCCTTTACCTCCCCCTACTTCCCTCTCTCTCTGCAGATGCTGCTGAGGCCGCCTCTGTTGCACAGCAGCAAAAAGTACCCGATTTTTTAGGACGAATATTAAAGTGTGTGTGCGACTTAATGTAAATGGGTAAAACCTGAAAAGTGGTGGCTTTCAATCTTACATACTTCGTGACAAGTGACGACTACATGATGGATATCTTATGTGCTGTGCAATAGCTACTATACGCGTCACCCACTTTACACGAATGGGCATTGTTGCTTAAAACAGGGTGTTGGGAGAGCCCCCCCTTGATCATGAAGACTACACAGTCGATTACATGTCCAGTGAGAAAAAGTTTCGACGCCACCAACATTCAGATTTTGCTCGTTTAATCGTTAATGTCCCTTATGGACAAACGGTGGCGCATCATTAATTATATCTGCCATTTCATAAGGTGATTCTGGGCGTTTTGCTATCCTCGCCACTCACTAAATATGGGGGGAAATGAGGCCCCACCTCCTGGGATATACAGTACAATATGTCACGGGAATTGTAGGTACAACACTAGGTGGTTGGCCGAGAAAGCAGCATTTGCTCATTCCTACGAGCATTGATTCGAGTAGTGTCTTCAGTAGCTGGTTGTTCATCTATCCTACGGAGTCCAGGGAAATGCCAGCTTCTCACATCTCTCCATTCCACGTCACATCAGTGAAGTTGTTGCGGTTGTTACTCTGTTAATATAGATGAGCTCGATTGCTGAGGCTGTGAGGACTTCCTGACTCTTCTCTAATGCTGCGAGGATATTAACCAAGTGATTTACATCGTACACAAACAGACCAAACATCTTCGTATTCTCTTTATTCGGCACAGAACTCTGACTTCGTATTAGCTTCGCCTCGTGGCTTCACAGTATCACACGAGTCCTCTTCGCACAAACCAAAAAATATCTTCTCATAAACTGAAAACGTACGCACATAACACATCACTTCTTCAATCCACTGCTCAAGCTCTCCAGCATATGTTTTGAGCCATAAAAACTTACCTCAAACTGCACCACAACCTTTCGCACATTTCAATACAACGCAAAATCTAACCTCACATTAGAGCACAGTAAACATTCATGTAATAGAAATTGCAATTTTTCTCTTCCGAGGCGAGTCAGCCCCTTTCATCTTGATGTCCACTTCTGCCACGCACGGTACTCACGGTCGCTGGTGCCCCCCCACGTGAGGCAGTTGGCGGGCACCCGGAATCTGTAGCCGCTGGCGCTTGTACTGCTTGCTCACTGCCCAAACTTCATCGGGTACACATGCCTTTGGGGCATACGCCCAAGCAAGGTGGCTGACCGCAAAACCATGATCCAAGGGGTTGGGGCAGAGGAACTTTGGGGTGGGGCGCATCATGAAGTCCCCCACAACACTTGCATCCAGGCTTGCAATTCCCCCCGCATCGAGTGCAACAAGACCGTGTTTGTACTCCGGCCAATGCTCAGCACTCTGCCTGGCCTTTTCCTCAAAGTGTGCCATAAAGTGTGGTACTAGGGCTGCTGCAGCACATTCACCATAGACTGTGTTGGCTTGCAAGAAGCCCGGTGTCACGCATGTGCCCTTTACCTGGTCTGCCTGTGTATAATTCTTGTCCAGGGGTGAAAAGGTGCAGCAGGTCTTGTCTCCAATCTCTGCTGGATCCTCCAAGTCTTCAAGTCTCATGCCGTACATTTTGTGACTCCAGTTCATTGTGTAGCCATAGTGAATCGTTGTCTTCTCAGGGACAGTGACACTGCAAGCACGACACACATCATGAAAGCTTGTCAGTGGAAAGTAATCCATCAGATTTGACCAAGACATAGTTCTGGGTTCCAGGGCAGCAATCTCATGAACTAAAGACGTCCACTGCTTAACTCTTGCAGGTGACTCTAGCATTTTATCAGGTGGTGGCAAGTTTACAAGTGTTTTGTTGTAAAGCTTGATGACGACTCTGTTCTCCATCAACAATCTCCTCAGCCGTGCCAGTGCCTTAAGCTGCTGTTGCTCAAACACATTGACAATGTTGTCATAACCCTGTCTGCTCTTGACAAGAAGCCCGATGGCCGTAGCACTAAAGGCATTTTCATGCATCATTGGTGGAGCAGTGTCTGGAACAGACCACATGGTCATGGAGCCAACAAGAGCATCTGCCGGAGTTTCACAGCCCAATTCACTTTGCAGCCCAATCTCTCCAGTGAGCACGTAGTGCATTAGTGCCATACGATCATTCTCCCTCAAAAAGCTGAACACACCACACACACGTTCTGGGGATAGCAGATCATAGTGCTGTTGGCGAGCTTCTGCCTGTGAAACTGGGTCAACACGTGCCCAATAGCTCAAGTACGTTTTCACCTTGGCGAGGTCTCTGTTGAGGTCATCCTTGTCAATGCCTTCAGCTTGATTGTCTCCCTCTTCAACCACTGTAGCCAGAATGGTTCGCACTTTACTCTTGAAACTGGCAACACACCCAGTTGTCCATGTGGAGCTGAACCAAACCTGCAGCACATGCTCCAGAGGAACATGTTCATCCTTCAGCATCTCTGCCACCACCTTGAACTTGGCAACTGCAAAGGGACAGCGGTCATAGCCCACAAAATGTAATGGCAGCTGTTGCTCTTGCAAACCAGAGGAGTCCACCAGCTTTGCTGACAAGAGGAAACCAAGGTCATTGAATCCAAGGGCAACATGTGTGGTTCCAGCATATAATACTTCAGGCACATTTGCGGCATTTGCAAAGTTGGAGCGGACATATTCTGAGTAGCCCATCTCTAAATCACAGCCTGCAAGTGCAAGGTCACTGAGAACATCGATGACATCACCAACTTGAAGATTTCCCTCATCCTTGCGTCTTGTGAGCTCCTCAAGTTCCACTGGAAGCCACCTGGGCATTGTAAGTGTTGTTCCCATTACCTTTACTGCTGATAATTGCACCCACGGCAAAGTGCGTGCCAGCAGGTATCCTTTGAAGACTAGTGACCGAGCTTTGTCAGGAGAAATGCCATCAGGCCAGCCATAGTTGAGTTGATATGTCTCATGCAGTTGTGGCACATCAGTAAAGCACTGAGGACCAAGCTTTTCTCTCAGTTTGGCCTCAGTTGAGCCACCCTTCAACTTGGCTTCTTCTACAAGCTTGATCTTCTCCATGTGCATGGCCCACATCCATCCATCATCACCATCTGAGTCAGGTCCTACGAGCTGGTGCTGCTTGTGTCGCTGCTCCTCCGTTGTCATGGTAGAAAGAGGAACCTCTGAGGGCTCTGGTCTTGTGGCCACAATCAACTTCAGTCGAGCTTTCACCAGGATTGCTAAAGAGTAGAAATTGATAAGTTACCAGAAAAGCAACTTGCATTGACAACAATTGCAGTCACTTCCAAACTGTCATCTAACCTGTGCGTTCTGGTGACTGTGCCCTCATTCCTCGGTCAAAAGCACCCAATGCCCTGCTCCAATCTGCCACCATTCTGTACACTTTTGCTTCTCGCAGTACAGCATTAATAGGGCAGCTGGTGTAGCCGTTGGGGGAGAGAAGAATAGACACTGCTGCATTCCCCAGTGCCCGACCAACATCACCACGTTGCAGATGAACTGCACTTCGGTTTGAGCATATCACCGAAGCCTTGTTGCAGAAGTCCTGTGCCTGGACTGATACGAACATGCACATGAATACATGCAAGGCACCTTCCACATCTTTTGCCTGAAACTTCTTTTTGCCCTCTTGTCTCAGAAGACAAAGCTTGGCCGCTGACAAATCAGGTGGGTGTTCAGCACTTGTGTAGGAAGTTGAGACTTGCATCAGCGAGATCCCACGTGATTCCCACGGAATCAGAAAAGCTGCCCAGGCGCCAATCCCCAACTTTTCCAGCTTTGCATCCACTCCATCGTCATCTGCCCAATCCCCAGCTGCTTTCTGCCGTTTGCACAGCGCTCTGTGTCCCACAGCTGCCACTTCTTCATGGAAATCTACTCCAAGCTCCTGGAGGGCAGCAGATGCATGCGATGCAGTTGCGAAAATACAAGTGAGCCGTGAACTTGTCATCTGTGGGTCAAGCGCTTGCTCCAGCAACTCAGTCATGGCTTTTACCAGGCGGTACTGGGCCTTCCCAAACTTCTCATCCAAAACTGATGCGACTGCTGCAAAGCATGCAGATCCATGTAGTTGTCCCATTTGATGCAGACATAGAGAGATGTTGCTGAGCAATTTCACCATGAAAGCCAGAGCTGTCTCTCCTTCCTCCAGAGGCAGTCCGTCCCCTCCAGAAGTGCGTTTTTTCTTCTTCTCGTCCTTGCCACAGCCTTCCTCGGCCTCGGGCCGCACTCCGCAGTCAGATGCTTCCAATGCGCGATCATAACAGCCAAGAGCTGCGATGTGGCCAAACTTTGAATTTGCACTGCGGTGCGCATCATTGCCTCGGCTCTTCCAGCAGTCGAACGCATCTTTCTCAGCAAAAATCGGTTTCCCTGGATGCGCACGGATCTTCTTCGGGTTGTCAATGTGGATGCCCACACTGCCATCGTCAAATGTTTTGAAGAACGGTTCCATCACTTCGATTTCCAGTCCCTCGGGGAAAACTTTTGGCGCATCTCTCTCGGCCCCAGGCAGATTGTAAACATGGACTGCCACGAGATCCCCGCACAGGTCCTCCATAAGCATGAGAATGGAGGTAAACACGAAGTGTGCGCTCGTGCCGCAGATCTTGCCACGAAACACCTTCCCACGATGAGTCATGTTGAGCGTCATGTCCCGTGCCATGATCGGCTTCAGCTGGAAGCTTCCCCACTCATCAGAGCCATCCAGTTCAACACCAGCCACCTCTGGCTTCACCAGCTTGTTCTGGGTAAATGCATCAGCTTTCCGTTCGCCTTTCTCGTGCCTACGAGGCATGTTCACCATTTCCCGAAGGTGCTTGTTCGTGTTCGCTACGAAGACGTCCACTATTTGCTTCCGAAGGCCCTCATCCAAACGGGTGAGGCACGCATGCTTCTGCGCACCGAAGGCCACGCTCTTACGGTGTGGGTTGCTCAGCGATGACTGAAGGATCTGTCCCTGCTGACGGTCCGCAAGGTGCCGCAAGTTCTCACGCACGAAAGGCGGCACACCAGGCGAGGGGTCCGCGCCCATCTGCAGCAAGGCCTGGAGCGCTTCCTCCTCCGAGAGGTTCATGATGACGGCGGAGGCACAGCGCCAGATGCAATTCACGTCCAACCAACTCGTCGAGCGTGCGAAGATCCTGAACCACGTGCAGAAGTGACCACTGCAGCTGTCATTCCGAATGATTCCGATTGTCCGGTACTCGATGGCGGCGGGCGCGTTGGAAGAAGAGGTGGATTCTGGCCGCAGACTAGATAAGTATTAATTACTTAGTATTTATGCCTAGGCTCTGACGCTTGACAACGATGTTATGATGTGGATGGCGGACTTCTAACAGCATCAAGTCGATTTGTACTCACATATTGTAAAACATAACTATTCAGACTGTGGACTCGATTCTTTTTTTATCCTTCCGATTCGGTAATCCACGGTTTCGGCGCATCGGATCAGGATCATAATCCTATTCTGGAGTCCTGATCCGTTTGGTCCTGTTCTCTTAGCGATCCCTGTCATGCACGATCAACTGGTGTCAAGACGGCAAAGTAGAGATGGATCTCGAGCCCGAAAGCTCAGTGCAAGTTTTCCGTTGGTCACGAACTTGCCCGGGACCCGAGGATGGCAGCCTTCCTGCTCTGCACTGGAGTGTGAATCGCATAATTTAGGGTCATAGTCCTTTGCTCCCCTCCTCTATGTACTTCCTTTGCTATCGAATTTCACTCTGTTTCAACTCATCTTACACAGTCCATTCTTTAATATTAAGGAGAACAACCTTCCCTTGCTTATTCTCTCTAGGGTAGTGATGTGTCGGGTTGGGCTTTCTTTCCAGCTGGGGTCGGGTTGGACTAGCTGAAAATGGCTTCGGGGCCACGAACTTTCCAGCTCGGGTCTAGGTTCGAAGCGTCTCCAATGCGAGGCAATCTCGAATAAACTGTTACACATTCATTACTTTGGCTCTTGACCAAACATTTGGTGTTCCACCAAAGGCTGCGTCGTTCGTTGTCGCGGCAGTGTTGCCAGCTAAAGAGCTTCTGGTGATGCTGGGATCATCATTGATGCAAAGAGAGCTTGCACATGCCTTTATGTGATGCCAGTGCTTTAATATTTTGCCCCACGAGAACCACCTGAATTCCTGATCTTAAAAAAGTCTCCATGATTAGTAAAATGTGACTCCCGAACGATCAAAAGTTGTTGGACAAGTGCATCATCCAATAGAGAAGAGACGATTGGCTCTATAAAAGTCTCAGACAGGTGGCGACAATGGATGGTTACGACAGGCCAGTCCATGATCAATTTCAAGCCCCGGACTTTAGTCCTTGGGTCGGGGGCTATGCTGGCCTCTTGTTGGACTTCGGCCACGTCTAAGACCCTTCCAGTCCTCTGAGAAGTGTGGAGGTGCGGTGGACCATGCGGGCTCGGTTAAGTCAGACAAGTCCATGGATCCCCCTCAGAACTCGTCGAGTTAGTGAGGGGCAGGCTGTCTGCCGGCACCACGGAGGCCATCTCGTCGGAGTAGTACACGTGGCGCCCCTTCAAAGAACGACCGTGCTCCCGGAAGTCGTGCTTGTAACACCAACGATATGCTCCATCTTGTCCCAGATGCGATCCCGGACGTCCGGTTCCTCGTGCGTCAGTATGAAGACATTGAAGATGCCGTCGGTGAGCTCGTGCAGTCTCCAGGCATTCTTGAGATCCAACAAGAACCCCCAAAAGATGCTCGTGGACAATCGACTGTCACATCTCACCTACGCGTTCACCCCTACGGGGTATCCGACAAGTCAGAGAGATGCGGAAACATCAGCATATCCGTTTTGAGACAGTGCCACATGTCCGAAACCTCCCCAGGTGACCCAAGTAAACTCGCTCGGGGTCCGACCTTGTGGTAGGCACAAGTCGACTGTTCCGCGAGTCGAGCCAGCCGGGACCACATTGGAATCGGGCCCACCACTTGCTAGACCTGACAGCTTGCAGGGGAGGACAGACACGTGCGAACAGTGTGACAGCTCTGCCTGACAGCGTCCACGGCCTCCAGGGTTGCGACGCGAAGCTGAATCCTTATCTCGTCAGCCCGACCGAGGTCGTGGAGAAGCTGCCTGGCAGCCGGAAGCAAGTGGGCACCCTGCACAACAGTCCTACAGCGCCGTCGAGCAGCAGATTTAGAGCCACGTATTTGTTTTCCTCTTCCTACTTCTGTAATACGAAGGTAACATTGCTTTGTTTGTGTTCTGTAGAAATCTTGTGAAAAGTCGATCTATTCATCTGCAGGCTTGCATTAAGTTCTGACTTTTGCAACTGTCCGTCAGTAGGGACAGTTGCGCTAACCTGAGCAGAGCGTCAATCACTGCAATCGTACCTTCGAGAGAGTAGCTCGTACAGTGTGAGTGGTGGAAGAGTCCGACGAGATCGAGCAGGGCCACGTCCGGGTGGGTGGTGACAGCAGACGGTCTCTTTCGCGGCTCACACTGTACGTGGAGAGAAGCATCTTTGTGTAGGCCTGGGCTCACACTGTATGTGTATGGCCAGGAGTAAAGAGAACAAAGAAATGCCCTTAATCTTTTTTGACCACGACTAATCCGGCTCATTTCTCTTCTAGTGTGGCCTCCATACAATTTTACCCTGTTGCCGTTATTTTGTTTTGAATCCTACTTTCCCTACACTTTTTGGGTGCGGAAGTCCCTAAGCATGTCCTACCAGCTGTACCGAAACACCTCTCTGGGCCAGACTCTTCAGGTGCCTGCAAGTGTGCTAGATGTTTGTGTTGTCCCCCTTGCCCCTGCTTATGTTATGGTGACTGTTCCTTGTTGGTTTGACTGCTTTAATGCTGCTTATCCTTTGGTAACGGACAGTGCGGCTCCAAACACTTGACACTCAGTGGCCAGCTTAGGTGTAAAGTGTGTCTGTGGCTCCAAGCACACTTTACGTGCGCAATTTTTTAACGTCCGAACTGTTCGTGGCTGCCAACACGCCCTACCTACAGGAATCCCAGTGCACAAGTGTAAAGTGTTTGAGGCTGCCAACATTATTCACGTGCCGGACTGCTTGTAGGTGTAAAGTGTCGTGGGTACTTGGAGCTTCAGTGAGTTTTTAAGCGCTTCTCATCAAGCCTAATTTGTAGGAGTCTCTGTACGAGCTGATGCAGTCGGGCCTGATCCCGCCCAAGTTGTCGTCTGAGGTGCTTCTGCAATTCGACAAGTGCGTCAGTGAAGCCCTGGGCACCAAGACCAGGAACAGGGTTGTCTTCCACTCGGAGAAGCTCTGCACCTATCGCTTCTGCGACAATGTCTGGACCTTCTTGCTCAAGGTATGCTTCTTTTCAGTGTGCATTGGAACTGTCCCACCATCCCCTGTGTTTCACGTGTTCCAGGATGTCGTCTTCAAGGAAAGCCACTGCGACTTCAGTCAAGTAGACAAGGTCAAGATCGTGGCCTGCGATGCCAAGAGCGCGTACCTGACACAGAACCTGGACAAAGCCAAGCAAGCCCAGCAGAAGGCCGACGCAGACGACTAAGTTCAAGACAGACGTAACGCCAGTGTAAAAAAGAGTGAAGGAACCTTGTGAATACACCAATCATTTCATACACACCAGACACTTGATGCTGACTCTTTTCAAGAAGAACCTTGCAACAGTGCAGTCAGCATTTGTTTCCATCAACATGAGCAGTTCCAAGCCCTATGAGCTCAGGCCCAACAAGCTGGGTTGCTTGGTGTACGGCATTGACCTGAACCAGCCAGTGTCTGAGGAGTGCAAGCAAAAAATCATTCAGGTGATTTCTTATACCAGTTGTCCCGGATATGCTCTACATTTGAACCCGCTCAGTTATTTCTTATGCTGCAAAGATTTCAGCTATTCCTCGCAAAGACTATTCAGTTTTCCATGGTGTCAATAGGCATATTTTCAGATGATTCTTTAAGAGAGTTGGATGCTGATAGAAGAGTCTAATATTCACTTAGTGATCAAGACCATATGGACACAAGCTATTGATACCACATAAAACAAAACCACCTACACCAGATAAAAGCTAAGCACAGATACTGTGAGATTGAAATACTTCTTAATATAGAGAAATAACTGGGTGTGTGCGTCAAACTTTCCAACATCTCTGGGACCTTGTATTACAATATCAACACTGTGGCCCTCCGGATAATCACTGGTCCATTACAGGATGTCCGCGACCACCGACTGCTAGTATTCAAAGACCAGGGCGTCTTGGCTCCAGAACGCCACTTGGAGATTGGACGCTGGTTCGGCCAGATCGAGTCCACCTTCTACGACCATCCCAAGTCTCCCCACAGAGACATCTTCAGGGTGTCCAACGACAGGACTGAGGGGTTAGTGCACAGTCAAGCAAATACGTGAAGTCACCACCTTGTCCAACTTTGCCATCCTCCCTTCAAGGTGTACCCAGGTGGGTCGGACCGGCTGGCACATTGACGGCAGCTTCCAGTACGCGCCCTTCTCCCACTCTCTGTACCACATTGTCAGCGTGCCCAAGAAGGGGGCCACGGTGTTCGCGCCCCTCACCGACCTCATCGAGGGTAAAAGCCCCTAATGGATTTTGCTCTTATTCATTCGTCTTTCATGCGCACGGATTGACGTGTAGGCTTGGAGGAGCAGAAGCGCAAGTACTGGGACAGGCTGTGGATGATCTCGGATCGGAGGGACAAGAATACCAGACCTCTGATTTACAAGCATCCAGAGACTGGAAAACCAGGTGAGAGTGAAAGAAATAAGTCGGATCCAGCTGAAAATGGCTTCCCTATCCAGTGCTTTGCTTCCACTTGGGCATGACGGACGGCTTCATCTTGGACAGAAGGTCCGAGGACGAGCGGGAGTTGAGCGACGAGGAGGCAGCGGCAGTGTTGAAGGATATTCATCATGAATTTGTCAAGGTTTGTAAGTAAGGAAATCAGCGCATACAAAGTGCGACTTATTGACCTTGCAAGGGTCATGTCCGTCTTTTTCTCGCCGGTTGGTGAAGATTTCACCTTGAAAGCCAGCGAAACAGAGCCAAGCTGAAAAGAAAGTGAACTTTTTGCCCCTATTCATCGTCATTGAGACTCCAAGATCAACCCCACGCATCCCCTCGGCCAGCTAAATTCCACCATTCCAACGTCAACCCCATGACTGCCCGTCAGAGCATGCTTACCATCATCCAGACTCCCAAAGTCCATCCCATGTGTAGCTGATCAGGCTATTTTTGATCTAGCCATTGCGCAAGATTTCTTGAAAGAGTGTGTTCTACATATCCAGCTGCAGCAAGTCCAGTGTCTTTCAGGGGCCTTTTCAGGCCTTTTTCCATTGGCTCATAGTAGCGACTGGCTGAATAGGTGAAGCTAAGCGGGTGGTGCCTTCTAACACACATTTGTCGGTGTTTGCAGGACGGCTGCGCCATCCAGTATGCCCACCACTGGCAGGAGGGGGACTTCATCATCTCGGACAACCTGGCCTTGGGCCATGAGGCCTCTCCCGACACCCAGAAACCGGTCAGTGAGGTCGGCCTCCGCGTCATGCACCGGGTGACGATTGCAGGAAAGCATCCGCCGAGAAAGTAATCGTGGACAGACACAAAGTTGACTCGCGTGTGAACAGCTTCATAGTGGAAGAACTCGTGTGATTGATCAAGCTCAAAAGAAAGACACGAAACTTTGGTTGCATTGGATCAATACTGATTGTGATTTTGTTGTTAGCTCTGACAACCTTTTGCTGTTGTTTCTCATGAAGCAAACCTGTGATTTTACACTGTTTCATGTTCTTCACGAATGTATGAAACATTTCAAGTCAAAACAATTTCGTTAGTGAAGAATTCTAAATAGCGGAGTTTTTCAGTTGAAAGACTCTCTGTTAACATACAGCTTAAAGTCACTACAACAACAGGCACCAAAGTTTTGTTTGAACGGGCGTCTGGAACTGCTGTGGTGGTGTCCTGATGGCGTCAGTGGAATGGCAAAAGTGGTGAGGAAGCTGAATGTGAGCTGAATGGGTAATGACAGTTCCTAGATATGTATCTCGTAAATAAATTTCATCAGAGTTGGCACTTAGTATGTGTGTACCCAGTCAATGTATCCGACTATATTAAGATGGGGCTGACTTTGTAATTTTTTTACCTGGTTTCAAATGCACTGCATGCTTTAGGAGGACCATGGCTCCAGTGGTAGAGGTAGGCAAGGTCATCACTGGAGATCGAGGGAATGTGCGGATTTCTTTGCCGGGGAATGGTCGCTTTTCAAACGACTCATCCATCCTTTGGCATCCAAAATGTCTGCCAGATCGTAGTATTAGTGGCTCTGGTCTTAAATGTTCTTCCTTTCATCGATGTCCTTTGTCACTCAGAGTACTTTTCCACGTTCAGTCATACAGAGCTACATAGCATGGCCACAAACACACCTACCCAGACCCAAGCTTTTGTAGCAACACTGATACAAACAAGTGATGAGACAGTCACCAACGTCACTGCCATCATATTCAAGTATAACCTCACACGAGGCAGCAACTTGGGCATCCTCAGGACTGGGCACAATTTCAGAATCACGTGCCAACGATGAAATTTATAAGTATACATTATTCGCTTCAGCTTTTGTTGTTTTGGACTACTTCATGGACAAATTTGCTCTTGCCCATCGCCTTTGGTCTGGATAACGACACAGAGAGCTGGATGGTGGGGAAGCCTCAGTGCGAGGCTTAAGGATACAGAAGCATAACAGACACAGGAAGCAACTGCTTTGTGTGAGACACTATATCGTCCCTGTGGACATGGGACACGAGGTTGAGCTGGACTATAGGTCTGCCTGTCAGGCTATGGCCGCCCCAACGGCCGCACCGATCGTCACCAAACTCGGTCTGCAGACGCTCAACATCACCAGCTTGAAACTGATCCCACCACACCTTACATCTGAGGCCGTTTTGAGGCCAAACGCGAGGTCCAAAGTTCCCTATTACCACGTTACACAGACCATAGATGGCCATGCAATAGGTATAGGTTAGCCTCTTGGGAACAGCTGTGCAGTACCAGTTTTGTCAGCTGGTATCTATGGCAAGAGGAGGGGAGGACATTGAGCCAGGAAGACCAGGCAAGCCAAAGTGAGGCTCGACCCGTAGACTGATGGCCCGCTGCCATCACTAAGCTGGTGAGGGAGTGAAGAGTGCCCGGATCAGCCAGTTTCAAAAGAACAAAATTGATCCGATCCGGGTCCACAGTACACAGTGAGTGAAAAGTACGAGACCAGCTTCGAGTAGAGGGCGAGATCGGCTTCGAGGGCGAGATCAGCTTCGAGTCGAGCAAGACCAGCTTCGAGGGCGAGATCAGCGAGTGTCTCAAGGTGGTTAAGTCTGACCCACCTTGGTAATATCTACAAGATCCTCTGGAGGTCGGAAATCTTCAAACTGCCGAAGTGCTGCGAGGAAGACCCACGATCGTTCCCAGGTCAGAAAGACTTGTGTCGCCATCGCCCCCCTCGGGCAGGGGCAGGTCCTTCCACGAGTTTTCCCGGGGTTGGCCACCGACGCGACTTCGTATCTTTCGGACACCCAGCTCCGCGAACTTGTTGGTGGCGGACAACGATACGGAAATGTGAGATTCTCTCATCAGGAACACCCGTCGCCGTCAAGTGAATCGTCCGGTCCTCCCGGCCTCCGATGACTTATCCCCCGAGAGCTATAGGAATCTCTCGGATGGCGAACCTCAACAATCTTTGGAGATCTTTGATCTTCACCTTTCCCTTGAAACACTCCACGTCTTCGCGGTCTTCGTCTACCCGAAATCAGACGGAGACCCGGCAATCGCCCAACGCCGCGAAATTGCTGACACGGTCGCCCTCACGTGGGTTTCTTTGACGATGATCACCGTCGCTGCTATCGTTATCGCCTGGCCTCCCAGGACCTTGTGGCCCAGAATTACGTCCAGTTCTCGGGGGGCGGACCCCAAGAATTTTTGGAGGTCGTCTACTACTTCTGCTCCTTCAAAACTTCCGAAGTGTTCGTGGCCTTCCTCCGCCCGAAGTCCGACGTAGATCCGGGGAAACCGTACAGGTCTCTAACCATCTCCGGAGGCGTCAATTTGACAGTGCGGCCGTACATGTAGTCTACAAAAGCCTTAAGAACGTCCCTGTTCATTTCTTGGAGGCCTACCATGTTCTCGTCGCACGCCTCAAACATTGTTTTAAACACTGTTGACCTGGCGGCCAGGACTACTTTGTGGCAGTGCACTTCTGTGCCATCCTTGGCCACGATCTTGAAGTCCGCAAATGTCGGGTTGTCCGCTAGTTCCAACACATCCTTCCAAACATTGGACTTCACCCAGTACTCCGGTTCCTCGGAGTGTTTAATTTCGACGTCGTTACCCACTAGCATATCTAAGTCGACCTCCAGTCTGAGCTTGTCCTTGACCAGGACGTCGCGCGTTTTACTGGAGAACTGAGAACAGAAAAGGTCTGAATAAGCTTCCCATAGAAAAGTCCTGGTGGAACGCGCAATTTTCAGTAAGGTACTAAAAGGGTCGAAGGGTCAAGTCTCGTGAAGTCTACAAAAATGTTTTTGTAGGCCTCGTTGTGCTGCAATCATCGGCTAACTTGGCGAGTGTCTCAAGGAACCTAATTCTGACTCACCTTGGAAAAAGTTACTGTCTGTAAGTCAACTATCGCACCCGGGGCACATCCTCCCACGGGCTATCGTTTGGCTCCCCAGCGATACGGATTCGCATCTTCTTGATGCCCATTGCCGCGAAATTGTTCGTTGCTGAGACAGTCACTCTCACGTGGGTCTCCCTCATGATCATGACCGTCGCCATTAAGGTGATCGCATTCTCCTCCTGGCCCAGGACTTTGTGGCCCAGAACCTCCTCCAGCTGTCGGGGGGGTGGACTTCAAGAACTTTTGGAGGTCTTCTACGACCACCGTTCCCCCGAAATGTTGAACGTCTTGGTGGCCTTCCTCCGCCCGAAGTCCGACGTGGACCAAGAAACGTTCGGCCATCTTGGAGGTTGGAGTCTGACTGACCGTTGGGATTCAACGCGGTAAAGGATTGTTCTTGCGAATCTAGTAGTGTATACAGGAAGAAGATATTGTCACTACGTGTACCGTAGCATGTAAGGCACCAGTGGCTGTACTAGAAAATGAGTACCCGAGCGATGTACGATGTTCTTAGTACTTAAGGTCTGGCTGATCAATCCAGCACGTGGAGGAGAGTTTGTTGTGACACCGTTCCCCCTTGACTAAAGAGACCACTTGCTTGAGAACAGTGAGTGATCGGACGTGTGACGCTCTAGTGCTCAGCCGACGCCATCTTGAACTCAGGTGACGGACACTGACTCGGACGTCAACGTGACCACTCTCTACGCTCTACGGACCGTTCTACGTGAGCTGTATCAAGGCCATGAAGGTCTGGGTGAACCACGATCGTTGCGTCGCGCACTAGTCTGTCCTTGACTGTCGATGTCTCGTTTCTATGTCAATTGTGCTCTAGAATGTTAGAATTACACTCTCAAGTAAGATCTTAACCCTCGTTTACAGCTCCTGGCACTCCTTACGATGGTAGCTAGTCTTAAGCCTTAATCTAAGATCTAGAAAAGTTCATTTCCAGCTCCCGGACGGGGTCCGTCCGCCCAATCTCGGGCCCAGTGGCCGCGCTTACCCTGATATTCATTAAGAGGACTAGAACTAAGATTGCCTTGAGTTTCAGATCGTCTCGCTCGGGTAATCGGGGTCGCGGTATCGTACGTAGAGACAGATATGTCTAGTCCATGACAGTTTTGAGCCATCCCAATTGCTATGGATTACAGCTGTGCGATGTTAGGAAAACATTGACATTGATAAGTCAGCTCAATGTTTTGGTTGAACAATCGGTGTCAGTGTCAATGTTTGGTGTTCAGCTGCAGTATTCAATACTCTAAAAAAACTTTGCAACAGTCAGAGTGGGACGCGCACCTGTAGACACGGCTGGAGTGTGATGTACTTATGCTTGTACTTTTCCTTCCTCCTGCCTGGTGATTGGCTGCGTTTACTTCACTTTACTTTTCAAAGTTCATACATTGACCAATATGCTCAAAAGCATCATGTCTCTCAGATCTGTGGCCTCTAACGGAGAAATCCACTAGATTTCAGCGTCTGGCCGCATGTGGAGTCGAGGTCTTCCGTGACTGCCACGCGAGTATGGCTGCCTTGAAGGCCTCCGTGAATGAGCACAGCGACTATGAGGACCGCGGCTGGCCACCAGAAGCAACGAGAGGACCACAGTGTCCAGACAAGACTCCCAGTGATGCCACGGCTCCTCTCCTTCCTCTCGGGGAAGCTTTTTTACTAACCTAGAAGAAAGCTTCCTGGGGTCAAGTGTCTCTCCTGGTTGCCCGGGGCAACCAGGTTGCTCCTGGTTGGGGACAGCTCGATCACCTTAAAATACCTGGTAGGCAGACATGGAGGGCGACTCTCCAACAAGCTGTTGTCGTGCTCACCCGACTTGACGTGGAGGCGACAGGGTGCGAGGTGACACCATCATCGTCAGCCTCATCTACACATGCTGGACCTCCAACTGCCGCTGCGTCGTTGGCCTCGCACGACCCACCGCCGTTGCCTCTCCAGGTGCTGCGGCCATCTCAACAACGTAGGGCCGGCCTCCTCAACATCGTCATCGTCGACGATGTAGCTTACACCTCTGGATTGTTAGTGACCTACTCGTCGACCTCGATGTCGTCCGCTCTCAAGGCAACACCGCCGGAAGGGCCAGGTTCGGCTAGTGCGACATCGTTCACAATGACGGATTCCTCCTTGAGCACGCGGTACTCAAGGTGCCATCTCATGAGGTGCTGGGGTTACCGCCACCAAGGCCAGCAGAAGCACCCTAACAGTGTGTAGCATCTTCCTCTCTCTCTCTCTCTCTCTCATCAGGACACTTGGGGATGGATGATGTCATCAGAGGCTTCACAGGATTTAATTTTGTCAAAATCCAAGTCATTATTTATCCCAAATACACTTTTGGATGTACTTAAAGGAGAGGTTGTTTCTACTTCGACTTCTGACTGAGGTTCACACGGAGCAGCAGTGAATCTTGCAGTCCAGATCACCTG
>JAAUXU010039818.1_pt1 | contig 31132 bp, 33 predicted proteins | sample 7278151 | NCBI WGS metagenome assembly JAAUXU01 (sample SAMN14350113, study PRJNA611818) | marine sediment metagenome | isolation source: surface marine sediment (1.8m) | place: French Polynesia: Moorea | collected 2018-08 | reverse complement strand
TGCTTCCCCGGAACTCATCCAAGACCACGCGACCTTTAAAGTTTAAGTTGGGGGAGGGCAAAAGAAAGGGTCTTATATATGTAATGATTACGTCATGTGGATGCGAAACTACCTTTCTCCCTGCTGTACCAAGATCATCTCAGTCTTGTCCTCACTGGGTAGTTCATTAATATTCTCATCATGCCCTCTGTCACGACCCCTTCAAGCACTGATATAATTTCAAAAATTATATCAGTGCTCTCGTCTGGGTTAATGGTTTCTTTGTCTCCCAAGTCTTTCTGCTCTTCATTACTGGTGCTGACTTGAGATGCTCTCATGATTCTTTGGGACTTCTCGGTGCTGAGTAAACATCGATTCTTAGCTTCTTTCAACTTGATCTTCTTCGTGATGACCTGGGAAATTGTCAGCAGCTTCCTCCAGATTTTTCTTGGTCAAAAGACCTCATACGACCAGAATTGCCAGCGTTGATGGTCAACTTTTCATAGAGCAACTCGACGATGGGGACCATTTTTTATGTACATTTGAATGTGTCCATTTAAAGATCTGACCAGGGTGACCAACACGTCTCTCTCGGCGCGGGTGCTGACCCATCTGACCAGTCTTTGACATGAGGGTCTGTCAGGTCCCCTCCCCTCGGTATCTCTTTTTCTCCACGCCATTTCAGTTCTTGGCCAAGCAATTTAACAACGGTGTCTTGTTCTTCATCTACGACATCATCAATCATCGTTGTTCTTTCCCCTTACTGGCGAGGATGGCCAGAATCATCCAGCTCTTTAAACTTGACGATCTTGGGGGACGTCATTAACTGTAGAAGCAATGTCATCAGCAATGGGCTCATTCTCTTCCTAAGAGGTGTCGTTGGATAACGCTATCTCACGTTTCTTCTGCTTTGTCGTTGTGCGCGTGTCGCCTGAATGAGTTCGGCTTCCTTTTCTTGGTTTGCTTCAGGGGCTCCTTTTTCCCTTATCCCATTCATCTTAGAGATGATTCGTCATTCTTACTGGCTTCTCACTTTCAAGCCCTTCTTCTTCGAGGTCCTCTTTCATCCTCATGCCGAAGATTATCGGAACTGCATTCTTCCTGATGAACTTTGAACGACTTTGCCTTATGTGAATCCTGGAGATTATTTGCTTGCTTATTGACTGTTTTTTGCTCTTCATCTGTTTGCCTGACAAGGTTACTTTTAGCAGTGTTGCCCTGAACCTTTTCAATCCTCGTTCTCCAATTATAGAGAACTCGAATCACTGCCCTTCAGGATCCCTCTAACTGATTTCCTGCTGAATCCCGCACCTTGTTTGATGTGTATCTTTTGCTTGGTCAGAGACTTTCAGGGACGGCAGCAACGACTCCTTCAAGCACTTCGTCCACTTTCTTCTTTTTATCGTAAGGAACAACTCTGAAATTGCTGTTCTTTCCTCACACCATCAGACATCGCAAGGTTCAATCTGGCTGTAATTTCCAGCACTGAATTGTCTTCCAGATAATGAGGATGAGGTGCATCATTGTCAAAAAGAGCAATCATATCACTGACATTCTTTCTTGCCAACTTGCCCATCCCCCGTTGGTTATACGTACGTACGCTTTGTGCTTCTTTGAGAGGCATGAAGGCCTTTGAACTGACTGCAACAACTATTCAGCCATCAGACCTCATAGATGATCATTGTTCTGATACGTACGCGTTTGGAGCTTCATCGAAGGCTCTGCACCATTCATGGAAGGAGATTGAGTACGAGGCTCATGTGAAAGTTGCTCACATGTCGGCTTGACTACGACGCTTTCCCCAAGCCAGGGTGGAGCCCTGCCAAATTGGAACCCACCAAGCGCAGAGCGAAGAACAGGGTCAGATAGCGCCCTAAAAAGTGACCCTACTGAAGGTTGAATAGATTCTACGTATTCTACTATGTCTGTTATTGATTTTCTTGCGTGTGGAAGTCGAGGCTGTGCCCAAAGGCTGCCAGAATGCAGGGTCTGTCAACAAGGGAGCAACAGCTCTTGAATGAGAATCACCCTCATGAACGGCTTCTCGACAAAACAATGCTCTCAGCGCCCGAGCATCGTCTCTGTTTAGTGTGTTGTGTTGCACATAGAGTGAGTACACTAACAGAAATATGCCAGGGGCTAAAGGCATCCTCCCGGAAATGCTGGCTGCAGGATGCGTACGAAACGTGTGATGCACTGCGCGTGCTGCAAGTCGTTCCTACTGGTGTATTTAGAACGCGTAAGGTCACTAAACCCGGTGGTTCCTGGCGTAAACTGTCGTGAGCATTATGCGTCTAAATGCCCATGGCCAGATTGGCCTTTCCCAATCAGGAAATGTCTTAGACAAGCCATTGTCCGGCTGAGGAGAGGAGGAAAAAGTAAATTGTGGCAATTTCGTGCTTGCTCTTTTTCCCATACATGCCATATGCCACAATCGAGACTGCCTTTGTGTTCACACAAAGTCCCAACCTGCCGCTGTGCCATTCGAACACCCAATACAGGTGTGACATATCGCAGATGGTCGTTGATTGCCGGAGCAACAGCGTCTTTAATTTGGGTGGCTCCGGCCTGAGACGGACCCTTGGGGGCTACGTTGGTATTTCCTTGTCCTTCAAGGCCAAGACGTCGTACTTCTTTTTTTGTGGACTGGAGAAAGTAAGGGGCAGTTAGAAGATGCACCTTCTGTGTGTTACGTGCGTGCGTGGATTTTGCACGTGCGCGCACTTAAGGATGCGCAGTTTTCATCGTCAATTTCCGTCAAACCGGCAATCAGGGTCTACAACAGGGAGTCTTCGTCTATGTCAGAGTCGACCCCGTCGAGCTCTGATTAAATATTGCGCACACACGATAATGGCCTGATGAAACATCAGATATCAAGGAGAGATTAACCGCTGACCAAAATGAGCCCATAAAGTAGGCCCCAAATACCCATAAGTTGTTGTATCTTGGTCGGAGTTAATAAGCTGGAATCTGGACTTCATCTTGTTGGCATTTGCGGCTCCTTTTTTTTCTTTCTTCTCCGACAGTCAAAGCACGTATATTTCACTCTCCTCTGTCATATTAATTGATTTGGGCGGTAGCAAACACAGTTAAAATGACCCTGTCCAGAGCCTCGCCCCCTACCGGTTTGCCCTTTGCCAGGAACGTTGCCCTTTAAACGGGGCCACCGACTTCTCGACGTACAACAGATGGATCAGGAACGCGGTGCCTCGAGCACTCGTTTCATCTCTGTGTGTGTAACGAATTGATGTCGGGTTCAAACAGACCCTCGGACGCCATCATGTTTATCCACAACACTGTTGTATAGAAAAATATGATGCAAACCCCGACCGGAGATTTGCACCAACAAGTACCTAGTGACAGATCGTGATCGGGCGTCCTGCACAACACAGGCAGAATATGCTTGCTGGCATGGAAAGAAAATTACAAGGTCGACATCAATTTTCTTGACATACTGTGCTGTTCAAGCAGTTTGGTCAGATAAAGAAGAGGCAAGCAATGATGGAAGTACCAGATGTGCATAGGCCTGGGTTTTTTGGCGAGCTCCACTAGATTCAACTGCTATGTGCAAACTATGCGTACGCACACGCACCGGAACGCGTACACGTTTCAAAAAGACTTGAAAATATTTCAGAAATGAAAATCAGCAATTTCGCGTCAAATAACAGCCGCAATGTGAACGATATTTTCCTCGTTTTGACGACGCTTTTGACCTGTCCTCGGCCTCACAGTTGTATATGGTCTCAGGGCTCCCGCAACGTGCGTACGCAGAATGGCTTCGGACAGGTCAAAAGTCTACTCAGTCAAAACTCGTAAATAGATTAAGTGCTGCAATAACGTTTGGCAAAATACGGGGTGGCCCAATAAAGGCTATCTAGGCCTGTCAATGTCTCAGCAACTGTGGTGCCTGATGATAGGGGATATTTTGGCAAATGGAATGAGATGACCTAATTTTTCGTGTGCTGTTGGACTGGAAACCTTTTCAGAGGGGCTGCAGGTTATGGATTTTTGTGTGATTTGGCTGCTTCCCCTTCTGATCCAAGACAGTTATCATGCAAAGTTGGCATCGTTCAACGATGAATTAGAAGATGCTCCCAAGCATACAAAGGTTGAGCAGAAAGAATAGTTTGGGCAGTGGTTTGTAGCGGTATTGAAGGTTCCACGTAACCCTGTATAAACCTAACGAAACCGATTGAGACAACCTGTGTGAAGCGCACACGCCGAGATCCCCCGAAAAGATAATCACAAGTGGGCCTGCCTCGTTAAGGCCTGAACCATCGTGCATATTAAATACCTGAATCATGGGGTTGTTGTAGCCTCTATTAAAGCAAATCGACTGTAGCTGATTGACCAATTGGTAGACCAGTATCATTGTCCCTTTTTTTCATATCTGCAGACTTTTGCTTCCGCATTCGCAAGCTTCTGTTGGGAATTTCATTTTTTTCTATTCTGTTCTCTGTTTAAGTACAGTACGTAGTAAGTAAATGGTATGAAAAAAAAGACTTGTCCGTTCTAAGCAGTGGACGTAAGAGTCATCGTTTCCTATCTATTTGGAGTTGAAAATTGCCATAGATTAGTGGGAAGAAGCAACTTCCTCTAAATTTATTGTTATACTTTTTCAGCTGAGTAGCCAGAGGGTAAGTGAGACACTCTAGCAACTTCCTATGGTGCAAAAAAGTAGAAGCTGAATGCAAATTTAGTTGAGTAGTTGCTTCTTCCACGGCAGTTGCGCTAGTTACACAGCCACTAACGAAGACATTCGTCCATGAGCTAACACTAATTTTATGCAGACCTAAACACATTGTACTTATTAACGCGTCCTAGAAGTCAGTCAATGGTGGACGCACACCTATAGTTAAGCATGCAGGCACCTTCGTTCACCTTGGACGCCCTGCAAAACGTCACGCCTCAACCAATGTCAGAACGGTGTCTTCGTTTTCCTGCCCTGACGAATCTGCTGTGCGTCAAAGGTAACGAAGATCTCTCCTTAGATCTTCTCCCCGATTTCAGGCCTAATGGGGCCTACCCTCTCTCCCTCCAGCCACAGCAACCGTTATATTATAATTGCCTGATCTCAGGAAGGCAAAAACTTTCAGTGGTGCACACCTATCTGTACTTCCTCCTCCATTCCTGGGCCCAGGAGCTGCTAGGCCTGCAGACACCTGGTCAGAGGGCAAAAAGTACAGTTGATGCGAAGACGAAGAAGAGGGAAAAGATTGCAATGTTCAAAACGGTCCGGTCACGCCAAGGGTTTTGCCTATTTCTAACCGCTTTTTCTGCGTAATTTGCTCCAGTTAGCTGAGTTCTGAGAGCGCCCATTTAGTGATGCAACGCTAACGAATCACGACTTTTAAATTTTCGGCCGCTCATTTGAAAAAGACAACACAAATCTTTCAGGAGGTTCCTCTTTTTTCTTTTTTTTTCCCCGCTGAGAAACCAATTTACATGCAAAAATAGGAATCCTCGTGCAGCTGCTTGAATACACAACGCGCTCTCATGGAACAGGTCTAACGTTGTACCTAAACATGTGGTGCAAAAGGAGTAAAATATGAGTTTGCGTGCAAAAATTCCAGACCGGTTTCGCGTAATTGGATCCTTAGTCTAACGGCAGCAGACAGAAGAACAACAACGCGTAGACCAACGTCAGCACAAACATCTGGGCCATTTTTTTTTCTCGTGACATTTAAAGTCTTCATCTTTGCTCCACCTTTTTGTGGTGACGTAACTCAAGCGTCCTCTCGTCAGCCTCTCGCCGTCGGTCGTCGCCGTTGCCGCTGTCCTTGGCCCATTCATTTCGGGAAAAACAATGCGACCTCGACTTCTGATGCACCGGACAAGTCCGGACCCAACGTTGGGAGCGCGACGCACGTGCGCAGAAGGGGCGGCAGCGCCTTCAGGGCCTTCAGCGCGCTCATGGTCACCTCTGATTATCATTCATCACTGTCCGCTGCATCATATTTGATCGATATGGCTACCAGAAGCGTCTGGTCCCAACTTCAAAAAAAAAATGATCTGGTGCGTGCACTGAAAGTGTTCCAACACCCGTTACCGTTCCTTCGTGCGAACTAAACTTCTGTGGGACAAAGATACGATGTGCATACGAGAATGTGGTCGGGCAGGTGTTGACTAGAATTCGATGTAAGTAAAAAAAAAGTCATTCGAATGATGAGCAATTGCCAAAAAAATATTTGGATATTTTAGAGTGATTTCAAAGAATTGACGCTGATGGGAATATTTTGGATTTTTTTTTGTCGTTTTCGAAAAAGACTAGTCAAAAGTCGATAAAAACGGGGGGAGGGCTTCTGGAGCTGTGGCTGCTGGTCCAATGATCCTCCTTTTCCAAAGTTGATATACCTACCCGAGAGGACGTCCTGATAAGTGCACTCAAAAATTTGGACCTTATGAGGTGCGGCTCCAGAAGCACTGGTTTGCGAATCGAGAAGAAGATGATGTCAGGGATGGCAAAAAAGTCTTTTGAATGACCCGTCGGGCCATAGTACATATTCTGATGCAATCACTATCTTAAGTTATTGGGTAGAAGGGTGCAAAATCAGTCGACTAGTGGAAAATTTCACTTTGACGCTGGGGGCAACTTCAGACCAGCGGTGACTTGATACATTATCTGATGAAGTTAATGAAGCAAAACATGAAGTTTTTCTGCTACATTAGGCAGTTTTCTAGATGCTACCTTAACCATCGACAGCAAAGCTTTTGCTGTGCATAGCGTCAACCCAATGGCCAGAAGGAAGTTTCAAGTCCGGCAGGTCACAACTCACCATAAAGCAAGCTGGTACCTTCTTCCTCTTCATTCGAATATTTGAAATTTTTGAGCGTGGCAAGAATTTATCGAATACGAATGACGTGAGAAACATTGTTCCATTGTTTTGGGTTCATGTGCTGCTCCTTCGCATCACACTCGCATGAGCAGTTGCTGACATTTTTTCTTATTGACCGAGCATTGACATTTTCGATATCCTGTTGGGAAATGTTTCCGTTGCACCTCCCTTCCAGTGAACAATGAAGCGTCTCTCAATACAATGTGTTGCAGATCTGAAGAGGGCCAATGTGTTGTCCTCCACTGGCCCGCCTTTTTGTGACGGTCACAGGCATTTTAGTCTTGCGCGGCTCCCAACTGATGGGCCTATCAGCAGCAACCCCTGTGGCTTTTGGGGGAGGAAGTCTTGTTCTTCTTTGTGTTTCTGGGTACGCTCATTTCTATGGGTTGAGGGAGATAATGGGGGATGAAGTCAAAGCATATCTAAAAGTGTGTTAAATCGTGCACTGCCGGGGGTGCTGTAAGATAGGTGTACGGTGTAGTAATGACAACGCATAGTGAGACTTCTGTTATTTATTGTCTCCACTATAGCAACCAGTTCCGTGCAGAAAGTGGGCACTTTTTTGTTATTGAAATGAACATAACACTAGTATGCTTACGTACACACTGCTCATATGGCCCTCGTAAATACTGCATCTAACCTTTTATTACTACCCGTTCCTATCCTAGCAGGCAGGCGTGGCCGTCGGAGGGACCTACTTGAGCAAGACCTGCAGCTTTTGAGTGCACCGACGTGAAAGATGATAATGCACATGAGCCATAATAATGATGTCCACACTGGTTCTCTGGAGGTCTTGGGATTCCCTGGCCTGTGTAAGGCAGTTTGACCTTGTATGAAACGAATGGCGCCAACAGGAGGGCCCCGGCCACCATGAAGGACAGCTTTGGATACTCCAGCTTTGGATAGTTGATGATGGGCGCCTCCACCAGGAAGACCGAGAAGAGCAGCACCACCTTAATGTGTAACACAAGGCAAACCACCAGCACTGAAAGAGAGGTGTCGTGCAGGACCCCTGGACTTGTCTGACGGAGAGGTTGAGTGCATAGGGAACATGAAATCTTGATCAAAGGCAACATTGAGGCTTGTTAGCAACATTGTCAAGCAGACTCAGTGAGTCTCCATCAATGATTGGTGCCAGGCAATCAGTTTCTGCTACGGAAAAGTAGGTTTCACCTTCTATGAAGGCTACAACGGTATTTTTAACCATGGAATGGATCTCTTTAGACATCTCTCTTTTAGTGCTTGTGTTTTGGTTTGTGCTAAAAATCGGGTGACGTGGAGCGAATTGAAGTTTCTTTCACTCCATCTACTTTGGTCATCTGTTTTCCGTGAAATCGAGGCTCTCAAATGCCTGCATATTCTACTCTTGACCGTAAAAGGCTTGGAAAATGTTCGTTTCCCTTTTTTTTCCCGATACATGTTAAGAGTATAGCATTCAGACCTAAATGTTGACTGTTGCCCCAGCACTGACATTCACAGTGATACCTGGAATGCATATTCTTTTTATACGATACTAGCCCACCGCACCTGCTTTGCTGGGTTGAAAAAGTGCCCCAGCCCCAGAATTTATTCGCGAAAATGAAGGAAATCAGCGCTGAAAATGACGGAAATCAGCCGCAAATGACGAAGATCTCGACAGACACACATACACACGCCGAGACAGAGAACATAAAAATACATGCGTATGTAGTACCCTTGCATGCACTAAAGGCGTATGTACTAAAGGCTAAGCTACATGCGCCGTTACTCCATCAGCGGTCCCGTCTGTGACACAGACGCACGCACGGACAGACAGATGGAATACGTAAAGTTCTAGCGCTTTATACATATTAGATTAGACTTTCATGGATGCTTCATACATTTCTTTGCAAAGTTTGGCCTTCAGACCTCTATTATAGACACTCAAAACAGATGACGAGAGTAGATCAAGTGAAAGAAAATGTCATCTGAAGAAATAAGTCACTGACATTTGTCTTGCTTTTTGAAGCACACTCATGGGGGTCAATTTCAGTCGCGTGCAGCCCCTCCCCCCTCCTGCTGCCACCCTGCACTCATGAAATTGACCGTCATTCGTGTGCATTAAAAAGCGTGAAACACTGTGATTCATCTTTTTAGAAGCAATAATTATGCTCGAAAAGGTTGAAAGATTACAATGAAGATGCCACTTGCAAGTCTTTCTTACAATAATTTTGACACTTGCACATTCACGTACGTATGTCGACACTCCGGAATACACTGACAACTTCTCGTGGTCCCTCCCCAGAGGCGTCGATATATGCAGGGACCACTGTGTATATACTTCAGTGAGTGTCCTAGACCAGTGATATGACGGACGCGCTACTAGCGCAATCTCCACCGCCGTTTTCACCCAACCTTCTTTGGTTCCCCCTAAAGTCTTAGCGCATCGTATGAGCAAGGTAACAGTAGTTGCAAGCATGATGGTTTATATGGCCACGAGGGTCAGTCGAGGATCTTTGAGGCCTCTGTGTTGATCACTGGGAGGCTGCTGAGTTTTTATGAATTGTTGTCGCGAATCAACAAAAAAACATTCCTTACTTCATCAAATGTGGACAATATGTGGAGACGACCACCAGCATCTGTGGTGTGTGAGCTGGACTAACTGCAGCTCATTATCATCTCACCCTCGTAGTCCTGGCTGGACGTGGTAAGTGAACAGCAACTTTCAACCAGGCATTAGCTGCAACAGTACAAATAAAGTACGTCACACAAATTGAGTAAAGTAAACATACTTTACTCTGTGACAAGTACACGCGCTCACACTGAGCGGGTAGCCAGCCTCACTATGCTACGCCTACGCATTGGACGCTAAAGCGAAAAAGTAGTGAAAGATAGCAAAGTCAACAAGAATGAGCCTTGACTAGAGATGACCTGCAAAGAGAAGTCATGTTGTACCTTAGAAAGTGCTCTCTTGTCCATCTCCCCTAAGACCGCTACACCGATCGCGGTCAAGCTTAGCATGGCGGTCGAGGAGTCCTCCGGGAACAGTTGTTGGCGGGGAGGGAGAAGTAAAACCTCGCTGACGTCAACAATAGACAACGCATTTCCCTACCCACACTTGCTGCTTTAAGCCATGTTGACTTATATCTTTACTCCTGGAGAGGGTTGATCTATCCTCATCCCCTCGAGAAAAGGCGCACACCTGAGCGGGCAGCATGGGAAAGACTTAATAACAGTCTGATGATCCCCGCTAAATACCTAAAATTGGCTCTCAAGATTGCTATCACCAGGCCAGAGAATAGTTTTTCAGTTTAGAGAAAAGACCGGTGGTAAAATCATGGGGAAACTCCTACCTGTGGCAATTATAGCCCGGTCTTTTAATGCGTGTTTCAGCTTAACCTTGCATGTGCTCACATGAAGATTTACGATTGAAGCCCAGTCTACAGCGAGTGGAAAGTTTGGACAGAAACGGTGACGCCGGTGGATGATATCTTGCATGGTGGAAAGTCCCTGGCATTACCACTTTGCAGTCTACTAATAGCGCTGCAACCAGAGCGGTGAGCAGTAATTTGGCAATTTATATTTACGCGTAATTATGTGGAGCTTCTACTCGTAGGTATGCGTGTTGGATACATACGAAGGGACTCAATTACAGATAGTTGGCCTGTATGCATTAAAAAATTATCGAATGGTGTCTGCAATCATACTGCGGCCTATTTACAGCTAAATGAGGGCACCCAGAGTCATTTCTGAGCATTTCTTCGTCGCAGTCTCTGGTGTGACCCCATTCAAGCGTGCGACACCGCCCTTGTCGGACATGATTGTTTAGGACGCCGAAGAACACAAATAGCATGCACCAGGTGGCACCAGAGAAGAACGTGGACATGTACAACGGAGGTGGCAGTGGAATCTTCAACCCCAGGCCCCGGAAAGCCAAGTGCAAGAACAAGGAATCGCTGGTCGACTTCTCGGAGGCCGCCACCACCCACGGCATCTACTACGTTTTCGAGAGAAACTCGCGCCCTGAGAGCAAGTTTTTCTGGGTGTTGGTGTGCATTGCGCTCGTCGTACTGGCGCTCAACTTCATCAAACTTATGTACGATGACTGGAGGCTTGAACCCATTCTCACCACGGTCTCCAAGACGGGCTATTCAGTTAGCAAGTAATCGATCTGTCTGTTCTAATCGTTACTTCATCGAGTTTAAACAAATCCACGTTCAAGCATCAAACGTACTTATACAAAAAGCACTTTCCAATGCATGCTTTTAATACAGCTAAGCGTAAAGACGACGATGGAATTGTGCTCTAAGTGCATTTTCGAAATTTCAGCCTGGAGTTCCCGGCCATCACGATCTGCGGCCTGGGCATGATTGACGAAGTGATCGAGCAGGCCTACGTCAACCAGATAACTAATTACCTGACAGCAAAAGGAACTTGGGTGGACCCAAATGTTACCGACCCAGTGACTTTGTTGAACTGGTAAGAAGTCGTCATGGTAGAGGCAGTCATGGTACAATAATACGAATGAACCTATCACAGGTACGGTAGCAGCTTCCTCGACGACAAATATCCCGGAGCCACGATAAGCCCTAGAGACATGGCAGCGGCGCTCACGTCCCAGAACCCGGACGAGTTCGTCAGCTCAGAAGTCGCCGTCGAAGGAGGGTGGGTTGCATAAATGTTCGAGTACATGTACGTAATTGCACATGCAGAACGGTGACTTCTCCCCAGACAACAACAATGACTGTACAGTTTTTGCGTATGTAGATTCAGAACTGTACAGCGCAGACAGTACAAGTACCGATACCTGAGCTACTTAGTGCTTGTCCTCAGGTACGACCCTTGCGATCATGCTGCTCACAGCAACACCACGTCATGGTCCTCCTCTCAGCCCAAGTGCGACGCAGGATTGGAATATGATGATGATTATGACATCTGCTACTACTTCAAGCCCTGGAACTCCACCCTGAATGACGTCGACACTATCTGCAATGGTATCTACGGGTCCATGGTCGACATCTTCTCCAATTGGCAACTGAAAGGAATAATCCAAATGGTGGAAGCAGGTAGGCAAAACATCATGCGCGACATACATCCGTGACGGCCGGTTCAAACATAGTTGCTCCTTCGACAATATCCTCAGGCAAGTTCCCCAAGATTAAAACTGGTGCCTCCACGTTGTGGACTTCGATCAAGCGCTCTTTTGATGGCAACTTCGGCCTATCCGATGGATATCCGCTGAAAGACGCCAATTTCTCGAACTTACTGTTGTCTGACGCCGATTTAAACGACTTTAGCAAAGAGTGCATGTTCATGGTTTACGACAAGGATGTCAAGAAGTTCAGAGGCAAGCAAGAAGACTGCGAAGCCAAAGTGCATTCACCTTTGTGCCAGGTGAGATTTCACAAGTGTCTGCACTACAAACGGAGTCCGGTATCGTTAAGTCCGGTATCGTTCAGTTCTGCACGAAGCTGATTTTAATTGTCTGACAGCTCCGTACTGCAGGCTTTTCCTTCAGGTCCCTCCGACCTGGTCCTTCTCATGTGCTCAGACCAGAAGGAGGAGAAACGCCATTGGAAACACCAAGCTGGACGACATGCTGAACCCCGCCAAGAAAGTGGAGCTCTCTAAGAATTTAGCTCAGTCTAGGAAATCGTACCGCGACAGCTTCAGGTCTGTGAACATGTCCGTTGCCTACGAGAGCTTCTTCGAGTTGTTGTGGTACTCACAACTGCCTTGTTACGACGTGGAGGGCGTGACTGCTACACAGAAAGGTGAGCGTTCGCTGCTCAAGCGATGCAAGTGGAAAGGCGTCAACATGAACTGCGCCGCCATCTTCCAGACATTTCCTACAGACAGGTGAGTCTTACGATATGCTTTATGTTCCTCAATGTGTGGTGTTACTCGTTGGTGAGTACAATTTTTCTGAGCTGTGTCACAGTGGTGGTAAAATTGAGAGTCCAACTGATTTTCGACTGGCCTTCTGTGTTGGAAATTCTTGTTAAAAGAGACCTTTGACATACTCTGAACCTGAGACAGATGCATAAATAGTCCAACGTACCAAAATCGGGCACTAGGAGGAGTACAGCGGTGTCAAGATCATCCGCTTCAACTACCTCTCTAGCGTGAAGCAAAATGTAACTAAGTTTGGGGCATAAAAGTGGCATTTCCATGGTCGACATCATTAAGAAGCCTCAGTCCTTGATGAGGTTGACCTTTTTTTTACCAGACTCGGTCCAAAGTCCCTATGGAAGATAATCGGACTCGAAACTTGCCACCGCTGTTGACACTGATCGTAGTGCTGCAGCGGGTGTAATTTTCCAGGGGGATGTGCTGCACATTCAACATCCTCGAAGCTGACAAAATGTTCCAAGAGTCAGAATATAAGAAAATGGTCCTCAAGATGCAAAAGGAGACTCGCGACAACGCCTTCGGGAATACCAACCTGCCTGAGTGGTATCAAGAGAGGGAAGAGCCCACACCCCATCAGGGAGTTCGGAAGGGACTGGAAGTAACTCTAGACGCGCACACCGACCTTATCGCGGCTTCATCAGTCCGGGAGGATTTCCAAGGCTTCTTGGCTGTCGTCTCCGAGCGGGAGAGCTACCCTCTAACCTCTCAAAAAAGCATCCGTATTCGTGCTGGTCATGTCACCGAAGTTGCCCTGAACGCCATCGACATCCAGGCGAGCGATGAAATCGAGGAAGAAGACATAGCCCACCGGCAATGCTACTTCCCCGTCGAGAAGAAAAACGTCGGCATAGACCTTAGTATCAACACCAACTACACGCAGGCCAACTGCATGATTGAGTGCCGGATCAAGATGGCGGCCGCGAAGATGAGTGTCGAGGACAGATGCATTCCTTGGTATCTGCCAAGGAGTAAAGCTTACGACTACCCAGTGTGCGATCCCTGGGGCGCCGTGGAGTTTCGAACCAAAGTAGAGGCTCTGAGGACCGATTGCGACTACTGTTTGCCAGATTGCAGAGGCACACAATATAGTCACTCAGTGACTGCGGTACCGTTCAGGAGGTGCGACAACAAGAACTTGGGCATCAGCACACTCTGCACCCTCAATGACCCCGACGCTCCAAATCCACCCATCTATGGAGAACAGGTGCAGACGCTGTATTACAAGATTATCCATTCGCATTAACTGTCACATCTTCACCAAGGTCTTGAAAGAGTACCGCAACGACTTGGACGGAGAAATACTGCCTTCCTACATAGAAGGTACAGAGGCATTTCAGTAAAAAGATATTTCTTACATTTGAGTACCAGCATAGTCTGCATGTTTATGGCGACCAAATCGACTTCTGCCCTTTCACTCAGGCAAGATCACCAGCAACTATAGACGCTTCACGCCAGATGCGACCCAGGAGGTGTTCCGACACAGTCACAGCACCGAAGGAGGCGAAACCTTGGAGTACGACGCCTACGAGAAAGACATCGCCGTAGTCAACTTCTACTTTGAGACACCTGCCGTGTTCCAGTTCAAGAGAACTGTCAGGATGACAGACATAGAGTTTCTATCCCAGGTACTTCATACGTACGCTGCACTCTGGTATATGTGCTGATATAAGAACTACGGTATGTACAGTACACATGGACAATGTGTATATGATGATTCTTTCCTTACAGGTGGGAGGCCTCTTGGGTCTCTGTGTTGGTTTCAGTTTTGCCTCAGCAGTGGAGATTGTGTATTGGTTCGGATGCAGATTGTGGGTGGGATGCAAGAAGACTACCTAACATCCACAGTCAAACGACGCAATCACACATTGAAACAAAATGCGGCCATTGTAAGATTTGCCCAAATATGTACAAATATGCGTTATCGCAGCATCACAAGACGCAAAGCATATGGTACAGATTAGACTAAACAGAAAATTAATGCACTGGACGAGGCCCTTTTAGTACCAGATCGGTCAATTGATCTTTCTAGGCATAAGATCATTCAATGATCTTATGCCAATGCCTTTCAAGGCATTGGCATAATTCTAGTCGCCTCTTCATGGCGAATAGCTTAATGGAAAATTGGGCGGCTAATTCAGTTTGTTCTCTTTCCTTTCTCGATGTTGGTGATGCACGTTGACGCAAGAGCAGAATGTCTGACCACTGCAGGGAGATTTTCGTGCGCCTTGAGGCTGGTATTGGCATTGCGGCCATCACCAAAAGGTTCTCTATGCACAGAAGCACCATCTATTCTGTCAAGAACCTCCACGAGGTCAGGGGGGTTGACATGTGGTATGGAGGCGGCACGCACCAGACAAAGTGAACCAATCATCATCAAGGCCATCCACAACAAAATTGGCCGCAACTTAAACTACCGCTTCAAGAAGATGGCCAAAAAGCACAAGATATCCAGAAGGACCATTGGGTGGATCATGAAGGACAAATTGAGCTTCAAAAGGAGTCACAGGTCTTAGTGAAGAACTCAAAAGGTGGAAGAAGATGCACAATTTTTCATACAAGTGGATGCAAAAATCGAGCCGACAAAGCCATCATCCTATCAGCTGAGAAAAGCTGGCCTATGAGCCATCACTAAAACAGGTAAGACAATTAGAAAATCACCAAGAGCAAGTTCAACATCAACCACAGCGTGAGGTTCATGGGCATGGGGAGGGTTTCCCCCTCCCAAAAAAGGGAGGTCCTTTGGACAGCTTTGCTCTTCAACCGATTTGGACTCGATGGCAACCTCAACACTCAGAAGTAGACTGACTTGCTCAAGGAGGAGGTTACCTCAGCTCTTGATGACGCCATAGTAGGTGGAACTGGGTGCTGCAGTAGGGTGAAGCCCTCAGCCACATGTCCAAGGCCAAGCTGAGGCACCTGGAGGAGAAGCTCGGGGCATGGGGATTCTGGTTGAAGATGATGGGGACCCCAGATTGGCCAAACAGAAATCCTCTTCTCTACCTCATGTGGGCGAGTAGGGTGACTCCAACAAGGGCCCGAGGAAATAGCAGGTGGAGAAGAACAATGCCAACGGCCACTCAAATTGGGCATCCCTCAAGTTCTCCGTCCAGATACACTGGGGTAACACGTACGATGATGCCCTGTTTGCCTCCATCAGCTCCTCCTACATGTGCCTCGAGAAGTGTATCGCCACCAGTGGGTTCATGTTTAAAAATTAGATTGGTGCAGTGTTTTATTGCTGAAATAGAGTTTACATGGTAGAAATTACTTTTCTTCTTTTTGAAGAAGAAATTCTTCTTGGCATTTCTTATTTTTATATTTACAAGTGCACACGATTAATTGCATGACCCGGTATCACTGTCGAATAATAGAAAAGTCACAGGAGTAGCAGCATATGAACATCAACATGAATGCTGGTCTCACGGATCACTTCAGCGCCACGGATCTACGGACATTGTCAATATCTTTGAAGTTGCAGTTATCTTTCGCTTTGGTCTAGGACGAAGTGTGACCAGGACGTGCAATCAGCATTGTAACCAGTCCATTCAACGAGAAAGTCACCAAATTGTAATTAAGTCAGGTCATTTCGCGAAGGGTCACCATGGGTGTTCGTTCGCTAGCAATAATTGTATTGATGCAAGCAGATATAGAATGGTTGGATCTCAAAGTAACAAATAAGCCGTCAGTGCAGAAATCTTCATGGAGTCGAAATATATCATTGACTGTTGAGCAAACATTTTTCCTGCTTTGCTTTAATGGCCCTCACTCGTTCACGTGCGCCAACGCCAAAAAAAAGGGTGAAGAAAAAGAGAAAATTTCAGCTTTTAGGATTTTTGCTCTGTCATCTTTTGTTTCGACGTAATATCAGTTAATTACTTTAAAATTCTCCCTGTGTCTGTTTAATTTTTTTTCTCCTTTAGTTTTCATTTTTCAAACTTTGGGCCAGATAAGAGGCATTTTACGTTGCTGACCTGTTTTTATAGGTTTTTACCTAAACTTCTGAGATGCTGATTCTGGGGTCAATCAGGGGATTTGCGTCTAAGGAAGTCCGGTGTCCTGTCTCTCCAAACTTGAGCCCCTTGAACTTCAGCATCTGGATGCGCAAGAAGCTGAGGACTGGCAGCACCAGGCCCCACAACAGCCCAACCTGCCTGAAGCAAGCAATCTCCTACGTCTAAGAACTACGTCGCTTTTCTGTTGCCTGAGGGGTCCCAGCTTTGACCTCATGTCCTTATTCTGCGCCCACTGTACGTCCAAAATTCTGCTGTAGTTCTGGGATAAATTCGGTTTTATCATAGTCCCCATCGCAGCAGTAGAGTGGATATAAGTACATCCTAATGCTTAGACAGAACCGGCCTGGCTGTGAATCCCTCATGAGCAGCGTCCACTGTAGTGCTGCACACTGCTGGTTTCGCTGCTGCTGCGTTCTGGTCTAAAGCCAAACCTATCCCATTTTTCTTACTGTAGGAACGCACGGTAAAGTTTTTGCAGCGAGCTCAACGACCTAAACACACTTGCTCATGTTTAGGTTGGTACATACAATAAGAGGGCGTTGGCAGCAAACACCAGAGCTGCTCCTTTCTTTGCTGTTCTCGGCTAAAGCTTTGCAATGGACTCAGATTTCTTCTTCTTGGTCTGCGATCAGCTGTAAGGGCTCAATCGCCGGATACAGCAGCTGGGAGAGACAGAGAACAAAAATGAGCAACAGCGGCAGCAACCTTCTTCACCTTACTTTCAGTTTATGCTGTCGTGCTCATTACTGCTACTACCTGTGCTAGAATGGAGCGGAGGGATAACGCTGCCAACACCAAGTGGAGTTGGTAACACAAGCCTCTGGAGTTCTACTGTTAGGCCACGGTCATATGGGAAGTATAGTAATTCCTCCGGAGCGTAGGAAGTACGTGCCAGAAACTGCATTTCACTGCATCTCTCTGGAAGCCACACAGATTTACGTACAGTTACGTGCACTCTCTCGCACATGAGCGGGTGATGATATTTCTCTCCTCTGTGGTGCATCATCTGAGTCTCAGCGGTATCGATCTCGTTCTAGACGTAATCGATATCACGTTTTTTTTTTCTTTATGCACGCTGCTTCTATTTTTCATCCGTCGTGCCGGTGCGTTCAACGGCGGTTCGCGCCGCGACGTGCCGTTCAAGCTTCCCCTCTCCCACGCAAGCGCGCGATCGCGCGAGCGAGTGAGACCGTGGACCGCGGGCGTTTCGGCGACAGCAGCAGGGGCAGCACCAGCGACAGCACGAGCAGCACCAGCCGCACCAGCGGCACCGGCAGCTGGAGGGAGCAGGCAACGGCGAATGGACAGGCAAACCTCGACCGAACCTTCCTCTCACAGCTGATCGTGGCAGCGGCAGCAGGCAAAAATGATGATGAGCCCTCCTTCCTCAGGTTCAGTAGTGAGTCGGGCGTCGTGAAGGCAGGAGGAAGACAGTCGAGCGTCTCGACGCTCTCGAAGATGTATCTCTGATACTTAAACAAGTGCCAAAGAAACTGTCCATGATGGTGACGGTGCTGCCAGCGAGCGCCGTCCCTTCAGTGATGATGGTCCTTGAGAGCAGGCAATGTGATAGTAGCGCCACGCCGGAATGGCGCTCCTCAGATATTAGCGCCAACCACAGTCGGCACAAGCGCCACCACCATAGGCGTAGCCAACAGCAACAGAATTCCTACTCTTCTTCGTCATCGTCATCGTCGACGTCCACATCTCCTCATCCTTTTCTGTCTTCACACGTGCGGTCGCAGTCGGTGCCCGAGGCCGTGTACGTGCTGCACCAGCAGTTGGGCATTCCATCTACGACGACATCGGCTGCTGCCGCGGCAGCAACAACTATATCTCATCAGCCGCCGCCTCCACCGGCGCTGGCTCCGAACGGCGCTCATTTGCACCCCAGAAGCCACCATCATCACCTGTCTTCTGCCTCTTTTGCCTATCGTTCGCAACCTGCGGCTGCGACAGCGACAGCGACAGCGACAACGGCAATGACAGCGACAGCGGCCTCTGCAGCGGAGGAGAGGTACAGACAACACGTTGGGACAGATTTCATCCAGAGAGCTGCCAGCGGCGGGGGCGGCCTTCGCCGCTCCCACACAAATGCAGCGGACTTTGTCGCCGCGAGGAGATCCAAGTACCATCAGCAGCAGCCGCAGAAGCAGAACCCACCGCAGTTACTCAGACACCATCACTTTGGCGGCTCTACGCAGGTTCTGAACCACTACCAGCAGGCGCCGCAGCCGCCAGCACCTCCTCTCCACCAGCCGCAAAATGCGGCCTTGCCACCGCCGTCCCAAGCACAACTCCTACATCCTTTCCACGCGATGGCCGCCCGCTCCCGCTCCAACATCGCCACGTTGTGTCCGCCGCAGCAGCCACGCGACCTCTTCAGGCTTCCTCCGGCCGCCGCCTATCAGCACCGCTCCTTCTGCCACCTGCACGAGATGCTGCCGCCGCTGAACCGGCCGCGCAGCGGCGTGTTCCTGAGTCAATCGTGCCGCGACTTGAGCCAGCCGCTGCATGTTGACTGCAGCGTGGAATATGATCTGGGCAATCAACCCAAGATTCCAAGAGACAGCGCACCTCTGCTTATCATTCATCCAGCATTTCAGCAGCAACAGCAAAATCGTCGATTTCATCCTTACGGCAGTAGCGAGGTGTCCTCCGCGTCCACCCCTCCAGACAATACCTCCGTATCTTCACCCGATGGATCAATTTCGCCAGTGTTTTCACCCTCGCCGTCGGGCACCAGCACCCCCATCAGGCCCAGACACGCAGACCATTGGCAAAATTTATCAAGCTGTCGTTATAGGCAGTTGACTCAGTCCGCGCCTTCCACCAAGGGTTCCGCGACCCGCGCGGCCATCTCGAGGCAGTCCAGCTTCTTGGTCTCTGGGTGCTCGAACAACACCTTTGGACAGCAGCAGAAGCACCAAGCTTCAGTGACCATAAACGGAATGTCGGTCTACAGCGAGGGAAATGTGGGCGACAGCTTGTACGGACAGCAGCAACAAGCTGTGACAGCCCCTTCTCTTCTGCATCAACAGCAGGTGCTTCACAATAATCCCACAATGGGCAAGACTCACCATCGCAGTCACCATAGAGCCAAACAGCAGCAACAGCGAGAACAACAGCACCTCTACCTCTCCATGCCCAACATCAATAGCGGCGCTCAGGACAAAGCAGCCAAAGGTTCTGTGCGTCCTCGCGGCGTTCGCCGTGGCCTCCAATTCAAGACAGAGGCTATTCGGAGACTATCAGCCTCGGCCTCGGCCTCGGCGGCTGGTGAAGAAGCCGCTGCAGTCACCGAGCTAGGCGGCGGCGGCGGGGGCGGCGGCGGCGGATTTTGCGACTCTGGACTTGGTACCCCCAGTTCTCTTATGGAGGATGAGGAAGAGGGAGAACAAGTCGAGGTCGAGACCGTCGCAACTTCCTCGACCTCTCAGCAGCTCTCGGTCAGAATCCTCTCACTTTTCAACGTGTGCCTGCCCATGAGCTCGTGAACTTTTGTCAGCTTTCTTTGCGTTATCGGATCATCATTTGGTGTACTTAGACTAATGGATAAGGTTAAATACACTCAGAGAAAAACCACTTCAATAACGCCGCCCTACGTTTGATGTGAGCCTGCACCTACCCAGTCTACCCGACCAACCCGCAGGTACCACCCGCGTACGAGCCCGTACAGTTCTGTCCTGAGTTGTGCGTGGTACCTGCACACTCCTGATCCATCTTGCTGGACTTAACCTCATTAAAAGGCGCCGCAGGTTGGAAACAAGTCTCTTCTCTCTCCATTGTTGACTACCTCTTTTCTTCCCTTTTCTCCCGCCCATAATCCCCCTAAAAGAAAAAAAAGGGAGCCAAAAATCCCTCCCTCCTTTGAAGAGCCCCCCTAACTACCGTTTTGTCCCCCCCCCCCCCCAACCACCATTCCTTCCTCCATCTGAGCTGTGATCTACTTCTTTTCTTCAATTCTGCTGGTACGCGACCCGAATTAGCATGGCCATTCACCTGCTCTGAATGGGGAATGAGACAACAGGAAAAAAGGTCGACGTCGACGTCGATGTCGACGTCGGCAGCAGCAGCAGCAGCAGCAGTCGCTCCATCACCAGCAACTTGTCCCCTCTCTCTGGCTGCTCCCTCGTGGCACTCTGGTGCACGCACAGTAGCTCTAATGCTCTGACAATGCCAGCAGTTACGATGGTGGCAGCAAAAATTGTATCGCAGTTGTATTTGCTGAGGGTTCTTCTTCACTTCTTCTTCGTTCGTCTGCTCCTCCTGGCTCTGCTGGCCGTTGTCAGATTTATTTTTTCAGCTGCAGCAGTGAATTCGTACTGTGTCGTCTGTATGGGAGATCGTGTGCTGTGGGGGGGAGATCGGAGGCTGCGGCCAGCACAACATGACATACGACATCGCAACGACATTTGGCAAGAATGGGGTGGAGTTAGCAGCGATCTTCCACGCTACTCAGTACTGACGCGTACCTGCCGTATCTATGCGCCTATTTCCATGGAGTAACCGTCTACTGGCAGGACGAGCGAGCAAGTACTTGTGTGCATGCGCCATGTGGGCAAATACTGTGCACAGGTGCACAGTACGATATATGCACGCTGCACGGCACCGACAGTGCAGCAACGAGCGCTGATTTCACGGATTAGGTGACTGAGATAGCCGAGCTTAAACTCTTTTGGACAGACTTCTTTGACTTGAATTCTTTTCAGGAACGCCTTGTTTGGGAGCGATCAAAAGAACGAGAAAAAGCACAAGCTTCATTGTTGTGCTTCCTAATGTACGTGCATACGTAGGAGTCAGATCCTGGTGTGCGCGCCCATCAAGAAGAAGAAAGAGTAAAAAAAACGGAAATAAGAAAGTCCATTTATTAGCTTTCCCTCTGTTTTTCTTCGAGGAGACACAGCAAGAAGTAGAAAGTGAGCAGTAGATTGAGCAGTGACAACATCAATGCCCCTGTTCGCACAGTTGCACACATGATGGAAACGTTCAGACTGATGGTGTTTCTCTTACATGCACCTCTCATACATTCATAGCTCGTACACATTCGCGTGCGAGTGCACATTTCCCCCCTTTTTTTCCACACAAACTAGACTTCGTTCAGAGGCAGCCGTGCATTCCTCTGCTTCAGCTTGTTTACGAGCAATGTCAAATCGAGGCTTTTAAAGTCTGGGGAAGACTTAATGCCCGGTGCTGTGCACTGTGTTCAGTACAAGTGCGGTTAGACAGCGCCGAGCAACAATCATTCTAGCAAAGATGGGACAAAGAAGAGAACGAGAGATGATTCACAATGCGCAAAAAAGTGTGCCAGCAGACTTTTTTTTCTTCTCACGGACAGATTTGCGGAAATTCCTACTGCAGAATTGACTGCTCCAACGTCCAGGGGTCAGACCTTCCTTCCGGCCATTAGTGCAGTAGAAAGACTCGGTCATGATCGGCGCCATTCAGAGAATGGGCCATAATTGGGCGCCCATGAGGGCCTCTTTAGTTAGAGAAAGTCCATTGAATCAAATCACAGGTGTGTCGTTAAGCACAATGAAAGAGGCTCTCAAGGGGTGGAGATGGAGGAGTAAAACTGGATTTCATCACATTTTGCGCCATGACTAATACGCGCACGCCTCGGAGGGACGCGGGGGTCTCGTTGAGTTCCACCGCCTCTGCAGAGGAGGAGCAGCAGCTACAGAATTTGCCTTCTCTGAAGAAAAGAAAAAAAAAAGTCTGCTCATTTTTTTTTTCGCTCTCATCCCGTCTCCTGGCTCTAAAGTGTTCCTCGAGTAAGTACGCACACACATGCGATGGATGCCTCAAACATGCACGAAAATGTGTGAATATCATAACGTGCGAGAGAACGAGCGTTCCCACATCCTGAGTCAGGCAACCAATGTTGCCAGAGTATTGATACTTTGCAGTGTTGCCCAACACTCGAATAAAGGATCGAGTTGGAGTTTGGTCGGAGGGATCGAGTTTCGGATTCGAATGCGTCTTCGGAACAAACTGTTGAGAGAACTGGAGTGACTAATGAGTCATTGTATGAATGTGGACGAGGTTTTTCTTTCCAACACACCTCGTTCACCACATTTTAAGCATCCAATTAGTGCAGAAACATATGTCGCTGATATCTTAATTGCTCAGGAATCACTCAAGTCTTGGCGTTCATTTTTTTTTCAAGTGTTCAATGTCAACAAGTCGAGTTTCTCATTCGTATTTTTGGGGTGAGGGGCTAAAACTTGATTTTTTTTTCAATTTCGGTCATACCCGAATTAGTGTTGGTAACACTAATTCCTTCCCAGGCACAGCACAACACGACCCAACGTTAGTGGCAGTTGCTTAAGTCTTTTGGTAGAGAGAGGCCCCGTGCCCGTACGTGCTGTACAGGGTGTAACAAAATTGATTTCCAAGAATCGAGTCACACCTGCACAGACGTACTTCCCATTCGCTCTGATTCCGTCTTTCGCAGTCAGGGTTGCCAAAATCAGTCACACATGCTCTGTTTCTGTCTCGGGGTAGGGTCGGGGTTGCCAAATTGTTGGAGCACTTTAGAGTGCTGCACTATTTCTGACAAAGCAGTCCCTGCAAAAAAGAGAAAGGAAAAAAGCTGCAGCGGCACCATGTCAGAAGGAATCCATTTTGTCACACCCTGTACGTCCCATACGTGCGCACACGGATGTGAAACACCCGCCTGCGGGGCTTCGCCGCGTATACATACGGTGTAGCAGGCACGGTAGGTCATTAGGAGGCCTCCACTTGTGGTCCCCACGCACGTAGGAAGAAAAGTATACACAAAATATAGTTAGGGATGACTACAGTGGTTTTTTTTTTTGGCTGAAAGCTGAAACCCACGCGATATATTAAGAATCCGCCTGAATAAGAAAGAGGTGTTTTTTTGGCACCAATATGATAATTGATTCCTCGTTTGCAACTGACTAAATGAGCACGCGTGCGCGTGCACTTCCGTGAAAAAAAATGCCAGACCCAAGGAGTGAACATTCCTGCAGAGCAGTGGAAAACTCGCGCTGCTTCCTGAGTTTCGACGTTGAAGACTCAGCCTTTGCTCGTTCAAGAAGACATTCATCAATGTTGTTGAACAAGAATGAACAACCGAGTCGCGGAAAGTGTTTTTCAGCTGAGTCTCGCCTCCCTGGGTGCAATTTCCTGAAACTATGAGAATATGAAGCTTTTGCAATGGTAGTTTTGAAAAAAAAATATGAGAGGAAACAGACGTGAGAAAGAAAATTAAATGAAAAGTCAGGACGAGCGAGCTGAATCACCAGTAAATGGAAGAGAGAAAGAAGACTTTAAAATACATTGTGACGACACCACAGTTGATCGGCCTTTGTTAAGGGGGTGAGAGGAAGCAAATGCTACGTTTCACCCATGAATACCATATTTTTTCTTCAAAGTAAAGGAAAATAACCTGCGTGAGCCTCCTCTTCCGAGACCTAAATCAACCCCAAGTGAAATTGTGGGAGCGCACGCTGCACGCTTTGGGTTTTCCGCCGTTCACGACATCCTGTGTCTTGGCTCTCTCCGCTCTCAAGATGCAGACTTGGGGAAGAGTAAGACAGGTCTTGGTGCTTCGTCGTGCTTTGGCTGTCAGACGAGGTCCAACACCGCGGGGGTGTCCACATCAAATCAAGGCAGGACTGGAGGGGGAAATCTGGTGAGGAGTGGCAACCCTTTAGGGCTTCCGGAACCACCTCTTGACCAGGTCGCAGTTGCCAGAACGCAGGCAGGGTTGACATGGACGCCCCTTTGGGATTGTGGACGTCATTTCTCGCCAAAACACCCCTGCCACATAACGTCAAATCAAGGAAGGACTGGAGGGGGAAATCTGGTGAGGAGTGGCAACCCTTCAAAGCTTCCGGAACCACCTCTTGACCAGGTCGCAGTTGCCAGAACGCAGGCAGGGTTGACACGGACGCCCCTTTGGGATTGTGAACGTCATTTCTCGCTAAAAACACCCCTGCCACATAACGGACATGACTTGCAGCACGCAACAAAGAGAACAGTTCTGCCAAGGACACACTTGGACACTGGCAGACATGCACACACAGCTTCAATACTTTTGGATGTACGCACGGATGTGTCCTACCTGCACAGCAACAAAGCCCCGGGCAATCGTTCAGCGTCATCAGTGGCGGACAAAACGCCAAATTGATTGTCTTGCGTTACTTCTTCTCCTGCAACTTCCTTCTAACGACAATCAAAATTGTACGACGTGTGTCATTTTTCCCCCCTCTTCCTTTCACACGATTAAAGTCCAAGCAGGAAATTGCTGGCGGCTGCAGGCGGGGACCACGGTCGTGTTCCGCACGTGCCTCCTGATGTCGCTGTCATGTCACTCCCGCTGGCTGCGTGTGTCACTTTTGTACGTCACACACTGTACCGAGAAGAAGAGGCGCCGTTTTCTTCAACCAACCCCTTGCCGACTCACCAGGCCACCTGGACCCTGGACACGTTCGTCTGCTTAGGGAGACACTTTTTTCTCCCTCTGACACACACTGTACATGCTGTGCATTTGTTACCATCTCGTGGACAGGTTAATTAGTCTTAGTCTGCCTACCATAACTGTGTCCAAGTCAGGGCCGAGGCCTCTTCGCGAGCCAGCTGCAGACAACGTCGCTTACTTGCTGCCTTCGTCTCTAGGCCTCTTTCCAGGCCTTAAAAAGGATGTTGAGATGACTTGGGAAGCAGAGTAGAATGGTTCTTTTTGACTGATCGCTCAAATAAACTCCTCCGCCTCTGCCACAGTGTGAAAATAATTCTTCCTTGCTCCACTTCCGTTCAGCTTCTTCCCTCCCGGCTGTGTTTATCGCGTCACATTAGATTATTTATTATCGTTAGCGGCCACCGGAGGGAGACAACATTAATATATTATTCTCATGATACGCACACTCCTTAGCAGCCGAAGGTGGCCGGCCAGTGGCAGCGTCAGAGTAACGAGGAAAAGTGAATTTATGACATGTAGCAAAAAATGCTACGTGCAAACTCTGGTTCTTGGGCCAAGTCGGCCCGGCTCCGCAGATAAATGGGGCTGAACCTCTTCTTTTCACTTACTCTGGAGAGCAGCCGAGTGTGTCAACAGTTGGTGCGCACAGTTGGACAAGGTGGAATCAATGTTGCCAGCTTCGGCTGACTCCAGCCTCTCAAATCACTCTGCATATCGCTCGATCGCTTGTCCGATCCAGGGCAGCGACACAAAAGGCCATCAAGCCCGACCGCACGCGGTGGTCGAGCTTTGACCGCATTTGGACAACGAAGCTTCTTTCGACAGTTTTTGTGTTTTTCGGCGGAAACAAAAACCAGGCTGGTGAACTGATCGACGCTGATGGAGTCAGATGTTGCGCTGCTCCTTTGGAAATCAGACACCGCCGCCATTCATGCGCGGATCTGCGCTTACTTAGGATTTGGCAATGAATGTGTGTGGTTTTTCTTGTCGTCCATTACGCTCTGGAGAGTGTCTGCACAGGTGAAGCCAAGGCATTAGTGTAATGCATGGGATGTAACGTATGGCAGGAATACATTACACTTTTTGTGTCGGCAATGGAGAATCGTTGATTTTGTCAAGTCGTTGATAGTGGGGAAGCTATTGACCGAAATCTAAGGCATGGCAAAAAAAAAAGCGCTATAAATGTTGTCATAGGTGTTCGGGGGTCTCCTTCTCGTTCTTGGTCAGACATTGGATTCTTTTGCAACGTTCACTTGAACACATTCAGTACTCTTAACTGATTCTAGCCTTTGCTTCCAAAGAGACGGAGCGTTTCTGCCTTTCCTTTGCATCATGTTGAAGTTGAAAATCCACATTTGATTAAATTGCCGGCAGAAATGCTACGATAATAATAATACTGAATTATTTCCTGCGACTAGGAAAAGTAATGCCTACAATGCAATCCCATGTCTGATGCCATGGGTGTAGCTCCAAATGATACTGTAGTTGAAGTTGTGATTGCTCTGTATCAAGGCGGAGATTGATAACGGGACAGATTGAGAGAAGTCACTTGCTGACAGTCAAAATGGCGCAACTTGGCCAGAGATAACAGAGAGCTGAAACACTTCTGCCAAAGTCGAATGGGGGTGAAGAAATCAAGGGAACTGAGTCAACAATGTAGAAAAGTGTGTCTGACGTTATGCATGTCCCGGCGCTGGAGGACGGACGTATCTACCAGACAAAAACACACAAGATCTCTTCCACTGTATGCACATGTCTGGAGGAGCTGTCCAGGTATCCTTTTCAGGGAGTTCTTTTTTTTCCTCACCATGCAACTGCCGAAAACGTTGGTCGTAAAGGAATGAATGAATCCGGCACCTTGTAAGCCTTGCCCACAAAACAGTCAGGGCAGTGATGCAACCGGGTTTGTCACTGGTTTTTTTTTTCTTATTGTGCTTGGTCGAATTCCGTCGGTGCTTTGCTCACATAATGGAAGCTGACCAACTTAGGCCTGGAGGGAGAGGAGATTGTGTCATCCGACAGCTGTTGTTACGTTGAGGTAGCTTAAGAACAGTTAAGTGCTATTGCTACTTCACGAGCTGACGAAAATGAGAGGTGCAGATTAAATAGCCGTGGAATGTTCATCTGTTTAGATATTCTTCCCATGACCTACGTATGCAATAAAAGAAAATGCAAGATTTGCGCAGAGTCGTTAGAGCAAGTTGCATCTGGTGCTTCTGTTGTATGCCTCGAGAGGAGTTGCTTCATCAGTGGAGAGCGAAAAAAATATGTGGTTCTCCTAAAATGAGGGGTCTCCAGCAGCTGCAGAGTACAGTATGAGCCCAAACTAAATGTCTAGCTGAAAGTGGTCAGTGGAGCCTCTTTGTCTTGCCCACAATGTACTGTGAGGTACATGCCCGGGAGGGAAAGGGCCAGAACTTAGTCATCACTGATGATACAGGCTGATTGGATGAAAAAGCACTGCAAACAGAATTCTGGATTTTCCAAGATTTGACTTTCTGATGATGAAGTCAAAGGATGTCAGACCATGATGATAATGATTTTGCCTGAGTCCACCGTCAAATCCAGTTCCCCCAAATTACTTGACTTGCAAGAGGGGAGGAGGATGATGAGTTTGCAGCAGCAGCAGCAACAGCGGCATCAGCAACGTCAACAACAGCAGCAGCAGCGAGACGAAGAAGGTGGAGGAGGAGACGATGATGAAGTGGAAAACGAGAAGAAGACTTGACTTTAAAATAAGGCAGAGGTCAAAGAAGTTAAAAGTGAAAACTTAACGAGAATGACTTTTATTTCAGGCTTATCTTTGACAATTGAAATGAAAGCGTCCATTACAACACTTGCCTCGACTCAAGCAAAATTAGTACTCAGACGAATGTGAAGAAGTCTTTAAGAAGCATTTCTGCTTTTCTTCACATACACAAACATAGAGAAACCACGTACATCTGGGTGAAAAGAGAGGAGCTCCATAATCCTGCAATACCGACTACATACGACGCATTTTCAATTCCACTGTAATGAGTCGTAATGCAGTAAACTCCGCACGTGGTCAAGACGTCACTTCGGCTGTGCCGTCAGTGTCCATGACTGCCCAAGTCATTCAGTTTCTGTCTGGATTGCCCCAGATAAGACGTCACTTCCCTTATGACGTCAGAAAGTGCCGAGTGGAGACCGCTAGATGCATTGCAGCTACAGGGTGCGGCAGCAAATGTTTCCGTGACGAGACGCCCAAAATACTTGCCGCACCCTGTCCCGAGTACATGCATCGCACATTACGTGTGTCAGCTGACGTAGAACGACTGGTTCTTTTTTCTTTTTTGGACCTTGCGCGTCGTTGCTATTGGAGAAACGTCCCGAGAATGTCCGAAGATGGCGCAGATGCGATGTTGTTCGACCGTATAACGGAGATGAACAATGGTTTAGACCGTTTTTCCTGCACAAGTCAGGGGTCATTTCATGCGTATTTGCGTGAAAAAAGAACGACCCCGCCAATATGAGACCGAGGAGGGCGGAGAAAATAAAAAGTCACGGACTTATTGATTGCCAATATGGCGTTCACGCGGCAGACAAAGCAAGTACATAGAACAGACTACAAAGAGTTCGTCTGGGGTCTGGATTGGAGCCCTTATAAGAAGCTGCTGAGATTAATAGCACTGCGTACGTACCGAGTACACAGGAAACAGATCTGCCACTATGAACAGGCGAATTTTGGCTTTGGGGTCGCAATGTTTCCTGCACCAGGGATGCCATTTTCACCCTAATTTCATTGTCCTCGACTTGGTGCGAACGAAGACTCACGATTCCTGTTGAAAAAAAAAAGTCCGCCGTCATCGCATAAGAATAAATATTGCTGAGGGATCGAGAAAAAGTGGCCATGAAAAATAAAGAGGATGGATGACTTCGTGCGCGAAATGATGAATCTCCTTGAAAATTCGCAATTTTTTTTTCTCCCAGCCCTCATGGGTGTGACTCAGCTAAAAGCTATTCCCGATCCCTGCGCTGTTGTCGCTGTTCCCCGCCTGGATCTGCGCAGGGAAAAGGTGCGTTGTGACAGCTCCAGCTTAATCTGGCTGTCCTCGTAATCCCTTGTCTGTCACATAGCGACTGCTTGACGCGAGTCGTGCGCCGAGTGCTGCTTGTACGCATTGGCGTCGGTCCTGGAGCAGAGCAACCTGAAGACGGATGGACGTCTGATGCGTGAGGGGATAGCGGACATTGACGCAAGTGCTGCTTCGCCCCAGCGCGTACGTACAGCCGAACTCCTCCCCGTGGGCCAGCCAGTGGCAGAATACAGAGACCAGACGTTTCAAAACAGCTTCTTGCATCAGTCTGTAGAGAGATCCGTACATAAAGAAGGGGGGGGGGAATTGGAAGATTGGATGAGGGAGGGACAGAATAACGAAGAAGCACGCTGGGAAATAACACATCTGAGGGCGAAAGAAGGAAAACAGGCCTCCTCCTCCCATTGCCTACTTGGGATTCTCGAATATTATTCCCCCCCCCCTCCACAAGGCCCTCCTTAGGCCTCGGTCCTTCTTAGGCCTACCGCGCGCGGGCTCACATTGAAGTAAGAGTAGCATAAACAGGGGACGGAGTCTGCGCGCCAATCAAGTTATCTTAATTGAGATCTCGCCCTGTCTTTTTTTCTTCTTCCTGTCTGCGAAGTTGTAGTCGAAGGGCAGCTCCAGCAGGATGATTTTGCAAGTGAAAAGAAAGAAATTGGTGTGCGAGCGCCTTTAGGTTTTGCTGTCCAGGGTTGGCGAAAAAAACCCCTCTGGAGGGGGGGATTATTGTAGCTCCCGGTGAAAAGAAAAAAACCCCTAGGCTGATACAATCCATTTCACAGTTCCCTTGACAATAGCGTTTTGCCTCGTCACTTCACTTTTGAAGCTTCAGCATTGTTTAGTACGTAGTTTGGCACTTACTTAAACAATTCCGTTAATGGGAGCGCAAACACACACATATAAAACTCTCCACCGGGCAACGCATACATCATGCATCGTCAGCTTTTACGCCAGGAAGAAACCTGTTCAAGAACAAGCAGCTCAGGAGCACAAAAAAAGTCAACAAGTACGACTTCAAGATGCTGTCGACGACGACGACGGTGGAGACGACGACGACGACAGCGACTTTCCGACCGCGCCTATAAACTGGAAAATTAATTATTCTTGCTATAACAGGATCGAGCGAGGAGAGATCGAGCGAGCGCATTCCTAACAGCCGGCAATAAATCAAGGGGGGCCCCCGTGAATCTGCTGAGGTGATTAGGCCCTCGCCAGGCCCGCAACTTGATTGCTGTCGAACGATAATTTTTTTTTGCAGTCTAAATCTCCAAATTGAAGTTAATCTCGCATTTTTTTTTCACCGACGGAGTTCCCCACAGCCCCGGCCGTTTTCGTCGACTACACAGGAAATAATTCCCGGGGTTGAGAGGTCAGACATGTTTGTTTCATTCCTCGTAAGCAATCACCATCACTCGTGGGCTTTCAGTTCAAGTCTCTCTCTATCTCTGGGCGTGTGTGCGCAAACTGCTCTTCACAGGCAAAGGGCTTAATGAGTCAGAGGCTGAAGACAGATTTCATCTGCACGCGCGCCACAATTACACAATGTCTTCTCTTGTCTGATGTGAGCTATGCACTGCAGCACTACCCAGCAATCAGCTGCAGCTGGAATTAAACGAGCAGCAATTTCTCTCACTAATCAATTTCGAAGGCTGTCACAAGGACAGGACAATGTGACTGAGGGATTTTTTCCGCCTCTTCTCTCCTCTTTGGGGGGGGGGGGCGGGGCTCTGGATGGGCGCGCTTGGCGCGGTCTGAGGCCGTCGGATCGATCCCGGGGCCGGGGGTTGGGGTGGGGGGGGGGGGTGGGGGGGGGGGGGGGGGGGGGAGGCTGCAGGCAATCGAGGCGGAAGGAAACAATGAAAAAAAAACCAGGAAAAACTCTTTGTTTTCATTGTTCTCACCATTTTGTGGCGAATCTGTTTC
>JAAUXU010100459.1_pt1 | contig 31155 bp, 16 predicted proteins | sample 7278151 | NCBI WGS metagenome assembly JAAUXU01 (sample SAMN14350113, study PRJNA611818) | marine sediment metagenome | isolation source: surface marine sediment (1.8m) | place: French Polynesia: Moorea | collected 2018-08 | reverse complement strand
GTTGCTTTAAAGGGCCCCGCCGGCCTGACGCCGGCGGCGGCCGATCTCTGGTGAGGTCATCAGGAAGAATGACTCATCGTTGTGCTGCCTGTTTTGCTTCAAGGCAGTCGATGGTCCCCATTGCATCTGGGCATAAATGGAAGTGGCGTGCCCTTGTTTTGCACTTGCAGCAGGCACTGAACGACGGACGAGGAAAGATGTCTACTCGAGAAGTGAGTGCGTACCTCTCAAAGCCAATGGTAAAGTAAACACACATGTTTAGGCACGCACAGCTGTGATAAGCGGACAAAAAGGGGTCTGTTGTCACGACTTGACATGATCCTTCTGTGGAGGCCCTAAAAATCACTTTGTTATGAGTTACGTCCGGGTGACTCGCACCAACAGCATTGGTGAATGACATCGCTACGTATGCGTCAATACGGTCCAATCATGACAATGCAATGATCAGCTTCTTGCTGTCACTTCCTCCTCCCCTTTGAGGACGGAATCAAGACTTAGGAGTCAGCCTCCTCCTCATGACAAAGAATGGGCAAGAGATCTTTGCTCCTCATTACCTTGGCTCCGATCTGGTTGCCGCACTGGCCGGCCTGGACGTGGACGATTTCCCTCATTTTGTGTGTGGTATGTGACAGACGTCGCTTGTCCTCTCGTCTTCACTCTTGGCGCTCCAAGCCCCAACTGAGCCCCCAAAACCTCGCCTCTCCTACGAGGTCTCACTCTCTCTCCCTTCCTGAACCATCCACTGTATCTCCACCGCCCACTACTAGTCCGTGCGCATCTGTGCGTGCCTGCTTCACGCCCGCGTTCGGCAAAACCAGCCCCCACTCTCACCGCCGGTGACTCAGGAGGGAAGGAGACTTGGGAGGCACGAATTACGTCCCTACCTCCTGGCAGAGGTATAGCCTGACGTACGTATGAGCAAGTTTGTGGTCCATGTGTACACATGTGCGAACGTCAAAGCTAATACACGACACCAAGTAACGCGACTACTCCATCTACATACGAACGTGCTTGCATCCGCTACATCTGGTGAAGGCGAGGGCGCAGAGTATGAGTTATTCTTTATTAAAAGCGCCGTGACCTAAACTCGAGGCCAGCTCTTTGCTGGGTGCACGCAACAACGTAACAATTGCAACGTCGGGGAGAGTGGGCAGCCGAAACGTTCACTACCTGGTGTGAGGTAGCGCCTGATTGTGTCAGTCACCACTATTACCTGAGCGCAATGTGCATCCTACAACGCCTTTCGTACGTATGTAACATAAGAGCAACATTTCGGTCTGAGCAGCCAGCTGCTCAGAGACAAAAGTGCAGCGTTGGAATGATTCATACATCCCGATAAGGTCATGCTCTCTCTCTCTCTCTCTCTCTACCTGGCTCTCCGATCATATCATTGATGTTGTCGTCATCGGGTTGTTGATTGTTTGTGTATTCCTGTCAAAGCCATATACGTGAATGGATACATTTACAGTATTTGTCAATTCACACATACCATCAAGTGTGCCTAAATGGGATTCATCCGCTTTCACACGAGGAGCCGACGCATTTGACTCGCTGGTGCTGAGGTGGCTGAGCATTACTAGACTTTGTTCTTTCTCTGGCGAATTCTCTGCTCGTTGTTGAACACCCTGTTGTCTCGAGAGATGGATGCAGCTTCTCCTTGAGGAGGGACATGACGGAATGAGCGAACACCTACAACAGCTTCAGGAGACCCCAGATGAACAAGCACCTATTTTACGGTGACTGATATTATTTCTCCTACACAAGGACGATCGTGCATCAGTGAAAACCCGTGTGCACATTTTCTCGGATTTCGAATGAGCTGCTCATATCAAGGTGTCTGCACGTTCAAGCAAGCGCTAAGTCGTGGTCTCAGAGTTTGGTTTGACTCACGGAATGATACAGAGAAAATTCCCGTCCCTTCCTCCCTACACACGGAGTCACGGACTGTTCGTTCAGCACGAAGAAGAAAAGCATGCAAAAAGCAGTGGAGACCGATAAGTGATAATGTTCGTAGAACTTGGAGGAATGCGTGGGCAGCAAGAAGCCCAAGGCGTCTGGGCTGCCACATGAGCTGTGTGTTGCCCTTCGGTCTCTGTTGACATACGTGCAGTTACATTTATCGCAGTCAGGCAGTAGGCGAACCTTTTCACCTCCATTAATTCAAGTCGTCCTTTTGAGGACAGCTGCTAATGGTAAGAGATGCAAGGATTGAGAATGGTGAGATCTGAAAAATGTTCAACGTGCGATTCAAGAACAAAAAACAGTGGGGGGTAGGGCCTTATTTGAGGGGTCTCACTGAGGACTAGATCAGGCTTTGGCTATCATGTGCTGTTTGGTTCATCATGTTTTCTTAGATTTTAGTTTTGGAGAAGCAAAGGACCGGACAGACTGTCTGTGTGTTTGCCATGATTGGGCATCAAGAGGAAGAGTTCGCATCAAGGGGAGGGTTCACCATGGGTGAGTCCATTGGCAGCCAGCATGACCATCAAGCAGGTGATTGGATCCAGTACATAGAAGTACAAGGGGCGTTTCATCAAAAACCGTACTACTCATTGTGGCATGCCTTGTGTTCAAAGTCAATGTATTATTGGAGGCATAGAACGAGGTAGTGGCAAGTTTTTCATGCTAGAATTACTGATAGAAGGAGAACAACATTACAAGAGCGAGTTCAAAGGCACAATTTACCTGGAACTCATATTGTCCACACGGGTGGGCAGCTTAATTGGGAGTGGGATCCACACACATTAAGTCATAACCCATGATTAGCTTTTCGTAAACCCCCAACATCCTACGATCCACACTAAAGACATGAAGAAAGAACCTTTATGTGCTCACAAAAAGCTGAAATCCATGTATGACATGAACTATGCTCAGTTTACATCTTATGTCAATAACTCTATGTGGAGAGCAGGCACAAGAACGCGCCAAAGATCTCGTCAGCTTTCCTTTAATTCCTGGTTCAACATTGCCCTGTCCTGGCAATCTTTTGTCCTTTCTCTCTCCCTCATTGCTTGGATGGGCCAGATGTACGGATAGGCCGCAGGTCAGCATCAGACTACGCGAATGACAAGCTCAGGACAAGTGTGGTGGTGACAGCCACATGCAAGTCAATTCACACTCCTTTCATCAATTTCATTGCAGAAATCGCTAAGAGTGGATCTTTTTTCCTTGCAAAACCGGACGGACTCGCAGACGGACTCTGGATTGGCCGACCGCGGAAGGACTCGTGGACAACAGACTGGCTGAAGGACGAGCACAGACAGGCAGTTCTGTTTTTAAGTTCACCGCATTGTGCACTGTTTTTTTCTTTCGCGTCACGTTGTACAGTCAATATTGAAGATTACGCACTACATACGTATGAACATTGCACGCCAAATTAGTAATACCTTTTATCTTTGTACAAGAACCACCTATCGCCTACGGTCTACCCACTTCGTTGGGTAGGAAGAATGGCAAAAGTATAAAGCGTGTGTGTCTTCAAGCAGAGATGGAAGTTGATGAAGAAGAATCAAGATCCAAGATGCAGCTCAGACTGACAATCAGCGGTAAATATTCTTCGAAGACTTTGCGGACTGCGGATCAACTCAGACACGTATGTCGTGGTCGAGTCCACGAGCTCCTGTTTGGGAGTGCTGATTTTTGTTGCGGTTGTAATGTCATCATTCTTGGGAGTTGCAACCAATGGAGCTCCTCACTGGTGGCCATCAACTCGCTTGCGCTTGCGCGTCACTCAAACTTCGCTTTGGGCGTCCATTTTAGGACACCGGAGAGGAGTAACCTAAGAGAAATCCTCGGATGGCCTGGCACTTGGCCATCTTCAACACCACGTACAATGCCAGTAGGAACAACGCCACCGGCGAGACCACAAAGAAGTTGTTTCAGCTGCTGGCCCAGTCCAAGATCGAGACGTTGTCCAAAACTTTCACCCACGACATTGAAGCACTTGGTAACAATTAAGCGGCCATTTCCGGAGTGATCTTCTTTAAGGCATGAACAGCCTGAATGTGTCTGTCACCAGCATGATGTCCTGGAATATCGACTTGTTGCAGAACGCACGATTGTTACAAAGTATGGAACGGGTCTGGACAGAGCCCGAGATTGGAACGGGCTTTTTCGGCCTCGTGAAGGCCCGTTCCAATCTCGGCCTGAAGCCTGATTTTGTTGAGTATTTTGGGCTCCAGAGTCAGCCAGTCTCGGAGTGAGACAAATAAGAATGTCATGCCGATGGACTACTTGAGCAGGTTGTCGCACTGGAGGATGGAGAACTTCTATGCCACGGACAGAAAACTGAGTGGAAACCGAGTTCAAAAGCCAAATTTGCAAAAAGAATCTGCGTGACGTTTTCTTCAGGCATCTTGCAAACTTGACAAGATCCTGAGCCCCAAACCCCGATAATCGGACTGTCTTTTGTGACTCCGAAAAGCTTGAAGCCGGACTTAAATGAGCCCGAAGAGCCGGAAGCCCCACTTCTTTTTAGCCCGTTCCATCTCTAGAACGTGCAGTGCACGTGTACAGTACAATGGCGTGCAAAAGATTATGTTGAGATTGAGTGACTCCGACGTCAATTTTTCCGACCGCTTGGCCTCGCGGTGCGCGGTGCCGCCACGTGCGGGCCATGGCCCGGGAGCGGTGGATGTCGTGACCCTCTCATGTTAACGGACTCAAGATTACCACTTAAGCTTCTGGTCGCCCAAAGTCTCGTTGGGGGCAGACAAGTCGAAGTTAGCATCCAGGAAGTACCGCGACCCCCGTCCTTCGTGATCGAGGGCGTGGGTGTCGTTGGGCGACTTTCCCTTCGCGCCAAGTGGCACCAGACAGCTTTATCCGCCATCTTGCCACTCTCCTCATCATTCCGCGCCCGACGTCGGCACTGTTCACTTGGAAGGACTCTTCGCGGGACCACTTGATCATCACCTTCTTGACGAGTGAGTGCCTCAAAGATATTTAGGAAGTCGCCTGTTTCCAGGCGGCGATCCAGAGGATCAATTTTTTCGGCCACCCGCAGAGATCCCAGTGTTGCTCGGGCCGAAGGAGTCATCAGTCGCAAGGAGAAGGCGGCCGCGGTGGGGCCAATCGCGCCGTCATCATCTCCACCTTCAGCGCGGGTGAATCTCTGGATCTCAGTCAAGAGAGCGCAATCTTGTCCAGTTGCCTGAGTCGCCGCCGCCGCCGCCCGCACAAAAGAGCGAAGGATTGTTTTCAGTTGGACTCTTTTGAGTCGTCGTGTGCGATCATTTTGTACTCGCCGGAGAGGCTGCCCAACTATGATCCGCACGGCGAGGTCCAACTCGCACATTCCTTTCAAGTAACGTTTGGTTCGGGCGAGCGAGCACAAAAGGTGCAAATAGTTGGGCATCTTCTCCGGCGACTCTTGGGCGGAGAAGGAGAATAAAGCCTAAAAGAACAGAAAAAGAATACCCAAAATATGGTCCTTGATTGCGCCTCGAGACCAAGAGATAAACGTTCGCGTCGCCCGCCATTTGTGGCGGTGTCGTCTGGTTGCGACTGATGAGTCACCCTGTATGCATATAATCACGGTCACTAAGTACAACGCAAAGGTCTGGTATACTGTATATGAACAAATATGCCTTGAGCATTGGTCTGAACATTGGGTCCGGCGGCACTTCTGGGGGCTGTTTTGAACAATACTCGCTGAAGAAGACTGACCACTCACTCCAGGTGGCCACAGCCTGAAGGACTCGCACGTTTTAACTCTGCCTCGTGGGTGGTGCTCACTCACTCACTGTCTGATCCACATTGGTGGATTGTCTTGAGCAGTCTCAAGACTGGAAGCACAAGTGCAGCAGCGAGGTAAGAAATTCTCTCTCTAGCATGATCAAAGCAGTGGTCGCGGTGGAGGTTTAACTGCACATTGATCACTTCTTGTGCGGCTGCATTGGGATTTCGGCTTTGGATCCGGCGAACCAATTTGGGGCGCCGGAATCGACTGCTGGCTGCGCTTTCGAACCTCTTCCCAAGCGAGTGAGTGAGTGCGTACGTCCGTCTCCTAAAGCTCGGGGAGGCCTCCGGAGCACGACTGACTTGAGGCCGAGGCCGAAGCCGAGGCCCCCGTCTTCTCGGATCATCTCAGTCGAGGTCCAGCCAAGACCCGCGTACAGACCAGACCGCTCAGCGCCATTTTGAGTTAGTTACCCCTGCATCTCTTGAGGCGACGACGAAAGTGGCGGGCACTTCAGCAAGAATCTGTAGCTCGTCGTCGTCGTCGCCCACTCGAGATTTTGTGGCTTGTCTCCGACAAGAGCAAGCAGATCGGGCAAGTCTTAGGTAAGGGAACGAGCAAGTGCCATTTTCAAAGCTTGTCTGTCTCTTCCGGACACCTTCTAGCATCCAATCTTTGCAGGATCACTTCTCTAAGTACGTAGAAGACGATGTCAGGCAGATACGGCGGTGGAGGAGGAGGCGGCGGATTCGGCGCTCGCGGCGGATTCGGTTCTCGCGGCGGCTTTGGAGATCGCGGCGGCGGATATGGAGGTGGCGGTGGTGGCCGTTTCGGAGGCGGTGGGGGAGGCGGCGGATATGGCGGAAACGACCGCGGACGATTTGGAGACCGCAATAAGGGACCCGGCGAGAATTTGCGCAAGCCCCGGTGGGATCAGTACACCCTAGTGCCCTTCGAGAAACACTTCTACAACCCCCATCCCAACCTGATCAATGCCGATCCCCGCGATGTGGAGAAGTACCGGCACGGCAAGGAAATCTCGATCGTGCGGGGGCACAGCGTCCCCAACCCAATAACCAACTTTCACGATGTGAACTTCCCGGACTACGTCATAAAGGAGATCGAGAAGAATCAGTTTACCGAGCCCACAGCTATCCAAGCACAAGGATGGCCCATCGCACTCTCTGGCATGAACATGGTCGGCATAGCAATGACCGGCAGTGGGAAGACGCTGGCGTACCTCCTACCGGGCATCATTCATGTAAATCACCAGCCCTACCTGGAGCGCGGCGACGGGCCTATTGTGCTCGTACTCGCACCCACGAGAGAGCTGGCTCAGCAAATTCAAGAAGTCGCCACGGAGTACGGGAGGAGTTCACGGATCAAGAATACCTGCGTCTTTGGCGGTGCTCCCAAGGGCCCCCAACTAAGGGACTTGGAAGGAGGATGCGAGATCGTCATTGCTACACCAGGTGAGTTGGTTATCCCCGTAAGTAACCTTGTCAACAATGATCTAATCATTTATCCAGGGCGCCTGATCGACTTTCTGGAGATGGGCAAGACCAACCTGCGGCGCTGTACCTATCTCGTTCTGGACGAGGCCGACAGGATGCTCGACATGGGCTTCGAGCCCCAAATAAGGAAAATCGTCGAGCAAATAAGGTGCGAACAACTCAGTAATGCTGTCAGCGACATCCAGGAGCATGTGAGCTAGTGCCTGATTCCCTCTTCTGGCACCTTTTCCACTTTCCTCACGTGACTCCACGTCCATCCACTACATCGTTTCTTCGCTTTTGGTCATACTGTTCCACCGACTTGTTCTGGATGGACTTGCACAATGCGTACGTAGTAAGTTTCAGCACGGTTCTTCTCATTGCAGACCTGACCGGCAGGTTCTAATGTGGTCCGCTACGTGGCCCAAAGAAGTTCGTCGCCTGGCCGAAGACTTCCTGGAGGGCGACTACATTCACGTGAATATCGGAGCAAGTGGGCTTCACGCTAATCATAATATCCTTCAGGTAATGTTCTTTTTCTCCGAGACTGATGTCGCGGACAATTCTGAACTGGTCAACTTTCAGATTGTGGATGTGTGCGACGAGTACCAGAAGGAAAGCAAACTGGCTCGCTTGCTGGAGGAGATCGGCTGCGAGCCGCACAATAAGATCCTTATCTTCGTGGAGACGAAGAAGAAGGCGGACGAGTTGACGAGGCTTATGCGCCGGGACGGATATCCCGCCATGTGCATCCACGGAGACAAGCAGCAGAAGGAGAGGGACTGGGTGCTGGGAGAGTTCAAGCACGGCTCCACTACCATCCTGGTGGCCACAGATGTGGCTGCACGTGGCCTCGACGTCGACGATATCAAGTTCGTCATCAATTATGATTACCCCAATAATTCTGAGGATTACATCCACCGCATCGGCCGCACCGGACGTCAGGACCGCACGGGCACTGCCTACACACTTTTCACGCCCAATAACGCCCCCAAGGCCGGCGACCTTATCGAGGTCCTGCAAGAGGCCAAACAGGTTGTTAACCCCAAGCTCCAGGAGATGGCAAACTCACGTTACGGAGGGCGCAGCCGTTCAGGCGGCGGCGGAGGTCGGTTTGGAGGAGGAAATCGCTATGGAGGTGGCGGCGGCAACCGCAGGTGGTGAACTGGAGGAAGAAAACTGCATTCTGCATTTAGGTCTCAGTTCTACGCGTAATATGTAAGACATCATCCTCGTCGCCTCCACAGCTCCCTCCATTTCCGAAAGCACACACGCGATACCTTGTGACAGTGCACAAAAGCTAAGTTCGCTATGTTACCGGTTACTCTTCGGCAAAAATACCCTGAAAGTTTCTTTTTTTTTCGACGTTTTCTCTGCAAACTTTACAGAGAAGTTGGAGGTGATTAAAGTTATTACTTCTCTTGGATCCAAAGACGTTGAAGTTCCGTTCCGAGGAAGCGACCTTTATTTTGAAACACTTATGCGTCCCGTCTAGCTTTACAATGTGAAACCAAATGTAGTTAGTAATAAAAGATCTTCTTGCTGAAAAACAAATTTCTGTTCGGCATCAGTGGCGACTCAATAAACTCCGTCGCAGCATTTGCCTACATCAAAAATTTAATTCACGCCGAATACTGTTAAGAATCGATGTTAAAGAGTTGAATTCACTCGCCCTTCTTGAAGGGATTCCGCTGCCTCAGGTTCATCGAGCTCAGCGTGTGGTTGACCAATCGGTGGTGAGCCTCATCTGCACGAATGGCGAGAATCACGTCACGCATCATCGCGTCCTTCGGCAGCTGCCAGTACCTGAGGAGTACAACACATGCGGCTGATTATCAATTGAAGTACGAAGGATCAATCTCCGGAGTCCTGGCATTAATCTGAAGCAGTGCGATCAGACAATATTTGCCCAACTGAGACGTTCCACCTCCCTTAGTCAAATATGAATCCTCGAAAATTACCTGTCTACCCTCAGTGTTTTAGACATCCCCAAACAGCCCTAACACGACATTCATTAATTGCCATTGCCATGAAAGAACCTTCCTAGGGACATCAATCACTTAACTGACTTGTGACTTCAACCTCAACGACGACTTGTGTACTTGATTGAACGAATTTGAAACTCCTTGCACATTCAGTGGCTTAAACATCTTCACTATTCTTAATACAAAAATCCCTTAAACTGTGTTATCCTTGATGATGCTACTGGAATCATTCAGCATCATCCATACTGTGTCGTTTTAGGGCTAGTGAGCCAAACTAAAATTCGAATCCTAATCCTGACGTTTGCTTACGTGACGGCTATTTCTGGCGCGGGTAGCCTCTTCCACATGGGCAGGTTGCCGTTGTCGATCTCTTCCAGAATGTGCGAGTACGTGACCACGGCCTGTTCCTCCAAGTACGCCACGAATCTGGAAGTTGGAAGAAGAATGCTAGTAGACAAGGCGATGCACTGTAGTTAGAAGTGTACTTACCTGTGACAATACCTCGGGCTGATGAGATAGGCGGTCATGAAAAAGGCTGTGAACGTCCACTGCGCCAAGATCACCGACAAGCGGAACATTGGCCCTGAAAGGACAGAGGAGAGTGCAAAAGCACCTCTTACGATTGTACCTACTAAGTGCCTACCTGGCTTTCTGAGCTGTAGGAACGTCATCAGATGCATCCTCTCGTTCTCAGCCTCCTCTAGGAGCGTGTGGATCCAACCATGGTCACGCTGCATCCGACGTAAAGAGTGGAGGTGGCGGATCATGGCGGCGGCAAAGCCAGGAACGCCTGGAGTAGGACAAGATCGTAACATATTGTATGAACAGTGTTGCCATGCGCATTGTCTCGCTCTTTCAGTTCGTCCTACTTGACAGTTTCGCCTACCTGCGACAGTCTCTAGAAAGAGGCACCTGGTGAGCACCGATCTCTCGTCCAGGCCGCTGAAATTCTTGCCGATGGTGTAGCCAGAGGCGATGTCGAACGACTTGCGCAGGAACATTACCGAGTAGTAAGCGAGCCTGAGGTGACGCACAGTAGGGGGAACCATGACATGATCAAGTCCTTCCTCGTCCTTACTTGTCACTGAGCACCTCTGGCTGCTTGTGCGTGATGTCCACATTCTCCACCTCCTTTTCAGACCAGATGGGGTGAGCGAGGAGGTATTCCTGGAAAGTTGAACAAGATGTCTCGCTGTTTCTGGCTAGACGTAGTACACACTTACTTGGCTGGTGTCTTCCCTGGTCTCGAGCCCCTCGTTCTTCTTGGCCTTGAAGTGGATGATTCCCTGCTTCTGCAAAGGGAAAGCAATTCTGGTTTTGATTCATCTCAAATTCCAGGACTGATTCGACGTCGTGGATTACACTCCTGCCCCCTTCTGTTGTGGTGAAGTATGGGCATTATATTAATTGTGCAAAACTAATGAAGCACATTTTATTTTCAAAGCTTTGGGGCGGAAGGGGTGTTACGGGGACTCCAAGAAAAGTCCTTAGCGGTCGGGCCGCCACCTGGAGTCGATGGCGTGAAGTCGTCCACCGGGTGCAATAGAATGAGCCGCAAAGTGCAATAAGTAGCAAAAAAATCGCTTCAAGTGGAAGAAATGACAGAGAAAGCTGAACGAGAAAGAACGGCGAAGAATAACATGAAATGCCTCAGTTCGTCGGGATCAAGGTGAGGTGGCAGCACAAAATGAATTATCCAGATAAAGCACGAAGTCAACGAAGAGATTGATCTACCTCATGACTGGCTTCGAGGTCATCCCCGGCGGTTGCGGCGGCGGCGGCGGCGACGGAGTCGCTCTCCTTGGACTGCGCGCGTCAACACCAAAAAGTTTGTCAATCTCCGCGTCAACTTGATTTTCACGCAATTCTCTTACTCACCGCCACCTTGTTCTCCTGCGTCTGTTTGAAGTGTCCCGGCTCGGTGGTGGCCGCCGTCTCGTACTGCCCCATGATTTTCTTGACGGCGACGTTATTGTTGCCGGCGTCGGACGACGCGTGCGCCGCGAACCTGGAGAGGGAGATGGGTGGGCGGCGGAGCCAGGCCAGGGTGGCGGCGCGGCGTGAGGCGTTGAAAACGGCGGGAGACACCATCAAGGAGGTCATGACCCCCGACTCCTCCGGGAACTTTCGTTTTATCGCAGCGTTCGCTGAATTATTTGCAAGCTGCCGAAGCGGCCTCTACTGTCTCAGCTATGGAGGAAGCAAGTCTCGTTTTGGCAGACTGAAGCCCTACTCAAGCCTAGTGTTGCTTAGATTGACTTAGAGTGAGCAAAGTTTGCGTCAGCTTTCGAGGATCGCCAGCAAACCTCAGTGTGACTTAGGACTCGAGCGGACAACTGGATCTGATGCAATCGCCCTTGCAAGCTCCAGCCGCGGGCAGCCAGCCTTATCTTCCTAGGGGTGGGAGCGCCCGCGCCATCTCTTGTACGATAGGATAAATTTCATAACCTTCTTTCAGCGCGCCGATGGAAAGTCGTGATGACGAAGTACCTGGCCAACTCGTACCCGGCCCGCATCACGACGACGGGGAGAAGGAAAATGTGAGCGTCCCCAAATCCAAGCTGCCAGTTTAGACAGTTGAGGTCATCATCTCAGGACGAGCAAAACTGTAAATATAAACCAGCATTCTAAAGCTTTATGCATTGTTAAGCTTCTCAACTGTTCTTCGTCAAGTTTAAGAGCGGTTAGCCCAGGCTTATTTAGAATTAGGAATGAAGCATATATTTCTAGTTAGGGAATCCAGGGAGGATATAAGGCCTGGCATGGAGAGGTCCCTGTCCCGTTGGGATGCCAACGGGTCGGTTTTTTGCGATCTGAGCCGAGCTGAGTCACGGGGGACTTAAATTCTATGATAAATTCGGCGATGGCCCTTTAGTTGATACAGCACAAGAGCAACTTCACACAGCTTGATGACACGGAATGACACATATCGAAGGGAACACTTCCAAGGCACCCACAGGGTGGTTCCCTCACCTCGTTTATTTATAGTGGTGTCGCCAGGAGCCCTAATCCACTTGGCCGATTGCTCTCTTGCCGAGCTGCGACGACAGAACCGTCTCAAGCTCGTGGAGCAAGCTCCTCGGATCTGGACCGAGGGTTCTCCGGCAGGCTTTCGTCATCAACGGAGTCGAAGCCGACGGCTTTCTCCAGGAACTCGTGGAGCGCGCAGTTACCCCCTGGATTCCTGGTCACCTCGAACGGGGGGCGAAAGACATTTTCCAGGAGGTCCTCGAAGGAATGCACCTTACCGGCTTTCTTATGGACGCTGATAAGCAAGGGGATCTAGAGAAGACAGTAAAGTTGTCAATGAATATGTAGCTGTCGTTACTGTGCTTATTACCTACCTGGAAGAGCCAACGCAAGTTGTCTGAGTGGAGATTCTGAGACTGGACCCATTCGGCCAGTTTCCCCCCCCCCCCCTCCGAGGCCTCCCTGCCGTACACGGACGGGCGAAGCTCCGCGCAGCATCCAGACTCCCCGAGTCCCTCGAAGACATCCCTCAATATCTCGGCAAAGAAGCGCCCGGAGATGAAGTTGTCTGTCTTCAGGAAGACATCCCTGAGCTTGGATTCTCCAACAGGACTGAACTTTTTGTTGAAGCGATCGAAGCGCTCGTACATGCGTCGTTGCCTGAACAAACTCCGGCAAAACTGGAGCATGCTGTCAGTTTATTTCAGTCCCTGAAAAGGGAAAAGAACAAAATAAGTTGCATGCATGTTTGCAGGTACTGCAAAAAGCACTTTCACATCAATCAAAGCAAGCTCATTGGGGGGCAAATGCCCCACCCCTCCTGGCTGAGCCCCCACCTTGGTGTAGCAGCAGCTGGCAAATTCTGAAAAAATAGAAGACTTGAGATAAAAAACTCTGACTCAACCTAAACAGCAATATTCTTATGCCTAATGAGGTACCCAAGACAGGCAATGCCTGCCAGCACACTTTTAAGCACAATTTATAACCTAACAAATAGTGTTTGGACAAATGTGCACCCAGACTGGCACTCATCAGGAGAAATGACCCAACTTTGTCTTGTAAAATATGACACTTTTGTGTAAAAAACACCTCTGTGCAGTGGGCAGGGAAGGCTGTACCCCCCCCCCTCTAAAAAATGAACATTTTGTACAACCCCACCCCCCCTGTGCTCATGTCCGAATGCAACCAAGCGTCCTTGGCGATGTTGTGAAGGCCATGGCCTGTGCCTCAGAATGCGTTGACTGAGGCGTTGTCTTGCTATTTTGAAGGCTCCTTCTATATCCATTTCTAGGAGCTCTTGATACGATGGGTGGTCTTCATCAGACTCACTCTGCTCGCTGGGGTAGAAACCCCAAGTTTGCTGGGTGAAGCGATTGACTACAAATATCCCTGATGCTGCAGACCCCTCAAAATCTCTTATCGCCTGCTCTCTCCAGGCCTTGGAGTCCACACATCCTTCGTAGTGGCCTCGTAGTTGACACTGTGGGCATAGAGCATGAAGCGTTGGGCAGACCTTTACCAGATGGAGATGCTTGATCTCACACCTTGAATACGAGGATTTGGGCTTGACGTTCAATCAGCAGTCATCAAGTCTTTAGCTTGTGGACACGCCGCATCCGCTTGACCGAACGTGTAAGTGTTTTGCCAACCACCACAAAAGCCTCAGTGCTGACCCCATGCAGGGTTTATTGCCCTAGCATCCTCCATGCGTCGAGTCGAAGTTAAAGCCATGGGTATACCAAAAGTTCTACTTCGTTTTCTCTTCTTGTAAGGTCTCTCTTTGATAGGGTCTCGCTCATTCACGCCCATTCCTTCTGGTTCACGGACGCTTGAGAGATTGCTTCATTTTCTTCTGGTTCTGAGGCATTGAGCTAGACTTGCTGAAAGGTCCAGGCTCAGAGACCTGGGTGTGAGCTCGAAAGCTCTGTCCCTACTCCGTCTGACCCACCAGCTCCTTTCGCTCCTTCTCAGTGATGCGGATCTCCAGTACGTAGGCGAGCTTGTCGTCAGAATAGTCAATTGAATCCCCGTTGCTCCAGAATACCCGTCAAGACCTCCCAGACCCACGCCCAGGTAAACTGTCTCTTCTGTCTTCCTTGCTGAATGATGCGGTTTTGGGCCAACATGGAGGTGAACGAGATGGCGCAATACCCCCTCTAGTTGTCTTTCTTTTGAGTGTTCTAGCACCAAAATGGGCAGCCTGGACTTTGACCCAGTGTCCTCAACATTGTGTCCCAGTATCAAATCTACACGTTCCACATCAACATTCTGCTTCAACACGTTTCAGTACAGCGTCGGGGGTGGCGTCATGCTCGACGCAATGACTTACGGCCAGAACTGTACATGACACTTTGCAGCATCTCAATCCAGCACACGGGGTTATGGGGCTCCTTTTTAAGAAGCTTTCCCCTCTCGCTGGCGAAAAGGAGTGAAATGTATCGTACAGGGTCCCCGTGCAAAGCCGTGACATGGGCTTTGGTGGGAAATTCAAATGAATATTCCACTGCCTTGAGATTCCAAAATCATATAGCAGGAGTCTGTGAGTTGATTGCCTACTGGGCTCACTGCTGTTGCCGTAAATAGAAGCCAGAGCTTTACTTACTTCAAGGTAGGGCCATTTTCATTTGAATTTCCCACCAAAGCACATGTCACGGCTTTGCACAGGGACCCTGTACATCTCGCTGATACTGCTTCTGGTTCGACATTTTGCAAGTCAAAAGTATCGAGAGAACGCACTCCAGATCGTCGTCAGAAGTGCACTCAGAGGCAGGTGGTCAATGCAGACTAATCCCGGTCGCACAATCACCTGATTCACCTAGATATTTGAATACTCTGGCAGAAATCCAGACTACAACCTGCTCCAAAAAGCCAAACTAATTGTACCTTTTACTGTAGTTGGTTTTTGCAGTGTTGGACGAGGATTCTCGTCCAGGACTGAAGAAAGAAGATGGGGTGAAAAAGTGTAGACTCATTTCTGCCGGGGAAGCGGTTACAATAAAGATTGATTTCCGCCTTTGAGGGCACTCTGGACGGCAAAAGAGCCTTCTCTAAAGCTGTCCAGCCTACGCGCAGGAGAGCACAAGTTTTCATTTTTCCCATAGATGTGCCAGTAATTCCAAAAAAAATACCTTATGCTTCAAAATTCGTCCAAAAATGAGATGCACAAATAGATGTTCAAATAAAAGTGTATTTCTCATTTATGTAATCACTCGCGAAAGGACACTTGCCTCAAGGTCGTATTTTCAGAGTTGTGTATAAATGCAGAATCCAGGGGTGGGTGGGTGTAATTGACTTTGGGCTCAACTATATGAGCAGGTTGGGCAAAAAAAAGAATGACTGTCTATCTGGGTATACTTGGTGATAGAGATCTCACTTTTATTTCTAGGGAGAAGGAAAAACTCTTTTCATCTCACAGCAAGCACACTTGTCCACATCTAACTGTAAGATACAGCATGGCACAATCAAAATAGTTGTAATGAAAACCATCAACAACAAAACATTCCATAAGAGGACGCTGTATAAGCATTGAGTAAGAACATTAACTGTACGTAGAGAGAAACAGCTCATTAACAATCAAGTAACGCATATTGATGTGCGTGCACACGCGTGTTTTGTATAGTTAAAAAATGTGGAAATACTGCTGATTGACAAGGATACATGGTCATACAGTTTGTCAGAGAAGGAATCTTAAGCCATCTTAAATATCTGAAAGACCGGGAAAACTTGCAGCCTCCTCCAGTGATGGATGGTTAACTGACAATCAAGAAAAATCTGTAGGTTGTGTTCACCTTTGCCTTTGGTGTACGCCTCGTAAATTTAATTTGGGTTCCTCAGACATCCTCCAGCAAGGTTGAAAACGGGGAAATTTTCTTATTTGTCCATTCGTGAGCAAATGGGTGAAGACGTAATACACAGGTAAGAGCAGTGGTTCAATATAATCTTGTAACAGCGAACGATGGGATATTGAAACTTGTCATAAAAGGGATTGTCGATTGAACGTCTGGAAAAACAAGTCTTCTTTCTTACAATTTGTGAGCGCAAGGTATTATTAGAAGCGCGTACTATGCGCAAAAGTGAAAAGGAAGCTTCTGAGATTCTCGACAATATCACACAAATCTCATCATTCTCATATACGCAAGGGGGATTGCTGTCGTAGCAAAAGGAGAGAATCACGTAGTATGCATTGTCCCAACACATTTGACTAGTACACATTATTACATTATACAGGTTATTACTGTTCGTATAGTCTATGACGCATGATTTCAGCATATGCAACAATCTATAGAGGGGGATGGGGGAAGGAAAAAGGGCTAGTATAAAAGCTTTGCTGTCTCGTCTAGCTTGTATACAGGAGTTCCTGTGAGCTTGTTTCAAGCATCGTCAATACCGGTGACTTTACAGCAAACAGCAAATATCCGAACGAGAACGTGTGTAACAGCAACTGCTTGTTTCTTATCAAAAGAAACAAGGGAGTAGCATAAAATGACTGCTTAGAAAGGTTGATTTGGTTGCAAGAGAACTGCGTACCCACTACAGTAAAAGGACGGTCTATGGGAAACTCTCAAAACCGAAGCGTTACCAGCTAACAGTTCCATCGTCTCGTAGAGTATTGATGAATCTAACAATGTCACGCTGGAACTTCTCTCTTAATCGTACAGTACAGACAGCAAGCATTATTGCAAGTGGAAATTACTCTAAGGTAACCCTGTAACAGTAATGCTATTGGACAACCTCAAAGTCTTCATATGGTTCTCATGAACCAAACCGACCTCACTTGCATCGTAGAACTATAGGATGGAGCAAACTGTACTGTTAAAGTGGACTAAATGGCGAAAGAGGGCAAGACAATTACTATCTTACACATGTGGCAAAAGGACAGCCTACTTGACATACTAGTAATAAAACTTTGTTGAGCAGGTTCGATAATCCAAGAGATAGCACTGCTAGTTGCGCAAATGCCAAATCAGTAAAAGAGAGAACTGGAAAGATCAAAATATGTCCTGCCTAATCAGCCTCAAAACTCTGGCTCTTGTTCAGGCTTTTGTTCTGGTTGTGGTTGTGGCTGCGGCTCTGGCTGCGGCTCTGGCTGTGGCCCTTGACCTTGCCCGTACCCTTGCCCCTGTCCTTCTCCTGTGCCTTTTCCTTGCCCCGGCCGCAGCCCCGCCCCAAGGACTGGGCCCCGGTCCTCACCTGGATCATGTCCCTGGACTTGGTCTTGGGCCTCGCCTTGGTCCTGGCCCTGGTCCTGACACTGACCATGGCCCTCCCCATGGCCCTGCCCTTGGCTCTGGCCTTGGCTCTTGTTTTGACCCTGGCCACGGCGCTCACTGTGGCCCTTGTTCTGCCCTTGGCCATGGCTGTGGCTGTGGCACTGGGTCTTGGTCTTGGTTTGGGTTTGGGTTTGGGTCTGGGACTGGGTCTGGGACTGGGACTGGGACTGGGTCTGGGACTGAGACTGAGACTGGGACTGGGACTGGGACTGGGACTGGGACTGGGTCTGGGTCTGGGACTGGGTCTGGGACTGGACCTGAGTTTGGGTTTGGGTCTGGGTCTGGCCCCTTTGGATCAGGCGTTGGCTCTGACTCTGCTGGGACTCACCCGCCCCAGGTGGCTCTGGCGACGTAGCCGCAAAGACTGCCATCTTGAAACTTTGAGCCTCCTCCTTACAAAGATTTTTCCACAAGTAGTAGTACTCAACACACTCAGCGGGGGTGCGACAGGAACCAACAGGCATGCCCTCAGCGATGCGACGAAAGTCCTTGCGATGTCTCACCAGACCCTCGTAGAAAGCGTCCACCTCCTGCTCCGTCCAAGGGCGGGGGGACTCTTGTGCAGACATCAGATCTAGTAAGGCTTTCTGCACATTGCCAGAGCGTCTCTGCAGAGCCAGGAGAGCAGCCTCCTCGTTGCGGGATCCACCTGCCACCAAGCAGCTGGAAGCCAGCGTTAGGAAACCGTGCATTGCCTGCGCGGAGAGTCCGGAGCCAGTGCGCGGGTGCCACAAAATCTCGCAAGGGGGTTCTCGAGTCACCCTCGCGGACGAACATTCGGGGAGCTCGGCTTGATATTCAGGTCCTATTCGAGGACTCTTCTCACCTTCGCCCACACGCATCATCATCATGGTACTGCCAAGATGGTAATGAGCACCAGCAGCGAGGGGAGGCTGATGGAGTGAGCGCACAACGCTGCTCACACTCAAGGGACGTCGGATCGCAACTTGCGGTGGTTCCCCACAGACGTTACCGTTCACTAGCGGTACACTTGGAAAGTGGAGCATGTTGGCAGGTCGTTGGAGTTGCTGTTGCTCTTGTTGGTTCTTTAGCTCTAAATTGGCCAATAGCTGGCTGGTGTCCGGTGGAGGGAGGCTTTTAAATGTAACTAAGCTGCCTGAGTTAGCCTCAGTTGACGATGTCGTTGGGGACGAGAGACGCGCAGACTTGTCTGCTGGAGATGAGTCACGGCTTCCTGGAGAAGGCGATGGCGAGGTTTGGTGTTGCTTTGGCATCAGCGGTGAGGAAATCTTTGACTTCCTCTTGTCAACTCCAGAAGCGACCAATTTTCTCTTCTTGTTCTCCTCTGCCTTAGTCAATCCATTTGGAGCTGGCGGCGGCACATTGGGGACCCTCTTGCCGTCAGCGTCCTTTTTGTAGTAGCCACCGTGCAACCTCATGTGGCCATTCAGGGCAGGAATGTTTTTGAACTTCCGTGCACAAATGGTGCACCCCACAGGCTTCTCTGCGAGCTGTAGCAGACCGCCGCTACGGCCATTTTGATCCTCTGGATTGGTGGGGCTGGCAGCCAGTGATGTCAGTTGAAAGGCCTGGTTCTGAACGGCAGCCAGAGCCTTAGCTGCGATGTTGGACGCCTTGATGGACGCGTCAGTCTTCTTAACAACAGGTGCAGTAGACGTCTTACTCGCTAAGGTAGTAGAACAAGTGTTCGACGTAACTGTGGTCGTAGTAGCGCTTGTTGTGTCGATGCTGGTCAGGCTTTTGGAGTCTCTGAAGAGCTGCTCGATGAGTTGCGCCTGCTGCGGAGAGAGATTTTTCGTGTTCACGATCAATCCACCCCCTTGGTGCTTTTGATTGTCAACGCTGCTGCTGGAACTCCCCACTGTGCTGCTTGTCATCTCCTTATCTACGGTTGATGATGGCAAAGAGCAAGAGGAGTTTCCATTGAGAACGGCCGCCGACATCTCCAACGCATTCGATGAGTCTAATGATATCGCCGATGATAATGACTGAGCAACTCCGGTTGCTCCGCAAGCGCCGTCACTGCCCAATTCCCCAACTGTTGCCGAATTGGATCCGTGGTGATTTTCTTTATGCCTCCGGAGTGACCTCGCGTCGCAATACGACTTACCGCACCCGTCGGCAAGGCAGGCAAAGGGCTTGGTACTTCTATGCGTCAGAAGGTGTCCATTCAGATGATCTTGGCGCTTGAAGGCTTTTCCACAAGTTGTGCAGTGATAGCGACGCTCCTCACTATGCGTCAATCGGTGCTTGGCCAGTGCAGACGCGTTGCTAAAACTCTTGCTGCAGATGCAACACACCTGTGGCGTCGAAGCCTTGCCCGAGGACGACGACGAGGACGATCGCTTTGGCGTAGTTATAGTTGTTGACGTGTGCGTCGGGGTGGTTGGGGCTGATGAGCTAGGCGAGGAAGCTGTTGGCGCTGGACTAATTGAAAATCCCATGACAGGCGATGTCGGTACAGGCAAGGTCACCGGACTATTCGATAGGGCTATCGAGGTAGGAGAGAGATAGCTTCCCACTGGTATTGCTGCAGTCGCCGGGTTGCTCTCTACCGTTGGAGATAGAGGCGAGGACTGTTGTTGCGAGTTAAAGTTTTCCGACAGCGACGTTGGCGGCGACGACATTGAAGACGTAGTGCTGATGGGGAGACAAGTCGTAGTAACCTTAAGCACAGTGTCGTTAAGCTGCGTAAGGTGCTGGTGGATGCTTTCCGGGTCACTCAGATCCAAGGCTGCTACATTAACTGTGGCTGAGATGGTGGCCGGCGTCGAGTCGTCAGCAGAAGACGCGTGCAGGCATATAACGGCGTCATTGCGGTCTTCTTCGCAACCCCCTGAACCGCCACCGCCCAGGGAGCCACCTTCTCCGCCAGCACCGTTTCTGGCGGCGTCTTCCAGTTTATCGAGAATCTCGCCCAGAGGTACCTGATCCGCCGTATCCAGCTCCAGGTCGTCGAAGCGATCGAAGTCGCCGCCGCCATTGTTGACCGTTTGAGTGGTGTCTTCTTGGAGAAGTTGCTGGCCACCGTTCCCGCCGCCACCGCCACGGCCGTTTATGCCGCGCGGGTTCAGATCAGTGGCTAGGGCAATCTTGTCGTCGGAAGGGACCGACACCACGACGGTGGGGCCGAGGGCGGAAGCGGAAGCGACGCAACCGTGGCCGGGAACCGGGCCACGAGGCGCGCTGTGGTGTAGGCCCACTTCAGAAGTCATATCGGCGGCCACCGCGGCCGCGCCCATTCAGTGCTGTGGTTTGCTCATGTCCTCCGCGGCCTGCACCACCTCCTCGTTTATGTCCCGTCTCTCTCCCGTAGCCTTCGCTCGGTTCGCTCGGTTCGCTCGGCTCTCAAGGCCGTCACAGAGAAAGAGAACGAAGAAAGGCCGCCCGTCACTCGGTAGTGGCGGAAAAGGCCAGGAAAAAATCGATGGAGGCCGAGGAAGGCGGACGGACGGACAGTGCCGGGAAGAAGTCGCCCGCAGGATCCGAGATACAGATGCCCCCTCAGCCGACGCTAACGTGCGCTGACCGAATTCTCCGGGTCTTGACATCGGCCGCTACTTTCATCTGCTTAAGTTTAACTACTGAGTTCCATCCAATATACTTTTTTTTTTGTCTCGCCGTATATTTTTGTTGTGGTGACGCCCGACATGGCCTCCGCCGAGCAGAGCGCGTTTGACAGCTGAGGGGCGGGTTCGGCAGAGGTAGAAGCTCCTTTCCTCGCAGAAGTTACTAGCGGACTCGACCCGCTTGGCTGGGTGGAAAGAGTGGCAAAAACATAAAGCGCTGCGTGTGTGGGTGTGCGTGTGGGTGTGTGTGTATATGCGTGAGCGTGCTATGTCTGTGTGTCTGTTTGCCTCTCCAACCTCTGGACCGATCATCCCCAAACTTGCGTTCCACACGCTTTGGATCGCCTTCAAAGTCTACCATCACCCTACACGCGTTTCGCGTTGTCCACGTAGCTGTAGATGTAGATGCAGGAGAAGCTATCCCTGCTGAGGACGGACCTTTTGCACTTGCCGACAAAGCTTTCGTAGCTGCAGACGAAGCTTTCGTAGCTGCAGACGAAGGCAGGAAGGATAGAAGGGGCAGAACAGACCGGCCAGACGTGCCGGGCAGCCGTGAGCGCCCCCTGGCAACGGGAGGGTGAAAATAACAAAGTCATATATGTCTCTTGCACCCAGACGTGAGCATTCAGCAGTAGAAATGGCACAACCTTGTTTTGTTTCCACCTTTCTAGGTGCCCAGGTACTGACTTTAAGTGACTTTATAATCTTTAACATCAATTCATAACTTTGGAAGTAGTAGTCAGTCTAATATGCACTCAAACAGGCACTCACCAGCAGAAAAGACACAACTGTGTTTTGTTTCCACCTCTCTAGGTACCCAGGTACTGATTTTAAGTGAGTTAGTTATTACCTTTAGTTATGATATTTCCCTAACACAATGTGTCTGGGCCAAGTGTGGTTGCAAATTTGAACAGAGAGAGCATTGATACTAGGAGGGTTTTTTCTTCTCACAATGAGTGTATGTGTATCACTGGTGGTTTTAAGTGAGCCAATAACCTTCAATAATTAAGTGTTAATAGCCCCCTAATAATGGTCATTTCCCTAAGCCACACACATACCTGTGTTCAGCACTTGGAGGACTACAGCTTTTGTCCAAAAAAATTTTGCACTGCCCTGAGACCCCAATAAATATATTGATTGTATATTTCATAAGGTTATAAAAGTTTTTAAATATTAGTGACATTTAAAGGTGGACCGCCAAGAACTTCCTCATTTTAAAAAATATTACACTTCTGTGTAATAAACACCTTTGTGCAGTGGACAGGGCCTAACCCCCTCCCCATAGTAAATGGGCCATTGGGGCGGGGCTATGCTCATGTCTCCTTCCACTAGAGCGGTTCAACTACTGGGAGTGGTCATGGGGACACTCAACGTGAACCAGTGACCCAGTGAACACAGCTCCCAAGAGAAGAGAACAAGAGCAGAGGCTTTACTATCCTGGATTACTACAGTGATTCTGCTGGTGGGGTTGCTGATTTGTGGAACTGACAAAGTGTTCTCCGATGTGATATCAGTAAACTGGGAGCAGAGGGGTAGATGGAAGCTCTATTGTTTACGCAGACTCATTGGGCAGGGCCACAGAAATTCCGCACTGTCCTGTCCACAGCACATGAAATTCTAAGTTATTGCTTTGTGCATTTCTAGTAGGTATTGCAATATCTATCCATCTATATCTATACCTACAGTGGGGTCCAGAAGTGAGTGTACAGTGGGAGAGAAGATGAAAAAGTTGATTTTTAGGGCATTTTTTAGTACTAAAATGTGATCCTTTTTTGTTTACGGGGGGCAAAGCCCCCCCCTTTAATCCCCCCATCAGGGCTGCTGCCCCCAGGACCCCTGCTGGGGGCAAGCCCCCAGATTCCCAAGTTCTTTCCCCACAGTTCTACTGGTTCAAAAGTCGGTGTACAGCAAAAGCAAGTGCGATGAAGCAAGTGACTTGAAGAAGACACAGAAGCTCTAAAAAAAGGCATAAATTTGTATTTTTTTAAAATGGCTAAAAAAAATTTTGTTATAACATAAAACTAATAGTCTATAGCATGGTCCTTATTTTTTATCACTTCCATAAGTCTCTTCTGGTGGCTGGCCATGTACCACCCACACACTTCTTGAGGAACGCCAGCCCATTCCTCCTTGCAATAGGCCTCCAGTTCTGTGAGGTTTTGAGGCCTGTGTGCATGAACCTGGCTTTTCAGAAAGGCCCAGAGGTTTTCAATGGGGTTCAGGTCTGGAGATTGGCAGGGCCATTCCAGAACATTGATACACTTCATCCTGAGCAATATGTCGACCCTCTTCGCTGTGTGGTTGGGGTCATTGTTGCGTTGAAACACCCAGTGTTGCCCCAAACACAGCTGACGTGCTAAGACATGGAGATTCTCGGCCAATATCTCCTTGCACATGATGGCATTCATCTTGCCATTGATGCATACAAGGCGGCCAGTCCCTGAGCTCGTGAAACAGCCCCACAGCATGATGCTGCCACCACCATGCTTGACAGTGGGGATGGTGTTTCGGGGCTTGAATGCCTCCCTCTTTTTGCGCCAGATTGTCTTCTTCATATTGTGGCCTCTGTCCCACTGGGCATGAGAGTCATCAATGTGCGCCCGAGCAAACTTGAGCCGTGCCGCCAGGTTTCTTCTTGATTTGAGCAGCACCTTTCGTGGACGATGCGCATCCACCCCAATCTTGTTCAGTGCTCACATCACTGTAGACTTTGAGACACGGATGGCCATTGCTGCAAAGTTTTTTGACCCCCTCCATGGCACTAAGGTACATAAGTGCAGAACATAACAAGGTGCTCAGATTTTGACAGCCCTGTGACAAAGTTGCAAGCACTTTGGTTTTAGTTTCATATGACTACAGTGCTTCAGTTTTGCATCTAGCAAGTAACTAAGCAGGTCCACAGGGGTTCCAATTTTTGACCTAGCCTACAGCACAAGTATTCCCCAGAGGCTTACCTATGACTATTGCATGGCCATCTGGCCTGTGCAATGTAGGAAACGGAACTTTGGACCTCAATTTCGACCTTGACTTTGGCCTCAAAACGGCCTTAAATCTAAGGTGTGGTGGGATCACCTTTGAGCATGTGATGTGTAGCGTCTGATGACCAAGTTTGGTGACAATTGGTGCGGTGGTTGGGGCACCCATAGCCTGACAGGCAGACACACACACAGACGTACATACGACGACTTTGCTTTATATAGATAGATAGATTACCATTGCCTTCAATCTTTCAAAGGCCTCTTTGGTAAATCCTGCTGATCCATCAATACTAGAGTACCAATCTTGTATCATCTTTGGATAAGGAAGTCCAAGGCAAAAGGATTTCCTGACAGTTGTAAGGTTTGGCGGAAGAAAACTGAAGAGCTCCGGTGGATCGGTTTCTCTCACTACTCCTCCTCTTTTTGAATGGATCGCTTAAGTAGCTCACCTGGGGCTGCATTGTTGAAGGCTTCCAAGGCTTCAATTCCCACACCACCAATCAAATGTTTCTTTTGCAGCTCACCTGTGACTTCCTTTAATGATGTTACTGTCCTTTGGAGCTTGAAAATTTTCTTGTGCATGCAACTCTTCTGCTGACAAGAGACCTTGCACTGTGCGTCCGAGGTCTAATCAGGATGAAAAAATGAACGTGAAAAAGGCCAATTGTTTCATTCAGAGGACACTTCCAGCTTTCCAGAACTGCCTTTGCCAAAATCCTAGACCTATATCTTTTGATGTCAATGACAGAAATAATTCATGTAGGCGTATGCAAATGATTTCATCAGTCAGCTTTCCGTAGTCATGGGTGAGAGGGAGAGGTCGTGGGTTTGGTGTAGAATGAGAACCAATGACTACCCTACATGTAGAACAAAGCTCCTTAGGAAGGTACGTCTCCTTCTGCCAAAATGCGTCATACACAGAGAGAGACAACAATCTTTTGGGAATCTGTGAGGTGGTCTCTGCCACTCTGACCTACCTTTTTCAGGCACATCACACAGACTTTCCCCCTGTTCTCCTCATGAGACTTTTTAGCATATGGCATATTGAAACAGAAATCAGAAAACCACCTGGTGAAGGTAACTCAAGAAATCTATTAAAAAACGGCTACCATTTATCAGTTTGACAAATAAAAGTGTATTTTTTCCCAAAAAAAATATTGGTGACAAAAAAATAATTATTCACAATCAAATTATTCAATTCAGCACTAAATCTAATATTCAATGTGCAGAATAAATATTCCACCACCAAAAAATGATATTGGTGACCAAAAATAATCATTCACCACCAAATTATTTTATTCAGTATTCAATTAAATATTCAAAGAGCAGAACAGTCACTCAAACAGTTGAATAAGTAGTTAACAACATCTACATTTTTACATGTGTATTTTGATCTTAATGAGGTGGAATTATGCTGAAAACTTCTCACAGATCAATAAAAATTGAACTAATATAACAGAGAGCAAGAATCATTGCAGAAAACTGTTTTTTTCTTTTGTTGGAGCAAAGCCTTCTTTGGCCTTCCTCGTTTTCGTCATTGTCCAATGGGCAGAATTTGGCTTCATTTGGGATGGAGTGCTAGCCCATTTTTGTAAGTATTCCAATGATGTGCTTGCAAATGCCTTTTTTTAACCCAGTGGGACATTGTGCTATTCACATTGCACCACCACACTGAGTAACTGAACTGGATTAGATACTGAGGTACTGAGCTGAGTTAGTCTCGTTGCTTCATCCTCAATAAACCATTATTTTTGGTGGAACTTGCATTAATTTTGCCACTCGCATTTTTCCTACCTAGTTCATTTATTTTGTTAGAAAAGTTCATTTATTTTGGTAGAAAGATTTGGTAATAGTATTCATTATTTTTGGTAGTCCATAAAATATGATCCAAATAAAACTGACAGGAGCTCTGCTCTTCCACATGTCCAGACACCTACTGACGGCTCAAAGCTCATTTTCATTTCCCATATCACAGTGGGAAAGAGTCAAACTGGTGTTCCATTCAGCTAAATAATGGCTAAGCAGGTTTCTAAGTATGAAGGTCAGAGCAGCAAAGGTAGCACACTTGGCTGATATGTGATCCTGCATAACATTTGACTGGTTTGACATACAGAAATGGTTTCCCACTCGATGAAAACCTGAGACTCCTCCAAAGACAATTGATTATGCGTATTTGCTCTAGGACCACTCAGTTTGTCACAACATTGACATAATTGAAACATATCATTTCTTTCAGGTGCATACACCTTCATGAATTATTTCTTTAAATGGTTGTATCATCGAAAGATATTGGTCAGAGATTTTGGCAAAGGCAGTTCTGGAAAGCTGGAAGTGTCCTCTGAATGAAACAATTGGCCTTTTTCATGTTCATTTTTTTTATCCTGATTAGACCTCGGACCCGCAGTGCTTGAGCTTTTTGTTTTGATCTCCAGTCCATTCATCAGTTTGTCTATTCTCCTCTTCAGCTCTGCTCCACCCTGAAGCGACTGATCGTGGTCATAATAGATGCTGAATTATGACAGTCATGAGTTGACGATGCCACTGACGTCACTGCTGGCGATGTCGGTGTTCACTACAAAGTCTTGAGTATCTTGACGCTCTCCAATCACTCTGACAGACCTCAAAATGGGCAAAGACCTAATTGGGTACCAACACATTCAACAACTACTTTATACCAGACTTTGGTTCTCACCTTTTGTTCCCACAAAAATCAAAGTTGCTGTTCCTTGTGAAACAAGAAAAAGTGTACCTCCCTATCAAGGTCTGATCACTTGGAACATCCAACTGCCGCACAGGATGGCATTCTCGGTCTTCTTGAGGTCTCTGACCTAGTTTTTCACTTAAATCTCGGTCCTTTGTTTGGGCTCAATTGTCAGCTGACTCAGCTGTCGCCACTTGATGCAGTCTCCACTCAACCAGACCAGGCTGGCATGCCGGGTCAAAGTTCCATCCTAAGCCTTAAGGTCACTGACCCTACCACAGTGCTGCTGTCAGCAGCATTTTTGGAGTTTGTTGTGTGACCTGAGATGAGACTTTTAATTGATTCTGTCCTAGATGGCACAAGTCACTGCGCCACATAGTGTGGTATGTATTGCACGATGTCAAATGCTACGTTAGAAAAGAATCTCTGATTGAGCCACCATTTTAGGAGCTCATAAAGGACAGTGTCTAGTTTTAGCATCAAAAAGTTTAGCTCAGTCAGGGGCACTATTATAAAATAGATTTTTTGGAGTTTGTTATGTACTTCAGTCTCTGTGTACATATATTCCTGGCGAGTTGGTTCTGTTAAAATACTATGTTATAAAAGTGCCTCTGAAAAAGTGGATGAAATGGACTGAAATTTGTACAGAAGAATCCTGACCCCCTGGCCCACCATTTCCACAGGGATTCACTCCCCAGGCCCTCTGGCACTACGAGCAAGCTTGCAAAAACCCTGTGTCCGGGTTGAGAGGTTGCCACATTCTGTGAAGCAGCAAAAAGAGAGTGACAGGGTGACACTTTGACAGGTAAACGAAACTCATCGACGACAGCCGGGAAATCTCGATCTGGACTGACACATATGCTACTGCTGAGGGTGATCCCAGCTGCCTTCTCTCGCTACTGCTGAGTCTGATCAGGTCCCCAAAGCTCCGGAGTCTGGACTGCCTTCTCTCGCTACTGTCAATGATGCTCATCAGGGCAACCTTCTCTTGCTACTTCTGAGTCTGATCAGGATTACCTTCCCTTGCTACCTCCGATGATGGCAATTCAGACTGCCTTCTCTCGCTACTGCTGCTGAGTCTGATCAGGTCTGCGAAGCTCAGGAGTCCGGACTGTTTTCTCTATCCACTGCTGATGACCGCTATCTGGACTGTCTTCTCTTGCTGCTGCTTGGGACAATATGGACTGTCTTCTCTTGCTGCTGCTTGGGACAATATGGACTGCCTTCTCTGGATACTTTTGAGTCTGATCATCTCTGCAAGGCTCCAGACTGCCATCCCTCGATACTGGTGATGACGACCTGGACTGCCTTGAGATTTCCCTACTGTCGTCAAAGAGCTTTGTTTACACGTCAAAGTGTCACCCTGTCGCTCTCTTTTAGCTGCTTCACGGGATGTAGCAACCTCTCAACCCAGACACGGGGTTTTTGCATGCTTGCTCATAGTGCCAGAGGGCCTGGGGAGTGAATCCTGATGGAAATGGTGGGCAGAGGGGCTGGATTCTTCTGTAACAGTTTCAGTCCATTTCATGAATGTTTACCCTTGGGTGTGGTCCTGTTCCTGTCAGGACTCTTGGTCCAAATCAAAGATCTGGAAAATGTCAGGGCAATTTAATTGACAAATGTCTCTGAACTAACAGCACAGCCTGAATATCTTTAAAGAGAGCTTGCGCGGGAAAGAAGGCAGATGTCCATCATTAAGAATAAAGTGAAATATCTTTCCTCCAAATTGTGCTTTCATTTTCACCTAATAAATGGATGAATCCCTGGCTAGGTCCTTCCAAAACAAGCCTAAACCTGTCTGTCCGATTTCCGATCCACTGCAGTTAGATCCTTGATTACCATGAACATGACCCACAGCTGGGAGACCATCCCGCTTGTACTTGACATCCTCCTCTAGGAATCTCAAGCTTCCTCTCATTATTAGTAGCGAGTCAGTATTGCACCAAATGATGTCATCTTCAAAGTTCACATTAGAATTAAAATAATAAAATAGGATGTTGTTGCCCTCACTCTAGCCGATATTGCCCCATTCAACTTCCAGCAATCCCATGAGTAAAAATGTACTCCCTGCTGGAATCACTCGTCTCCTCTTACGACTTGAATATTACCAATGCGATTCACATGTAATAGTGTTGTTGGAAAAGCTCTCCAAGGTGGAGAGGATTATTAGACAACAAGGAGAAGCTGAGGACGTTTAGGTCACCAACCTTGAAATGGTCAGTAACAAACTTTACTGAGATACTTGATTGGAAGGAGATTGTCATGCAGCATCCTTTAACCAAGGACCTCAGTGATGCTGAAATAAAGGACATCGTCCCAAATAGGCAGGAGATTCTGAGGTATGCCTGCCCTAACCAAGAGGTGAAGAGACACGTCCAGAACCTGACTGAGACAGCTGTGATAGTGTCAGGTGACACTGTGACATCTCATTGTGACACTGTCACAATGTGTGACAGTGTCACAATGAGATGGACTAATGCTCAACAAAGCAAAATTATTTGCTAAGATTAAAAAGTCAAAGAAAGACATTCACAAGAGTAAAGTGTGATTTGGTATCAGCTGTTATTAGCAGGAAACCCATGCCTACTATTACTTAACCAAGGAATTATTGTGATGGCTGGAATTCAGAACTAATGGGAAGGTGAATAAAGATTTTCAGAAGAGCATCACTTCTCATTTGTAGCGCACTGAAAGAATGGTAATTTGTACCAAGATGCACATTTTGGGAACAAGACAGTATGACTCAGAGGTCTCCTCTCACATCTCTAAGACAGCTTGAAATGTTATATTCCAATCTGTTAATAAAAGTCCAACTCATGGTGCGGTCAATTTCATTAATTAAGTCCCCTTTCACCACAACTGAGCCAAATATAAGGCTCATGTGTGTGCTCTGTCACGCAACGTCAACTGTTTGGAGCAAAAAAACTTTAAAATTTCAGATCAAAACATAATTCTATAGAATCCAAATAATAAGTCATGGTTGTCAACATCAGTTTCCATGGCTCTGCGTCATTGATTGCTCCACGCCCGCTCCAGCCTCTTATACAATTGTACACGATCAGCATCCACCCCTACAGAGCCCACGCCTGGCCGTGACTTAATCTGCCACATGAGTCAATCTGCTTTATGCTACCGTCCGATCCACACCGCACATGTGTTTAGTGGACAATACGATCTCCTCAGCAGAGGCAGACAATAATACGAAGGGGCTCCACCTCGTGGGATGCCATTCTCCAAGTGACGGCCACTTTCGTAGTCGTCACCATCCTCATCGGCATGTGCTGCAAGCTGCCACCCCTCAACTTGTGTACGAAGTTCCTCAAGTCATGCCAGCGGCCCTGTGCCACCTCAGTGGCGTTCCACCACATCCACGAGGCCCCACTGGACCCCTCAAGCTTACCCTGCAAGACAAGCACCTGAGATCCAATCAAGCAGCAACCAACGCGCCAGCAAGGACGGGATGACGCACGCTTTCATACTCTATTTACCGTACACTTATCTACTTATGTTCATTTGCCATGATTCTTTTTTGTTTCGCATGTGCATGTGATGGACTTCCCCCGAAGGTAGAGAAGAGAGAGGGAACATGTTATATCTCTTAGCAACACTCTCTCCCAATCACTATGTTTGTTGTGCATACACATCTTATTTCCTCATCTTTGTTTCAATGCATGTGCTTATGCGTGACCCCCTACTTCCACGCCTAATCTATCTATATAAATAAAGCTGTTCGGGTATGCATGTTTGTGCCCTTCTAGCGCTCTCAGTTCTTTACGGATCTGGCTCGTTTTTGGCATGTGAGACCTTTGGGTCAACGAGAAGGACATAAGCTATGCAAAGTTGCATTACGAGGCTGTTTTGAGGTCAAAGTCGAGGTCAAATGTTGCATTTACTACGTAGGTCATAGATAGCTATGCCAATAGGTATAGCTAAGCCTGCGTGACTTCGCTGTGTGGTACCAGTACTTGTCAGCAGCTTTCCATGACTAGAGAAGGAGTCAGTTGAAGTGGACAATGAGCTCAACAAACCCGGCAAGCCCAACTGGGGCTTGACCCGTCGACTGGTGGCCTGCTGCCATCACTGCCACGAGCTGGGGACAGAAGGAGAGTTTCCGGATCAGCCAGTTCCAAAAGGAACAACAAAAATAGTGCATGGTGAGGTCGAGGCCAAGGCTAGTAGAACAGAACAAGGCTAGTAGAACAGAAGGTTGCGGCGTAAGCTGATGCCACGGGCGGCTTGCCTGCGAGAGGAAAAGGGCGCGCTCAGTGACGTCATCAATGGGGCAACTGTTGTCTGATCTCTATATAGAGATAAAGTTCTGACATATAAGTTCCAAGAGTGTTCAAGTGTTCCAAGAGCGTCAGCCAGGAGGGTGACGACAAGGTGTGTCGACGAGACCGGCCTGAGGCGAGGGAACCACGACGTGGTGTCCAGACCTCCAGCGAGGTGTAAGCTCAGAGGACGACAACATTGCTGCGTGAGCAGAGAGAGGACGACGTGGTGTCCAGACCTCCAGCGAGGTGTAAG
>JAAUXU010014346.1_pt1 | contig 31169 bp, 37 predicted proteins | sample 7278151 | NCBI WGS metagenome assembly JAAUXU01 (sample SAMN14350113, study PRJNA611818) | marine sediment metagenome | isolation source: surface marine sediment (1.8m) | place: French Polynesia: Moorea | collected 2018-08 | reverse complement strand
CTGAGTATCATATCTACGTGTTCCACCTCAAAATCCCTACTGAAAATGTCCCAGTGTAGCGCATGAGGTGTAGTCATGCCCATGGCTAATCTTTACGCCAAGGACTGTACTTCATTCTGCTGCTCATGCTTCAGTGCTCCTGGTCTTGTCCCGCTTCCCGTGATCCTGTTTTGACACTAGTTCCCTCTGCTGGTCCCCACTCTTCCTGTGGTAGTTCCCGTTCTGTGGTCTCACGCATCGCCGATGTCTCATCCTCGTGGGTGGGTTCTATTTTAGCATTCATTTCTTCCTCCTCAGTGGCAATGGTCCATGGCTCTTCTCCAGCGTTATCGTCAGTGCCATCTTCAGCCACAGGTGTACCCAATTCTTCCAACACCTCTCCCTCCATGATGTGAGGTTCGCACGGTATACCGGGCAGTTCAGATTATCATGTGCACTTTTCAATCAAAATTGCCGATATAGATGGTGGGGTTCAGGGTACAGTTGGACGTGCCAATGATAAATAACTCTTGTTCATATATCCCTTTAGTACAAACGTATCAAAAATCTGGACAAAATCTGATGAACAATTGCACCTCGACAGCCTCTAATAGGTAGATGGTACCAAATTGGGGGCTGCCGAACGGCTCCAGGCCATGGGCCCACTGGATCACTTTAGAACAACTTTTTAAAGTGAAAGTACCTTCTGATGGGTCAAATCTAACATTTGCACTACTTGTTTTTTATGCTACAGCCTACACAGGGCCCACAATGTTGTTCTTGCTCATGCTGAGATCAGTCAACTATAGACAATAATGACAACAGGTTCTTTGATGGACTTGGCAAAGTCAAACATGTTCGTACAAATTATACCCTGGTGGTAGCTGTAATCAAGTCCATCACTTCTCAATGATGCCACCTTCGGCATCATCATTGTGGAGCGCAATCATCCGTTTGTGCATCTCCACCATCTTTTCCTCGTTTTACCGCTTGTCGATGGAAAAAGCTGGCGCACCACGCAAATGAAAGTTTGAACTAAGCACAACCAAAACTTTTGTTTTTACCACAAATTGAAAAATCATAGTGAAAAGATGCCAAAAAATTCAATGAAACAAGTCCACATGACAATCTTGACCACCCAGTAGGTGTGCCTGGTTTCCCCTCTCCAAGGTTGGGTAGATCGGGGTGACCAATGCATGCTGGCCTCTTTCCTGTACGGGTGCGAAGGGATAAATGTTGTTCGGTACATTGCTTTGTCAGTTGCTGGATGCCCTCGGCCGGACAACTTTGACCGTTGGTCGACTCGCTTCTCGCATGTTGCTGGACGCGTGCTGTTGTAGCATCTAAGCCACTCTAACTACTGTGAATCGTAAGAAAGTGGAAACATCGGGAATGAGGCAAATACTTTGGTACCCACAGTGCTGGATGGGATTGGTTGGCTGAACTGACCAGCGAAATGCCTCCAGGGTGGATGAGAGTTCTCATCGAGGACAACCAGGTCCGTAGCAAGACTATGGCAGGCTCCGAACAGGCTCCGGTCTATGTGAATGTTCGCCTTGGTATCATAGCCCTCCAATGCTGCCCCAGTAGTTGGGTTGGATCGAGCGGGTAAGCGGCGCTGATACCATCAAGAAGAGGTTCGTGGTTGACTCCCTTGACTGAGATGATGGCAACGGTTGGCATTGTTCACTTGAGTTCAAGGGTATAAACGCCAGAAGCAATCAAGACATTGAACACTTTTCCCCAAGGGGCGACAAATGCCAGATTTGACGCCATGGGCATTGACTCGCTTGGTCAGTAAGTCGGTTCTTTGGTCAAAGGCAATGAGACTGATTCCGATTGAAAGCCCAGATCGCCACAGAAATGGCATTGGTAACACTCACATTTGGGAAGTACATGTAATAGCAGTGAATAGTGGACCAAAAAGTAGACAGAACCATCCATTTGTAATCATTCATAACGAGGAGGGATATACAGCGGGAGATTCCTGCTTCCGGACACCTAGAGAAGTGAGTATTCAAGAGAAACCAACAGGGGATTGTGTTTATGTCCTCACTATACGTGAATTCGAGGGATAGCAACAGAATTGACCTCACATTCCGGCTGGGACAGGATTGCCCAAGAGGAGTGACATATGTAAACGGTTGAGAAACTTTTAGGCTCCCACGAGTGTGACGACAAGCAGTGAAGAATGCGTCATCATAGGCTTAGTAGTCACGATGTAGATATTATTGTGGTAGCCTTCTCGGCTGAGAAGGATCAATAATAACCTTGATTGTACACTGTAGCCATAGGTGGCCTCTGACATAGGTTGCGTGACGTAGACTGTGAATGTTCAGGTGTAGTGGGAGTAGTCTGTACGTTGTAGGTGCTGGCTGACCACTGGCAGGGGAAGCCGGCCATGCTCAATGGGGAAGGGAGAGCACACTCCAGTGCATGCCCCTAGCTAGGATCACTCAGTGAATATATAACCCTACTGAGTCCCTCGTATAACTTCCACATGGGTAAGGACCTGAAGGGCACGAAGCGTCACAATCCCTGGGACGGTCAAAACCAGTCTTATGCATGCTGTAATGTTTACTCGGATGCATGCAGACAGCCTGGACATATGACACCTGAATGTACGATGCAACAAGCTGTGTGCACAAAGCAACAGCCTGTATGCACCCATCAATTATTTATGCAAAGCAAATTTGCTTTTATGTAATAGCCAGATGGCACCTGTAGATAACCTAATGCCCGTTTTCCAGTTAAGTTTTTAGTCCAGTTTTTAGTTTCTAACTGTCATCCATCAAGTGACCCTATACTTCTCGGTGTGGCTGCAGCTGTTACTTTACGACCTGCAGTGGTAACTTTACGACCCACTGCACAAAGAGTTGGACCACCTCACGCACCCTAGGTGATGTAGCTTGGGGACAGAGTGACTGGTTATGAACAAATCCGTGCTAATTTCCATGCAGCAGCAAACTTGGTAGATGCATGTCTTCGTGACATGAGCTCATGGAGAACTGACTGCCTGACAAATTGTTGGGGCAGCATTGAAATATGCCATGTTTTAAGAACGTGTACATGAAGAAGCATTCCATTAAGGTTAATTTCCACAATCTAAATAAGATAAATAATGATGAATAAAGTGTGCTATCTTCTGATTGGGGTACAGTTATCACTCGGGTGGTCATGAGATCAAATCTGACTACTCCCTCTGGAAAGTAGTCACTCGTGTCAGCTAGTGCACTGCGACGAACTTTGCCATCGATCATCACCAAGAAGCACATCTGGCGGTCGTATGCTCATCTGATGACAACATACTCCAAAAACTGCTGTCACAGTACACAGCTCACCATGACACCACCAAAAGCAGCTCAGATACTCTGGGAAGTGACTCCTACCAAAAGCAAGCAGCGATACAATCAGGTCTGGTTTATTGCCTTCCTAAACAGCAATTACTCAGATGAAGACAACTACATCCATGACTTCTACCACTTGCGCCACCCCAAATGCTTCAAGTCGTCCAGCTCGTGGTCCATGTACGGCTGCCTCAACAACAATCATCAGAGACTGTTTTGGCAATCGCCAATGGCGACGTGACTCGTTGGAGACCACAGCGCAACCACGTGCAGTGCAGCAACGACCCCAAAGCCAGCTGCTACGACGACCAAGAGCAGCGAAGCAACGACTCCAAGGCCAGCTATTGCTACGCCCATCAAGGGCGGTGCAGCAATGACTCCACAGCTAGACTCTATCAACAGTGACGAGGCCCTGAAGGAAATGAGACAAGTCGACCACCTGGACTTGAAATGCTACAAACATCAGCATTTCCTTTATTTGTTCCTTTTTGCCACTAGTTTCTTTTACCACTATTTTTGCCTGATGGTCTTACAATAGTATCCAGACGGAAAATAGAAACCGCCGGTCAACTAGAACAAAAGCATCAAATCACGAACACAGTGGCCATTTCACCCACTTTGGTTTCTCCCACTCCCGGGCCTTGACCACCTTGACCACCTTGGTGGGCCCTCGGGCGCCACCCCTTCCCCCAACTCCCACCAAAACCTCAATCCCTTGACCCTCGGGGTCTACCCTCTAGCGGCACAAGCCAAAGTCGGGTGTCAAGTGCTTGTTGACCCGCTGTGTATAACTAGTCTGTATTGGGAAACGGCCTCCCCCACATCACAGTAACCTGTATGTCACAGGCAATGCCTGGGCACACGCACATGTACTAGTGTGAAGAAGAGTAAGGTCTCGTCAAGGAGCGAGAGCTTTAGAACGGCAACGAGGGCTTATAGGCCTTGCCCGGGCGGACGTTTGTAGTTTAAGTCACTTTTTTTCGTTTAACATCAGTTTCCCCCATTTCTCTTGCAGCACAGTATAATATTTTTTTCCTGCCCTGATAGTCTAGAAGATGGCACAAGTATGACAATACCACTGTACTACAGTGCAGTGGTATTGTCATACTTGACGGTCCGCTCACAGTAAATAAGACACGCACGCAAACATAAAAAAGTGACGTTAATATGCAATCTCTCGATGTTGGTTCCCAGAAAAGGTATGTTGAATACACAAGACGAGAGCCTGTGTCAGTCAGGTCTACGTATATGCAGAGCGGCAGCCTGTACAGACAACGTAGGGCCTGTCTGTACTCGAAGATTCATTCACCTGTTCGCACACGAGAGACTTGAACGCGCGGGACGACTGTAATGGGGGAAATACCCCGAGTAGTTGTAGCGATTGGGTCAACTGTGGAAAGGTCACAAATACCTGGGAAAGGTCACGACTATTTAGAAAGGTACGTAATAGCGACAGGAAAGGTCGTGTCGTAGCATGAATGAAAGTGTGAATGGCAAAAAGGTGTGCGAACCACTCAGATGAACGTAGCACATGAATGAATGATGCCTTGAAGCAGTGATCAGTGGTACCTAGAGCTTGAATGGGTCACACTCTGCTGGAGTGATCAGGAGTCATGTAGGTTGACAGAGACCAACAGGCGATGGTCATGCCAGCTGTAGTAGCCATAACCAGATGTAGTAGAAAGAGCAGAAGGGAAGAATGTTACTATCGCTGTGTTGACAGCAGAAGTACAAGTGTAGGAATGTAGGCACCAGTAAAGATCGGCCTCGCGAAGGCCATGGACCAATGTAGCTTGACATAAGTGGTAGGAATGACCGAGAAAGCTATGTTGGGTCAACAGGTAATGTCATAGGTTCAGGAAGCAACACGTCAGACCATGGTCAGAGCTACTGGTGCCATAGCAGAGAGTAGTAATTCGGACCTGGATGGTATGTGGTTTGATGTGAAGCCAGCAATCAGGGGCATGCCAAGAACTCCGCAGCGAGGAACTGGGCCCAGGACCGCTTGGGTAACGGTCTGACTCTGTCATCTGAACGCTGGACTTCCCATACATGTGGCATGAGGGGACGGGAAATCAGGAGTTAGCAACCGGGGTCACCTCCAGAGGGTGAGAGGATGCCTCGATTCGTTCTCTCAGGACCAAGATATGGATGTACTCACTTGGGGGAGGGTGCAGGGTGTCTTCCCCACTAACTTTCGAGGGAGTTAGGTCACCCAAGCCAAGGCAGCCAGGGGCTAAACAGAGAAAGGTCGAACTTACGAAAGAGGCTGATGCAAGAGCAGTACTGAACATTCAATCAAACTGAGTAGGAATGAGTGTGGAGAAGGTTGGAGATGCTAGAACATATAGAAATATAGAAGTCCTTCATAGATAAGTTACAATAGTTGGAGTAGTTGCAGCGGGGCGAAGCAAACCTCCAAAAAAGACCTCTGCAAAGAACAATTTGCATCGAAATTAAGGTCGGGTGAGAGTTAATCATGTTATTCTACCACTCTGAATAACTTGATTAGCTTTTACCCAACCTTAATTTAGACTCGAGAAAAAACATTTCTGATTTTTGTCAGGGAGACCGAGAGGCATCGTGTGTCTGCCCTTCTCTCCGTACAAGTGTCCCTCTCAGACATCTGCAAAATTGTTCGCTGTGGGAAGACCCTCGTGGAGAAGGTCAAAAAGTGAGACAAGGAGGGCAAAGGCCTGAAGAAGAAGCCAGGGTGTGGTGGACACAACAAGAGGCTGGCAGAGGACTTCTTGACAGGCCTGGCCAGTGAATTTGAGGCATCCCCCACCACGTCAACGTGGACCTTTGCTAAGAACCTTTATGTCGGCAAGGACACTGTCAGGAACGCAGTCCGCAATGCAGGCCTCGAGCTTAGCCCAGAACCTGGAGCAGGTCCTCCGGATGTAGTCGGCATCCATCCCCTCCCAATCCCTCTCAACAGCGACCTTCATGGCAATATTTATGTTGGACTGATACACATTGTTGGCCTTCTTGTCCACGTTGTCTCACGCCCCGTGGTCCAGGGGGTCCAGGTGGCAAGAATTGGGTGGCCAGATCCCCTTCTAGCAAATTCCCTTGGATCCCAACTTGGACTGGAGGTCCGCCAAGATGGCGTTTTATGGACAGTGGCCTTGTCCTGGGTCCAGACGTAGTTCCCCAGGCCGTGGATGGCATCCAGCATGGGGATGAACTTCCTGATGAGGATGGACTTGTAGCTAGCCCCATCCAGGGCCCCCTTTATCCAAACCCCTCGGAAGGCCTTGCCATCTGACTCCCTAAAACCAAGGAACACGACCTTCTGGGGAAACTTGTGTCTGCCAAGGAACCTGTTGACGGGGTTGACCGCCTTGGCATTGGAGGCAATAACCCTGTGTTTCCAAAATGAAAGTTCTTGTCATCACTGTTGATGAACACCTTGCTGGCGACGAGGCCCTTCATCCGGTTGAGCATCAGGCAGCACTGCCTCAGTCTGTTCTGGCGCTGCAGGGGCATGAGCTGATGGCCAGTAAGAGGGCATGATACGACAGGTAAGGAAAAGTACTGGTGAAGTAGAGATCGCCATGAAGAAGAGGGCAATGTTTTTACCATTCTACACGTCTCAAAAGACAGTGGATCACAGATTTAGGAATACCAAGTCCGGCAGACTAGTTTGGAGAAACCCCTGTTGATTGATTTTAAAGATTTGAGCATAAAGCACAGCGAGTGAAGAAAGTGTGGATTAGTAGTGCAATTCATGAAGCTCAGGAATGGCCAATCCCACGGTACACCTAACCTAACCTAAATTTCCCACTAGAGCACGAGCTGTGTGCACGGTGTGGGAAAAGCTGAGTTATGCCCTAGAAAACATCAAACTAGATTCGGGGAACTGGACGAGGATGTCCATCTACACATTTTCCCCCGAAATTCCACCTCAACACATTTCAGAGCAGTGCATGAAGTGAAGGCAGACCTGTTGCTTACGGCAAGCACTGTACTGTGCATGTGGGGGTCTACCAAAACCGGGCTTGGACTTCTGGGCTGAGGTGAAGATCTGCGGTGGCTTCTTCAAGCTCAGTTCCACTGAGCCCGTGCCTAGTATAGTAACGTGCATTGTACCTCTCTGCTACCTTTGCGATATATGTTATGAACGGTAGCAGCCATTGGTTCTTTGAGGACAGCTTGGCCATGGCCATGCCAGAGACGGTCAAGGCTAAGGCCACGGACAACAACGTCCTAAAAATCAGAAACGATGACAAGGGAAACAACGAGACGAAACTATGACTTAAAAAAACAAAAACATTCTTCCAAGATTTCTCCCTCTTGCTCTTCCTCCCGGGGGCGTCCGACAGGCGCAGACCTACTGAGCCTGTCTCTGGTCGGGTCCGTCTTCCTGTGCCAAAACTGAGCTGAATTTAGGCTTCGGCATCCCTATTTTCGTCTGCTGGCAGTCTCAGGATGAAGAACTCTCACTTCGCCGGCAGAGGCACGCGCGGCCGCCCCGCGCCTGACGCGCCTGACGCGCGCTCCCCTCGCCACTTCTCGTTCCATTCGTTTTCAGCTGATTTCTTCTTTGGCAAGGCCACACTCACTCCTGCACCCCTGCACATTCCTACAGGGATAGAGATTGGTTCGGGTTGACGACAAAGCGAGTGGCGTTTCCACCTCCATTCAGTTCTGTACATTTGGTGAGCTGGAGCCTCAGAGCGATGGGTCGTGCGCAGACACTCATTTCCTCTTCATAGTAGCATGGTTATTCTTTATAAGTCACGAGATGCACTTGACTCAGATGTAGTTTGCATTTTCGGGTTGCACCAGTTTAAGAAAACAGTCCGACCTCACCTCTAATTGCTGCTGCTGCTGCTAAGGTGAGATCCCCGGGGGTCTTCCCCTACTCCTCACCATATGTAGGCATTGCCAGCGGAGTCTAGAGATTCGGCCCGGTCCTCAACCCAGAGTTAGTGCCACAGTCGCCACCCTCTGTATGACACCACGCTTAAGCACAGTTCTTCTACGTGACACTCTAGCCTAAACACGCTGCATAAGTATATACGGAGAAGTTTGGAAATATGAGTCTCAGCACACCCCTACACCTTGCCCACCTGTAGAAAGGTCGCTCCAGTGGTTCTGGCAGTGCTCGCGCGCGCGCACGCACTCACACAGATTCCTAGAACGCGCGCACGCACGCGGGTTCCGTGTCAGATTGACCAGGACTGCTGAGGGCCAGGAGGAGTGAGAGGAAGGGGGCGAAAAACTTGTATTAACTCAGTTTTGTGAATGTTTCCTCAAGTGAGTCGTGCCACAACAAGGGGCCTGTGAAAATCCCCACGTGCGTAGGAAATCGAGGTGGTCGAGGCCTACAAGGCCCAGCCCACTCTAAGCTGAACTACAATTACCTTGCCAGCCACTGAAGAGGATGAAGTGAATGCGGCGGAGGTGGACCTCATGAATAGGTGAATGAGGAGGAGCGGACACCAAAATGTCTTGATCCTTTACTCGACACCATGCTGCCCTTCTTCGTGGTGCTGTTGTTGACCTCAGAGGTCTGGACGCAGAGGACCAAGTCGCCCTTCACGTGGCCAGACCCCACGTGCGTGTGTGACCCGTTGTGCGAGGGCGAGGACACCTGCGGCGACGACCCCGGAGGAAGCCCGGTCTGGCCGGTACCTCGCACCGACTGCAACTGCTGCCCCGTGTGCCCCGTGATTCGCGAGGGCGCCGAGTGCCACCCGGACACGCGACCCTGCGACGTCACCCGGAGGCTGGAGTGCCAGGAGGGGATCTGCAAAGGTATAGGGAGAGCCTTGTAAACTAGACGAAACAAAGCGCCTGAAGATTCGTCAAATGTGAACCCCTGACAGCAATCGCAATGGCTGCCAAGTCCTGATTCAGCTCATCCATTGCTGCACTATACGTGCGTTGCACTGTATGTGCTGTAGTACATTCGAATTCGTCGTTGGTCGCATCTTTCTCCCTTGTTGCGCAAGCTACTCTGTGCGTGTACACGTACGGCGCGCGTGTGTGTATAATTGCTGTCAGGGGAGGTTGTAGGTGTGTCAAGGGCTGCCAGGGGGCTGCAGCATTGATGTGACCAACTTTCACTCCGTTCTGTAGACAGCTAACGTTAGTGACGCAGATTTGAACACTGCTCATTTGCCAAGTTTCTTCTGCTGCTGGGACTTATTTGAAGGTGAACGAACATATGGCACCAAGGAGAGAGAGGAGCTTCTCTTGTGTCCATATTATAAATGAATCTTTCTTGGCGTGCGCGCAATTTCTCTGGTCGCGTGTGCATGTGCAAATTTTTCATGTAAGCAACGAAACGGCGGTTGTAAAGTTAGACAGATCCTCCCTTCTCCAAAGGTTCTCTTTCTTTCTTCTTTCTTCTACAAGTACAGATTCACATCTGTACTTGTAGAATTCCTCCTATGGTTTCTCCTCCCGCCCACGTGGAAAACGCAGAACATCTACTCAAAATTTGAGCGGCAAAACACAAATTCAGACTCATTTATCAGCCAAAGCTGCCCAGATTGCCAAAAATTCGTCGCCACATTTTGTAACCATTTGTGGAGAGAAATCAACACGATTTCTCACCCCTGGAAGCGAGGTGAAAATGCTTCCGAATGCTTCTATTCGGCCAATACTCGATTTCACCCAGTGGTCACTAAAGTGAGGAGAAAAGTTCTCAACATTGAATGCCTGACGAAATTGAAAAGAGTTGTCGAAGACGTGAGGTAGCTCGGAGACCAATGATGACTTCACTCCTCAGTACTGCACTTTCTCGGCCAAGGACGACAGATTTGGCAGATTCGACACTGCTGTCAGCATCATGGGTGAACATTATGGGGTCTTTCCTTGGGCAAACCTTTAAAGTGACGTTGTCACTTGCCTGCAAAGAAGATCCGTGATCCGGCCGGGCCATTGGCCACGGACACATTTGCAGCCACTGTTGAACTGGTCCAAGCCAATTTCTGGGCAGAATAAGCGACTTTTGGGGACGACGCTCGTGGACAGCTTCCTCAGCTTCGGCAACCTCTTCTTCCACACCACATTCATCCGACTCTTCTTTGGGATTCAAAGAGGCGTCGGGACTTCGAGATTTCACTGACCTCATCTATAATTTCAAAAATCATGTTTCTTTTTTGCTTTTTGAATGAGCCCCTACAGAAAAGAAGGAAGCTCCTAGCATCGCCATGGCGAAAGTAGTCAAAAAATGGAACTTTTTCGTCTCTGCATGAAATTGGCCGTAACTTTTATATCAACCAATGACATCGTGGCATAATCAACATGCAACAACAGCTGCAACACAATCTGAAACCGCTGGGCTATCAATACGCACGCACCTTAGAGTCCTCTGAGCTCGAGCAAGAAGTGGGATTTCAGCCATGGCAGATGTGTCACTCAGTCCAGGACATCTTCCTGGACTCGGTTTTCGGACACTTTCCAAAAGCCTTGGAGTCCCTTACCCTTCGGTGGGGAAGCAGTCAAGTTGCCGATCTTGACAGCGTCATTCACTGTGATAAAAATGCGTATCAATGATGTTTCACGACCACATCATTTTCATCACGTAGTGCAATTGGTCCATAAATCCAGGGTGGAGTCGGTCTGTCTGTCCAATGGGAACCTTGACTTTCTGAACTGCAAAAAATGCAGCAGAATCTGCTGTTGAAGCAATGAACTCTGCATCACTGTATCGCTATCAACGCTGTTTCTTGGTGAGCAATTGCACTTTTCACAACTTGGTGTCCTCAAGCTCCTTGACAACATTGCTGCACTGGATGGTCCATCAAACCCAGGTCTTGACTGATGGAATGCAGGAGATGAGTAGGATGAGCTTGGGGGTGAAGACAGGGAACCATGACGGGACACGTGGGTGGAAGCCGGGAAAAAATTTCAAAATTATAATTTCAACAGAAGCAAAAATACAAAAAAACATTACTTATAATTTCTTCATCACCATTCCATGTGGCTGCCTGAGAGTGGAGTTGCAGTTGCAGACCAAATTCATTTTTATAAGCACTTTCCTGCGTTCAGTCTCCTTGAGTTCGTGCTCAACAGGCTGTGGCGCTAAAAAGAGTTGAGGTCAACAAGGCCAAGCCCAAGCGCAACCAACACAGGATGTGCGACCAGCCCAAAGTGAACGAGGTGGCCACTGGCAGATGCTCTGGCCATGACAGATAAAAGTTGAGGCGCTCATCATGAACACCTGCACGCAAGAAGGCCACCTTTTACGGCTTTTCTTTAGAGGGGGGGGGGCAAAATTGCCAACTTCACTGGCAAACCTTCTCAGAAATCAATAGTTACCACATTTCCCCGTGCCTGATGGGCCTGGCTGGCACGACAGGCAGGTCCAGGGGCCTGACGTAGTAGTCAATGTTCTTGCCTGCTCTGCTATTGGGTTCCGGTGCAACAAGTCTGAGCTCGGGTGAAGGGGGGGTTGTCCTTGTAAGGGAAGCACCAGCGAAACCTTCCCTGTTGATGTTGCTCAATTCGTTTGTCCAGGTGTGGGTGAAGAGATGATCATGTCTCACCTGCACCCGACCAAAGAACCCTCCTAAAGGACCTGAGTGACATTGAGGACGTCGCAGAGTCCTGTCTGCCTCTGGATCTGGTCCCCATCCACCATGATGTGGTCTCCAGTTGTCTGCGGAGAAGGCGATGCCCACCAGGACAGTCTTGGCCACAGATGGCGCCCAGGCTCAGGCTGTAAACACCCGCACCCAATGGGATTCATTTCTTTTCTTGAACGACGTGGACAAAAGTTCTATTTGGGTAGAAAATATCCTTGAGTGAAGGCGTCTGCTGAAAATTATGTTGGTTTCTCTCAGCCAGTGAGTGAAGCTCTCCTGTTCTCTCCCATGAATGACCTCTTCTTCCTCTGGGGGGTTGGGCTGATCGGCAACCCCTTCTAGAAGGCCACATTCACCTGTTCACCATTGGTGTTGAAATGTTCTGCTTGGTCAGAAGGGCCAGATTCATCAGAGATGTCCGAATCCAAAGTAACGCAGTGACAACAGTGGTCAGTGCCGATATTCTTTGCGGCTCACAGTGCCCGGGGCAGCTGCCAATTCTTCTGTCCCAAGTCAGGAGGGCGTTTCTGCGGTTCCATCCAGATTTCGCTACTCCGAAGGAGAATTTCGCATGCAGATGTCGCAAATCACTCATCAAGACGGGAAAAAGAGTCTCTTTAAGTCTGCTCTTCTCTTGAGCTTTGACTGTTTTTCTGGTCAGAATTACCCCCTTTACTTCTTCTTCTTGGCACGTCTGCTGACCAACATCACCCTGGCGATTTGGGCGGAATTTTTCTCTCGCTCTCTCACGTGGCAATAACAATCAGTAATGACGAGGGTCACTTTGCGTCACTTTTTACATGCGCGCGCATCTCGGTGGGAATCTCCGCTTCGATCAGCATCTCAGCTTCGGCCAGTGTCTGGGGTGAAAACTCCATTTCCTTTTGCTCTCCTACTTTCTTCCTACTCAACTGGTGCGGCGGGGCCTCCAACAGGGTGTCTCACGCAACATTGGACTCTCCTGACATGACTCATTGACCGCTGACTCAAAGACCGAAAGCACCGGTCAGACTTGGACACCCTGGGAAGGGGGGAGGACCTGTTTTTTTCCACTACAACCATGTCATAACTTTGTTAGCACACAAGGGCAGTCACAGACACGTTAACGTTTGCTCTCAGGCCCAGGTGAAAAGAAACCGCCACGGTCTTGTGGTGAAACGCACGTGTTCATTATTTGTTGCGTGTGCGCAACAAATCACGTCATTACGTCGTTTATGCCGGCATCATTATTGAGCAATTGTTTGTGGGGGTCAGACAATTGTTGCAGAACAACGTGGATGCAGCAGCTTTGGACCTTGGTCTTAGTCCTTCGTTCGCTGGTCCCTCTAGATCTGGACTAAAGATAATGAATTGCTTTGCAATGTTCAGTTGGCCAAATCCAGGCTTGTCGCGATCTTCAATGATCTTTGCTTTGCTGCTTTTCGCTCTGACCATTTCTCACATTGACATAAGGATTGCACGCATTAGCAAAATTGCGAGCAAAATTGATTCAGTATTTATACGTACACTGGTTCTCAGCCATCAACTACTCTTCTGTTTGGGCAAAGCTGACTCGATCAGAGGTGACAAAATTGCGTCACTGAAAATTGCTCCCAGGGCTCTGATGAGGAAAAAATGCGGTTGCCTAAAAAGCACGAACTAAATAAGAGTTTGACTGTGGATGGCAGAAGCTATGGTCATCAGAAGTGATATTCCTTCATGGGAGCTTATTTCTTCTCCTGCGGAGTTCGACATTTCTTTGAGCCACCAGAAAAGATGAATTTTAAGATTGCATCCTCCACCATGCATAGGATCTGATGTGCCCCTGTGTGACTTCGAGGGCTCCGTGTACACGGTGGGGCAGAGGTACCAGAGCAAGGACTGCAGCCTCAGGTGCACGTGCATGAGGAACGGGACCACGGTGTGTGGACCACTTGAGTGCAGGAGGGGTTTTCACAAGAAAGGTGAGTGCGCGTTATGTTGTTTGTTGTAATCTGAGGCTTTTTCAGTTGAGTGCTGGTACATAGAGGTTGACATATAAATTTCTCTTGATTTGTCAACTGACAAATACGTACAGAAGTACAAAGAAGACATATTCAGCTCTGCTGAAAGAAAAAAGAGCACAGTGCGTATGCCCATACGAACGAAATTTCCCCGAGGACTAAGGGAGTGCAGAAAAAACTTTCAACTACAATAAAAACTGCGTATTGTAGGTCAGTTCAAAAGCTATGTCTTGGGCATTATTGTTTGGCTCGCCAAATAATGAGTCCTCGACATGTAAAAGCTTTTCATCGACCTACAATAAATAGTTAGAATACAGTGAATCATTGGAATGTAACCATTCCAATGATTCACTGTATTCCAACCACCTAACCATTAAAATACTTTTATTGGAATGGTTACCACCTAACCATTAAAATACTTTTATTGGAATGGTTACCACCTAACCATTAAAATACTTTTATTGGAATGGTTACCACCTAACCATCTATGGTTAACACCTAACCATCTACGTATGGTTAACGCCTAACCATTCCAACTATATGAAGCAGGATTTCCACTCTCTTTTACCACATGCTCACCACTCACTGACACAAGTCACGTCTTCATGTTGATTCAGCTCTCTTTGATGACACGAGGCAGTCACTAGGTGTCATCCTCCTACACAGTCTTGTCTCATAAGCACAGCCGTCGAGGTTGCGTGATCAGCCAGGACAGGCAGTCCTGGAGGTTGTTCTTACCCATCCTTCTTATACCCGCTGACTGGACTGAGAGTGAGTGACAGAGAGACAAAGAGGAACAACAGCTGTTTTGGCTGATCACGCAACCTCGGCGGTCATACTAGTTATGCAGGGCTGTACAGTATGACATGGTGACGTTGCTGACTATCCACCTCCATCCATATGAACCGGGGCAGTGCAACGTTGCTTCAGCAGAGAGGACATACGACTGACACTGTACAGTTGAGCTTTGCAAAATGAGAGTCACACGTAGCTTGTCTGTGCCGATGCGACCATCTCACACTACGTCAAGGTGGTGGTGATGCGATGTCAACGATGCAAAAGGTTCGCTTCCATCTTTGCCCTCATCCTCATCTTCCTGCTCGCCCCTCTCGAAGCCCTTGATGTGCCCCACCATGACCTCCATGAACGTCGACTGCGACATGGAAGCCTTTCCACAACAACTTTGCTTTTAAATCAAGCATCTTGCAGTTTCACTGAAACACTTAGGTAAACGTTGTTGCCAGCACAGCCTTGATGTTGGCTCGTACTGTTGAGTACGTCTGATTTAGTAACATATAAAAATACCACAGAATATAAGACAGGTTTCTCTGAATAAGCCAGGTTGCACGGTCGAGAACTTTACCTTCACATCGGTATGGATTTTTTTCTGGTTAAGTCAATCGAGACAGGACAGTGACCAGGTAATATGCATGAATGAGCAACATATTTCATTAGCTTCGACAAAAAGAGGAAAATGACCTTAGATATGTTCATATTCGCTAAGTCTCACCTATGAAGTCTGTGAAAATACTTTAAGCCTTGCTCGACAATTCGAAACTTACATAAAAACACTGGGCGGAAAGTGGTTATCTACGTAGAATACATTTTAGCCATAGTTTTTACCCAAAATGACCCTTGCAGAACTGACATAATTTCCGCATATTTGGCCAAGAGTTGGGTAAGAGGCACTAAATTTAAAAGTCATTTTTGGAGGGCACACATTGCATATTTTTCCGCTCTCTGGTTATAACTGGGAGAATATCTTCTTTTCTTCTTCGTTCACAGGCTCCTTCGCCGACGACCCCGCTTGTCACGAGCGCTCCGAGGACCCCAACAACGCCTGCTGCGTCCTCATCGTCTGCTCGGCCACGATAGACGAGGAGGAGGCAGAAGAGCCCCGACTCCAAGGGCACAACCATGGTAAGTGCAACCGGAGAAACACCACGAAACCAAGCTGTGTCTGCACGAAGCTGTTGAATTTCAGCAGCATCAGAGAGGCCGAGGATCCCGTCCACCCCAGTCCTGGAAGACGATGGAGTGGAGGAGTCCGGGAAGGAGACCCCAGAGGGACAGAAGTTCGTCACAGCTCAAGGTTGCACGCTTGTATTTGCCATATTATGATCATTCCTTATGACTTGGAGTTCCTTTCCAGGAGATGTGATCGTTTCTCCGTCCAAGCAGCAGGTTCCAGAGTCAATTGAGGACGCTGAGTCGGAAGCAGGGAGCAAAGATCAAAAGTTGGTCACGTCCGACGGTAAGAAGAAGTCACAGCTTTGTTGCCACCACTGTTGTCAATACTGTGCAATCTGTTGGGCTATTCTGTAGGAGGTGTGATCACTTCGCCGCCCAAATCGCCACCGAGGATTCCTCAACCTGCTGGTATCGAGGACGACGGATTGGACGAAGGCCCTGACCGGGTCACTCCAGAAGGTCAACTCTTCATTGATGTCCACGGTCAGGAAGAGAGTAGACAAGGTTGATTCAAATGGAAAGTTCACGAAGAATTCCACTCTCAGGTCAAGTGTTGCCCTCCCCGAGACCCTTGAAGCTGACCCCCAACATTGAGCTGCTGCAGATCACCCCACAGACGATCCAGGTCCAATTTCCGGGGATCACAGGTATCTACCACAAGTGCTGATTGGCCATCAGGGCCTAACTAACGAAGGATACACAAATTTTCTTTCCCGGGCTACCTCCCGAGGCCGCAAGGCCCAGGGGCGTCCAGGCGCTCTCGGGCAGAAGAGTTCAAGAGGGGGACATATTGTCCTACAACATGCAGCTGTGGTAGAAAGGTCAAACTAACCATCATGTATCCCCTCAGGTGGCAACCTGATGTTTGTGGAGGAGCGTTTATACAGACCCCCTGAAGATTCCCCAGGAGTCCATAGGGAAACTCCTTGGGAGAACAAGCTCATCTTAGAAGGCAACAAGATCTTTACTCTCACAGGTAAAACCTTTATTACCAAGCTTGAGAGAAAACATACCTAGACGACACATATTATAGTGCTATAAGCACCCAAGTGCTGTCATTGACTTGCATTTTAAGGCACGATTTTCGGAATACCGGCATTTCTCCATTTCAAAACAAATTGAAAAATGTGAAAAGAAATTAAAAAAAATTATCTGGGATATGCAGCGCAGAAAGTGAGTCACAATTTGTGACTCACAATGAACACTTGATTCACACTCTGACGCGTGATGGATATGCAGTGCAACAATATTTCCTTTCAGAGAGCAAATAAACGGGGAAATATTCTGAAAGTTATTTCTTTTCAAGTCAAAGCCTAGGGAAATCAAACTGCCCAAGGGGTGATTAAGGCTTTTTACAGAGAGAATTAGTTGTGTGACGTGGCTGCTTCTTCTTTACTGATCTGTTTTCAACACTCAGAATTGAGAATGGTGACGTTGTTGAGGTTGTCATTGGACAATGAGCATGTATTTCTCTAAGAAAAGAGGAAGCAGCCACGTCACACAACTAATTCTCTCTGTAAAGTGCCTTTATCATCCCTTGGGCAATTTGATTTCCCTAGGCTTTGACTTGAAAAAAATTTTATCAGCCCTCGTTCCATCAAGCCCGTCTCTGGTCAGTAAAGTGCTGCTTTACTTAGAGAGAACATAGAGTTAAATAATGCACAATGTTCGAAATATTTCCTCACGTATTTACAGTCTTGAGGGAAATATTCTTGCACTACTCCCTCTCCATTATATTTCCCTCTCCACAGGGACATATTGTGGTGAGAGGTGGCTGCTCCATCGTGAAGTGAGCTCTGCTGACTCACTTTCTGCATGGCATCCCCCAAATTTGTATTTCACCTCTTCCAATTTGTTTTGAAAGGGCAAAATGGCCTTTTAAAAGGGCGGTGTCAAGAAATATTTCGAGAATCATGCATTAAATTTCAAAGTATGCATAATGTGCTTTCATATGCACCCTCCTGGTGCAGGGAAGTGCCAAGTTGGGTCCATATAGTATTACAATATCCGCTGTTAATGTATAGTTAGAATGTAGAACAATTTATGTATCTAGATATTTTCCTTCTTCTTTATTGTCTACTCCTAAAAAACTTAACTGTCACAGGGTTGAGACCTGGAGCCACCTACAGGCTGAGGTGGCAGGCACCAGAGAAGCAGTATCCGGACGTCATCGTCAGCAGTAAAAGTAGGCAAAGTCTTGTCTCATGTAGCAGCTGCTCTTTTGAAATCACAAAAAAATTAATCCCTTTCTCTACGTTAAGCTCTGGAGGAGAAGATTCCCAAAGTGATCTTGACGGGCAAGACTCATGACTCGGTGACAGTGTCGTTCGACCACTTCGCCCCTAACGGATACGACTATGGATATGTGGCAATGGTCAGTTCACGAGCTTGTGGTGAAAAATTTCAGTAACAGGTGTGTGCTTATTGTTATTACAGTTTAAAGAGAGTGAAGGAGGCCACTGGCAGAGCATGGAGCAATCGGTCAACTCTTCGGACCTGCCCTCCATGACCCTGACCGGACTAAATCCGGACACAGGGTACATAGTCCGGGTTGCCATTTACAAAGACTACGAGACCCGGACACTGGGCAAGTCTACCGGAGTCATTGAAGTTAGAACTGCAAGTGAGTGGTGGGGTTTTTTTCGCCTTCAATTTCTGAGTCAAGCTCACGTACGAATATTAACTTTCAGAGGGATGCATACACGAGAATGCATCGTACGCCGTGGGCGACTTCACCCTGGGCTGTGACCACAAGTGCAACTGCAACAAGGAGGGAAAAGTCACCTGTGGGTCAAGATGTCAGCCACCTTTGCACAGGTAGAACGCGTCGAGCAGGGAAAATTAGTTAGCCCGCCAACCATTGACGTGTTCTATCCTTCCTCCCAGGTCAGGCACTTGGGCCGATGACCCCTTGTGCGTCGAGCAGTTCGTGGACGACTGCTGCGTCCTCATCACCTGCGCTGGCAACGCCGAGGGCAAGGGCCAACAAGGACCGTGCAAAGGAATTAAGGTAACGTAACCGAACCTGCTCACTTTATGGAGTCGCTGGTACCAAAGTGCACAGTACGACAAACAAACTTCTGGAGCGAGCAAATGAGATTGCTAAGGAGTTAATTTTCTGTGAGGACCCCAAACCCGAATCCCTCAGGAGGATTTCAATATTAGGGTCCCGAGGCAGTGACTGTAGCCGGAGACCTCTGGACAATGAAAAAAACACGAAATTCACAAGGGGAACCAACCCTTATGGTGTACAGGAAACTGTAAATGTTAAAAAAGTAACGAATGACTTTTCACATCAGTGCGGCCCCAACGCAGAGTGCCGTCATGAGGTCTTCCGTGGCGACGCCGCCGAGACCCTGTGCGTTTGCACCGAGGGATTCACCGGAGATCCAGACGATCATACCCAAGGATGCAAGAAATCAGATGAAAAGAGCCTCGGACCATCCGGCTCTAGCGGCGGCGGCGGCGACGGCAGGGTCGGCGACGGCGACGGCGGCGGCTCCAATGGTGTGCGGCGGCCCGCCGCTGCCTCCGGCGGAGAAGGCTGGCCCAAGGCCGCCACGGATGGCGAGGGCAGCAAAGCAGCAGGGTGAGAAGTGCATAAGAGCCATGACTGAGTCAGTATGGGACGTGGTGACGACGGTTTCCACCTTTCTTTTTTTAGGTGTCAAGTAAAGAACGAGACTTACTCGGTTGGACAGGAATGGTTCGAGGGCTGCGAGCACAAGTGCCAGTGCAGTCAAGCCCTGGAGATCCTCTGCCAGCCACGGTGCAAGGTGAGCACTGCATCAAGATGCTGTGTCTGAAGTCGTAGCGACTCAAACTGAATCAATTCTTGCTTTAGGGACGAGTTACATGAGGTTAAAGTTGCCACTATGTTGCAGGTTCCTCCGTCTGGAGGTCTGGTGGAGCAGTGCGAACTCCGGTCAGATCCAAACGACTCTTGCTGCCAGGCGAGTTAGATGTAGTATTGATGAAATCTTAGGGTATTTGTTTATTGGCGTCCTTTCACGCAAATACACAGGTGATGTTCTGTCCCGACCCCAACGACCTCTCCGGGCTGAAACCCGTGGGGCTGCTGCCGTTCGACGGGTGCCTCTTCAAGAACGAAACGTACAACAAGGGACAGAGGTTTTACGATGGGTGCGAGCAGCAGTGTCAGTGCATGGGATACGGGGACATGGTCTGCATCTCCAGGTAGGACACAACTTTGCGCGTCAAATTTGCAGAACAGAGTATGCGTATTCGCAGTTACGCTCCATGAAGAAGTGCCAGCACTTCTTCACGACTTACATGTGCCTGCACGTATTAAGCCCGTCTGTGTCCGGGTTTTGAGCATTTGTGACGTACTCAAATTCACAGGTGTCCACCGACTGCGTTCGCTCCGGGTCAGAACTGCTACACGTTGCCTGACGCGTCCGACCCCTGCTGCAACATCACCGTGTGTGACGAGCCCTTCCTGGACCCGGAGAAGAACGTCAAGAAGAAGCAAGACCCGGGGAACGACACGGCATGGAACCCTCCGGATGGACTCGAAGCGTCCTCCGCAGAGAAGCGACCCAGGAAAGAGGAGGGTAAGACCATCATTTTAAAGCAACTGGCTGTAGTTCTGGGTTGAATAGGTCCCATCCATCAGGTTGGCTTAGATTTAAATGTTTTCATCAGATCACTCCTACGTATGTCGGTATTATCGATCAGGCTGAGTAGAGTAAAGAGATGTCAAAGTTCAGCCGAAATATCTAGAAAATCACAGAATATTCCAATTTTGGGTCAAAATGACCGAAAAGTAAAATACTTTCTACTTACTCTATTCACTTACAGGCTGTATTCAGTACACGCTCTTCTATTTGCTCTGTTTGATTATTTTGGCTCCTTTTTCTTAGACGTAAGTACTGTGTGACGATTCTCCTTCTTCTCTGTCACCTATGCTGTAAAAGGACCTAAAGTATATACAGCCCTTTGCAGCTATACTGGGAATGTGTTTGCGACCACCCTGATCAATAAGTAGGGGTTCTGGGGACGAGGCCACTAAACAGAAATTGGGCACTGGATTGTTTGGGACACCTTTTATGTAATGCGTACCCTCTACGGGCCAGCTGGCCTCTGCTCAATCCATGGCCCTGGCTGTAGCCCCGATACTGGACTTCTGGGCCCTCACGGAGTTGGGGTGGGTGGCACAGGCCTCCCTCTACAACTTCCCCTACGAGTTGCAGTCATAGGGAATGAGGTCGAGGCTGTTGGAGGGCCAGGTCTGTAGGTCCCAGAAGTGTGGCAGATTTCTTGTCAGCCATGCCGTGCCTGCACCAATTGGCCTTGTGTGCCAGTGCAGAGTCCTCGTCGAATGTGCAGTTCCCGCCACTGGCCACCTTGTCCGTTCATGGCTTCACCACATTCTTCAGATGCTCCAAGTCGACCTGCTGGTTGCCCTTTTCCTTGGGTCTGAACAAGTGGGAGGGGGGCATGATATACATGATGTATGATATATATGATGTAGGTCCTGGCTGCTGATGCTGATGCCAGGTTCTTGATTCTGAAAATCGTGGGGACCTTGGAGGGCTCGCTGCAGACCCACCCGTCATGCTGATGATTTCTCTTCTCTTCAACTGTGAACACTTTATTGTCCATATAGAAGTATAGTTGACTGGTGGTGATTGGCTTGAGAGACTTTAGGATATTCCTGCACCTGTCCATCCCGAACTTCTTCATAGGCTCTGTCAGCAAGTGCCTGACCTTCAGGATGTAGCACTTGTACCCCAGGTTGTGCCCTAGAGATGGTGGAGACCGACACACTGCAGTTCCTGACGAGGTCACTCCTGGGGACCGCAATGAACCTTTTCAGGTTGGGGACCTCTTCCTGTCTCTCCTGGCTGTGTGTGCTCCTCTGGGTCATCCCGTTGCCTCTTACCTCTTGCTGGTCCAGTAGACAGTGAAGGACAGGTGTTTGATGAGCCTTACCAGCCTTACCAAAGTGAGCACAGAACTTCCCCTTGTTGATCTGGATGGCCGCAGACACGTTCCCGTCATAGGGCTGCGAATCGAGATCGTCCAGCAAAGCATCGAAGGATTTTGCAGTCAAACTGCTGAGCGTGCAGTAATTGGCACAAATTACCTTGTTTTTGGGACCATGAAGCGCATCGGATTATAAGGTGCAGCAATGTCACTGAACGGGTCTCTTTTCAGCGAGATCGACCAGAATTCATACATAGGCGCGCTGGATTTAAAGGCGCACAGCCCATTTTTGCGAACATTGGAGGATTTTAGTGCCAAAAATACGGATGTATTAAAGTGCAGAAAACTTGTACAATTTTCAGTTGAAGTCAGCATTTTGCAGTAAAAGGAGCGGTTTCCTCGCTCTGACCAGGAAATGTGTTATTTTTGCAACTTGACTGCAAAAAATGGTGTCACTTGGCAATACCGGGACCATCTCTCGTGGCCGATTGACGTTCCCATGGCTCTCATATCGAAAATAAAGTAGGATCGCTCTGTGCAGAGTCCTGGCCAGTTGCTTGCGATGAACAAAAAACATATCAAACTATGCTGTTTTGCTGAGCAAATCATAATCTACTGGTGATTCTGCCAATCTCCAAACCATTTTGCAAAATTGCACGACAATTATTTGCCACATACTACGAGTAATTGGCTTGACATTTCATTGCACAAGTTTTCAATTCAACTTTTTTCAAGTCCCCGCAAGTTTCGATTTTCATGTCTCCTTTTTTTCTACAGTACTTCTTATCTACTGCTGAAGCTCTTCTTTGACAACACAGCTACGTGGTCCATACAAACTATCTTGGCAGGGGTGTCATGTTTTGCTTTCAAAAATCATTGGACTGTTATATGGCATGAGGCAGCAGATCAGAGATGCTCACCATCAAATTCCAAAATTTTCATTTTTGAACCCGCCTAGTATGCATGTACATGTATAAACGTGTAATGACGCCCTGACAGACAAACTGACGGAAATGACTGGCGGCTGTCTGTACAACAACTTCTCGTTGATGCCCTTGGAGAGGTTCCACCTGGGCTGTAAGCTCGAATGCCAGTGCAAATCGCCAGGAGAAATCGCGTGCATCCGGAGATGTGCAGATCTACGTGCAGATTTGTATGCAGATTGCATGGCAGAAGTGGCACACTGCGAGCGGAAGATTCGACCGGTGATAAGGAAAACAGCCAGAATTCTCATCCATGAGGGTTGGTAGAGAATTTTGCACAAACTTTGGTGGATGTTCTTTTCTTTTCATTCATTCTTTCATTTTTTTTGCAAGTTCACGTAAAAGAAAGCACCAACATACACACTGGCATGATGGTATGCGTAATGGGTAAGACCTTTATATGTATGCACACACTGGCGCGTCGGGCTGGGTAGGTACAGCAACACATACAGGGTGTCTCTCCAATAATAAGTGACTATAATAAAGTGTGCATGCATTTCGTCAGTCCTTGCCTCGTATGAAAGGCAAGAGCCGATATTTTGATGAAATTGTTGGTCTAATGCAGTGGCCCTTCGATATAGTGAATCCAGGAATGACTCTCCTACAGTGCAGGACGTGGTAAATTGCAATGACTAAAACTTTGAGGTTGCGTTACAAGTTTACTAGAAAGTTCCGTGTGTTCCTTTTGTCCTTACAATGATGTACGAAGACGGAGTGCTTCGTGCTGTGCTGTGAGAGCTAAATCTTACTCTGTCTAGTCTTAAACTAAATAGGATAAGTCCCGGTACCTTTGCTACCTGTCTGGTCTACCATATTGGCATCGAGCGAGTCCATGTTGAGGCTGAGAATGTTGTCTGGCTGTCTCCTCGAGCCGTCGTCCACTCGGAGGACCGTAGTTGACGTAGAGGATGGCGCGGCTGTCGGCGTTGTCTGTTGCACTCGGCGACGTCCTCGACGAAGAAGCACAAATCTTTGAACCTTTCAAGATACAAGAGAGATCAGACACCAATGCCTCCAGTAGCCGCGAGACACAGCGAACAGACTTTCTGAAAGATGACGACAGAATAACTAAGCATAGCATAGCACGAATATCATGCATGTACTGCGCGTGTACGCACTCGTACACCCACCTGGGCAGATTTAAGCAAATGTCCTCGCTGAGGTCTCACTCTACCAGGCATGTTGACACCACCACTGACCCCAGCAACTCCCAAAGGTCAGCAGAGTCAGAAGTGTGGTGTGCCCACAACAGCTGTTGACACCAGAAAAGCGGAACGCGAGTGCATCAGTCATCTGGCACAGAATGTTGGGAGTGAAGTCCGCCAATCGAGCCCGGTTCGACTCAGTTGGGCCCGGCGAGTCGAGCCTCCTTTTGCGGCTTAGTTCATACAGAACAAATTCACTGTTGCGCCTGGGACGTTTAAGACTCTGACAGACAATTTTGAGACTCTGAGACTCTTGGGACTCGCACTCGCTGCATATCGCTGTTCTACACTGCTTGTCATGCCATAAATTGGTCAATCAACCGCAAAAAGCCTTCAGCATTCGTATCAGACGTCAATCTCACATCTCCTTAATATCGAAGGTTGTATGCATCTCATCCATCAGTTGATGCCACGGAATCAGCTCCTCCCCCAAAAAAGTTAGTCTTCTATGCAATTCTGTGTCAGGGCTCGTTTTGCCTTTGAATAGTGTAAAACCATGTTGCTTTGGAGGGCGTCGCAGGGTTTGAGATGGTCGTTGGTGCCAAAAAGTTGCCCCTGTCAGCAGCTATCATGCGGGTCTAGGGGAGGCCTAGTCAGAGTTTTTTAGAGAGTTGTTCTTCAAGCACAGAGCTAATAAGACACCCCGTATGTAATGTATCTATAGACACACGAGTGACTGTTGCATCCGAATCTCATAAGCTATGCATACATCATACCCTGTAATATCGCCCCTAATTTTTCATCACTTTTACTGTTTCTTCTTCCAGGCCCAGAGGAGGGACGCCTCTTGCTGGGCACCTTCACTGGCTACCATCATGGAGTCTCTGGAAGCGTCTACGCTCTCAACGAGACAGCTTTGGTCATCAAGAACTTCACGTACGACGGACAAGGACCTGACGCCTTTTTCTGGGCAGGAATAGGTAATGCGTGTAGTCGAGGTCGTCAACCCTACTGCCAGGGAGTTGCTTTTTTACGTCCCCTCGTAGATACTCCTCGACCGAGCCACTCCGGGCTCCTGTTGGCGTATCCGTTTTCGGGCCACCATTTCGAATACGACTCTCGCGAGGCTCCAGTTCTCGGGGCTTTCGACGGGACGGAGGACGTGGTGCTGATCTTGCCGGACGCGGTCTCGCCGGGGCAGCTCAAGTGGCTGTCAGTGTGGTGTAGGGCATTCACGGTCAACTTCGGGGATATCATTTTCCACTCTGCAGAGGATGAAGAAGAAGGTATTGACGCACGTATTGAGAGTCACGTAAGAGTACGTCTAACTTGCTCATGATTGTGTCCCCGCAGTTGGTCCTGAGGATGGCTGCGTCTACAAGGGCCAGGTCTATGCCTTCGAGGACGAATTCTACGATGGCTGTCAACAGGTGAGCAAAGTCCACGGGAAAAGAGCTGGAGCAAAGCAAACCAAAGAAAAAGAATCCGCCAGCAGTTTCACTTTTTCTCCAGTACTGCGTGTGCGCCCAGAGTCAGGGCGACGTTTTGTGCCACGAGATCAAGTGCCCGTCCAAGTTCGGGCTCGACGTCATCAACCCGTTCTGTCTGGAGTGGGACGAACACCCGGACTTCGAACCGGAGACCCCAGTCTGCTGCCCGCCAGTCCCGGTTTGCCTCAGCGATGGAAGTTGTCACTACAAGGGGCAAAAGTGAGTTTCAGCACAACATTGTGAGGGTGACACAAGTCATGGCTTGTTCTGCAGGTTCAACAACTACGACAACATCCCCATGAACTTGACCGGGTGTGAGCAGCGTTGCTATTGCGAGAAAGGCGAGGTCCTCTGTCAGGAAGCCTGCTATGACCTGGCCAAGGAACCTCCAGGGTACCTGAGCTGCAGCCCAGAGAAGGCTGTCCATGTGCCACAGGAGGACAGACCTTGCTGCATGCAATGGGGATGTAAGAATCGTTGCCAAATCGTTGCCAAGATATAACCTAATCCCTATTTATATATCTAACCTTAATAGAAATGCTAACTTTGGACTTGTTTGGTAGGTCCTGAAGTGGTCGAGGAGGACATTCCGTCAAGGCTGTCATCTGTGTCCTCTCAGGCATTGAACGAGACCTCAGTGCAGTTCACCATTAGGGTCCCTAGGAGGTTGGACGGCCTCAAAGGTTTTTATCAGGTCTTCTACACTAACGGTCTCAGGTATGTCCTGTTTTGAGCACATAATTTGCAAACCCATCGCATTCTAACTACACCCGCTCACCCTAGTGGCCACCCTGACCCTGAACAGTGGCCTACCAGAGTCATCACCCCTCCGGGGGGTAAATTGTCCGTGAGCTCTGACGATTTGGCCACCTTGATTTTGAGCCAACTCCAGCCAAACCAACAGTACTTCCTCAAGGTCGAGATGCACGTCAGCAAGGAGGAAGAAGAGGAGGTGATATAGTCACAGTTCCTATATTTGCTGTGCTTATACAGCACTCTGTGTCACTCAAAAAGGCCTACGCACAGCATAAAAATTGTTGAGATGTCTGACGGCCGCTTGGCCGTGTGCAAGGTACACTTGTGTCATCAGCTGAAGCCGGAGTCCACTGAGTCTTGGTCATGTCCTAGTCTAGACGTCCCCAGTTCAGAACAACTCTAAACGTGACTCACCATTTAGTGCTGGGCATTTAGTGATGGCATGATCATTGTACCTACGCAGGTCGTCATCCCCAGCGACATCTTGAGCGCCAACACCCCGTCCGTGTCGACGACGGAGACGCCGGCCGCGTCAATTCATCACGTCGACGTCGGTCTCAGTGTCAGTGACGTCACCAAAGACTCTGCGGCCATCAGGTGGAGATTCTTCACGCCAGACGAGAAGAAATATGTGGATGGCGTGCAGATCAGGTGCGAATCACAGCTGTTCTCTTCTCAGATCTCTTATGTGACTGCTCTTCTGTTTCCTGTCCCTTCCAACCTCCCGTATACAGGAGCTTGTCTACTGCAGACGAAACACGTATAATATACGTCTTTATAATTATACGTACCAACCTCTAAAACATTCATGTTCTTTATACCAAAGCGTTCATTTTCCATGCAATCGAGAGAAAAGCAGCAGATGATGTTGGGCAAGCCCAACTTCCATGGGCCGTACGAGCCTTGGCAGAACAAGCATAACAAGACAAAAAGGCCTGGGAAAAGCGCGAGAGTCTGAAGCAAAAGTATTTGAAGCTTTGCCATCAGTCAAACATCCAATCATCTTGACCGCTCATTGGCCGTTTAATTCATTGCATGGAATTTCGCAATATTTGCTCTCTATAAATCGAATGTCGCAATATCGATTCATTAGGGATGTCGCACACTCTTGCACTGTAAGCGTGTGAATCATAACTATGATGAATGTGCATAAATAATGTGTGGGTGGGCGTGTCTGTCTGGCGTGTCTTGCACCACCCGCTTGGCACTAACCACGCACGCTGTGCTCACCACGCGCTTCGCGTTCACCATGTGCAAAAACTGCTAAAGCTGGGAACTCGCCACGGGCATTGGCTGCGCAGGATCTAGACGCACACAGACGAACCTAACCACACAAACAGCACTGTGCAAAAGACGCAAAAGCAGCCGCCAACATCAGATACACACACACGGACATATGAACCTGACGCTCTATATGCGTACAGATTATAACTTATATATACTGGGTGTGGAATGAGGAGGCACTTCATTCCACAACCAATAGGTCATTTTCTTTTTTTGCATTGTACCCTTATTTCATGCCAAAACATTTGGCTAGGTCAACTTTTCTAATCTCTTGCGGCGTCCTAGATTTGTGGCCAGAATTCACTTGAAGACCTTCAAATCTAATGGGATGAAAAAATAGTGACTTTTTGGGTCCCCCCTCCGCCTTTAAAGTTTTTGGACACAGTCCATGAGGATGGATGTTAGGTCAACATCACAGATTTGATGAGCACCTGCTCAGGTACTTTCTAGATGCCAAACTGAAACTCGACAGTCAAACGAAAAGTGTTTCCAGCTTTGTCACAGGGTTGTCAAAATCTGAGCGCCTTGTTTTCGTACTGAACTTGTAGTAAAACCTTGTTACCATGGAGGAGGTCCAAAAAAGTTTTTTTGAAAACCATTTAAAAGCATCTTCACCAGTTGGTATTAGGGGACAAACCTAAGATGCACCCAGTCAAATTCCAAACTTTTCATTTTTGACCTTGCCTAACATGCAGTAATCGAGCTCATGCATTTTCTAAAAACAACATTTGTGGATGAGGTCATGCAGGGTACTGGGCCTGAGAAGTCAACGAAGGCCTACAAGAAGGTCTTTGATAAACTTCAGGCCTTCCGGCAATCAGACTCGGTCAAATTATAATTTACGTGAATTAAATTTGCCTGAAATAAAGTGAATCCTAATCTCATGCCCAGAGTGGTGTTTGGCGTAAAAAAAGGTGAAAAACAAAATTTTTAACTATGGAGGGGCTTTATTTTTTTTAGATTCACCGAGCTCAGGTCAGGGGCTCCTGCTAGTGGAGTCCCTGGGACCTCTCCGTTCATCCACCGGGACACCAACTTCTTCACCCTTGAGGAGCTCCTTCCTGATACGGAGTACTTGGTGGACTTGTACCTCATCCCCACTCAAGGTGCCACCATCGAGTTGGTGGCAGAAGAGCCCGTGAGCTTCAGGACGAATCAGCCAAGCAAAGGTGGGTCAGGATGGCAGAGACAAAATTCTAGAAATTACCGAAACTCACTAAATGACAAAGATCCAATAATCTTGGTGTGATTTCGTGAATGCTGCAATGAACGTTAGGGACTTTTTCCTACATAGTTGAGAAGCTGTTTAGCAATTTCCATGCATATTCAGACATGGCGGTAAATTCACTGTCGATATTTTCGCTGTTCCCTCAGACCCGTTCGACTTCACCCCGACGTTGACAGCGAGCGAGGTGTCCGGCAGCGGGCTGACCCTCACGTGGGTCGGCGTTCCAACTCCGCAGTCTAAGTTTGTGTCCCTCTTCCGCGTGATTTACTCCGAGTACCACGTGAACGTTCTCGAGGAAGCTCAGAACGTCTACGTGGAACCCAGGGACGACAACCACAACCCAAGAGTCAGACTCGAGAGGCTCCACAGAGCCACCAGGTAAGGGGGAGGGGGGGGGAAGACAACGACAAAAAGCAACTTGATCGATTTTTTTTTTATTTTGACCGCCAATTTTTTTTTCAACTGCCAGGTATCAAATCTGGCTGGAGGCGTACTTGCGCAACGGGAAAATCGCCAAGTCCAACGTGATCGTAGTCGACACCGAGAACAACAACGGCCTCGAAGACCATTCAGGTATGCGGCATAGACAAGAAGGAACGTAGTTCGGAGGCCCTAGGCTTGATGGTAGTTCTTTATATGAATGGAGACCTCCTCCTGGCCTCACATCCTTCAGAGCGGCCTGTAAGTGGCCTCGATAAGTGGGTAAATGGAAGGAGGATGACATGAGGCTGCACATAGCTTGTCCGAAGGAGAGGATAAAAATGAACCTTTAGGAAGGTCCGAGAAGGCTACCTTGTGAGGAAGGTGGTGAGGGCACCTTTGGGGCACCTTTGGGGCACCTTTGGGGCACCTTTGAGGCACCTTCAGTGCATACAGCCCCAAAACTTGTCTGGTCTTTAACACAAATGCGCGCCAGCATCAAGGGGGAGACCAAGTGGGTCGTAGCAAGCGCAGAGTTGAGAGGACAGCAGAGGAACTTGATTTTTTGCTCATGAGATTTGGTGCTTTTGCCACTTTGCCAGAGGTCACACAGCCTGGTCACGTAGAGCTGTGTCGAGCCTAGATTTTTCAAGCCTGAGTTGAGTCGAGCTCGACTCAGACTCGAAAAAAAAAGCTCAGGCTCGAAAAGCTCGTGCTCGAAACGCTCGTCCTCGAAAAGCTCGTGCTCGAAACGCTCGTCCTCGAAAAGCTCGGGCTCGAAAAGCTCGGGCTCGCGTCCCCTTATAGCTCCAGCTTTTACCCCTAGAACAGAGCCGAGTCAAGGCTCGATACAGATCTAGTCGAAAGACACACGTACTCGGTGCTTACCAAAAGTTGACCATTGATGATGCTGACTGAAATGTCCCTCCTGCAGTGATGGCTTCGCCCAGCGAGGCGGGCAACAGCGACCAGAGCCAAGACTCCTACTACACCTCCATGATGCTGGCCTGGATCATTTCGGCCTTCGCCCTCGTCGCCCTCGTCATTGTCACCGTTCTGTACCTCCGGAGGACCACGACTTACAAGGCAATCATCTCGGGCGGCAGCGGCAGGACCGCGGCTGCAGGAGGTGACCGCAGGCGAAGCAAGTCCCAAAAAGTGAGGACCTTTCTTCATACTCTGTCTGTCCATAGAGAAGTTTCCTGAAAATATCCATCTTTGTTTATTTTTCTCGCTCTCCCTTCTGCTCAGCCCCTTGAGAGTCCTCCTGGCAGTTCTCTGTCGACGACGACCGTGAGTACGGTGAACGAGACCAACAGCATCGAGATGAATGGGATGAACAACGGCAAGAAGAGCTAGAAGAAGATGGTCTGCATGCAGATCCGCGTGCAGATGTGCCTAAGCAACACAATCAAAAGTGCTGTGAGGATCATTACAAATAAGATTAGTGAACAAATTGTACTGTAGAGAATGCTCATAAGAAATCTCTCCATAATGAAGCTGTCGTTTGTGATAAAGCTTGAAGAGAGGGAAAGAGTGCCAAGAGAGACCTCAGATTCATTGCTAACTGGCTAAATACACATTTAATCACGCAACCTCGTTATCACTGGCTCCAGGATTCTGTTGTGTACCGGGTGCGTCGGTTTGGAGAGCTGGCAGGAGTCCCCGACAGAGCCCGCACACAAAAAGTTAAATATAATTTTCCCTCGGGCTTCTTTGGGGCACAAAAAGTCCGACACCAAAGTCAGAAAGATGCTCCCATTTTACGTCTACAGAATGAGAAGGAGAGATATTCTTTGCAAATGTGTTTACCTTTAGAAACTTGCCAGACTTCAAAGACTTGCTTTTGCAAGAGATATCTTACAGGGTGAGGCGGAAAGAAGAGAAGCCCCGAGACTTCCGCTCTCTCGACTGCAGCTCCAATTGTGTCTCACTTGGCACATGTTCATGTCTTCGAGGCTCATACGGTACTTGATAGTACCTAGAGGAGTCCTTTGGGGGGGGGGGGGGGGGGGGGGGGGGGGGGGGGGGGGGGGGGGGGGGGGGGGGGGGGGGGGGGGGGGGGGGGGGGGGGGGGGGGGGGGGGGGG
>JAAUXU010095097.1_pt1 | contig 31176 bp, 35 predicted proteins | sample 7278151 | NCBI WGS metagenome assembly JAAUXU01 (sample SAMN14350113, study PRJNA611818) | marine sediment metagenome | isolation source: surface marine sediment (1.8m) | place: French Polynesia: Moorea | collected 2018-08 | reverse complement strand
TCATTGACATTGACTAAAGTAGAGATACTATAGTAGCTGCCATGAACTAAAATCAAACAAACTGAATAATGAAGGAAAACTTTATTTGACACACCTATACGAGTTACAACAATACTTCTGACATATACGATATGAGTTACTACAATATTATTGATATTTCTGACATTAATCAGTTACTACAGCATTGTAAAGTAATGTTTTTTCTTACATCTGTCTGCTCTGCTTGCAACTTTGCTCCTAATCATTCCATCTCAACGTAAATCTCAAGACTTTAAAAACTTTAAGTGATGAGAGGGAAAGCTAAATCGCTTTTTTGGGCAAAATTATTTGGCTAGCACTTGTTTTTATATCAATAGGCATCAAATAGACCATGTCATGGAGGGTTTAAAATTTTCGTTATAGCCTAATGTGTATATATATAAATCTGCAGCCAGGTGTCGAATAAACTGTGATTCCTGTCAGTATTGGGTCAGGTCTGGCTTTGGGGAGTTTCAAAAAATCTGCCTGTGCCAACCTTTATTTTGGGACTTGTGGCTGCTGCTGCTGTCCGGTACTTGTGCCAAGGAAGTCCCTGGAAAAACACTGATTACCGTTCTTGTAAAAAACATGCAAAAAAGATAAGCTGAAGAAGTCAGTGGTCGGTGTCGGTGGCATGGGAGGCAAACAGAGAGCTGCCAGCAACAAGGAGGAGTCGTGCATCTGCTCTCGGTTGCTTATGGGTGAGTGAGGAAAGTTGAAAAGTTGGTGGTAGAAAATAAACAGTGCTAACTCAATGGCATAATAATTGACTTTCATTTATATTATGTACAATTTACAAGGTCATCAACACCAGGATAACTTTGTTTCTCTCTGATGATTTGGCACTTTGGCACAAACGTTGAGTATCCTGATTGTGGTCACGCTCGACCAGATGTGAGTGGTGACTCACTTGGCAGCTTTGTCAACGGCATCAGCTTTGTCAACCTGATCATCACTGAGGCCAGGATTGAAGAAGAGCTTCTTGTAGAAGTGTCGGACCTGAGTGAATGAATGCATTATACATTGCATTGTGCATTGTATGAATGTATTAAACACTTCAAGTGCTTTAAGAAATATAACAACAATGCATTAGCGTGCTAAATAATGTGAATACCTCATAAGAGCAGCTCTGCTTAGTCCCATACTCTGACTCGTAGTGGCGCATCTCCTCACTGACCTCATCCAGCATCTCTCGGATGTCCATGTCCCTGGCATGTTCCATGAAGACCTTCAGCAAGAATCATGATCCACTCTTAGGGTAAACAGCCATTGCAACAGCCTGACCATTTCTTAGTAATATTTAGGTGTAATGGTGAATTACAAGCAGTGAAGAAGAACGAACAATGATGAAGTTTCATGGACTTTGTCATGACCTATTCAATCATCCTGGTTGACAACTGCACTGGGGTTCATGAGTCCATCCAGATGTCTTCTCTGGTTGACAGAGCTGCCGACAGCTGGTAAGGTCAGTCTGAGAGGGTCTTATGAGCACCTGCTCACCTTACAAATGGATTCGATGAACCAAGTCCCCCTGTAGAGGTTCCTGTTGGCAACAAAGCCGGGGATGGTGGCATAGGCAATGAGCATGTCCTCCCAAGTGGGGTCCTTTTGGATGATGGACCTGGGCATCACCTTCTGGGCATCAGTTGCAGTCTGTGAGCGTCCCTCTGGCAGGTCAATCCTGGGGACATATCCAAAGTCGGTCTCGTCACCACTGAGGATAGACCAGTGTTAGTAATCAATTATCAACAGCCCTGGGACAGAGCACTTCTCATATGTGAGTAATGTACTGCAGTTTGCCAAAGTATGCAGGGAAATAGGCAAAATATGCTGTCTAACACGAAGAATTTGCCAATAATATCTGCTATCTATATGTAGTATGTCTGCATGTGCATCAGTGCTTGCTTATACCGACAGGCCTGCAGGATGAAGAACTTTGGCTTGCCCTTGAGCGCTGGGCAGCCCTCGTTGTTGAACTGCCTCAGCAACCACTCAGTGGGGACTTGGCGGTTGTCCCTGCTGAAGATCAGGCCTACAGAGGGAGCATCATGAGGGTGGGTGGTTAAGTTGATGAAGTGGATCGACTAGCTCACTCACCAGAGTCCCCATGTGAGAGGATGCAGACGATGCACATGTCAGCCATGGCATGGTCCTCCAATCCCGAGAAGGCAGCTACCTGGGTCATCATCTCACGGTAGGTCAGGTTCCTACGGACAATGACCTTGAAGCCCAATCCCTCCAGCAGCAGGTCCAGGTTGTTGGAGTCCAGGTGGCTGCCTTCACGCTTCTCCATGATGTCATCATCAAAGTCCTCATTGTCAATGATCAAGGCCATTCCCCTGGGATATCTCCTCATAGGGTAAGCCTTGAGAGAGGCAGACATCACCCTTAGTTCAGATACTCAAATACAAACAGACATTTTAAGTTGTATTTCGTTACATTTTTGTGGAAAGTTATTGTATCTGCATTTAAATACTTTTGCCCTATTCAACTCTACTAAAAACCATCGCGTGTCAGAAGCTAAAAGAGGAATCAAGGATCAATGAGGATTTTGTCTAAATTCAAAGATATAGCTTCCAAACGGTGAGGTGACATGAATTTCAACATAAAAAAACAACGTACATTTTATTAGAAAGTTTTATGGCTTAAGTTTAATAAAGTAATCCTTCCTTTCCAATATGTATTTTTGTACAAATTAGAAAAGTATTTGCAACTCCCTTCAACCATGCTTTAGCGGTGGCAGAATGTTGCTTACCTTATGGTGTGGAGGTCCTTTCCAGCTGTTGGCTCTCTTCACCCTGATTGATATCGGTGTCCTCAGGTCCACAGCTGGTGCCTCCTCGTAGTTAGGCGGCAGGGCTAGGGGTGCCGGGACAGGCTTCTCGTACATGGGGTCACTCCACACCTTGCTGAAGGGAGAAGGAAGCAATGTCAGCAACACTGGGGTTTCAACAGAGGTTGCACAGTTACTTGACATTTATATTACGGACAATAGATGGACAAGACCAAACCTGATGCACTTCCGGTGCTTAGATAGGCCAAAGGTGTTGAATGCGAGGAAGGAGGAACGAGGAACGAGGAAGGAGGATAAGGAGAAAATGCGAGGAAAAGAGGCAAACGAAAAAAGCCCCTAGTGCACCCGACGTGTGCGAGATGTGCATGCTTGCGCTGCATCCGCGTGTCTGCCTGCAACTCCTGCAAGATCGCCACTCCTACCTCAAGGTTGGTCATCGACAAAGTGCGAGCCAGGCATTTATTCATCACTACACCCACCCCATGCCCTCCACATCTGTCACCTGGACCATCAAGAACATCTCTGCCGCTTCACTCCATTTTCTCACCTCATACGTGTAGGTACATCCAAGAAGTTGGAGCTGTGGTCACCCTCAAACTCGTTGCCACGATTGCCCCCAAGATCATTCTCTGTATCCATGTAGGTGTCACTCACTGAGGCACTGCCACAGGTCGTTGTTGCTCCGCTAGCCATTCCAAATAGGTGCCCTCCACGCTCTCCTTGCTATCCCAAAAGTCAGTGTCGATACTTTTGTCCGAGTCCTCAGGCCGTTATGATTCTTGGAACTGAATTATCCAAGCTGGTGACCGTATGTGATGGGCAAAAAGCTACCCCAAAAATTCCACTCACTTCTGTTTGCTCTCTTCTCGTTTTGTTCTGCCTGAAGTAACTTGTCTTGTCTTGCGGCCGCTACCGTGTCATTCCTCGTACTCCTTGCTCATGATCAATCGCATTCATCAAGAGGAGCACCAACCTCATGAGATGATGCAAGAGAATCAAAATGGCAGCATCATGCACTGCTGCCTCAGGGCTAGTAGAAGAAGATATACCAGAGGGTAGTAGGCAAAATCCCCAGTCCGTCCAGGTATACCTGGAGTCATAAGTCATATTTTGCTATGCCACTTGGTAGCTACATGTAAGCTAAGCTGGGCAGTAGCATTATTTATCAGTAGCCATAGCTATCCAAAATTATGACAGGGGAAGAGCACCTAACTCTATAGGTTCGTGTTCGTCAGGGGCCTAGCTCCACAGTTTCGCCTACTGCTAATTCTACAGCTACAAAGGCTTCGTCTACTGCTACGCCTAGAGCTTCTAGGACAGCGCGAAGTGCGTGTGGGGTGACTTTGAGGGCGATCTGAAACGTGTGTATGGCAAGGTTGGGGGCAATCGGTCCAGGGGTGGGAGACGTAGATCGGGTCGGGTGCGCTTTACATTTTTCCTACCCACCGACGTGGGTAGCAAGTAAGCGCTATTAACTACGTATTAACGACGCATGTATGTATGGGACGACTGAACGAAGATCCCTTAGGAGTAAATAGAGCGGCGTCTCACCTTCGCTCGGACGTCATGCTCAACTATCATGGACAAGTGAATGAAATGGACCGGGATAGTGAGTACGTGATCAGCCTCGCTATCCCTGGCCTGCCAGAGGCTCTCACCTCTTTCGCTGCTGTTGCTCCGCTGGCTGGCGCGGCTTTGGCAATGTTGGATCGAGGACTTTGGCAGCCTCGAAGTTGTCGGACTCGACCAGACTCTTGATCAGTCGCTCCATGGCCCGAGGTCCCCTCTTCTGGACGTCCAGGAATAGCTGTCTGGACCTGATGGAGCCACTTTTGTCCGTCTGGAACAGAGGGGTGATGGACGACGATGGACTTGCCACTGGCTGACTCACTCTTCTTACTAACATGACGTCCAGCAGCTTCTGGCTGAACACATTGTTGTCGACCAGATGTTGCTCGAGGCTCTCGCTCCACTTGGTCTTGGACGCCAACTTTGACAGGTTTCTGTTCAGCTTGTCCTTGTCCTCCGGATCCATGTTGGCTAGTGCAGAACAGATTGTTAGGTGCGAGCTTTTTTATCATATTTATTTACAGCTGTACGGTTTATGGGTCTATGTTTATCTCGTCATTCAGTTAACAGATTATGTCCTTACGAAATTACTAACGGAAGACGACCAGGACAAAGGTATTCCGGTCTGGAACAAAGTACATCGTCCGTATACTCAGGTTACGTGCCACGAGACTCGAGTGGAGTGTGTAGAGTGAACGCACCTTAAATATTAAGCTTAAACTAGAGAGAGAGAGACTGTTCAGAACACTAGGATAATTAACTTAGAGTATAATTCTGGAAAGAAAGGGAGAACAGAGCGAATATGTACTCTATTTTTACTTACGATCTAAACTCAAACTGGATCATTTGACGGACCTTTAGATTGAGTGTTCAAATTGCATTTACTTGTGTGCCTGCCCCGTCACCTTGCTTTGTGCGGAATTGACCATATTGTGGTCGTAGATGGGCTTCATCGTCGCGATCGTCATCCTCGTGATCCTGCGCAGTCCCCTGGAGGTCGTCATAACGATGTCTCCAGCTATCGGAAGGTTCCGTCCTTCCAGCGGGTCCCGAAGGGTTCGTCAAAGACGGGTGAAGGCGTTGGTGAAGTCGTCGTCGTAGGCGAAGGAGTTGCTATCGCTTCAAGAGTAGGTGCACTAGTGAACGAAGCAAGGCACATTTCCTGCCTTGCTCAGGAGGGTACACGATCAAAGTGCTCGATCTCAATCTGGTCAGCTCGCCAGAATGATCCAGTCATCCTTTTCACACTAGGGTCCTACCGGGCATACAAGCTAGAACGAACGCTCAGAACCAAAGAACGATACAAGAACTGAACGAAAATACTGTACAGAACAATGTATATGAATACACACTAACATATCACTCCTCTTTGCGCATGCGCGCGCACAGATTATGATGCGTGTTGGGTTAGCGTGAACACATACAGTCCTTCCCGTAAGTAAATGCTTCGATCATGACGAGACCTGAAACACTGTACTGAAACGTGTTGGAGTGAAAATTTGATGTGGAACGTGTAGATGTGATCCTGGGACACATTGTTGAGTACACAGGGTCAATGTCAAGGCTGCCCATTTTGGTGCCAGAGTGCTCAAAAGGAACCCACCTGAACGAGGAGCCATGCCCAACGGAAGAGAAATTTGACTTTTTCAGGTGGAAAACATTGATGAAATGGCCTGAAAAAAATCTTTATGGGACAATCCCAGCCCCCAGGCCAAACATTTTCATACGGTTGCATCCCCCGGGTCCTCCGGCGCCATGCACAGGCATGCAAAAACCCCGTGTCTGGCTGGAGAGGTTGCGAGGTTCAGTGAAGCAACAAAAAGAGAGCGACAGGGTGACAATGTGACAGGTGGAGTAAACGAAATTCCCTCCTGGAATTTATAACCTTTTTTATTAAGAGAAACACAAGTTGTGGGGACAAAGGAGCGAGTTTGTGCGGCTCCAACGCAATGTTATCTCAGAGCTTTGTTCCATGCTGTCCCAGTTTCCCAAACCTTGAGATCTTGTTTGTGAGGGTGCTGGACGACCAGACTTGCAAGGATCGTCACAAATCTGTGGATGCTTTGGAAACTGTTGTGACCAGAGAATGTGCCAAACTCAATACCGTGCAGGTGAAAATGTGTGCAAGTCATTCAGGCACCAAGTTGACCTCGCAATTGAGGCTAAAGGTGGGCATATTGAATAAAAAGTGTAGCTGAGGGACCAATTTGGGAGATTTAAGTCATTTTTTCATTCTTCATTTCTTCAGTTCCAAAGTTGCAAGATCTTTCTGTAGCGGCGGATTCCGCTGCCGCACTCTGAAGGGACGTCTGTGCAGTGCCCACCGCTTAATACGTCACCCCTGGCAAATGTAACGTGCCATCCGGAATGACATTGTTACCTATTTTGCCTCTTTACTAAATAAAAGGTCCGTTGGTTTTCGTTTTGGGGCAAAATGACGCTATAGGCAGAATGACGTGGTGTCCGACGATGCATTAAGCGGCGGACGATGTACTACCGAAAAAATGTCAGTGGCAACTCCTTCTCCACCATCTCGCACCCTGCGCCCATCATGCGTTTAAGGCTCCTTACGCTCTCCGAGCCGATCGCGGACTCCGCGTCCCTCAGGTTCTACGAAGCGGTGGTTTACGTTGGTCCACACTGCATGGTTTGAGGTGTTGCCGTCTATGCCTCAAACCTCCAACTTTCTCTGTTTGTTACTTTCGGTCAGATTTCTGCACCGATTCGATTCCGAATCTGCACTGATCCTGGAGTGAGTGGACAATTTCATGTGGGCCGTCCAAGTGCATGTTTATAACACTAATAGCGGTCGACCGAATCGTGATTCCGGCCGAAATTCGACCATAATTTCGGCTTCAGTTTCGGCCATCAATTCGGCTCCGGTGAACCCGAATTCCCCGCTACTTAACATGCACAGTTTAGTGAGGTTTTGACTAAGGCTTTGTATGTTCTTGGTTTTGACTAACTTATGACCCGCATCTATTCTAATATGCCAATGGCCTAAAATACGCGACAAATTTGGTGCTCTCGGCTTACAGAACCGGATTCGGCTGCAAAGGCCCAAATTACTGCATAAACCGAGCTGACCAAGTTCTGGCCAGCGATCGAGACTCGTGTGTTGCTGCTGAGGTCGTGCCGACTTGAACGAGATGTGCGTAGAAGACACGAAGTACACGTCTAATTGACCTTGCCCGTGAATTGATAAGACTCACTCGTAAAAGTGTCCTCTTTGTCATGCTCATTTGCAGCCAGAGGTGTTTAAGTGTGCATTTGCCAAGCTGCTGCCGTTGCCCGTGTTCAGGCCCTAGGGGGTGAGAACGTTGTGCCTACTTGTGTGACAATATTGTACTTGTACCGTGCATGAACGGACGGACATTGTAACGCTTGAATAGGAGCGTTTAGGTATTTATTCGAGGACAGAGCGAGTGTCGAGAGGCCCTTTTTGACTGACTCAGCCTCAGACCACCTGAGGAGTTCATTGTCTTAATAGCATAGATCTAGCTTTTAAAGCTCTATGCGAATTGTGCGGCAACTTGGAGAATTAAAAGACAAGTCGACCGCCCACGGCGGCTAGAGCGGACATACCACTGATGACAGCCTCAGATGCTTTGCTGGGTCAGTCCTGCTGTGCTCCGGCTGGGCAGTGCTGAAGGGCTCGACTTGGCCACGATGGGAGACAGTCTGAACACTCACTCACCTCTTCGTCACGCCGCGCAGCAGAAGACGGCCCTCAGAGGCCTCTCTGAGTCCTCGCAGTGACCTGGTTGGGAAGAAGAATCCGCGATAAGAAAAGCATCTGCAAGACAGGGATGATAAACTGGGGAACAAAGGGAAGGAAGAAGCAGATAATTCAGTCATTGCTTTATTCTGACGTCAAATTTGCATCATCGCTTTTGCAACAGCAGCAGTGAAGGCTTCTTCATGAGGAGACAACGATGTTTGAGGCACTTTGGACGTTGATGTCGTCATCATCTTCTTGACTCGCGCACATCCTGCCCTGGCCTCTGGGCCTGGGCACGTGGTGGAGGCTGCTCAGCCTCAGGCACTCCCCCAGCACCAGCCTGGTGTCCCTGGGCAGGATCACTCTGTCGTGGCTGCTCCTGCTCGCCCAGAACTGGGTGCTGCTAGGGTTGATCTTCAAGCTGGACTGACTTTTCCAGGGATCTCCTCCAGGGTCGCCAAAGATATCTTGGCCATGCTTGCCGGCAGCCAGAAGAAGTAAAATTCCTGCCTGAAAGAGAGCTTGCACATAGTGTGCATCTCGTCCGCTTACAGTCCGGACACGTTGATGGCAATCTTGGACATAGTGGTCACGGCCACATGCTGGGATATCTTGGCACCCTCCTCGAGCCCCCATGCGTCCCCGGCGGGCCACAACTTGCTGCCATTTTGCATGAACACCAAGGATAAGTGGCGGCTATCACACAGCTGGACGAAATGCAATCCCTTCTGCTCGTCGGCGGCGTTTGTTGTTGCTGTAGTTGTCATTGCTCGAGCACTTGCACGAGGCCGACCAAGCTGCCGTTGACGTGGCTGAAGCCGGTGACTAGGTGAACCTCGCCGAAGCATGCCTTGAACTCGAGGAACCTGTAAAAACAAACAAATTGGGAATAACCAGAGAGCCAGGAGAAGATATTCATCAAAATGTACTTCTTTGAGCAATTTTTGGTTGAAAGTATGTACAAAAAACTTAGAGCAACATTGCGAAGTATCTCAACCCACATCAAAAATATGTCACTTTGACATCGAATGTCTTTCGAGCAGTTTGGGTTTTTTTTGGAAGAATAAGAGAGAAAATTATGGCAATATTACAAAAGTGTGATTTTGGCCTCAAAGCACAACGTTAGAGAAACATACTTGTATGCGAAATATGAGTCACAGCAGATCAGAGATTGACTAACCTCGATCCATCAGCTAGACAAGCTATGAGCGAGTACGTGTCCTCCCTGGACAGCGTCCCCAACCCGCTGAGGTAGTCCAATGTCTCCGGCGCGAGCAATGGCGCGTCTGCGTCTGCCTTGAGGAGCTCCTCTTCTTCGAGGTTGAGGGAGGTCACCACATCTCTGATGGTGTGAAAGGCTTCAGCCTCATTCTCGGCGTCGCAGTCAGTGACGTGCAGTCAGTGACGTGTAGTGGCAGTAAAGAAGTTAAGTATACGTAGACAGTTCAGCTAATAGCACAAATGAGATCATGATTATAACGAGGAGTTTCTTCTTTCGCGTATCTTCTTTCCCTTGGACTAGACTTTGCTTTCACAACCATGTTTGCTAAGTGTTCTTCATCGCGCTGGCGGAGGCAACAGGTCCAGCTTGAGGCCGTGGTGCGGCTCGGGGACGCACGTGCCGCAGTAGCCGCCGCACTTGCCGTGAATCACCTGGTTCCTCTGGAAAAGTGAGGGGAAAAGTCACGGCTGGAGATTGTGCAATGATGCCCATGCGACACTGGCAAATTGCAAAGTGGAAAAATTATGCAGCCATGCAGAAAAATTTAAAGATCATGAGTTGCGATGAAAATCGCCTTCTGCAACTGGGCTTTTTCAGCAGTTTTAGCAGAATTCAACAAATTTCTATGTTCTGCTTACTCACTGAGATGGAAAGTAAGTACCGCTGGCGACGCTGGTAGGTCTAACTCAGATTCACAAAACTTTGTGTCGAGTCAGACAATTTGACTTGATAGAGTCAACTCGAACATTGACTATTACTTGATCATTGTTTTCGTCATCAGTCACATTTGATTTAACTTTTTGTTCTTACTCTCCAACATTAGTAATGTCACCGAGTCCCCGTCTAACTTCCACATGGTGCATGAAGAATGCTGTGGCAAAGGTAGGTAAAACAAATGCTTTTCTTGGGAAAATTAAACCAAAATTTGCATGGTATATGCAGAAAGAGAGAAATCATGCCTTTTACGCAATGTGACTATGATATTGCAATGCAAATCTGTCCAATGTACTGCATAATACGTACCGACTCCCTCTTGAGCCAAAGGCTGGGCCTGTTTCCCTGCCCGACCCACCCGGTGTAGGGCGAGACCCTGAGCCCGGTGCCCACTAGGTTGATGCCGAAGCTGCCTTGAGGGCAGTTGGCGGTCGAGTAGCAGTCGCCGGCCTCTCCGAAGGCCACGATCTGACCCCGCACTTGACGGGCAAACGTGAAGTCGTGCGCTGGAAGCAAGATTTGTAGTGAAAACCCGCAGGCACCGATGATGACAGACTCACTGTTGACTTTAAGCGAGGTGACGTTGACTCTGATCTTGGAGAAGAGCGTGAGTCCCTCCCTGCGCCGGGCGTCCCGGACGCAGTGACAATCGTCGTCCCGGGTTCCGTTTCGGGGACAGCTCTCCGGGTTAAGCAGTCTGCACAGAATAAGAGATCAATTCTAGTAGGACGACACAGAAACTTAGAGAAACTTAGAGATAACATTACCTCAGCCCGTATATTTCAGAGTAGTTTTGCTCCTCGCCGCTGGGCATGGTGATGTACTCCTTGGGGAGGGCGGAGTCCATCCTGTGGCAGAAGACGCTCACGTTCCTGCCAGCCAGGAACAAGTCATACTCGCCGTCGGAGGAGGCCCCAGTCTTGGTCTTTACATCAAGACAGCTCTCGTATCCGCCTAGAAAGATGCGACATGAGGCGAAAGTAGTACGAAGTCAGTCAGACAACTCACAGATCATCTTGGCGCACTTTCTGGACCGTTTGGGTTTCTTCCTGAGGAAGTTCTTGCACTGTCGCTTGCGCACTTTCTTGCCCGAGGCGTTCACGCAGTGGATCTTGCGGCGTTGACGGCCCCGCTGGCCGCATTCGCGTCCTTCGAATGAACACTACGTACAGAAAAAGAAGTAAACAATGAATCTCACGTTTTTTCTTTTCTGTAGGAAGGAAGACCAACAAAGTCTCACCCGTCCCCACTGCCCGACGACCCACATGTACTTGGAGTTACAGTCCGCGATGCCCGGGCACTCCCTGAAGTCTGCCGGCTTGGCTGTGGCGTTGCAGCCCCTTGAGATTGGCTCGGGGTCGAGCCACCCGAACGCGTTCACGTCGTGGCAGGTGACGTGGCGGTACTGCACGCCCTTGCCGCATGTGTGGGTACACTGGAACACGACGTGTACACTTAGGAGAGCACCTTAGCGCTTTCAAGTTTCTGCAGTTCTATAGCGCTACACTGAAGTTATTATAGATAATGTTGCATAAGAAAAATTAGTTCATGCTTCCTTGCTTACGCTATCTGCACTTACGGTACTGCGGCATATGATGTTGCAAAATGATAGAAAAGAGTTGGTAGAGCCATGTAGCATAGAGGCTCTATTGATCTTGACCATTGTACCTATAGTGCTTACCTCGGACCACGGACCCGCCATCCACTTGAAAGGACATGGTGACTTGTTGCAAACTTTATTGATCCGGGGCTTCCGGAGTCGTCTCCTCCTCCTCAACTTTCTCCTGATCCTCGTGACTGATCTTCTTCGCTTTATCACCTTGTAGTAGGCAGAGTGACAGAAGGCGTCGTCGACCACGCGAGCGCCGTTACTGATGTCCACGCAGTCGACGCGGCGTGAAGAGATGCCGCGATCGCAAGACTTAGAACACTGCAAGGCAAACAAGGTTTGTACCCTGGCGTCATCTCATCACTGGCGTTCTTACAGCCGTCCAGGGAAACGTCTTCCACATGTACTTGGGTCTGCGCTCCTCCTTGCACGGTTGCGTTCCGCACTTGCGTGAATTGTGCGGCCTCCCGGAGAACTGGCACTTGAGGTCAGGCAGCGTCTGGCCCAGGTGGTCCTGGCACCTCACCAGCCTCTGCTGGATGCCTCCGCCGCAGGTCTTGTCGCACTGTCAAGGACATAGTATGCACGTGTAGTGATTAGACGTAATCACTGTTATGACTGTGCACAATCACCTACCTGTCCCCACTCTCCGAAGTTCCAGGTAGGACATGGCTCCGTGTTGCACGAGATTTCTTCTGGCGGCCTCTTGTCTGGGTCACAGTTGGAGGTGTTCCTGCCGCTCTGGCACACGACGACGCGTCGCTTCAAGCCGCCGCCACAGGTTTGAGAGCACTGACAACGTACGAAAAATTCAAGGCTGGCAATTGCCGACGATGTCAAGTGTTGGCCCTACCGCTGCCCACTCTCCGGTCCTCCAGAATCCGCCTCCGCCGACCCCGGCAGAGTCCTGGTCCTCGCCATGTAGGTGGTGAGCCTGACTCGACTGGTGAGGCAGAGCGGCGTGTCTGCAGCTCAGCAGAGCGTCTGTGGAATCGTTTTCAACGCCGCAGATCTGCTCAGAGGCCGGTTCCTTACTGGCGGAGATGCAGAGGGAGCGGATCACCTCCTGGCCGCTGGTGCTGTTCACGCAGCTGACCCAGCGAGTCTGCAGACCCTGGGGACAACATCAGCTTTGACATGAAGAAGTAAGCCGAGCACAGTTTCTAAAAAAACACTCACTTTTCCGCAGGTGGTCGAGCACTCTGACCACGGCCCCTTCAACCACTTTGTGCATGTGCTCTCGGTGCAGTTTCGCACGGATCGAGGCCTCACCACGTTGACCAGACAAAGCCTTGACGGAGCCTTGCGATCCTGGCGCAGTTGAACAACATCACCCACAACTCCATGGACAATATTGGACCCGTACAGTACCTCTGAGTCGAAGCAGGCCACGGCCCTGCGCTGCGTGCCCTCGCCGCACTGAGTGGAACACTTATGCCATGGCCCCACTCTCCAGTGATGGTAGGGTCTTCGAGCCACCCCCCACAGCGACGTCACCATCACCTTCTTCTTCTTTTCGTCGTTATCGCACTTGTTGCTGCAAGGCAGCCCGTAAGAGGGCGGCTTGGTGAGTGCGTCGCATTCAGTGTCGTCCACCTTGTTCCCGGACACCACCTCTTGGCAGAAGACCTCTCTTAGTAGGCGGCAGTCCTTGGAGCACTGTGATGAAAGCACTTACAGCGTGTGTGTGCAGTACTCATAAGTTGCAGGAATTGTGAGTTCTCACCCCTGTCCAATTACTCTTGAACCACACAGTGCAAGGCTTCTCGGTGCACTCGTCGATGTGCCTGGGAACCATCTCCCCGCTAAAGGTTGACCCAGAAGTTAGAGTTTGTGAGGGAACAACTTAGCCCGACAAATTGTACCTGCAGTATCTGCCGTCAATCTTCTTGTCCGACACCTGGCACCAGTACGGCCGTTGTCTCACCCCGACTCCGCAGGTGGTGTTGCACTGGACGAGGAGGAAGTTTACGTCATATCATTCGTATCTCAGAGGTTAGAGTGTACTAGTGCTACTGGAGTAATGGCTGCAGTCACTGAAGCAGAGCCACTTTTATGTCATGACTCATGTCATGGCAGTTAAGAGAAGAGATGAGATTAAGTACCGCTGTCCATTCTCCGGTCTTCCAGGAGGGACAATCCTGCTCCTGGCACTGGCGCTTGGTGACTGGACTGAGGGCGAAGCAGTCCTCGTCTGGCAGCAACTTGTCCGAATTGGAGTCCACGCAGAGCGCAGTTCGTACTTGAACGCCTCCTCCACAGCTCTGGCTACACTGAGGGTTCAAAGCGGCGTTGAGTAATGAACGTGACTGAAAACCTTCGTCTGTTATGCGATCAGCAATGTGAGTTACTTACTTTGGACCAGTGGCCGTACTTCCACTTCACTCCCTGACAAGGTCCCTCGCAGTCCACCTCTTCAGGAGGCGGCTTCTCTTGTTTCAGGTGCTCACGGCAGTACTGGTCCGGGAGGGTCATCGCCGCGGCGCCGGGCGCTCCCGATGGACCGGCGACGACCATCGCGCCGAAGAAGACGCCAGTGCACCCGAACGTCAAGGTCTGCTTGCCGGGTCCGCAGCGAGCGCTGCACGGCGTCTCCCCGCCTGAGATGCGCCGCCACGCCAGCGTGCAGTGCAGGTTGCAGTCCTTTACCAACACCTTCGGCTCCTTGTCCTTGAGGTGGGCGCAGTGGCGCTCGTCTACCTCCGTGTCGTTGGAGGAGTCCACGCACATCGCCGTGCTGCCGAACTGCTTGCCTAAAGGCAGTGCGGGGTGAGCAGTATGTAGATGTATAGTACAAATATAACACTAGTCTGACGCCCTCTATCCATAGGGAAGGTTGGTACGAAAAGCTCTTTACCCTGGCACTGGTTGTCGCAGTGTGACCACTTTGGCGTCTTCCTGGTCTTCCACTTGTACAGAGCGACGTTGGCGCGGGTCTGGTTCGACACGGCGTAGCTGAAGTCCACTTGGGGCGGATACAGGTTGCCCACAGTCAAGACCTGAGAGAGAGAGGGTTCATTGATAGCAGCAATGACTCGTCAAAGATCTCCCACTCCCTACCCACCTCGACCAAGAGATCTTTTCTTAGAGGTCTGGAGGCGTTGACCCTCTCGACCACTGCGTCCGATCCAGAATATTGCAACTGGGTCCCGCCGTAGAGAATAGTCTTGCCGAACATGCTCATGACGAAGTCGCCGTTGAGGAGGTACTCGCCGGTTTCCACGTCACGCAACGCGATGTATGTGTCGTCATTGGAATTGCGACCGAAGCCGTACTGCCTGCAGCAGCAGTCCAACGTAAGTAACATCAGCAGGAAACAATGTCTTACACGTGCCTTATATCCAAGTTGGCGGCGCCCTTAGGTATCCTGGCCACGTAGTTGTACCCGTAGTAGCGCGAGACGTTGTAGAAGCCTCTCGTCTCCACGCACGTAGAGTTGTCACCGCCGCACACGCCGCACCAGTCTATGAATTGATACAGCTCACGCATTAACGTACGGACACAGTCCAGTCCAGCTCAGTCATGGTTGCATCAATGTAAGTACTGGAGGACATACGTACCCAGCGCCTTTCCAGACCCCAGCACGTGGTCGCATCCGGCCGGCACGCACTGGCCATTGACGCACTTGTGGAAGGTTCCCGCCCCGCACTCCGTGCCGTCGATGACGCTGGACGCCAACAGGTAGTAGGCGGACGAGCGATGCACGCGACAGAACAGCTTGCACTGGTCGGTACCCTGGACTGGAACATAGTCATGATGACACACGTGTGGTTCTACAGTATGGGTATAGAGCGTCATCATTTCATGCTACAGTATGTTATGTCGAATACTTTTAAGCTGCGTCCTGCTGGACGTCGTCGTCATGCAAGCCCCAAAACATGGGTCGCCCGATATCCTGAGGGGAACACGCAGTCACGGACAACCCATCTTTTACGCGTTAAACATCCCGGAACTGATTTGCACATGGCAAAATAGGCACTTTTATACCGTACGTGCGCTACAACTACAATGTGTGCCCATGCAATGACTCTTATGTTATCCTTAGTCCACTGTATCACTTTGGGGTGAACATATGATTACAGCTTCGTCACGTAGCACCCACTTGTTTGAATTCGAATTTCGCGCGTGAAATGTGGGTGGTACGTGACGAGGACGCCGCGTAATCACATGCCTACCCCATTGTGATACAGTGGACGGCGGATATGAGTCTCACCGGAGGACGACCTCATTATCCCAACCCCAAATCTTGTGAGGCAAGAGTGCGACTGATCCAAGCATTACCTACGACAACCTGCAATTTCTACGTCTTTCTTGCGCATCTCCTGCTCTGACGTGTCGATACATGCAATGGGTGGGCGTCATGTACGTGCACAACATGTGCAACTCCATTACCAGCACGGTGTTCTGCCTGAATTTGAAGGTTGACCTGGGCTAAAGGCGACTCCTCATATCGTTTCCCCGAGCCAAATTTCAGCAGTGATGATGCTCATATCCGAAGTCCACTGTAACGGGTCTTACAGTAGTGACCCACGTTTGGGGGAGGGGGGACGTGACTGAGCATGCGCAGTGCACACGACGTGAAAAAAACTGTGGGCGCAGACTTGTCAATGACTCTCATTCCGCTAGGCCCAGTCCTCTTTATCTCTCACTCTCTCTTTGGGAGAGAAAAAAAGAATCTGTGTCAGGTAAACATGCCCTTCTGCGCCGCTGCCCAAAAGCTTAGCCCAAACTTTTGCCCGTGTAAACGTCGACAATTACGTGGTGTGCGTGCGTGCGCGTGTGTAGGTGTGTGTGTGCGTGCTTCGAGCTCTCCTTTCTCACTAATGGCTCCAGTTTTGCCTCCCTGCGTGAAATTAACACCAAACAGCTCAGCAACTTTGGGGGGGTGATGGAAAGAGGAAATGCGAAGCTGTGGATTTTCCCTCCGGGATGTGGGCGATACATAACACAAATCGCCTTCAGCTAATTAACCTGGGCAGGCAGGTGTGTTTGGGTGCATCCTTCTAGAGCAAGTCCAACTTGACACCAACTTGACAGCTGTACGTCAGAAAAAGCAAACATCGCGGAGAAATTCGACTTACTGCTGGTGTACTTGGGCACCCACTTGACCGAGGTGGGCACCCCGTCGATGTCGAAGTTGTTCCCATCGAACACGGCGCATTGTTCTTGTCTGAAATGAGTCTGCCCGTCAGGAAAAGGCCGACAAACGCACACCCCATAGAGTGAGATCGCGGTAAGGGTGACAGCTGACCTGAAGTCTTCCGCATCCTCCTGGCAGTCCCAGATGTTGCAGGACTCGTACCTCACTCGGTCTCCGGTGCAGTACAGGCCGCCGCGGGACGGGCTGGGGTTGTCGCACTCGCGCACCGACCGGCGGATTCCACCGTCGCAGGAACGTGAGCACGATGACCAACTGTGTGTACAAGACAAGAGGCGTCAGTTAGACGCTAAAACACTATGTGTTTATAGTTTGAAAACAATGTATGTGTGTTCATATTGAATAAGCAAGAAGGAGGAACCTCTGCCACTCTCCCCACTGTCCATGGATTGGTTTCTTCTCGCTGTGCTTCTCTCTGGGCACGCACTGGCTCTTGATGCACCACTTTCCCGGGCCGCAGGCGGTCCCATCGGCCCAGGGCATGTGCTGGGTGCGACACCCGTTCTCCTCCCCCTCGGACGTGGTGCACCACAATCGTGCACACGGCGGCTGCGGGCAAAGAGAGCTGGCATATTTGACTTGACCCCGACATAAGACTTGATTGGGCCAACCATGTACGAGCAGATCTTGGAATGGTGTCCGAAGACGAACTCGCACTGCTTGTTCTCGTCGAAGTACTCGCCAGGGTACTTGGGCACGTCGTCGCTGGCGGTGGTGGTGGTGCTGCTCTCGTCCAGGAGGTTCCACGGAGGCTTGTTTTGCAGGCAGTGCCCGTAGTTGGCGCTAAACAGAGTGTATGAAACAGATATATCAAAGCTGCTTGAAACAAGACACTTGATACGGAATAATCCTTCCGGATAGGGGTTGGGGTGGGGGTCAATGACTAACTACTTCAAGGCTTTTGTTGACGTGCAAACAAAGGTTTGCTTTTTTTTGCACTTACTCTAGGAACTTGGTGACATAGTGTCGACTGCACTCTGACCATTCCCAGGGGTTTGTGTTGTGGTCGAGCATTCGAGACATAACATACGAGACGGAGGACGAGTTCCAGGAGGACGACGAGGCAAAGTCGATGCACTTCTGATCGTCGTCGTGTGGCATGTTCAGCCTGTGGAAGAGTTGCTCTCATGCAAGGGATGGATGCGGCACTCACATTGCCCCACTTACACGTGACCAAGCTCATGAGCGATGGTGAAGGCTGCGCTGAGGCCATTGTCCTGCACGATGGCGCAGCTGTGGGCGTCGCACATCGTCCCGAGCTCGGCCAAGCCCAGGGTGTCGCAATTCTGGCTCGACGACGACGGGTTGCGGCAAATGTTTTCTCTAGAAATGCGTACACGTACATAGCATGTGGTACACGACCGGCAAAATTCCCTCCATCAGCAAGGGGGCGAACGAGTCTCACCGGGTGAGGAGAAGGGCCACGTCGTAGGTCGGCTTGGTGGACATCAACCTCCTCTGCCATTTGCAAAACTTCTTAAGAGTTTCTGAGGCCGAGATTCGGTGGGCCTCCTCGATGGAAGAAGCCTCAGTTGAGGCCGCATTTGAGGTTGAGAACGTGTCCGTCTCGTTTAGAATCATCAACTTGACCACGGACATCTGCAGTGAGTTGCCCAAGCTCTTGTGCTTGTAGATCAGTGACACCTAAGTGCGACGTGCGCGCGCGTCGTGGCAAGGAGACGAGTACTACACACATGTACGTACGTAACGACATAGCCAGACTGGACTCACGATGTTCATGAGGGTGAGGACGTACTGCTTGAGCTTGGACCCGTGGTACTTGACCATGGGACCGTCTGCCACGACCATGATCTCCAACCAGTTGTCCTTGGACTTTGGCGGCCAGTTGGGCGACGGAGGCGGGGGCGAACCTGGCGAGCGGCGAGGACGTCGGTGTCGTGGGGAGAGACCTGGACAGAGAAATTGAACATGCCGGCCGTCGACCACGACGAGAGCTCGGTCACCTTGCTGCGGAGGATTCGTCCTGTAGACCTTATGCAGACCCCTCAGCTTGGACCCCTCACTCGGCGCCACAGCAAAGGTCGTTTTCCCATCGGAGAAATGCCCGGACTAGAAGAAGACTCAAAAAGTTGTCCTATTACATTGTCAAGCATTGTAAAAGTTGATGCAAATCTGCTTAACGTCTTGTCTTGACTGATGGAAAACTGCGCGTCTTTAATGTTTGCGGGGAAACTTTTTTGCAACATTTTGCATGCAGAAAACTTGGTCTTGTTCGGGGAAGAAAAACTCCGGACTAAAAGGGGGAAGAGATGAAAAGCACTTGAGGGGATTAAATTTCAAGCTCGGGCGGACAAATCTGAATTTGTCACGTGAGAAAAAGGGGGTTAGAACGATACGATTTTTTTTTCTTCGGCGTTTAAAAAGAAGCGTGAAAAAAGAGTAAAATATGGCCCCTCTTACACAGCAAACATCAGACTTGAGTGAGAGTTTGTTGCCTTACATTTCTCCTTGCTAAATCGAATGCACGGATATTGCAAGGGGCGTCTCTGCATAAGGGTAAGTTCCGTGCAGAGGAGTAACTCTTGTGTAAGAATAACCTATGTTTAGGAGGAACTTCCGTATAAAAATAACCTATGCCTAGGAGTAACTTTAACGTTTGTTTAGGAGTAACTTCCGTACAAGAATAACTCTTGTTTAGGAATGACTTCTGAGTAAGAATGATCTTTGTTTAGGAGTGACTTCTTCATAAGAATAGTCTTCGTTTACGATCAACTTCCGTGCAAGAATGAACTTTGTGTTGCAATCACTTCTGCGTAAGAAAAATCTTTGTTTAAATCATTTCTGGATAAGAATAGCCTTTCTATAGGAATGACCTCTGAGGAAGAATAAATGACTTCTGCATGAGGATATCCTTTGCAAACCTCTGCGTAAAAATAACGTCTGTACATAGAAAAACCTCTTATTGAGAGTCACCTCTCCACAAAAATCCTCAGCATCAGGATACTAAGCTCTCAGTAAGAAGCACCTACGTATTAGGGCAGGTCAGGAAATGAAAATTTTGGCCTGAGTCCATCTTGGGTTTGACGCCTCGTGCCAAGTGGTGAAGACGTCGTCAAGTGTGTTTTTAAACAATATTTTTGATCCCCTCTCTTATGATAGCTTCTGCGTCCTCCAGTGCTAAATAAGATATCTCGAGGCCATAAAGCGACACAAGGGGGGGGGGACACAAACACTGATCATTTCTTCATTCCATTGCACTAGAATGGGTCTTAATAGACTTTTGCACCAAATGTAGCACCCAGAAAGAGACTGAAAATATTACCCCTCTACTTCTGCACTGCATGAATCAAATCCTTGAAGCTGCTTCTTGTAGGGAGGTATGTATGTACTGTATGTACTGTTACATTCGTGGGTGCTGTTTAGGTCGATGGAAAAAAAATGACTACTCACGACTCCTTTGCCGCACAGATTGACGGATGCGGATGTGATCCGGGTGCGACTCCGGCCTCCCCGGTTCACGAGGTGACCCGAGAAGAAGCAACCGGACAACGCGGCGCCATTTGCCGTTCGGTTCCAGTCGCTGCTGCCGCGTGCGGGAAAGTTGCTGCTGCTGGCGTCGAAGTTGTCGGCGGAGAGGCGGAGCCGGAACCGGCGCCCAAACGCCCGGAAGGAGACGTCTGCGTGCTGAGACCGGGGCGGGAAATTTGAACTCGTGTTGCTGAGGAGGACTAGATTGTGTTGCTCAGGAAATTCCTCTTCTACTACGGTATGATGATGTTCTGGCAGTGAACTGTTGCGGTCTCCCTGATTGAGGCGAAGACGGACACGGACGAGGTCGCAGGTCGATCCTCCAGGGAAGCAGTCATTGGCAGTGAACAGAGATTCTGGAGACAAAAGCAGACATACAGGGTGGTCCAGGTTTACCGCCATTGGTATTCAAAAGTATCAATCGCAACTCTGATCAAGTGAGGTGAAGCAGTGCGAGATGATGGCGACCCACTCTTGAGTGACTAAAAAGCCTTGTGGCAACCTTGACATGCCCAGTGTCCAGTCCATGGATCAGGATCGTGTCAAAATGCCGAATTTTTATTAAGATTTTACCATGAAACCTTCCAATTATGAACTCCCTGTGGAAGACTTTTTTTTGCACTGTATCAGGGATGGCTGACAAGGTCAATCCCAGCATTATCAAGCATTGCACAAACAGTTCACCCTCAATGATCCAGCAGTTGTTACCTGCCAGTGCAACCTACGCACTGGTCCTGTGAGCATGAATTGCTTCACAAATATGAATGTGACTTCCGCTGGTCCATTGAGGGGTCTAATTTCACATTATTCAAGCTTGTTATGTTGAAAAGCAACACCTCAAAAGAAAAAGAGCGAGAAAAAAGTACAGCTTATTTTGGGATGGATGCACTGGGCAATCCTAAGAACGCAGTCAGCAAGAATCCTACAACTGAATGCAAAGCACGTCTTGCTCATGCCAATTAACAGCTGAGATTAGATTCTTTGAGTCTTCCCAGTAGAGGTAAAAAAAGGGAGACTTTTTTGCACACTTTTTGCACATCTGTCATCAATCAGTCACTTATGTGCGATTTCCCCCCTGCCCCCTTCTTATTAACAGTGGCAGATGGAGAAACATTTTTGCCAGTGTGGGCCTGAATTTGCATTGTCAAGCCTCTTTCACTGCCCCGACCGTTGCTGCCCCCTTTTGGACTCGGCCCAGACTGGCAAGAAGCTGCCCGGGGAGAAGAAGAGACACCCATAAATGGTTCTCTCTCTAAAAAAAGTAACAGCTGGACGAATGTTTTGCGCCAGTCAACGATTGAGTCGGTGTCTCCAGAAAAAAGGGTTTTTTTCCCTCCGTTTTGAAGGCTATGAAGAGCTCCGATCCGATTTCATTTGTCCCAATCAGAGACCGTAAACTCTCTCAACAAGACATTTTCTCCGGGACCCCGGGGGCCACTTATATTTGTTGCAGCGTCTCGTTTTTCGATGCGTTAGCGCCTTCAGACCTCTTTTTTGCAGCTCGCACATGCCTTGGGACGGAGTGATCGAATTTACACGGTCGTTAACGGGGTGTTACTGTAAGGGGGGGGGGGGGAAGCGTGACCCCTAAAAAGAGACGTAGGCCGTTCACCTTCCCTCAGATGAAACAGATCGTGCGTGTATGTATGGGAGGCAGGCAGGAAGGAGAGGCTTTAACCCTTTACTTGACGCATGGATCAGCAGTGGCGGCGCTCAAGAAGCTGCCCATTTTTGAAGAAAGTGCATCACGATCAAAGGAGATTCCACTTCAATTAAAGTCGATCTCTTGCTCACGTTGCTGGCAGGATGTAAATCAGCTCTCTCTCTTTGGGTCTGTCAACCGGTGCTGCCCAAACCTGGTGCTGCTCGGTGCTGTACTGCAAATTGGGTCAAACGGTCTCGTTCAAGCCATTTCTCACCACCGTGCCCATATCAGCCAGCGGTTGGAGAGAGATTGAGACATGAGCTCTGCCAGATTAAATTTCGTTCATCACGGGTGGTGAGTGAGTGAGTGAGTGCATGATCATGCAAGGTACACGTGTGCGTGCACAACTCTGACTTTTGTTTCTCTCTCTGTGCACATATCTCTCCGTGTCTGCATGGTGTTCCTGCGTGTTGCGTGCCTGTCTGTATTAGTGTGTGCAACGTGTCCTTTGGTTTGTCTGTGTTTCTGGTGTGTGTGTGTGTGTGTGTGTGTGTGTGTACAACGTGTTTCTGGGGGTGTGTGCAACGTGTCCTTTGGTTTGTCTATGTTTCTGGGTGTCTTGTCTTTCTGCTTGGGCGTGCATGATGTCGGTACCCTGGGTTTCTGTCAGCGTGCGCGCGCGTCGTGCTTCTCATTGTACATTGTGTGCGTCGTGTTTTTTGTGTGTACTGCGATTGTGTTGTGTATGCATTGTTTCTCTGTTTGAGTGATGCTTCTATTCTCGTCTCGGTGTGCATGGTGCTTCTCTCATCGTCTTTTGTGCGTGGTGTCTCTCTGCGTGTGTGCATCGTGTTCCACCCGCTCTTTCTCTGCGTGAATGTAACTGTGTAACTGCGTGTCTGCATGTCTGTAACTGTGTACGCGTTGGAACAGATTACAGCGTCCTCCAATCAAGGCAAGTGCCAGAATCCTGCTCCTTCCCTCCCAAGATTAATTCAATCTCTGCTTTAGGTGCTGCTCCAGTAATGACCTGAGCCAGGTTTTTATGTCTGCCAGATTCCCCTGAAGAGGCCAGAAGAAGTCCCAATGCTTGTCAGACCGGTCATTGATGTCACAGAGTGATTTATTTTGTCATGAAAAGAAATGAACGTGACCCAGAAGTGGCGGTGAAGCCTGAAGCCATCATGCAAGAATTCCCTGCTGAAGGTGGGAAGATGAAGAAGCAGCTCAGTTGCGCCGCCGGTCAAATGGCAAAAGCCAACAGCATCAGCGGATGCATTTCTGCATTGCTCTGTTGACATTTCCCTAAAAACACACTCGGAGGAGTGCGAAGGCTAAAATGTTAGACAAATGCTACCAAAAAAATCCTCCGACTTTAGACAACGCGTCAGAAGTGATTGAGTTATCCGATGTCTTTAACAATGGCCAGTGTGTGTTTTCGTCCCTGACAAGAAGAGAGGGAAAGGGGTTGTTTTAAAAAACTCTCCCTTGTTTTTTGTCTCCCCCTCCCGTTTTTTTTGCAACTGGAGTCAGATTTCGTCCCAAAAAAAGGTGTTGCCACTCGAGGGTTGCCAGACAAAAAAAATCCTCCGATGGCCTCGTCCTTATTAACGCCTTCTGCGCGAAGAATGATCTTTGAGTCATCATTGAGTAAGTAGGACAGGGTGAGCAAAAAAAAAAACCGTATGAAGCCTGACCAAACCTGGATGAAGCAACAAAGAAGCATAAAAAAGAAGACTGATTTATTCGGTTGAAGAGAGCACAAATACTTTTCCGGGCAGGTTTTTTTCCTCTGGCTCTGACAGCCAAGCACTTTTTTCCTACCTACGTCCATTCCATTGGAACTGAGCGCATTCGTCATTAGTTGATCCCAAAGATTCCAATCTTTCAATAGCAGCGTTCGAGGGCGCGGCTTCTTCTCGTTCGCCTCCTCCTTCAACATTGTTGCTGCCAGCAAGATGTTCGTGGCCAGGGCTGAAGGCAATTTTCTGTCGCGCTGTAGAGACTTTTTTGCCTGAGATCGTGGGCGAGCAATTGGCAAGTAAAAATGAGCTATTGAACGTTGATCAAGCACCTGCCATGGTAGATTTTTGGCGAGGACTTTTTTTTGCAAGATTCTGCTGCAATTTTTTCCCAGAATACGCTATTCAAGGCAAGCTACTTAATGCTTGCGGGTGGGCTTTCTTTTTTATGGTGAAATTGCCATCATTTTGCTTTCTCCTCAGTTCAGAAGAATGCGCGAGGAGCGTCCTGAAAAACTGCTGAGAAGGACAATTTTATTTTGTCGAGTTTCACCGTTGTTGCAGCTAAGCTTTGATGCAGAATTGTTTTTTCTTTTCTGCACACAGGAAGTTGTGCCATTTCTCTCTGTTTTCTCCTTCAGTGACCTCTTACCAAGCCCTGCGGATATTATGGATTGAGACAGAACTTGACCTCGATGCATCTCCAGCCTCTAACGTTGCTGCATCGTGCGTGTAGCCTCAGCTCCTTGGGTGCAACAGAGGAAATGTTCGCTCTTGGCCAGACCCTCCACATAGTTGAGAGAGTCTTTTTTTTTTCTTTTTTTTTTCGCCAAGAGGAAACATTCTGCAGACTCGCAACTGGGCCACGACGCACGCCAGGGCCACCATGTATTGACTCCAGCACGTACAATACATGTAAACACAGTGTCCAACAGAGGCTTTTTTGGGCCCCCCTCTGGTGTTTGATGGCGCCATTGATACAGCAGAAGTGGTTCAGAATCATCTTTCTGGCATTTCAACTCTATCGCAGGCAACGCCCACTTTGCATGCTTTCCTCTCCTTCCTCCTCGTGTCCTTCCCAAACAAGAGAGAGACTATTTTGGAGAGAGCGGAAGGTGATGGACGGAACAGGGACGATGCTAAATAGTTTATATTATTCTTCCAGTCCACACTTACTACGGAGAAAGCCAAGGCGGCTCTTTAGCGGGTCAAAGCGACTTAAGCTCCGGTTGAAAAAAACCAAAAGCTACGGTTAAAGAAATTAAGGGCTCCAGTTAGAGAACTAAAAGCTCTGGTCAAAGCAACTGAAGGTTCCGGCTAAGAAAACTCAAAGGTTGAAGCAAGTACAGGCTGTGATCAAAAAAGATCTGCGGTTAAAGGAACCAAAAGGTTAAAACAACTGAAAGCTCCGTTAAAAAATGAAAAAAATGCGAGACTTCCGGTTAAAGACACTTAAATCTTAAGGAAACTAAAAGTTGAGAGAGACTAAAAGCTGAAGGAAACAAAAAGTTCTGGTCCAAGAAAGCTAAAGCTCCGATTAAAGAAACACTAAAGTTCTGGTTAAAGAAAAACTAAAGCTCTGGTTAAAGACAAACTAAAACTCCGATTAAAGAAAAACTAAAGCTCTGGTTAAAGAAAAACTAAAACTCCGGGTTGAACAAAAACTAAAGCTCCGGTTAAAAGAAACTGGAGGCTTCGTATAAAAAAAACCAAAAACTTAGAAAGAGACCAGCAGCTCTGGCTAGCAAAGACCTACAACTCATTTCTCTGGCATCCAAAGAAGACAATTGTCTAACCGAGCTCGAAAAGTCCTGTTCAACGCTGCTCTCACTTGCTACCGCAAGTAGAAATAGCTTTTCTTCTTCTTCATCATCATCAGCCACGTGGACTCACTCCTATGGGCTATATAGTGCTGATCGAGTACTGTGTTGAGGGCGGCATCTTGCCAGCGCTGACTTACGAGTACAGGCTGTGCACGCTCGCTGCTGCACTGGACAGGTTCAACGACTGCACGAATCACTACGTGGAGGACGAGTACGTACAAGTAGCAGTGACTGGGATCGTTCTCATTGAAAAAAAAAGGTGAACGCTCTCGATTCCAAAACGTAAACTATCCTTTGAGTAGCGATCGAGCAAAGGCTGCTGCGAAATGTCCGAGTTTCTCAAGGACGCCCAATTCCTCTTCCTGCTCAAGAAGGGAAGCCACAACGTCTGGAAAATGTTGTGGACTTTTCTCCATGTTCCTCCCACTGAAGAACTGATGACAATTTCTCAGCTTGGATCGTCCAAAGACACTCCTGAAAATGTGCTGACTACTTTATGGCTCACTTAACACTGAGCTTGAAAGCTGAGTGTAGAGGGTGGGTCGAGCTATCTAATCAGTCGTATTTCATGCCTTGGCATACCCAGACATGTGGAGCAAAAAGAGTAGCCAAGTGCATGACTTTAGAAAGCGATGGAGAAGGAGGAAGAGACAGCAAAATTCCAGACAGACAGACAGGCGTCAGGGGGATGGGGAGGAACACGAACAAGAAGTTGATGGACCAGATGTGTACGTACTTGGACGTTGATTTGTGTCTATTGACTCAGGGCTACGCATTTGACGCAGTCTTTTAAGTCATGGGGAGGGGGGGGGAGAGGAAAAAAAACTTCAAATCGAACCGATCCTTATTGCCAATGACGGAGAACGAAGAACTAAAAGCGCACAGTAACGCTGAGCTCAATCATAGTCAAGGCGTGATCTTATCTTGGGCACTTCCTCTATGACGATATCTCGACTGAACGAATTGTGTGCAAAGATGCGTGCAATTACGCATGCATTCGTCAGTGCAGTTTCCCCCTCCCGCGCAAAATTGCACTGAGTGCGAAAGTGACGCGACGATGACAAAATCTGCAAGGGCGGCGGTGATAGCTAAAAAACACCGCTCGTTTATCTTGATGGGGGTCACTAAACAGGGCGCTGCTCTAAATCGGGCGGCGAAGTTTCGTTCGAATCTGTGCCTCAGATAACACTTTTGCGCTCTCCTTCTCTATTATATTATAAGTCAATGTCTTTTATACCAGACTCATGAAGGAATTCTTACCTTCTAATGGCGTGAGGTGTGCGAGGCAGTGAGCGAAGCACTGAAGCATCACTGGCACCACGAAGAGGCCGCAGCCGCAGCCGCGGGCCAGCACCTTCTTCATTCGGAAGTGTCTGGGGTGTCCTTTTCCACTGGCGCGCTGCTGTTGCCGTCGTTGGACGGGGTGCGGAACCACCATTATTTCTTCTCCCGTGCTTCAAAACAAAATGCCCTACTGCATCATAATGTTTTACAAAAAGAGGGGAAAATTCGCGGGTTTTAGGCCTACAAACTCTTTACATACACATCAACACCTTGAACATCTTCAGCGTTGTTTGCGTTGTTGTCGGACTGAGAGACTTTGGACATAATGTCTTCGCCCCAAGTGAACAACAACAGAAACACCTGGACAGATCTGCTCGGGCCCAACAACAACCACTTACACACGTTGTCAGTCTGCTGAGAGTCGTCGTCGTCGCTGCCGTCGCCGTCGCCGCCGCCGTCGTTGTCTGCGGCCGCTTTTTCCACGCACACACACACACACGCACACTCTCTCTCACACACACAACGCGCACGTGTCTGTCAGGCCCGCCGGCGACCGACTGTTTAATGTTCTGCTATGGGCTGCGCGTGCGCTTCTTTGCCCCTCTCTCTCTTCTCACTGGCCTCGCGCATCTTCTTCTTCCTCCTCCTCGTCTTGGCGAGAGCTTGCGAAAATTTCACCCTGCAGTGCAAAGTGCAGACTGATTGCGGAGATAAGATGACATCTTGCATGAGTGCATTCATTAATTTTGCACAGATTGAATCGACTCATTCAATCGATTTGTCAGACTAATTGCCGGGGCCACCAAGTTCCATCGGATCTGGTGCGCGTGAGGGACCTGCCACGAGTGCGCCAAGTCCGGTACCATCGTGCATGCATTGAGTACAAAACTGTCCTGTACGTAGATGTTTGGGAGGTTTTTTTTGACTCAATAAGAGGTGTACAAGTAAAAAGTGATCGTTTCAATCTGCCTCCTCGAATCCCTCGTAGTAGTAGGCCGAGTTGAGGTTGAGCGATGTCAGCTTGAACTGCTTGTCGTTGAGCGCGTACCAGCGGAAGCCCAGGATCTGCGAGACTTCCCTCTCCATGTCGTCGTAGCTCCTTGAAATGATCCCTCAACTCACCCGCATGCGCACTTAGGCACTGTATTTGCATGTACCTGCTGTTTTTTTTCAGCCACCTGTAGAATTCGTAACTCCACTCCGGGTTGTGCGTCCACTCACAGCGCAAGATGATGGCGTTCCTCCTGACATGAAAGTAGCGCAGGTTCTTGGCCGTGTAGGCCAGCAGCAGGACCGTGGAAGAAGATATCCGCTCGCGGATCATCTGCGGAGATGATAGTAAAGTTATGGATGATCGTCGCCACGAGTGAGCGAGCCCACCAGCGTGTGTATGTATGGACACTGTCTGACAAGGTAGAGATAGGCCGAGTCCGCTCTCTCGTCAAATGACTTGGGCATGTGGAACCTGGGGAGGCGCTTGTGAGCGTAGCACTCCAGGTCCGTCTTGTACAGCTCCACCGCCAGATTGATTGAGAAGGTTGATGCCTGAAACAACAACAGCAGGAGTAGAATTGAGATATCACATCATTCACCTGCTTACCTTGGTGTTCGGTGTGTCATACACGATTGACTTGACCGGCGCTCTCGACTGGAAGGTGATCTCCTTACTGTGCTTCCCCTCCGTGATGAGGTGAACTCTTAGCCTTGGATTGGCCCTACGACATTTGGCCCACACGCGGTAATCCACTGGGGTGGGCACGCACTCAGTGTAGCTGTTCGTCAAGACGTGTAGGTTTCGGAACTTTGGCATGTCGCCTATCAGCGTCAGGCGTGAGGCAAACTTCGCAAGAGTTAAGAACCCGAAGATTCTCATTACCGAGGCATTCGACCAGATCGTCTCCAAGATTGTGCGGCGAGATGACAAGGCACTTGAGGCTGACGAAGCTGGCCACAGCCAGGAGCGAGAAGGGCTTCCTCGACGTGTTCACCACGTTCAGGTAGCGTAGTCGATAGGAGCAGACCTCGCTCACCTCATCCAGAACGTGTGCAGCTACAGACAAGAAAAGTGGCCGTTACCACGCCTGTCTGTTAAAGAAGAAGAAAAGTCCTTACCGTCCACTCCGTCCAGCTCGAGATCCACGAGCTCCAGCCTGGTGAGCCCCGGGAGGTACACCAGCAAGTTCTTCATGTCTTGAAGGATCATTCCTCCAGTACCGTAAATGTCAATCTACATCGGACAGACCACTACTGCAGGAACTTGCTCACTCGCAGACATACAGGTTCTTGCATGGACATACCTCGTTGCTCTTCCTGGCGAAGTCGCAGGGGAAGGTGTAGCTAAAGAAGGAGATGTCCGGAAGAGGCCCATTCATCTCGCAGAACTGCACATATACGTGTTACACAGAACTATACATGTAACGTGTTATTTGCATCGCAGCTGCAAGTGCAGGAGAATGCTCGTTGCACAATCATCTGTTGCACTTACCATCAAGAAATCGCTCAATCAGGACGTCAATTTAGATTAGTCCAGATTTCGTAATGAAAAGGAATTTCTTTACCTTTGTCATCATGCGCTGAAACTGGCAGATGTTGTGCAAGTTCTTCCTGGGCTTGAAGTAGATCCTGCGCAACTTGCGCGCCACGCGATTCAACGCGTTGCTCGCCCGCACAGAGTCAAGCACTTCCTGCGCAAAGACCAGCTTAAGTTGGAGAGATCGGACATGATCATAGGTTAGTTACATTCGAAGCATCTGAACACATGCATGTTTAACGGCGTTAAAGAGCAACGTGGACCACACGTAGGAAGCAGACCTCGTCGTCTCTGGCGTAGAGATTGAACTTGTAGCGAACGAGTCCAGCGTTTCTGAGCGTCTCCTCGTCAGCGGTGAATGTGGCCCAGATCGCCCGGAACTGGAGGCACCTGGACCATCGCTGACACACCAAGCCGGCGTTTAGGCGGCTCTAAAATAGCGTCTCGTATACTGTGGTTTGAGGACTGAGAGGTGATCACACGGTTTTGAAACATCAACGAGGTGCTCAAGACCATCCAACACCTTGCACTCATCATGCAGAATATTGCGCGAAGCTTCAGAGAGGTTGATCAAGGCAGAAGTCGTTATTGACCAGTGGTCAGACAGCACAACTTTGGGTGAAAGCAGGGGGATTCATGCCACTGTACTGCACGGTATGCATGCTAGATGCATACCTACCAACTTACACATTACACATGCTTCCATACAGCTACATGCACGTGTACCTCATAGAACTTCCCGGCAAAGTTAAACCTAAGTCTGGTCATCGCTACGTCGTCCACTATTAGAGTGGACCACACGGACCTGAAGGTCATGATCCGACTCCAATGCCAACAGGTCAAGGCTGCCTGCGACTTGTCCTGTCACAACGGTAGTTTAATTAGCACAGCCACATGTAACATCGAAACTTGTATACGTGAGATCAGTGATGGCAACAGGACGATGACAATGCCCCTCACCTCGAATGGCAGCATTTGAAATATCTGCTCAAGGATCAGGTCCGGAAGATCAGCCCAGAGGCTCTGGCGACAAGGGTCGGCACTCTTTTTTTTGTCGCTCCTGTTGTCGTTCTGCCTAGACAACCACAGCCTCTTCTTCCTCTCGCGCTTGGTCTCCTTGTTGTGCGGGAACTTCTTGGCAGACGCAACTGAGGTCGCGGAGGAGAGCAAGCTCCTTCCAGAGGACAGGTTGAGGGTGCCTTTGGGAGCTGTCAGGTAGTTTCTGTCACTGGAGATGGCGGATGAGTTGGTGCCCCTTGCCACCAACCTGTCAGCTGACGGCGTCAGGTTGCTCGACGTCGGCCTCCTCGCGCTTGTGTGCAGGATGGACGAGGCCGCCTCCAGGCGGAGGTTGCGGAGGCTGAGGCCGCTAGAAGACCTCCTCCGGCTAGACATGACTTCACTTTAGAAGACGACTACAGTTATTGTATCCTGGAAAGCCCCCGTGTGAAGTACGGGAGGATTTGGCAAAGTGCCGAACGCTGTCGGGTGCACAAACGTACCGAAGAAACAACGAAGTTACCATGGTGCTTCTATATAACTCAGTGCTTTATTACTAGGTTTCCCCTAAAGGAGAAGAGCAAATATTTACGTACAGTTGAGGTAAAGAAGAGCTTCATATAAGGAACAAACGAAGATATAGATATATATACTTCTAAGAGACATTATTAAAGCGCTTAACCGGGTTAAACAAGTTCTTGTTAGACCATAAAGAATATGTCATGGGCTAAAATGAAAGCGCAGAAGCAATTGTCTTGGTTCTTCACAAACTGAGCTGACTCCAAACAATGAACCACTAAGAAGCACCGGGGAGGGGAGGGGGAGGGGGAAGGGGAGGGTCATTCGTGACTTAGCTCTT
>JAAUXU010141989.1_pt1 | contig 31181 bp, 29 predicted proteins | sample 7278151 | NCBI WGS metagenome assembly JAAUXU01 (sample SAMN14350113, study PRJNA611818) | marine sediment metagenome | isolation source: surface marine sediment (1.8m) | place: French Polynesia: Moorea | collected 2018-08 | reverse complement strand
TGTCTTCCCCCCCCCTTCTGCTTCATATGGCTCCAACACGAAATGCAATACCGAAAGTAATTGTCCCCCGCCGGTATTGGCTCATTACATTGGTTGTGTTGCGTAAAAGAGAGCAGAAAGTGTAATGCCACCGCTCGCAAATCTTGTGTCGATCTCACTTCCTGATTTTCGCAAAATATTGTCCCCCCCCCGTGCGTTTGTCCGTGTATCCGCAGTTTCTACGTGCGTGTATGATCCCCCAAAGGGCCATCTTGATGGGGTCCGCCGCCATCGCCGCCGCCACGCCCACACCCATCCCATCCTCTGTCGATCAATGCGTCTTTTCCCCCTGTCTCTTTCTTTTAGTCTTCTGCAAATGGTCGGTTTATACGCATTGAGTCCAAGCTGTTCACATGTATGTGGAAGGAAAGTATTGTCCACGTTAGGAATTCTCTGTTACCAATTTCTTCCTCTCCGGGGCGAAATTTATGGTTACAGATACCGAGCATAGTGCAGTGGACAGCATGAGAATGATACTTGTAAGTGCATGCGGATGTGTCCGAGTCAGTGACCCACGCCGACGGCGTCGTGTGCAACAGCGCGGGCCAGCGTGACGGCGCCGCCATGAGCAGCGTCCACTTCTGGTCTTGAGCAATTACACGCGATTACGCTAAAGTCTCCCCTTAAAAAAGACCGTGATTAAGTCCAGTTGACAGCTACTATGCTCGTTTTCTGGGTGGGCTCGAGATGTCTCTCCCTCTTCTGGCGGCTGCTCCCACTCTCCAACGGGTCGACACGCGGCGTCCACCCGTTTGGAGTGGGCGAAATTCCGTAGCGGAGGCGCAACCTTAGTCGGAGCAGCGACTCCCCCAGGCCTCCCTCCCCCTTCTTCAGTCGGTGTGTTTGCGCCAGAGAGTGAAAAAGTAGGAGAGAACAGCGATTTTTGGCAGAGATATAAAATGCTTTATTGCCTCTGAGGGGAGAACCCGAGGGAGAAGTACGAGGGCAGGGAGGAGATAAGAAGAAGAGGCTTTCAAGAAGTGTGGGGAGAAGTGAGAGGGAATCCGTGTTTCTCCCGTCCTCGATGTCCACCACCTAAAGTGGTGGAGACTGACAAATACCTTCGCTACCACAGAAAGCAGCTTATCTGCGTAAAATTACATCGACAGGGTGGTAAAACAAAAGAAAGACACACACACCTACTGTAAAATGAGTGGTACCGCAAGGACTTCTTCACTCGTGTGCTACGTCAGTCTGCACGTCGTCTTCTACCTCGTGATAGCTGCCGGACCTCAGGTCACAGGTAAGACGCACTGCACCGCAGTTCCATTCATGGGTACATTGGCCGCAAAAAACTCCCAATCTGCCTCCATCGTGCGTAGTCAGCGGATGCTTTTCAAGAAGTTTTGACGGTTCCTCTCTCTCCAGGCCGGGGGGAATTACTTTAACTGACGTGCCTGATTTGTCCTCCCCGAAATGCCTCCAAATTCCCCCACGTCGCTTTTCCAGGATCAAGGAAAGCATCAAGGAATCAGAAGTTTGCTTCGTAGAGACATGCATAGGATTGCTTACTTGCATGTACCACCTCGAGCACTTTTTTCCGTCGAAAAAAGGAAAATAAGGAAAAAAGATCTCAGTTGGCACCGTTCGAAGAGAGATGCGTTGAAGGAGGCTTTAGAAGCGTCATTATTGCTGGACATAGACGAATCTATCTTGCTCATTGTGCTCGCTCGAGGTCCTGGAAGCTGCACTTGACTTTGGTTGTCGTGTAAATGCACGTATGTTTGCAATCCTTAGTGGTGTGGACAAAGTCCCGGCTTAGGCACACAGCACTTTCTGCACGCAGTGTGCTGCATTTAGTATTGTAACAATGATGCACGCTGTATATGCTAATGAGGCTATTACCTCTTACCACAGGAGTGGCACATGAGTTTCAGCTCCTCAGACGTCCATTCAACGTGAGTCCATTTTCTCAAGTACATCGTATATTTACGTACAGGGTGTACACATTTTTATCCCTCGGTCACTTTAGAACTCTTGGGATCATATATCTCGTTCGAACTGTCTGAATTTGCAGAGGTTCAGGACAAGGGTGGTTGAATACCATCCCAAATGGTTTATGCACAAACTCTTCATAATACACTTTTATATCCGGGAAGATATGCATATGAGGTTTCATGAGAGAATCATCGATGATCTGCAAGCACATCAGCCAGACCACGGTGGTTGCCAAGTATTGGGGTCTCCAGAAATATTGTTTACAAGGTGGAGAAGCTTCTTGAGGAGCCATAAAAAGGGGACTGAGGAGAACATGTCCAGATTAAGGCCAAATATGTCCGCTTTGGACTATTATTGGTAGGTCCTTATGGCTGAGACGTCTGACAGCACCTCGCATCCAAGTCCACGTACTGCAGAAGCTGCGAGGCCTTGATTTAGATCTTCAGCGACTCTATGATTAGGGCCGCAATCGCCTCCCAGACAAGTATGTTGCTGCAGAGGGGAATCCCGTTTAATGGGGACTCTTCTAAGGCATGTTGTAGACAAGTCCTTTTTTATTGTTACATTTACATGCTCAGAGTGACCCTTCAGCCACGATGAACATGAAAAGATTCGGCGCAAAAGTGTCCGAGCGATTTTTGTTCACCCCGTACACAAACGGACTCCGTCCATAAGTTTATGGTAGGGTTTGTAGCAGGTAACTTTTTTCTCGAATGGAACATGGCTATGAATCAATTCTTTTGCCTGTTGAGAGAAGAAAGGATTTTCCTGCGTCATGTCTGATTTCCTCCTCCTCCTTCACAGAAGCTGTAGAAACTGGCATAAGTAATGGAACTCTGGGGAAAATTGAAAGGTCTCATCTAATTTATTGGGTTAAGTTTTCCTCAGGCCAGCGCGACCCTTTTGTTGCCGTCGTCACCCTTTATTTCCTTCAGAATGCGCCAAAATGAGCTTGGCAATGACGATAATTGCAAGGGGAGGGAAAGAACAGGGATAAAAAAAGAAATTGCAACTCTTGCTAGTTCGGCTAAGAAGTCTCCGCGGCGTTAGCAACACATCTTAAGTAGTCACTGACGGATGTAACATTGGTGCCTACAAACTGTATTAAAGTGTACAAATGCAGTTCTATTTATGTACATAATAGTATGCATGTACGCACTAGCTTCATGTTGTCTGGCCGGATTGCAGCACCATACTTCTTGAGGCGATTTGACCGCTTCGTCGTTTGACTATCGTCCAAGGATGGGACAAGGATGGACAGTAAAGGGAAGGCGAAGAAACCCTCATTCAAATGATGTGTTCTAATGAGCTCATCAAGGCAATTTGTAAATTAAGTCGAAATTGCTGCTTTTCCCGAAGAATTCCAAATTAGGGGCCCAACAATGAAATATGCTTGAAACGCTAATTGATGCTAAATGAAATTTGCTACGTTTTTCGTGGGTTTTTTTAAACAAAGTTATGGTGATGTAGTGATAAAATATTGGAGGTTCCACATCAAATTGTACACTCAGACCAGGAAGCGGTACAGAAATGAGACCAAGTTGATGCCAAAGGTAACAAACAGCCAAGGCTGCAGGTTTTCACTATGAAATCATCGAAAGCCTCTTCAACACCGTGCAATGTGTGCCGAAAAGAACACTAGAGCATACAGTTGGATGCGTCTCTCCCCAGCATTTCTCCGCAGCCACAAGAAAATCGAAAATAAAGCAACCATTTTGCGTTAAAGATGATGCATGATTGTAGCTAACGTTCTGCTGCGTCCTCGCATCAACCGTACGTGTTCAGGAAGGAAGGTCTTATTCATCTCTACCGCGTCCATATTTGTCCCGGCACTCACCATCTTTCTCATCAACTTCCAAATCGAGAAAAACAAGGTTCCACCAGCGTTTTTGCCCTCCCGACCATCATCTGGGGCCCCCGAGATATGAAGCAGGAGAGCATAACACATTTTGGATATGTTTGCATAATGAAATGATCTCACCCCAAGACACTTGCAGCGCTCTTTCTTCTTCTCCAGTGTACTTATGAAACCCTCAATAGCGCGGAGCCATAGCAGAAGAGTGAGTGTCTAGCATCTTCTGAATTAAGTGAACTGGTCCCCAGTACATTTCCCAGTGTTTTTTCAGCTCGAGTTTCTTCAGTTGTTGGCAAGCATTGAGAGGGAGGAGAAAAGCGAGGCAGACCTTCTTACCGCATTATCTGCCTTAATGCGTAGAGCAAAGCAGGAGGACGAGGAGGGGAGGAAGAAAAAAGTGCCTAGTGGGAAAAGATATTATGCAAAATGTCTACTAATCTACCCACGCAATTTATTGCGATGCCACTGGGGCCAACATGGGCACGTCTTGAACAAATGAGAGCTTGATATGTACTTGGACATGTTGGTATGTGCGAGTACTTGCGCAGTGAATCCAGCTGTCCATCAAAATGTTGGCAAGACTAATTCCGCCCTGCGCATCGGCCTAGGTAGGGGTGTGCGCACGTGTGAAGTGTGCACGTCTCGCCGTACGTGTACTCACACACGTACAACACCAATCTTGGCCGACGGAAAGGCTCTTAATTTTATGCTTCCTGCCGCATATGTAGTAGGACACGAGCTGTGAGGGAATTTATTGCTCTGCTAGGCTTATTTGTAGTCAATCTTGTTCACTGCTCTGACGAGACAACGTATAAGTTTACACTTCAAGTCTGGAGACACAAAAAAGCTGTACTGAAGTACACATGTACGGCATTAACAATTGAGCATGTACGTACATAGAGCAACGTGTCAGAGTGTCCATGCATTCCTGAATCTGCACAGCAGCTACTACTTGTTCTGTATGGCAACCGGCGCATGAACATCCGACTTCCCTTTGGTTGGTGATGAAAGGATTCTCTTTTCCAGTCAAAGGTTTTGCACGGGTGAGTGAAGCTATTATTTACGTTTGCGCAGAGACCGGGCGGGCCTGCCAAGACTAAAAAAGAGATTCTTTAGGAGAGACCACGCATGAGATACTAGTCTATGTAAAGCCAAAGAAGGAGGTCCTGCAGGCCCTTTTAAATCAATGTAGAAGAAAGCTCCGTGTAATCAGATGTGTTGTGTCCTCACTTACGAGAACGAAGTCATCCGTATGCACCACGCGTGCGTACGCACGTACATTTGCTCCCTGGACCGGAAGAAAACATGCGGCAAAATTTAAACGAGGTCTGTGTGCGTGAAGAGCATAGACGCTGTTACAGACATAAGCACTATCTCTGTCGAAGAATGAGAGGCTCCGGAAAAAGTCCGGCCCTTTGATTTTTCTTCGTCTCGCCAATAATACGATGGAAGGCAGAGAGGACGAGGGAAAATACAATATGAATAGAGTGGGGGAAAAAGGAAGAGTCTCCATCCCACACACCCAAGTGAGTTTTAGGACGGTATGAAACAACTGGGCTGAGAGAGGCAATTAATTGGTTCCATTATCCAATGGCGGCTGCTCTTGGAACTTCGCCAGGAACCACGGTTGAAGCACCCAAAAGTGCATTGCCCAGCAATGAGTGCGCGTGTCACTCAGTCTCTGTCTGTGGGTGGGATTATCATACGCCATCGCTCATGTGTGTGTAAGTGTGCGCGCGCATGTGTGTGTGTATGAGGGCTCTCCATTCAGCCCAAAAGGCTTGCCCCCGATTATGACCTATTGGTCGAGCAGGGCAATTGATTGCGCTGGTTAAGCAGTGCGCGTTGTGACCTCAGCAGAGATTCTCGTCATGATGCAACCGGACGTAGTACACGTATTAAGGGCTCCCCCCCTCTGAGGAGAAAGGTGGCGTTTACATATAATGGAGCTGCCAGTGCAGTCGGCATTTGAGCTGTTCTGTTGTATCCACCTACGTCCATGAGGCCTTTGCGCTTTTAGCATTCCGCCTTAGAGTAATAGAAGGAGGAGCAAGTAACTTGTGAATCATAAAGGAGTACCCACGTGTATATATATGGGATCAATGATGTGAGTGCGCGTCCGCACATCATCAAATGAATGAGTTTGTCCCCCACCTAATAGTACCGAATGTAGGTCGTGCTGTGTTTACACGTACGTCTGATGTAACTACACATTAAGCAGGATAATGACTTCTATTGATTTTCGTACAGAACTGACTGTCTTCTTAGTGGGCAGAGTGAAATTCAGAGACTCCACACCTCAGGTCAGGCATACGCTCATTTTCACTGGACAGCAAGCCCGAGAAAGAATTAAAAACGTGACGGAATGTTGACATGGGGAACCACTGAATGGCTCCACGAAGCTTCCTCCAGACTTTGCCGAGGAGTTTTCAATCATGCGAGTTCTTCTTTCTTATGAAACTCCACTTGGGGAAGAGAGATGAAAGGTTCACCAAAACACCTCCATTAGGAGAGTTTTAGGGAAGGTCCGGCTGCATCACTTAATCACTTAGTAAAAGTTTTCCTCAGCCCACGGACTTGGTATACACATACCGAAAAAGTTTTTTTACTGGAACGACACACCGGCTGGAACCACAGTGCTCCACAGTGTACTCGTACGCACGGCCTCCACGGACACATACCGTGTGGACCATAGTACGAACATCGGGGGTACATACGAGAGCATCACTTGCGTCACACCACAAAAAAGTGACTTGACACTTTATTAACAGAAGTATATGTCTCCGGATTAGAAGAAAAAGCCTGTCATCAATGTGCAAGGAAGAGTCTCACAATTCCATGGGGGGGGGCGAGTCTCACCTGTATGTGACAGTGTGACTTAGCGCTTCGTGTCCCCCCTGCACGTGTCAGCAGTCCACCTCTTGTGCACGCGCGTGCTCTCGTGCGTACGTACATTTATGTGCACTGTTGCTGTACATACTGTACAACAGTTGAGAAAGGCGCAATAACCCAAACATTCTCCGGCGTACGAGGCTTTGCTGCCGCCCTATTTGCACTTGATGCTGACACGCACACGTTGTTGCCCCGATTTATCTGCCAAAAATGAGGCTGGCAGCGAGAATTCCAGAGAGTATGAAGGAAAAAAAATTCCGCGCGAATGACTTTTAAAGCATGCATTTGAAATACATGAGGCCTGAGGAAGAAGTGGCGAAAGAACAAGTTTGAAATTGGCGGACATTTGTCAGACAAGTCGAGCTCCTTCCTGGCCCGCGAGGCCGAGGCGGAGAGCGACCTCACAAAGGATTGATCCTTCAGCGCTTTGGCACTCCTCATCAGACTGGAAATCATCGTTGTCGACGCTCCTGCCACATATCAATCCCCTCCCTCTTTTACCCCACGCTTTACAGTGTTAGGAAGAATCGTTTCCGCTCTGTTCTTAATGGAATTTAACATGAAACATCGCCTCCTCCCCCTCCCCCTCGCCCTCCGTCAAGATCATGCGCCTCCTTTACCTAGGGTACGATTATTATTTCTCTTGAGCGTAGTATGCGTAACTGATCCTCGTTTATTCTCGCAGCCACCATGTCACTATGTATCTGCATGCAATGTTTGGTGGACTATGAATTAAAGCCCCTCCTCAGTCATGGGCAGAATCATTATTCACATAGTACCTACATGGGAGCATTGAGGCTCATACGAAGCGTGGAACGACAGCAGCAGCCCGCTGTTTAACGACGACGCCCCGTGTGAGAGGCTCATTTTTCCCCCAGCCAAAAAAAAAGGGCGAAAAATTCAGATTTTTCACTCCCTCTCCATTCGTGCCATCCTGCACATTTATCGGCATAATAACACCAGCAGCATCGCACTCACGACTGACACGCGTATGCAACGTCACTTGCCTGCCTAAGACTCACAGTTTATTTACACGGGGAGGAAAAAAACTGTTGCCCTTCTCCTGGCAGGCCCTTGTGGAACGTTTTTGTCTGGGCCCGTTAATAAGGTGCAAAAATATGGCCTGAGAAAGTGCAGCGTGCCCTTATAAATACGCTTAAAGCTTCCACAATAATATTAAGAGGACCAGCGATGTGTTTACGACGAACCCTTCGTCTGACAGGTGTTTGAGGTGAAAAGAAGAAAAAATCCATCTTTTTTTTCTTTGCTTGCAGGGGCTTCTGCCAGTTGGGAGACATCTTATCCCCGCCATCAGCAGCAACACAAGGACAAATGTGAGCTGGAAGGTAAAGGTTAGTACAGTGCTCATGAAGCACAGTTTACGACGGTTCAACATAGGGAAAGCTTTCAACATCGATTTATTTATGAAAGTATCATGGCCAAAAAAAAGCCAGAAGGGCGCACAAAAAGTGCTTTGAAAAGCATGCATGTCATTTCGCTCGAGCAACTTTTCATGTCTGAGAGTTAATCCCGACACGAAATTCATCAAGGCGTATTCTTTTCAAACTTGGCCTAATTTCCAGGGGTGTCGCAGGACCCGGTGGCACCGGAGGGTATTGAGTTTTTTCACTTAGGCGCGACCTCTCGCCTTCGCTGCTCGAAAAGAGTGGAGAAACTGCCAATAAATCCCGGCTCGGTTATGCATGCATAATGGACCCGAGAAAACTCCTGCAGTCAGGTTCCTCTAGCACCCTTTTTCTACTCACAAGTGAGACTTTGTCGGGGATGGACAGATAGGGGAAAAGTTCCTGTGGCTTTTCACCTCAGAGATCAATTCTCTATCGGATGTCGGATCTCCCCGCACCCATTACAGCACGCACAGCACACTTACATTCCTCAGCGTTGAGTGTAAGTTCCAGATCTCGTGTGTCCGCGCTCTTTGGCGTGATCAGCCTCGACATTCATCTCTCTCTCTCTATGCATCCTCCTTGCCAGGAGACGGAGAGTGAAAAATCTTGACAAATCTCAGTCGCTGCCGCCCTCACTGGCTCGGTCCATTATTCGGGCTGGGCTGGGGGTTGGGGGAATGACTCTGTTGCCTCTTCTTCCTCCACCATTACCACATTTGTGTTGCTCAATAACAACAAGCATCTTTAGAGGGGAAACCCATAACTCTTACACGCTTTGGCGTCCATTCTCCTGTGGCCTTTTGGGAGTCCTAATCCGCTGGTCAGTAGTCTGGTCACACCCCTGGATCCTGCGCTTCACAAGTTAAGGAGGTGTTTTCTAAAAAAAAATGCATAAGTCCTAAGGGGAAAGTAGAGAATTATGCTGCGGCTCCTCACCCGTTTCAATCCCCGTCCTCAAGTCGATCTTTGAGGTTATGTCAAAAATTTTTTTACGAGGAGGGCAAAGAGCTGGCAACAGATCTTCTTTCCCTACGAGAGGGAAAATGCTTCTAATCCTTCTTCTCACGAGTAGTCCTTGTTGAAGAGGGCCAGAACTGTCAGTGTAGCAGATGACGAGTTTGAACACTTTGCGACACGACATGGATCTAGCCGTCTGCGCACACAGTACATAGCGCATGCACACGTTCCGCGCGTCCTCGGTCCCCGCGTCAAGGGTGTCCGCAAGTACCGTCGTCCAGTTCCTCACACTACGGACGGGTGGCAAAGGTAGCGCTGGAAGCACTGTCTGTGCACAGCAGGTGCAAAAAGCTACCAAGTCGTGCGATTCTGTCAGAGCGATGCTGCTTCCTCATGATCTTGTTATTCCTCCTCAGTTGGCAGTTGGTCGTCCATCCACATATTATCACTCACTTCCATGTCGATGATGATGGCTTGTAGATGTTTGCCAATTCCCCAGCCATGCAAGTCAGCCTCACCATGGCGACATTGAAACCGTTGGACCTTTTCTGTATCTACTCCTACAGTCCTCACACCTCCTGAGAATCCTACGTGAACGTAGCAAGTCAATCCGTTGATTGAGGAAGTTGCACGTAAGACACGTATTACAGAGATACTTGCTACATTCATGCTTCTCCTCCGTAAATAAAAAAGTTTTCCTGTCAGTGAGAGAACGCTTGCGTGCCTGCGTTAAAAAAAGAAACATGAGGCTATCTTAGTGCTTCTTCTTACTTTGATGGATCGCCATTTGCTATTCACGCCGCCCAGCAAGACGCCAGAATTCGTCGTCGTTCGTTTGTCAGTCAAAAGAGCAAGAAATAAGAAAATAAGCTATAGCATACGAAAGTGCACAATTGTCCACAGCAAGTGATTAAAGACGGATAGCGAATCTTGATTCAAAGGCCATATGATTGCGTGCGAGAGCGCGCGCACGCACGCACTGTTTCTTTAGGCCACACTCATATAATGCGAGCGACCTCTAAGGATTCCATAAGTTCGCAAGGCCTCTTGCGTATCTGAAAAAATGAGTCGGCGAGGAAACGGAAACCTTTCAGTTGTGGGTCGACCCAGTACAGAAGAGTCATGCGCTACCGGATTTTTTCCAGGGCTGTAATTGCTCTTTGAGCGATGATCTTTTCCTGCTGATGGAGGTAAAGGTAGACTCACTGTGCTTCCTGCTTTTTCCTTCTCTGTCTCAGTTATGTTTTGCCACTTTAGCGTCTTTTTTGTCCCGAACCAAGGGACATTGCAGACGTAGTTTTGGGGAGGAATTGACCTCGGCCAAGGAGAGCCTGAACATCAACTCGCACATGCCGGAGCAGGTAGTCGTGCCTCAGAAATAGCGTAAGAAAGGCCAGACTAGATCAATGTCCTAGGCGTCTCCACTTTGGAGCCAAGAAAGGCCGCCCTTGCCCTCTTGGCTCTTGATTTGCTGAGAGTGAGTGATTCCTTATCTTCACTCTCACTTCATTAGCCAAGTCCATTTGCTCCTACGTACCACTTACGTGCCCCCTCAGCACCTACGTACGTACGTACGTACGAGCACGCCAATGTAGGTAGTGCAGTTGCTCCTCTTCAAATGAAGTAATTTGATGCCCGAACTTTGAGGTAGACTGGGAAGACTGGATTGCAGTCTCGTCGTCCCTTGTCTGTCTGTCCATCGGTGAATGGATTGGTCGGTAGCTGTGGTGTTTATTGAGGCATTCCAGACTAATTGATACTTTCCGTCTAGTACGGTACTAACCAAAGCTTCCATTGCTTTGTTCTCCATCTCCGCAAACAAACCTTCCCACCCAACAATGGACAGCCCGACGACCGCCGACAGAGATCTTGAGGGGGGCCAGCGACGAGAAGATAGAGTTACAAACCGTTGGAAGATGACAGAAAAATGCTGTTGCTTCCAATCGGCGCGTCAAAAGCAAGATTATTTTATGCAAACAGTGAAGCCGTTACGACTTCTTCCACTTAGGCCAGCAGGGACGATAAAGGTTTCTATCGTAATTCTACTTTGCATAATGCCTGAACGTCCATGAGTACCTTCTGTTATCTCTTTTACGCGTACTGTCTATTAGCGGTTATCGGAGTCCGAGACAGCGGGCGTTTTTCAATAGCAGAGTACGTTCCAGGGCTGGGGGAACCCACATCGGGGTCTTTTCCTAACTTACCTTAAATATCAGCTCAGTTGCCGAAACAGAAAGTGCAGCAATGCGTCTGTAATCCTCCCAGCCCACACTGTCACCTATACACGTGTACGTACAAACGCGTATGCGAGATAGGTTACATTTAATCTGCTCTAACGACTGTTCCAACATGTTGTCCCGGGGACGAAGAAATAGCGCAACGATTTCGAGCTGTCAAGAACAACATTTTTGCGTTTTGGCTTGCACCGGACTGCCTACTTTATTTCTCTCATTAGCCCCGATTGCACATTCCAGGTGGGAAAAGATCTTCAAGCGTTGTTGGATGAGCGGTACCTCGACTTGATGTCCACAGCGCGATACTTTTACGCACCGTTCAAATAGACACCAGACTTCGTTAGGCTAAGTAGACCTTACAGAGGCAGAGGTCACAACCTCGACATCGCCCCATTTTTGAATGAAGCGGCTGCAGGTTGCTTGAGGCAGCCTCAACAATGATGGCATTTTGCCGTGAAAAGAAGCGATTTGAAAAATCTCTCTTCTACTGCTCACTGCACTCAGGGTGAAAAGTCGAATAACAAGCTTATTTCCCGCAAAGAAAGGAAAACGCTTGATTGAGCAAAACAACTTGCTAGCAATACCGTGCCAAGGGGACAGATGCTGAAGAATATGGCATTGTAAGGATTTCGAGTTTTCTGGACGTCCTCGAAACCGCGAATACAAAAAAAAATAGGGCGTTTTGTCTCTGCCCGCTCATGGATGTTTGGGCCCTCGAGGGCAAAAGTGACCAACGAGTGAGGGGTTGAAGTTGTGTCTTAAACTGATTCCGTGGTACTGCAAGTACTTGTACTGCAGCTCTCTGAAGTCCTGATAATAGCATGTCAGCTTCTCGAACTGATATGCATGCTCGGGAAAAGTTGTAGACTCGCAAGAGCGTGAAATCCATCTGAAATAGAAAAAATGCGATGGGGGGGGGGGAACGCTCCCTTTTGCACTGGGATGTATGCATGCACTGCAGTGTGGCCGTGATGGATTCAAACTTACATTTATTACAAGTTAGAATTATGCAAACCGACGAATTTGAATTTGGTACTTGTTTGAGGGGTCAAACAGGAAGCCAAAGTTGGCCCGTCATGAAACCCTCTACACAACCATATGTGGTACCAGCGTGGCCAAATCTGCCAAAGCATCTAAAGCAAAGTTTTTGACAACCTTTGACTATCTGCAATGAGTCGGCATTGCCTGATGTCGTCTGAGGTTGGGAACGAAATGACTCACAATATTATTAATAAAGCACAGAGATAAGACAGTAAGTTAAGATTCTTATCGAATATACATGCCTTCTGCAGTATACTTACAGTGAAAAACATAGAATGAGGAATGTGACTGCTGGTTCATAATTGCTGCTCTGTCTCATAGTGCGTACGTATGCATTGGTCGGACACACCTCGAACAGTGCTTTCAAGTGCGGCACTCTGCGAACTGTAGAGGCAGGCGTGCCCGAGAGGAAGCCTCTCAGAGATGCCTTTTCCTTGTCCTCTGGAAGGTACTTAAGATGGGGAATTTGTGTAGACCAGACTGCTGCTGTCGTGCCATTCGTCCGCGTACTCGCCCTTGCAGTCGTCTGACACCACACCCCCTCTCTACTGAAAATGTGTAGGCAAGCACAACCCCCATCGCAGGCAAAAACATTCCTCAGAGAATTGGACGGAAAAGGATGAAGAGGAAAAATTCCACTGTGACTCGGTCTGTTTCGAGGCTTTGGGAATTCATCCAAGATCTCTTCTCCTCTTAATGCACACAGTGCATTTGACTTCTTCAGATTAAAAGGCTTCGGTCGTCTCCCAGGGCCGCATGCTGCATGACGTCTTCAAAGTCACGGCGGCTGAAGTTGTGTGCTGCTCATTAGCAAATGTGCTTGGCCCCATTCGAAACAAAAACATGAAAATAGATGAGAGGCCCTTCACAAGGAGATGAGATGAACATTTTTCAAGGAAAAACTTCCACCGAGTTCTCCTTCAAAGTCTTTTTTAGCGATCTCCCTTGAGAACCCCCTCCCCGACCTACTTCTCCTCAAGCCACTGCTGCTGTTACTGCGCAATGATGTTGTTCAGGCCATGTGTATGGAGGGCAGTGGCAGCCACTTAATAACTTTCCTGCCAGCTTATATGAATATTGAATAGTGTCTGGTTATTCGAGGCAGCATAAGGGGAAACCAATGTCAACGCTCTATCGGATTGCCAATGGAGTTGCGGCAACAGGAAGAAAGTTGACCCTGACCCTTTTTAGGAGACGCCCATTGTATTGTAGTGAGACAGAGCAAAATGATGAAAGAAAGCTCTGGTGCGAAAACTAGGGAGGCGTCAATGCCAATTTGGCAGGCGTGCGAAGTAGCCCTCGTGTGTGTGAGAGAGAAAGAGTGAGTGTTCATGTAAATAAGATTTATTGCATTCGCACTATTTTCCCAGGAAGGCTCTGTGACGACTTACTGACTCAATAGCTTTGCATACTAGTGTTATGAGTATCGGCAGTTGCAGCACCAGCAAGAGCATTAAAGAAATACATAGTCAGGTATCCATGCATGCACCCTCATCGATCTTCCAGCTGCTCGTAATCGCTCAATGTATGTTTAAAAGACCTAATCTAGGGCTCCTCCCCCCCCCCTCCGCTCAAATTTTGTTCAAAATGAAGAATATAACGGAAAACACGAGTTTCTTCCAGTGATATTCCACTCCTAGCAGTGAAGCCTGAAGTTTGAAATCTTAACCCTTGCTGTGCTTCACATGCGTGCGAATACACAGACATTCCATGCGGGTGAGCGGCAAAGCAAGAGACTTCATGCTGAGAGCTTATGCAAGGCAAATCCGGAAGCAAAGAACAACAAAAAGCTGTCACTTTTCCAACGACGGGCTTACCGCTGCACTGCGGGGCCAAGAAAAACCAACCTCAGGAAGTCCGCGCAAACACTCAGACTTAACCCATCTCGGAATATCAGTTGACAAAGACGTATGAGCAGAGTCTGTTTGGACAGAAATCATTAGGCGTTAAATGGAGAGACACAGTGCAGTCAGTCAGGCGGACGTTCAGTCACTCAGTCTTGTCTTAGTGTCAGACAATAGGGATGTGCAATGTCACATGTTGCTCATGCATGACAGCAGGCCATGGACGTACAGAAACGACGATGCAGTTATGAGTAGCTTATTCAGGTGGCGGAGAAAAAGGTCCCCTAAAAGTGTCGTTCTTTACAGATACACCAGTGATCATCGTGCCTAAACCGTGGGTGCATGCGGCAAAGAAATCCACAGTTACTCTGCACTGTCAGATCTGCCAGAAAAAAGGAAACGACGGGCAAGACGGACCAGTGAGCAGAGGCTCAAAAGCCAAGGTGACTAATGAATGGCTGAAAAATAGATGATTCTACTTACGACATGGAGTCACCGTCCTTCCCGCACCAGGTGTGGTGGCGTAAAGACGGGGAGTTGTTGCCACCCGGCAGCACCAGCCGAGTACGCCAACTGTCTCATCGGCGCACCCATCACCTGCTCAGAATCAAAGCCTTCCGAGAGTCTGACTTTGGGATCTACGAGTGCGGTGTCAACACAACAAACGGAGTTTCGGTCAAAGGAGCACCCATAGAAGTGTCCGGTCAGTTGAACGTCTCAGGAGGATAAAAAAACTGCACACGTGTGCAGCATGTAGCACGCAGCTAATGATCCTTAGGGGCTGCACGTAGTAACAAGCCATATAACTGGTACCAGCCATACGTGGTTTTTCCTTCACGTTGCGAGTATCTTAGAGTTTGCTTTCAAGACCATTGACTTGCGGCTTGGTGGCGGCCACGGTAAAGTACATGTGCGCGGAGTAAGCGAGTACGTACGTAGCTACGTGTGTACTTGCTACCGAGTGCTGGCACGTATCACATGAGATGAACCGTGAAATAGGCTGTCAATACAACAGGAATCCCTGTGCAGTGTGTTCGCGTGCCTCTCAACACCAAACCGTGTGTTCTTCTGAGCTCCCTGAGTTCCACCGTCATGGCACACGAGCACTTTCCACTGCACAAATAGAAATGGGGACACAAGCGCAAATACTAACGCACTCACTCACTCCTGTGGCTGTGGCAGCAACGCAAACAGTATCAGCTCTGCCCACGTTAAGCGTATTCATGTATCTGGTATTGCTGTAAGATACCTGGGTATTAATGCGAAACTGTTGCTTTACTTTCGATTTTTTTTCTGTGGTGAGGAGGAGAAATATTCAGGGACTGCTTTGTCTCCAAAGTCACCACATTTTCAAAAAAAGGAAAATATCTACTTAGTACCTGCTGTACATAGGCGTAAGATGTAGTCCTGGTAAAAGAAATGATCAGCAAACGCACCCGGCAATTAAAGAAAGTAATTAAACGTTTCTCCTCCCATACTTGTGTGAAGTTGTTTTCTGCATCTATGGATGATCGATGCACACATCAACATGTGTCCCTTACTTAGGAGTTCCCTATCCTGCTCGCTTTGAGTTGCCTACCCTATGGAGCGAGTCCACGTTCAAGCTGTCCTGGAGAGTCAACAGCACATTGCCCATCATCAGCTACCGCCTGGAGTTCAGAAAGGTGCCCTACGGCGAATGGGTGACTATCAACGTACCCAGTGATACCAACACTCAGAGAGAAGCAGACGTTAGATCTGATCCTGCCACACACCTGCTAAAAGGGAAAAAGGGTGTGGTGACCGGCGCCGCCCACAAGGAGGTCATCTACATTCAGAGTTACACGCTCAAGGGGCTGCGCAAGGACACCAGCTATGAGGTACTGCGCGCCATAAAAATGGACCAAAATTGTTCGGAGGATAAGATAAGCTTGTTACAATCCAATCATGTACGCGCATTTGCTTACAGTCCGCAAGACAAGTCAGACACTTTGCTTTCGACTTCGAGTAGGACTCTTTAAACTTTAAGAAACTTCATATGGGCCAATGCAATGTTCACACAAGCCAGTTGTTGTCACCTTGCACCATCTTGGAATCACTCACTTCATTCAGGCAACAAATACATCAGCTAAAAAAGATTAGGCAGCTTGATTGCTGCCTGATTTTTTAAGTTTTTGAGATTAAGGATTACTTTAAAGGAATGACAGAAGAGAGAAACTGGAGGAAAAAAGTTGAAGTGCATGACAACAGATCAGACCGTTGTGCTTTTTACACCATTTTTTTCTGAAAGAAGTTCAATTCCTTTCTTCCTTCAATCCTAAAAAATCCGAAAAGCTTCATGTCTTCGATTGGAGTCCAGTCTTTTTACAAGAGCATTTGTTGGATGAGTGCAGTGGATGGGTCCAAGCTGGTACAAGACGACATCCACTGACTTATGTGGTCATTGCACAGGCGGACATGGAGTTTCATGAAATCAAAAGCGCCCCAGCCAAATTCAAATGCAAGTTCTAAGCGTGTGCACTTGCTTCTGTGCACTCGTGACACTGTGAATAACGATTTCATACAATCACTAGAAGCTCAATTTGTCATAGAGACTAGGAGAGCCAAGACGTGTGTTGCTGCTTTGGTGACACTCAAGTTCTTCATAATATGACTCAATTTCATTGTCAGTATTCGATCTTAAAACTACATACTATGATTCCTTTCAAATAGGCTCGGGTCCGAAGCCGCAACTTTTACGGCTTAAGCGCCCAGTCTGAGGTGATTTCGTTCCATACGTTTGACATTCAAGACAGTCAAGTCAAGGAAGAGAACCAAAATATCATGGATGATCACGCCTTCTCCAGACCAGAGAAACAATTCAGCGGAGCTGTGCCTCTCCAGAGGACCGAGAAAAAGAGCGACACTCACTCAATAGAACATAACCATGGGTACAAGAAGAAGTTCTCCGACAAGGAGGATTCGACACAGTACAGCGAAGGCGTTTCTCTAGACGCTAGCAGCGAGCCTCTCTCGACTGAAAACGAGCACGGTAAAACCTTAACCTCGGACAAACATCAGTTTGTCCTATTCACAATGGTTCAATTTACTCCAGGTCTCCCCGAACTTGCTTCCTCTTCCGCCAATCAGATAGTTCTTCATCCTCTCGTCGTAGGTCTGGTGTCTGCCTCATCGCTACTGTTAGCGGCATCAACGGAGTAACTCAGTGTAATCTAATGGTTGTTGAAGAGGACTGTAGAATGGATCAATCTGGCTTGAATGTGCATAATGTAGTGTGGTGCGTAGCAGCACGTATGCAGGAATTGTTCGCAATTTCGAACTTTCACAGTATCGCCCAATAACACCTTCCTTAAAGTTCTTCAGCATTATCTGCTTTTATTAAGGCTGCATTCACTTACGACACAGATTAACACTGACGGGAACACGCTCAAATTTGTCATTTCTTTCTGCCCAAGGTTAACTGCCTTTGTCATTGACGTCCGAACGAGGGATACGATGTGCTTCAGGTTCACCTCTAACTTTTTCTCCACATTTTTGGTTTGTGTATGTACAGAAAGAACTGGTCGCCATATTATTTCTAGATCATCACATTGTGCAATTGTCTGCCGCATTAAGTCGAACCTATGCCCAAAATGATCCAAACTCCATTTTCCTATGAAGTAATCCCAAAAACGTCATCACAATGGAAAGAGGGATGAGAGAATGGCAAAGGTGGATGAAACCATTTGTCATCACTGGACACTTTCGTTCCTCTCAATCCCAGATCGCTTGAAAATAATTTTATGAAAACTCCTCCGACATAGCTAGAAAATTCACTATTGGCGATGATGACTTCTTCCTTGGTTTTTACGATAGGTGGAAACAATACTGACCCTCTCTGGATGCTATCCTCAACTTTTCAAGCATGATCGCCTTACTTGAGTAGTCTGGCAGCTTGAGGTAGTTGACACAGGTCATGACAGAGGGCAAGTAGTCGTCCGGATTGACGTCTGGACTGTCAAATGTCTTCTTCACAATCGTGAGGGGCGGGCTTAGAGACTTGAATCCACCGACCGGCAGGCGAGGGCAGCCAGTGACGAACTGCAAGAACTCACGCTGCTCTTCACGGGTATACGAAGCCATCACCTCGAACAGGAAGCGAAGAGCCCGCGACTCGGATGTGTAGCCATGGTCAGGTTTGCAAGCTTCCATCAGCAGTCGCGAGTCCCATGGAGAATAGGCGGAAACAGAACCAGTTCCACCGCAAAAGATCTGAAAATGCAAAGACGTACTGTTAGTAAATAATTGTGGCTTTTCTCTAAGTCGTACTTCATATATATACAATATAAAAGTACAGTATGCTCAACGATTAAGAAAGAGTACCTGATCCAGCTCGTCTGGGTAGAACATCTTCAGCGTTGACAAAGGGAATACAGACTCAAAGCCCTCCCGTACAGCTTCCATTTGGGTAGCGACTCCTTCCACCAGCAGCCAATGCGAGACCAACCTGACGTATTGCTGCAGGTTGTCCAGAGTAACACACATGTCTTTCCCTCCTCGCCTCAGTTCGATGTCAGGATATCCGGGGAGTGTAAAATCCAAGCCGAGATCCTCCACTGGACAGCCATCGACTGTCAGTGCATCCAACCGGGCACGTCGTTCTTGGGCAGGCAGCCGCTCGTCGTTCTCCGACCGCCGTTTCTTGCGCGCCAGCCCTTCTAATTGGGACACTGTGCCGGCGATAGTGGGATCGATGTGCAGAAGGTCTCTGGTGCCAAACGTCGTTTCTTCGCGCAGCAGCCATTGGTAAAAGGGACGACTGAAGGGCAGATCCACCATGCGGTTGTCTAGCACAGCCTTTGCGATAAACTTTCCTAAGAAGATGAACTTGGCGCGGAGTCGGGTTCGGGCGCCAGACTTGGCGTTGCGGGCTAATGGGAGCGGGTACAGACCAGTGGATGAATACACGTATTCAAGGCACTCTTCGTCTTCGTCTCCGTCAGCGCCACCGTTGTCGTCAGAATCCATGACGTCTTCACTTCCACCAATGCCCCCACTGCCTCCGATTCTTACTGCGTCGCCCTTCCACAAGCTCAAATCGGCCCGCTGCAGTTCCTTTGAAACGAGTGTATAGAACTCCAGCGTGGGTCCTAGACCGGTGCCGACTTCATTCTCGTACTGAATCTCAAGCAGCGAACGTGAGTGTGCAAGCTCTGCCATGATCATCTCGGCCTGACCCGACAAATTCTCTCTGGAGATGACCCTCTTCTTACGTTCTAGATCTGGCGTCACCCTCTCCTGACCAGCATCCGACGCCCCCAGTTCGGGCGCTGAGTCCAGCAACCGTAGTAGGGCTCGGTCCCGGTCAAAGCTGGTCACATAGAAGAGCAGTTGTCGCGTTTCAAAAGGAAAGAGAAATGGGCAAGCCGAGGCTAGGTCCTTGAGCCAAGCAGGCAAGTTTGATGTCATAATAATGATAGGGTCCTGAAGCTGGCGGTTCACTTTGGCTGTTAGCTTGGGATTCACAAACTCGGCTGTGCTAATCACCGGGTGATAATATGTGACGGCGTAAAGCGATCCCCAATAGCGATTCAGTGCGTGAAGGGCGCGCAAGAGGCACAGCACGTCAAGAGAAGGATCGTTCAAGCCAGAAGAAGATGAGGTGGTCTTGGGCAGTTGGTCCACTAAGAAACTGTCTAAAGGACCAGCACGTTCTGGAGGTTTCCCCTCGTTCCACAGCTCGTCCGGCGGCGCTTTGCGCTTGCTCTGCTTGCTAGAGCCCTTTGTTCCTTTCTTGCCATCCGACTTGTGCTTGCTGGTCGTGCCTGTGGATGTCGTCGTTATTGCATCTTTATCCACAGCTGGTCTGTAGTAAATGGTATGAATACGCGCCCAGATGCCTGGCGAGCCATAGATTCCGCCGCCGCCCATTGCCGCGGCTGCTGCTGCGGCCGCACTACTTCCGCTGCTACGGTTGTCAGAGTCTGAATCCGAAACATCGAGCGTAGGTGCTCCACCAAACTGTTGGACTGCCTGATACACGGTCATGTCGTAAGGCAACATGTGCTCGCCAATGAAGAATTCAAGTCGATGAGTCCCACCACTTGTAGAAGGAATTGCTGGTGTGGTTCCGGAAGAAGTGCTGGCGAAAGCTGATGAAGTGGATGACGACGATGATGAAGCGTTGTTGGCGTTACCGCTGGAGCTGGCGGATGAGGCAGCAGCAACAGAGCTGTTCGGATTGCTGCCGGCATCGTGGCGCTCTCGACTGCCACTAGGCAAGAGGTCGTCAGTGCCTTCGTCACTCATGTCGTCGTCTTCTGAGCCTGCAGAATCCTTGTCTTGTGGATGTCCGTAACCTCGGCTAATCAGATACCTAAAAAGGTCAGCGCGTACCAAGTCAAGGTCATCGAAAAGAGTTGTAACGATGAGACTATTAAAAACTTTTAGCTCACCTCTCAATGGCTTGAACCAGTGCCAGTGGATCAATTTTGACGAGGCCACCCTTCCACGACTTCAGGCTGGCGCAGTCAGGATGTCTCTGGAGACTGCATTTTAGATGGTGTGTCTTGAAAAAACGAAGTGTTGATCCCGCAGATTTGACCCCACTTGATCCCGATGTCATGTCGTGCATCTTGATGGGGAACTGCTCCAGGTGGTTGACGCACGCATTGAGCTTTTGTACGAACATAGCGAACTTGGGGGGCGCGTCTGAGTCTAGAGAAACGATGTCGCCATTATCGTTGTCGTCCTCTTCGGTGGCATCAGCCATCTTGGGACATCCCAGGAATACATGTGCGAAAGTGCGCACTCGCATTTCGCGCGAGACTTCTTCTCCATGACTACTGCTGTCCAGCTCTTGCTTAGTCAGGTAGGTCAGAAGTGCTGGCACCAATCCGCTCTGAGTCACTTCAAAAGGGGATATGTCGTTCTCCAGCAGCACCGAAAGGATCCCACGGAGCGATCGCTCACCGTCCTTGGGCTTGCGCGTCAGATGGTCGACTTGCGCACTCAGTCTGCGCAAGATCGTCAGAGCAGGATGACGTGAGCCAAGGCTCTCTTTGAAGTAGGACTCTAGAAATCTAGATGCTTGTTCCCGCACCCATCGTTTGGCTTTTTCGCGACTATGAGCCAATGTTGCAGGACTGCTGGCAGTGAAAGCTGCCTTCTGTGCGGCCGCCGCCGCCAGATCCTTTCTCGATGCACCACCCTCTGAAAGTGAAGTTCCTCCTCCTGATGCTGTGTTTGCTCCCGAGGAACGAACCCAACGAGCAGGATGTAGCTGGGACAGCAAGGACGACGTGCGGTCGGCCAACCTAGAACGCCTGGAAGGCGTGGCTGGTCCACCACTCATCGCCCCCACCTCGAGTGAAGGTGAAGCATAATGGCTCATGTCATAGGCACCATGAGGAGACGCTAGACTGGCATGATTTCCACTTGTGCTTGGTCCCGCCGCTGCTGCAGATGAGAGGTCAGTGGCACTCCCCTCAGAATGCCTGCCTTTTCTTCCGGACGTCCTCTTGGACACTCGTTTTCGTTTGAGCATGTCGCTTAGTCTCATTGGTGCTTGAGCAGGCGCGCTGCCACTCGTAGAAGCGGTGGCGCCGGTGCCAGCTCCTCCGGAAGTATCAGGGGAGGAGGAGCTTTCGTCTCTTCGTTTAGGCACTCTCAACTGATCAGGAAACATGTTGGCCAGTGATGTCCCAGCCACCGTCCAGCATCTGCCGCTGTTACCTCCCAATCCGCCGTGTCCGTGTGCGCTATGACCGCCACTGCCCCAAGAAGTAGATGTTGCGGCCAAAGACGATGTTTCATTAAACTGCTGGATACAGATAGGATGATCTGGATCGGTGAGCTTCTGGACCTGATGTAAAACTCCCTCTCGTCGAAAGTGGACTCCAAATTCGTCAGGCATTTTTTGTAGAAGCAACTCGGAGAGCTGGAGGGCGCCAACGACGATCTTCAGGTCTCCTGATGACAGCATGCCTGCAATTTGGCTTGAAACCGCAGGCACCTTGAGCACCTCCGAGAGGAGCAGCTGGCTCGAGTGGTAGGCCATACGCAAAAAGGCCTGAATGCAGCTGTGGCGTACACCTGGTCCGGCAGAGGTAGAGTACACCTGGAAATGGATGTTCTCTTTTTTTCAAAATTGCGTAATAACAACATATTGCATGAAATGTCTACATCTCTTTGTCTTTGCTTTGTCGATCAAAGAGTTATAGAACTTCTTGGTGCTGCACGTACCAAGTACCCTTCTGTACATCACCAAGTACTGCTCTCATGCTACTAGAATAATAACTCACCTCCAATAGGACTGGCAGAAGTTCCTTCGTGAGGTGAGATGTCAGCTCAAGGTGCCTTGCTCTCTTCTGCTTTTTGACTTCCGACTCGGTCTCGGCCTGCAGTTGGCTGGTCAGCTTCCGCTGGATGGGTCTGGCGGTGCCATTTTCTTCACGGATCTCGTGCATGGACTTGAGGTTCAGATTGAAAGACTTTCCTCCGTTTGCGAGAGACGCCTCATCCTCGCCAGCGACAAAAGCAGCCTCAATGATTCTGAAACATGCGAACACGATGAAGTTTTTGATTTCATATTCTCACAAATTCTCATCCAATATTCAAATCTTAGTCGATCGCGTTGGTTTTATCTATTAGCTTGGAATGTCCACGGTCAGCAATGTCGGTTCTCCCGGTACATTGGGACAGGGGTGACTTTTCGTATGGAGGCATATGTACAAATAAATGGCATCAAATTCAGACAAACCTTAAAATGACAGTTCTCCTACCTGCAATCGTTGTATCCATAAGTGTGCCAATTGCCCCTGTCGTCTTGCCACTGCCACAGCACCGGGTCTCTGATGTACGCGCCAGGCTTGGCTAGCAGCGCATCCACCGCGAATATGCCATCTGCAGGGAGTGGCGGCATCAACTCTGCGATCAGACTTGTAATCTCGTAGAGCTCCTGTGGGTTGCGTTGCAGGAGTTCAAAGTCTTCAGTGTTTGTAGATGCAGCCAATGCTTTCGAATTTGTTCCTCCTGAAGTCGTGCAGATGAGCAGCTGCTTCAACGTCACCACGATGCCTTCCTCGAGTAGCATAGGACCAACTTCAGTACCATGGGAGGACATAACGACGAGAATGTGGAGCACGGTCACGAAAGTGTTGGAGCTGACAGCGCCAGGAGGACTGGCGACCAGGATCTGCTGTAGGTTGGCCAATACCTCTGGCTTGGCGAGATCGCGCAGCTTGTTCTTGTCGTTCTTGTAACTTTCGGCCAGTCGGCTGAGTGCCAGACAAGCCGTCTCTGAGCTGCGTTTGTCCTCGTGCACCAGGCGCGAAGAGAGAATAGAAAGCGCATCCTGCACGTGAACAAATTCCTCCGGAAGAAGTCCTTGGCAGCAATTTGAAGCAATAGCAAGAGCGTTTCTCTGTGCCGTGATGCTGAAGAAATCGAGGTACATCAGGCAGGCCATGACTCCCTTGGCGTGAAGAATAGACTTGTTGTGCTTCTTTGAGAGCATCTCTAGAGCTGTAAGCGACTGTTCCGCCACGTCCATGCATTGGATAGATTGGAGTTTCTCCAAAAAAGTAGGAATAGCGTCCACTATGACTGTGGTGGAGCGGGGCAACGCCTCCATCATGTACGTTAAGGCTCTGAAAGGGCAAAAGAATGTCATTATCCTGAGATGAGAAGGCAATTACCAACTGACGTGCCTGCAAGCGTGATTCATCAGATCAAAGTTGTGTTCCATCTTCAGAAGGGCGATCAACGCGGGCACGACTTGACGGATGGGGAAACCTGTGAGCGTGTCCTCGTTGCCCATGACTAGCAGCTGGCACATCTCAATGACGGCTTGGAGCTGTCTGGACTCATCACCGGTTGCCTGGATTCCCTGCAGGAGCTGTTGTGCCTTCGACGTGGCCGAGGGAGCCATGGCGCGATTCAGGATGAGGTGGTGCATACGTGGACCCAAAACCCCAGCCAAATGAGGAGGAAAACCTCTTGCCTCTAGCATCGCCTGCAGACGGCTCATGTCGTTGTCGTCCATCTCATCCGGAAATAGCGACGCGGCCGCGGCGCTCGGTGTTGCGAGGCTGTTGCCGGGGGAAGACACGGCCCCGCCGCCAGCCCCCGGAGAGGAGCTGGACTCGCCGCTGAGGACGGAGGCCGCGGCGGCTGCTAGAGCCGCTGCGCTAGCAACCGCTGCGTCCGAGGAGGCTGACGACGAACCTGCTGCCGGGCCCACGTTGCCACCGGAGGCGCCCGGCGGCGGCGCCGACGAGCCCTCGTCATCCGGGCTCTGTCTGGAGGCCATGGAGGCTTCTTCCTCCGGCAATGGCGGCGAAGGGGCTGTGTCGGAGGAGTCCGGCGGCCGCCTGCTGGCGCGAGACCCCGTGGTGGTTCTGCTGGAGTCCGCCGATGGCCGGACGTCCAGGAAATCAGCCGGCCCTTACTCGTGGGGGAGAGACGGCGTCGGGAAGAGGACGGGGGTGACTCTGGGTAGGAAGATGGCCGCCTTGGAGCGGAATTCTTCTATCTACGTCTCTCCTCGATCTAGTAGTTGGTCCCGTACGGTCGGTCTGTGCGGTCGGTCGGAGCGAGCTTCTTTCTCTATCTAGACCTCCCCTTGTAGTCTTCTTCCCTGGCTGGCTTCTCTCTCTGCCTCTTGTTCTTTCTTGTGGCTCGCACACGCACGCGGGGCACGAGCAGAAGCGAGGCGACGATCATCGCCCGCTCGCACGCCTGCAGCTTGTCCGGCCTCCTCCTCTCCTCCTCTCCTCTCCTCCGGCTGCTCCCCTCCGCCGCCTCCTCCGCCTCTCCCCTCGTTCTCTGTTGCTGCGTCGTCGTCGTCGTCGTCGTCGCAGTCGTCGTCGCTGTCGCCGACGAGACTCAACTCTTCTCCCTCGCCCGCCCAGGCCCAGAGCGTTGGGTTGCCGCTGCCTGACCCCACTGTGTCTGTCTTCTGCAACGTCGGGCCAGCGCAGGCCAAGGCGCAGCCGACGTTCCTCTTGCCATCCCAGCTGATCGCTTTATGAGCCCCGGTGCTGGGGATGTTGCGGGTCAATGAATGGTGCGCTGCCAGGCCCGTGTTCGACTAGGGCTCGCCCGAAATGACCCGACAGTTGTCAGATACAACGTGTTCACTTTACTATGAGTTCATTGACTGAAGCCTTAGCTACGAGTGAAGTGCATTCAGACATCCACTAAGGTGACTGCAATGCCTTAGGTAGGAGAGCTGACAAGGACCTTTTTAAATTTAGACGAATTATTCATTTTTTCCCCCAACCTAGTCAAACCTGTAGGTTAGAACGAAAATAACGATTTGTCTTTGCTTATGAATTCCTTTGGAATAAGAAAGCTTCATTGTGCATGAGCTTTGTCACCATCACGATCATCATGATTCGGTGGCCTTTTTTGCGCTGAAGTCAGCAAAGTAGTTGAATAGTTGGTGGGTCACGACATCTCGGGCCGAATCTATGGGACAGCTGGACCGGCCAAAATACCTTCGGGCCTCGAGGCCGATTTGATGTGTCGTACTTAGGTAACTCTGCCTTGACCATGCGATCTGCTTTCTCACCATAATTCAAGTATTTCAAAGTTTTGACTGTGATCATATCACGAGTGTGAATGAAGCATGTGTCAGGCCTGCATTAGGCCGAAATCCTTGGTTCGGATTGGGATTTGAACTTTCATGCTCGGGTCGAGACAGGCCCGGGCTCAGCTGAGTTATACGTGCACTACGTATAGAGGGGGGAGGCCTATGAAAAGTATCTGAAGACGTGGAGAGTGTACTCGAGGCAATCTAGAGAGCAGGCACAAACCCTAATAGGTCAAGTTATCTTATGCAGTGCACATATGGCTCGCCTGCTCCCAGGGCCCAAATGGGCCCGGAACTAAGACCGAAACAGGCTCTGCTCTGATGGCTCTGACTCTGCCCAGTGCACACTGCCCAGTGCACGTGGCATTTCTTTGTGACACGTACAATTACGTCCGAAAAGTCCGAGAGTTTGAAGTTTCACTTGTTCAAGCCTTAAAAGTTACTTTCGGGTTGTGGGGCTTTCGGGCATCGGGCATAGTCCGGAGACCGTCCCTTTCTGACCAGAATCTGAGATGAACTGGGTCAGGATTTGAATCTGATTAGAATACTAATCTGACTTTCTCCTGTGTCACACTCGACAAAAGTACCTATCATAGGTTTTTTTTTTTACGAATCTACCAATTTTTATCCTACTGTAAAACCCGTTGTACTGCGGGCTGCAACAAGCTTACTTAACATCCTCCTAAAGAGATATTCCACCAGGGGTATTCTTAAGCCAGGGTTTTGCATTAGCATTGAGCCTCTTTCGTCTCCTTTGCTTTAACCCAAGCCGGATTTGAAGCCTGCAGTGTGCCGATTATAAGAATTAGTTGCAGATGAGGCCTGGACTAAGATAAGCCCAGTGACAGATGTAGGAAGCGTTATCAGGTCAATAGACCAATGTGTGAGTTTTTCCGAAACCATAAAATGTAGAGGATTGGTGCATAAAATGCATGTATCCCTTCGCATATTAAAACCAAAAGTTTTATAACTAAGATGTAACTCAGAATAAGCTATGCCATGCAAAAAAATTATGCAGTCTCTGCAACTCAAAATGCAGCATTCCCTGGTCATTTTACCATTTAAGGCATAAGCAAAGTTGGTGACTACATGCGGGTGATCACCAACAGCCCATGCGAGCAGCATGCCCGCTATAGGTCACTATAGGAGAAGGTACCAGTTCCACACAAAATTGGCCGTGATCACTGACAAAGTTGTCAACGAGGGAGTATTGCTGCAATATCAATTCATTGCCTGGTTCTCACAACTTTGCTGTGAGCCTGGTAAACTGCCAAGGACATCAAGGCCTCCATGGATGAAGCTCCTGACATGGTTCTGTCCATGACTCTAATCTAGGTAATGATTTGTGGTCAAGGTAAGAAAAGGGAAGGATGCAGAAGGCACCTGGCAACCACAAAACTGTGAGGACAGATGACTTTTCCAGTATTGTTCCTCTCAAGGTGGACGCAAGCATTGATGGCTTCTGATAATGAGCAACTCAGTCCCAGAAGGATTGAGAGTAGGATGGCCAAGAAGGCATCAGTCAGTCTTCAACAAGGTGGCTGAACTCTTCTAGAAGTGCACAGAAAAACATGGAGGTGATGTCGCAAAACAGAGCTAAAACTTTGTCATGAATATCTCACTGCATAATTTTAAGAAAATTTGCATATTGATGTAACGACACCTCGTCACCATCGTAGCCATAAGCCATGTATTTGCAAATGCCCTCTCTTCCAGCCAGATCTGATAGGATTTGTCATTGCAATGCGCGCGCCTGTAATAAGCAGAAACACCGCTGCATGTTCACGTTGTAGCTACGTCAAATACATGACGTCAGCTGCTGCCTTGAGTCAGAATGACGTCCGAATTCCTGTCAGAGGGAAGAGGAGGGAGAGACAACACTGACGCGGCATGGCTGCTGATCTGTGACCACTGATCTGTATACGCTGGGTAGAGTTTGTTTTTGAGACAGCTGGAGTGCATGCAGCTGTTGCAAGAATCAGCACAGTGTCCAAACAACAGTGACTGGAGAGAAATGAGGGTGAAGTAAAGAGTTTTTGAGGTTCTACGCATTTTTTCAAACATGTAAGAACAATCACTGGATTTCTCCATTACTGTGCTTGTCGAGGGCAAGGTCTGCACCGCATGTCATGAGAGCACTGACGCCCTGAAGAACGCTGTCTACAAAGATTGGCAGACGTGTCCGAAGTCTATGTTTGCAATGCCTTGAGGCTTCTCTTGAGCACATGATCATTAGTGAATGTTGCAGGAAAGTTCATCTTGTCTATTAATTTGCATCGAAGTCACTGCAAAAAAGGACTCTCAGCTCGTTTCTTTCCCTACAATCAGTGGATATACTTGATGACTTATAGTACAGCTGGCTCCGGTTCCGGATTAGAAGCCCTAGTGGGACATGATTCTCATATGAAATTTTCACCCAATTCTACCTTAAACGCCCGGCAAAGACAAGGTTGCAGCCTCCTTGGTGTGCCTCCTTCTCCAACTTTCCGTCTTTTGAAGGTACTGAAGTATCAAAATGGCAAGTCACAACGTTGAACTTCTGTACTCAGCCTTGCGTCGCACAACCTCGGTAGAGGTGCCCATTCCGAGCTAGATGCTGCCACAGCTGTGTATGGCTCGTGGGGCGACCATTCTTACGTTGTGTAAAGATGCGCTCGCTTTGCTGCCCGCAGAACAGCTGAAAAAAGTCTCCCGCACAGCAAAAACATTACTTGGGCGGGTGCTCGCTCTTGCAGTTCAACCTCCTTGCTTCCACCTACTGACAGGAGAGACGCAGATCAGCAGGAGCAAGGATTGACCACTCCTGAAAGCAGCCTGGAGATGCACAGCTGTTGCGTTACCGGGGCATGGTGTGCATCTTTGAGCAAAATGCTCAAGGGTGTGCATCGTCATGTCCAGTGCGTCGAAAATAGTGTGAGGAACATGCCTCTCTTTGGCGAGTGAGTGTAAGGAAATTATGATGACTTGGTGAAGTTGGATCCATCCAAGTAAACATGAGTCAACTTTCTCATATACGGTACCTGCATCACATAAAGTGTTACAACCATTATGGATAATAATGTCAGTATACGCAGTGACCTTAAAAAAGGGTTTTTTTTCGAAAAACTTGGGTGCTGGTTGGCATAGGGACATGAGATGTGCTTAAACTCCATCAAGATCCATGAGGAGGTTCTTTGCAGGGAAATAAATTTTATTACGGCTGAGTCAGGAAAAAGACTATTTTTACTTCAAAAAAGGGCTGTTTTAGAATGACTTTCAGCAGTAAAGCTGCAAAGTTTTTTTCCTTCTTCATACCTCCCTGATGGGGGCTTTGTCACCCTCAACCCACAATGGCGAGGCGAGCTGTCAGACCCCCCTGCCCATTGCCCTCAACATAATCAGTAGTATTGTTCAATTTGGAGCAGCATTGGCATCTTTAACTTTTTTGCAGTTAAAAAGCTGCAGCTTTGGGTTCAGTGAATTGGTCAGGTAAACTATGTTACCCAGAGACTTGGATGATGCCAATGAGGAAGCAAATTTAAATATGGGATTCAACTTCACCGTCAGTAACATCTTCCCCCCTCCCGGGCCGCTGCTTTTGCCACATGCCGCATGAGTAGGCCATCAGGACATGTCAACAGCAGTGAAATAAAACGAATTTATTGCATGGTACTTTGGTGTTTACTCTTTGGTGGGTTTGATGCGTTGAAAATGTATGCAGCTTTCAACTTAGAAGTCAATGACAATTAGACTTTAACAGAAATGCCCCCCCCCAAAAAAAAGAAGGCCTCATTCGAAGTTTGTCACCTTGCGCAGCTGAGAAATTTTCCGTCTTTGTCGTCTGGGCTTCTTTTTTGGGTGAAATGTTAATAGTAAACTCTAGATGGTGCTCCTTGCCTGTTTTGTCTCTAGATATTTTGTCGATGATATGCCCTTTCCACTGGAGGATAAACCTTATGTTGAGAAAGCTTCCAGCTTTCTCAACAAACATTTGCTGCCAGTTCAACTGCATATCTTATCATATACTGTTTCTAAATTTTACATTGCGGCTTAAAGCTGGCATCAACTTCGTTCCATACACTTCCATCCACTCACTTACGCGATGGGAAGATGCCACTTTTGACATATGTGGGTGAAGCACAACTATCATCAACTTTAAGTCCTACTCCCTTCCAACTTTAGGTCACAGATTGTGATTGGATTTCATTTGCACCACGTACGATACTGCAAGTTTTTAAAAAAATTTCCGAAGTCCACTTCCTGCTCCAGTATCAACCACTTGCAATCTTGTCATCCTTCCACTTCCCTGAAACTGTGTCCACTTCAAAGCAATGCGGGAAGCCTTTTCATTTGAGATCCATAGCCACCTTCTTGAGGAAAAAGATCAATCGGACTTCTTTAACTTCATTTCAGTGCAAAGCTGTAAAGCAAAGTACAAGTACTTTCTCAGAAAGTACGATGACAGAGAATACACATTTAAGATCCACACGACAAAAAAGCACAATATTTGCCGCGAAGCTACTACCTGTAGTTTGACACTGCTTCTCCCTTGGTGATAGCGCCGCAAGGCGTGGTCGCGGTGGGGGTGCCATGAGTCACGGTGGCGGCGGCAGCACCGCATAGCGCTGGCCAAAAAAGTGCTGACGCATGTTTTGGCGGAAAATTTAAAGTTACTTTATCTTCTATACAGAAGATCTAAATTTCCCGCCAAAAAATCGTGTCGCGATTTATTGGCCGACCCTGCTAGGTGCGGTGGTGACACTTTAAGGCACTGCAATGTCAGGGATAGATACACCCATGACCGCAGTGGTGACATTGTCCAAAGGGTGGAACCAGTTATAAGAAACTAGTGCCCATCCCTGGCTTGCCAGATGAAGGTCGAAATTGAAACTTACTGCTTTGGCTTTGGTCCTCTTCTTAAGAGACACTGAAGCACAGTGTGTTTAATTTTCCCCTCCGCGCGCTCAAGGTTTCCACAAAGTTGCTGATGGCACTCGTAAGTATTGATAACACCTCAAGACTGGTACTTTTTTCACACTCAGCTCGCAGGCCTTTTTTCAGGAAATGTTGCTGCACGAGCTACAAGTTTTCTCATAATGACGAGTCCTGTCAGTCCTTCTGTTGCTCGATCACAGCATCCACTTGAAAGCCCAATAATGCTGCATGGACAAGAGTACAATCGCATGTAGGATAAGTGAAGGCCTGAAAAAAACTGTTGCTCCGGAATGGCATGCAAAAGATTGCTCACGAAGGGTCATCGTTCGTACTGTGGAAGGAACTTCTGACTAAGCACTCAATATTCCCGAAATGATGGACTAAAGTTAGTTTCGTACGGAAGTTCTTGGAAAGGGTGCTCATAGCTTTCCAGTTATTCATTTGCAGCGTTCTGTGACGAGTTAAGGTAGTCGAAGAAAAGCCCCTGATCTTTTTTTTTTTGGG
>JAAUXU010098826.1_pt1 | contig 31187 bp, 35 predicted proteins | sample 7278151 | NCBI WGS metagenome assembly JAAUXU01 (sample SAMN14350113, study PRJNA611818) | marine sediment metagenome | isolation source: surface marine sediment (1.8m) | place: French Polynesia: Moorea | collected 2018-08 | reverse complement strand
TTTACGTTCATATTCCAACTACTTCACACACACCCTCTTTTTTTTGTTTTTACAATGTTACTCCGTGTTTTTGTCGTGGACACCCCCCTCCCACCCCCCCCTGTTATCCTTTTTTTTTTTTTTTTTTTTGGGGGGGGGGGGGGAAGGAGAAAGCACCAAAATACTCGTCCAGACAGCTGTAAACGCGTGCTCCGAGACAACGCACACTGTCCGGCCCCCCAAAAGCTCCTGATTGTGCTCGGAACGTGGACACGCTTCTTTGCACCGACAAGTTCGTGTGCAGTAGAAGCAGCATCAGCGACCACGACCGCGACCGCGACCGCGACGACCCCCACAAGGTTGGCGGCTGGCATGGAGGAGCAGCCAAGACTGGGCACGAACAGGTGTGCGGGAATGAAAAAAAGAAAGGGAAGGGAGGGGGAGCTGTGTGAGTCAAAAAAAGTTTTCTTGGCCATCCTCGGACTGCCCTTGACGTCGCTATATACGACTCACACTGTACCAGCACAGGCAGTAATCATATTCGCGTTTTCCTTTACCCCGCCAAGTTTCCAGCTCAGGTGAGCAGCACCGCCAAAATTGAATGCTAATTGCTTGTTGCTACACCTGCAATTACCTGTCACGTAAATTCTGCGACCTCTCCCAATTCAAGTTCACCCTCCTTGACAATCTTGAGCTCCCTTGGGAGGGGCGAGTGGAGGAAGAGAGAGAAGAGGAACGGTTAGACACACAGAGAGAATGTGAACGTTTTTAGTATAAAAGTCTCCGCCGATGGGAGTGGACAATAAATAACCCAAGCAAACTTTTTTTACCCTTTTTTCCGCTGGATTTGATGATGTTTGTCCCTCCCTCCCTCCCTCCCATGGCCCGCCCCGCCACTCCCCTCCTCCTCCTCCTCCGCTTGTGCCATGCCGGAGATCATAAATTATGTTTCATGAAACATGATACTGTCAATTTGGGTAAATGATTATTGGAGGAGGAGTGAGCACACCTGAGACTTTATCAAAATTGAAAAATTCTGGCCACCTCACATTGTTTGCCAGGCGCAATCAAATTTCAAAAAAAGGGAAACAACGTTTCTCCCTCCTACTTTTAATGGTAATGACTATGAGTGACAAGAATGGCCATTTTTACCGAGTCCATTTTGCTTTTTTGTGGCCGGTCGTAAATGTTTTATTCCTGATTAACAGAGACACAAATGGCCAGAACCAAGATGACTCTTTAATGAATACTTAAGGCCTCAGCGGCATTTTCCGTCCTTTTTCTACACCAAGACTTAAAGGCGTCGCTCAGAAAGCCCCCCCCCCCCCCAAAAGGCATTTACCCGTCCTGTAAGAAACTCGTGCGCAATTATCCGCCAACCTCATTTCCCGCACGCCCACCCTCAAAAAAAATGGGCAGCAGCAGCAGCAGCAGCAGCAGCAGTTTTACAGGGTGTATCAGAACACAAAGAGCCACGTGTGCGCGAAATCATTTGCCAGCCAGAGGGCGGTCAAAGAGGATTTAAACGATTCATCTGCTCGACTAATATGTGTCTGACTCACCCATGTGGAATGAGGAGGATTTCTTTTTTCGCCCTCTCTCTCCACATCAACAGCTGCTGGGAGTCACACTCAGTCACTTCGCTGTTTCCCTAATTGCTTTTGCTCTGTACTAACCTAACCTTAAGTTAACAGCTAATATCGATGCGTCTTCTCTTCTCAGGCCCAGACAGGGTGAGGCAAAGCATGAGAGACTAGCTCAAAAAGTGATTCAGCGCTGGGGGCTCAAACATATTTTTCATGCTTTCTTACAGCTTTTCTGCTTTAAAATCCCCCGAGCTGATCTTTTTGGGTTCCCCCCTCCCATCCTTTTCCCACGACAGAAATACATTCATCCCCCTCTTCTTTTCATTGTCGTCAACAATGGAGCTGCGGTCAGTACAGAAATGCATCGCGGGCTATTAATGGCGTGAGGGTCGAGCCCTGATAGTTATTTATCTCTCACTGTACTGAGGAGAGAGAAAGTGTGGGAGAAACGATTTGGGCGTTGGGATGGGGGGGAACAGAAAAGCACTGGACACTCAACATCAAGCTTCACCCACACAAGAAGACGATTCTTCAGCAGAGAGTAAAAATTTCAACTTTTGGCATTGTTCAGTTGACGTTTTTTGTTGTTTTTGTTGTTTTTTTAAAGTAAGAACACTGCATAGGCTGAGGGTGAAGGTTAAAAAAAGAGAAGTAACTTTTCCACGGAAATACAACAGTGGCAGAGGGTGGTATGAAGAATAAGCCTTCTTTCTCTTCGCTCACTAACTCTTCTCGACGGCCTTAAAGGCTGAAGGAAGAAGAGAAGGACCCTCTTTGCTTCCCCAAGGCTCCTTCTCTCACGTCATAATTGGATTTGCACTGAAGCAAGCGTTTCTAGATTTGAAGAAGCAGTGCACACACGCGCGTGCGCACGCACACCCAAAAAAGCATGAAGGCCGCCAGGGGCCTCTGCAAGGCCTCCCTCTCTCTCTTTTTCGCACACTGCCAAGGATTTTGCGGCAAAGATTTTTCCTTCCGTTTTCTCTCTCCTCAGTCAGTCACGCCCCCCCCAAAAAAAACCTCCCCTCCGCACTGTTATTTGTGGTCGCCCGTCCCTCCCCACGAGAGCAGGAACAGAGCTTGCAACTGATGATTTGGTGGGCGCCAGCCACACCATGAGTAGCTTCGATATCGTCTTCCTTGCTTTCCAGATGAGATTGATATAGCGTCTTTCCATGGTGTGTAAGGCCAATCTTTGCTCCTCCTTCTCCAGAGCTTGATCTCATCGATCGACAGCAAGCAGGGCTGCTGCTGCTGCTGCTTTCTCTCCAGTAATTGAAGTTGCCTCCTCTCTCTCTCTCTCTCTCTCTCTTTCTATCTCAGCCAAGCAAGGAGAAGAAGCAGAAGAAGCCACACCTCTAAGAAGGAGCTGTGGAACCATCTGCCAGAACCTTCTGATATTAGAGAATCAGGAGTGATCAGAATCGGCAAAGTAGGATGAAACTTTCCACTGAACCAGCATCTGTCCTTGGACATTTTTTTTGGGGGGGGGCGACCCCAGTTCAGACCCCACCACCTGACTCCCAACGTGAGCCAGATTGTCCGAGGCCAGCGACACGCCCCTGGAGAGGTAGACCGACTCACTATGCCACGGCTTTCCAGATTATTTACTGTCTTGGTAGGGCTTTCCGCCAAGAGATGACTTTCCGTCTGTCTCTCCATGCATATGGCTAACAAGCAGCCTCATGTCTTCAGTGTGTGTCACGTCATAATCGGGATTTTTGTCAGAGAAAAGACCCTCCTCTTTCTTTCTTTCTTTCTTTCTTTCTCTCTCTCTCTCTCTTCTACATATGTTAGCCACGTAGTACGTGTGTTGCATGAAGAAAGCCACCGAGAGAGAGAGGAGCAGCAGAAGATTTCCCATATCAGAGAAAAGCCCTCCTCGCTCGGAAATGCGAGGCTCCTCCGAGAGTTGAAAGCCTGGGTGGTGTAGATTTCCCCCGTACTCTTCCCATCCTCTCTGGAGATGCTTCATATCCAATCTTTCACTTTGGATTGCCCCTGCAGCAGGTTGGAAAGCTCCATTTCTATTTCTCATTCCCCAGATATCGTCTTTCCCCGTAGATTGTGTCTTTGGTGTGAGTTTCACAGTCCTTTATGGCCGCCCACAGATGGATGGAAAGCGCGGGGAGGGATCAAATCTCACAAGAAAATTTGGGAATCCACCACACACGCAGACACTTTCCCCACTCAATTTCGAGCAGCCAGCCTGCATTTCTTGTTTAAAAGTCTTCTCCTTTCTCCAGAGTAATCTCTCAAGGCAAATGACATCATCAAGTGAAAGAGTGTAGAAGAAAGATGTTCCTTTCCTCAGCTTTCTCCTAGCAGTCCATTACCCATCCTCTCCCCTGCTCCTCCTCGCCCCCCCCCCTTCCAGTGTTAAAGGCCATACCCACTCTTCCTACCCTTGATCGAGAAATGTGTTTTCGTCTTGATCGCCTCATCTCGCTCAGATATCTCTTGCTCCATCGGAGAGACGACGATAAATCTCGTTGGAAAAGAGAGAGAAAAGGGGAACTTTCTCAATCAACAGTTTGTCTTGGAAAGCATCCATTTCTTAAGACATTTCCAGGTGAAAGTGCGGGTTTGGCACGATTTCGGGCCACGTGGGTTTAAGCTACCGACCTCATACACTCACTGTAGCACTGGAAGGCCATTGTGATTCCCGAACCGTCTTTGGTAGTAAATGCAGCTCTGCAATTTCTACCATTTCCAGTGATTCTCTGTGTGGCCCGATCTCCGTCTCAGAACTCTTGTGTTTACCTGCAGTTTTATTACACTCGCATCATATCTTGTTGCCTATTTCTGAGAAGAGCCGGAATGAGTTTCTTAATGGGGCGTAAGAACATGAGATTGAGCACTACAAGCATCAAGAGAAATCGTACAGAGAAGAAGCTCTTCTTCATACAATCTCTCCACCAGACAGAACATTGGTGCTGCCTGCCTGCCAGCCAGCCTGCCAGCCAGCCTGCCAGCCAGCCTGCCTGCCAGCCTGCCTGCCAGCCTGCCTGCCAGCCTGCCTGCCAGCCTGCCAGCCTGCCAGCCAGCCTGCCTGCCTGCCTGCCTGCCAGCCAGCCTGCCTGCCTGCCTACCTGCCAGTCTGCCAGCCAGCCTGCCCGCTCCGTCAATGGCGACCAACTTGGACGGGACAATCTGCATCTGCTCCTTCTGTCTCGTCGAGCATGGTCATGTTGCCCACTTGGCCAAGTTCCCAAGAGAAGACACGATCCATTTCTTCTTTTGTGACTAATGAATATGAGATTAGACGACCAAAACGCTCCGAGATCGAGATCATCTTTCTGCAAATGCTGCTCAACATGATTGACTACATGTTTATTACGTCCTAGGGGATCAACGGCGGGTGCAAGGGGCAAAAACAGATGACAAAAATCAGAAAGAAAACGGACCTAGAGAGAAAAACAACAAAAAAAGACATGTGTAAACGTGCTCGATGAGTAGATAATATGAACAGCGATATGGGGAGTACAAGTTCGACAGCTATTTGTGTATCAGCCTTGGTAAGCGACATCTATAGAAGTGGGGTTTGGTTTTTCTTTTGACATAAGAAGCAGCTTCGGCATCAGCGGTTAACGTCGGCCACGGCGGCGGCCGCGGCGGCCGCGGCGGAGGCTTGTATCGGGGTAGGCCGTTGAAGTCCGTGGAAGGCCGCTGCGGCCATGGGCGACGCGGCCGCCGCCATCAGCTGCGAGCGGTGCAGCGCCGCCGCCGTGGGAAAATGTTGTGCCGCCGCCGCCACGGCCGCGGCCGCGGCCGCGGCAAACGAGCCGCTGCTCTGTTCCTGCCGCGTGGCCTGGTGGTGTGGCTGCACCGCGGCTGACGGCGGCTGCTGCGGTGGAGGTGGAGGCGGCGGAGGCGGCATGCTGCCCGCAGCCTGCGACGACGCGCGCAAGTCCGTGTGCTGCGTCTCTTTGTGGCGGCGCAAGTCCACTTTACGCTGAAAGAAGAAGAAAAATATGGGGAAAGCTGTCTCGACGACGTGACTGATGGCGCAACTAATTATTTGTCATCGTGTGGGAAGGGATAATTGGGCAGTCCTGTAGGTGCATTTACCTGGAAACTCCTCCCGCAGAGTTCGCAGTTGAATGGCTTAAATCCAGTGTGCTTCCTGCTGTGAGTGATGAGGTTGGACGACTGACTGAATGCCTTCCCGCAAACCACGCACTTGTGAGGCTTCTCGCCTGAAACAAGAAATTCTCTCAAATCTCTCCCTTCACCCAAAAGGCTCTTTACAGCAGCCGCGAGGCAGTGGAACAGCTGTGCCGCTGCCAACCTAATCTGGATTTGGCCCCTTTTTTGATTGACACGAAAAAACACAATCAAAATTGTTTGCCTCCCCCTCCTTCTCCCCCTTCTGTGGAAGGATGGATGAAGTGAGAGTGATCGACAGTGACGGAACTTTGGGGTCAGCCCAGTCAGTGCTGAGCGCAGCGCGGCCTCCGCTTCAAAGCTCGGTCTCAGCTTCTTCTGGCATCGAGACTTGACAGTCAAGAAGCGATCGCACAGCCCTCTTTTTCCTCCACAATATTTCTTTCCTCCCCCTTTCCTAATAATAATCGCAGCCAATCTTTCATTCACGCAAGTGGAAAAGAAAAGAAACCTTTCGAGTCCTCCCCTCCAGGTTCGTTCTGTGCCAAATGGCCTGAAAAAACTCTGCCAAGGCAGACAAACAATTGGCAAGAAAAAGACGCGATTTTAGTAGAAGCTTTCAACTTCTTTCGTGGAAAAGAGTTGGCGGCTGGATTGCATCAACACTTGAGCTCCTCTTTCCGAAGCCTCCACAACGATCTTTTCATTCCCGGATGTTGAGGGGACTGAGGAGGAAGCGAGCGAGGGAGCAGAAGAGAGTGGCTGAGCCCTTGAGAGGCCTCTAGCCAAATATTTTGCCAAGTTTCAGTCTGATAATGAAGAAAGCGGCACGCGCTGGTCGGGTGTAATTGCGTTAGCGGCTGTGGCTTCCCTTTAGTTTTTGCCTTCCACGCAGGAAAATCATGGCCAATAAGATTGGAAGGGGCTCTCCAAAAAGGGGAGGGGGGAGTGGAAGTGTTTTGAAGAGGAGGAAAGCAGAAGGATTGACTCCATTTGGTAGGATAAGACGCAATATGGCTGCTGCGGCGGCGGATGCGGTGGCTGCTGTGCCTGCTGTGGCTGCTGTGGCTGCACAACAACACCAACAATGGCATTTGCCCCTTGTTTCCCAAGGATCCTGCATTGGGAGCTGTCAAGGAGAAGAAAAAAGGGAGCAGCAGCATGTGTTTCATTACATCGTTCATTAAAGGCAGGTAATCGAGTTTGCTTGGCCTGGAGTTTCCTTCTCGCTCTCTCCAGCATGTGTTGATACACGCACAACGCACCGCGTGTTCCAATATCATCATAGCCCAGCCTCGGGGGCTTCTGCAAGAGAGCAGAAAAATCTATTCTGTGGCTGGTCTTGATTGGGTCAACACCTCCTGCAGCAATCTTCCCCTCCTTGCTGCATAGCCAGAGGCTCGTGCTCACCAGCCCGTGTGTGTTTCTCGATGCTCTCTCGCACCTTGCGCGGCCTTCACACGTGCTGGGAGGGACGGACTGAGGGGAGCAGCCTTCGTCCTCCTTCCCTACTGTGGCGGTGCCATGAAAGCTACCTCACACTGGACAAGTGAGCGCGCATCCGACACAAAACACTGTATTTACTTTATCTCATTTGTCATGGCCCCTACGAGTCTCGAGACCTGTTGACAAATTATTTGTGACACACACACACGCGTGTGTGTGTGCGTCTCCACACTTGCGTATGTGACGCTCGGGTCCCTTAAGAGGCACCAATATGTACGTCGCAAGCACGCCTCGTGTGCTGGAACACCCTGTGCGCCACGTTGCTCGCCCGGAAAGTCCCCCAAGGGCGTGTTGGCCAACATGTTCACCACAGTAACAGGATCTCTATTTATCCGATTTCGAATCACATTAGCTTAAGCTCTGCTCCATTCGTTTGGTTTACAGAGCGGGAGGGGGGGGGGGAGAGCCAACATGTGTATTTGCTCATTTACACTTTTGGTGATACTCTGCAGATTGATTAATACCTACATGCGCGTCTGTTTGCTTAGTGGCACCTTGATCTCCTCAATCACTCGCTCACTCACCTGTGTGTATGTATGTGTGCTTCTTCATGTCGGACTTCTGGTGGAACCTCTTGCCGCAGTACTGGCACGGATAGGGCCGCGTGTCTGAGTGGATGAGCAGGTGGGTGGACAGCGTGGAGCTTCGCTTGAACGTCTTGCCGCACTGCTTGCAGGAGAACGTCTTCTCGCTCGTGTGAACCGCCCTGTGGAAAGAAAGAGAGAAAGAATAAGGCTGCAGCAACTACAGGGTGTTAAGGAGAAAGAATCAAGCGGATTTACGATTCACTCGACGCCATTCTGCGGTCTTCATCGTGTACAACATGGTTGGCAGGGAGTAACAGTTGCTTTGTGTGTGTGTCTGCGTCAAGAGGGGGGGGGGAGGTGAGGGTGAGGAGGGAGAAGAGCCAAAAAAAAACTTTTGCTGTCTCACCTGGGGAGCAGTAAATTTCTGCTTGATGGCTCCGTAAGTAACTCGGCTCTGTGGCGGTCAAACAATAAAGGATTTCCAACAGTTCCCCAAGGCCCAACTAAAGCTGTGCTGTTGGTGCTCTTTTTTCTTCCTGGGTGGCCTCAAATCATGTGCAGGAAAGCAATAGGCGAGACCCCCACACAAAACATTTGTTACATGCGTGATCAGTGGCAATCCAATTCTGGTAGCAGCAGAAGAAGAGAAAGCAGTTGAAGAATACGTAATTTTATAGGTCCGAATTGCCAGAAAAGAGCTTGATTTCGGATAAAAATTCGCCCCCTTCGCCCACCAACGAACGCGTGTTCTCCCATTCAATCACACGAGTGGAAAATATGTCGTTCCTCCTCTCCCCCACTTTTATCAGAATGGTGGTGGTCTGGTTGTTTCTCCTCTGAGCCAGAAAAAAAATCAACCGAGGACACAGATAGGAGGGGAGGAGAGAGGAGAAATATGACCGTCAGTATGGGTATGGAATGCTTTCAATGTAATCAAACTTGGCTTTGGACAAGGAGGGCATGGAATTTTTGACTCATGGACAGCGGGAGGGAGATGACTGAGTCGAGTCAGACGAGGGTTGCTATCCTGCGCTTCGCAACCTGCTCCACCTCAGTGGACTCCTCTGGCGTGGCAGGCAGGAAGTAGAGGGAGGCAACCAACGTCTTTGTGCTGACGGCAGCCGCGGCCTGTGTCAGTGCAAATGTTGAGTGGTCACGACGTCCACAGCCGAAATTAGGGCAGATCGAGCCGTCACCGTCACCCCGACGGTCACGGCAAGGCCCGATTTATCGCATACGAGAAACAGGACTCGGCGACCATCGGGGTCATGGACGATCTCGCCACGATTTTCTGGAATGTTCGGTATCACTCGAGTCTCGCAACCATCAAGGGGAAATTGCTTTTCTCCTTCTTGGAAATCGTACTCGACTTTTGGCTACACAAACTGCACAAACATGTGCTGATTTGGCCATTTCACGCTTAAACGGACACCTATCTTTTAGGGGCGCATTTAGAAGTGTGTTAACTAATAAGTAGACTTTAAAGCCTTAAAAAAGCAGAGCGTAATTAACAAATTGGGCCCTACTGCACATGCTCTGACATTTCCGACCTGTTTGACTCGTAATATCGTCGTGCCATTTTGGACTGAATCAACAGCCTTAGGTATACTAATTCACCCTGGGAGAGTACAAAAAAAGGATGTTTTTCTCTTACCTGTGCTGCGTCAGGCTGATCTCGTGTCCGAAGGTCTTGTTGCAGAGCTCACACGCGTAAGGCCTCTTTCCATTGTGCGCCCTGCGCGCGTGGACCTCGAGGCCGTGCGGAGTGGAGAAGATCTTCTCGCATTTGAGACACGAGTAGACGTCGCCGCCGCCCAGCGGAAGCGTGCGGAACTGCCCGATCGGCGACCCCGTGGTCGGCGAGTTCACCGTAGTCGGCGGCGAGGACTCCAGTGGAGGCGGCGGCGGTGGCGGCGGCGTAAAGAGCGGCCGTTGCAAAGACGAGGCCAGCGACGAAAACGCCGCGGCTGCCGGGAAAATGTGCGAGGAAAAAGAATGCGGCGGCGGCGGTGGAAGATGCGGCAGCAACGGTGGCGGCGGCAGGTTGATCGGCCGGCTCCTGTTGAGCATGTCCAAGGTAAGAGCTGGGTAGAAGAAGGGTCTGGACGCGAGATCGGCGGGCGTGATCTCGTCCTGCTCTCGCTGTTGTTGTTGGTGCCGACTCGACGGCCTGTCGGACCTGTCGGACTTGTCGGACCTGTCGGATCTGTCGGACCTATCGGACCTGTCCGACCTATCGTCTGACAGCAGGGAAGAGACCGAGAACACGCTTGGCTGCTTCGTGGACAAGTTGTCATTGTTGTTGTTGATGCTCTTGAGATTTGTGTTGCCGTTGTCGTCGTCGTCGACGCGCACGTCCTCCTCCTCCTCCTCCTCTTCCTTGGAGTTGTTGTTGTTGTTGTTGTTGTTGTTGTTGTTGTTCAACCAGGGGCAGAACGCGCTCGCCGCTGGCGTTCGAAACAGAGCTGCGCTTGTCGGTGGTGGAGGAGGAGAAGCGTCTTCCAGCCTGGGTGGAGACACCGGGGGACTCTCGGAGTCCTTCTCCATGAGGCGATGGATGCCAAAGCTGATCTCTCCTGCAAACAATGATGGTGCTGATCAATCCTCACACATAGTCCATTCATATGGCAACACTTAGCAGGACTACGTTGGATATCACCCGAGCTGATTTCTAATGCGAGTAACTGTCTGATTGAGAGACAGAGAGAGAAAGCAAATCTGCAAGATTTCTCCGCGCACTCACTTCCTCCTGCTCCTGTTGAAGCCATCTGCTGCTTCTCCTTGATGGTTTGCTGCAGCAGCCCCGCCCAGGGCCCTGGGTAGCGGGAGTAGAAAGACAACAGCGGCAGCATCTCCGGCTTCGTGTACCAATGGTTGGCAGATGCAGCTGTCGTCGTCGACGACGACGACGACGACAACGACGTCGTTGCCGCCACCGCGGCGGCCGCCGCCACCGCCGCGGCCGCCACCGCCGCAGCCTTACTGCTGGTCGCTGTCGTCGTTAGAGGCTGTGGTGGCGGTGTGGCGTTCATCTGTGGAGACCTGGCTCTATTCGAGCCTTCTTCCTCAGCTAAAGAAAAAAGTATCGTCATTGCTTTCATCTCCACCCCGACGAGTGTGTGTGTATGAGTCAAAAATATGTTATGACGCCTCTCTCATTCTGCTCCTCTGATCACCATCCTTCCCCTTGTATTCGCCTCATATGACATTTTTGACTCACATGACATAATGTATGCACTTGCAGTGTCTCCCACACTTCGCCATCCACTTTGGCAGCAGCCTTTTATCATGCAGATTGGTCGTCCGCGCAAAAAAGAAAAAAAAATCACCTGACTTATTTTGGATCGGGGCAGATTGACTAATTGGTTTGGCGACGACGGTTCTGCCCTGGTAATAGCATTAGCGTCGTCGCCGTCGTCGCCGTCCCCGTCGTCCCCGTCGTCCTCGTCGTCCCCCTCAATCGTCATGGGACCGTCTTTTCTATGGGAGCGCCAACCAACGCTTTCGTCCACGGCTATCATATTGTCACATCTCTCTCTCACTCCGACCATGTGTCTGTTGTTGCAGAAATCGTTTTCTTTCTATTCAGTACAGATTGAGAGCGAGCTCGGGCGGGTCGAGACAGCAGCGTCCAATTGTGTTTATTACGCGGACATTATTGATCTTTTGCCAATAGATATTGTGTAACCTGCGCTCAGCAACTCCTTTTTTGTCCCTGTCCTTCTTGCCGTCCTTGTCGAGCCTCATCTCAATGCGCCGCGCGACTTTGAACAGCACAAAGACGCTGCTGACCTTTTGATCCATCATCTCTTGATCCTGTTCGGCAATTTGTAATGTGTTGATCACTTCACTCCCTTTCCTCCTTCCCCCCTCCCCCTCCTCCCTTTCCCCCATTCATCCCATGCTAATCCTCGATCCATTGTCAATGATGAAGTCACTCACACACGTGACCACTTGTCAATAGAGCCACCGTGTGAGCGGCAAAGAAAGCAACAGCAGAGACAACGTCTCGGGCGCCAACGACGAGTGACTTCAGCCGCTCACATTGTTGGTTCATACTGTGCCCGATTGAAAACACGAACGCCTCTAAAAAAAAAATCGTTGTCGTAGTCGAGAGAGGAGTGAGTGAGGGTGTGGCTGGCGCCCAGTGAGATTTGATCTCCAAGCAGTTGGCAGGCGAATGAACAGAGATGTCAAATTGGATCGAACCACCCAGCTGCGTCTCGTGTACATTTTGCCGTAAATTATCAGAGCTCTTCTGACCTGCTTTTTTTTCCCTTTCCCAGGGGCGCCCGCGTCGTCGTCGTCGACGACGACGTCGACGACGTCGGGCGCGTCAACCTCAGCAGCAGCATGAGCAACAGCGGCAACCAGCCCAAAAGTGTGTGTGCGCGCGCCAGCAAAGCGGAGTCAATATGCGTTTTGGAGCACCCTGTCTTTTCCTCTGACACTGATTCGATTACGCTACTTCAAACCCATAATCCCTTTCAAGTTTAATTTGGTGAAAAAAGGATTGGTTTACGCTCTGCGGGAGGAAGCTCACGGAGGGACTCATGGCGAGACTCGCAGAGGGACTCACAGAGGGACTCACAGAGGGACTCACAGAGGGACTCACAGGAGAGGGAGGGAGGGAGAGGGGGGGGGACGAAGCAAAAGAAGACAGACCAGAAAGTGTCTGAACGAGACTTGGCTCAAAAATCGCTGCCGCTGCAACATTGATTATTGGACTGTGAAAGGAGTGCAAACAAGTTTCCTCTAATCGGTAGTCATTTCATATCGGAGACTGTTTTCCCTCTCGCTCTCGTCCCTCCCCCTCACTCATTAGCTCCGGACCAAGTCTTTTCAGCACTTGACAAGCGCTGGAATCAATGCAGCTTTCACCTCGTGCGCCAAATTGAAGCGTCTCTTTTTTGCTCTTGCCCCGCTTCTTTGGCGTGTTGACCCAAGAGATCCTTCAACCCCGGCATGACGTGATTAATATAGATCGAAAAAGCGTCAGTTTCGAGCCTTAATCGGCGCACACACGTGGCAGAAGCAATAAGTGACGTCGGCTCGAGGGAATTTCAGTATGGATTCTTGATTTACTATTGGAATAATAAAGCTCTGCAAACAGCGGGACCGATTTGTCCGGACATGGACGTTGTAAAAATTTCTAGGACCTGCGGAGCGAGGGAAAAAGGTCAGTGTGAGGACCGGGTTAGAGGTTAGAAGGGGAAGCAGATTGAAGTCATTTTGGCGCACTGATCTGGAACACAGGAGCTTTCCAGTTGTCACTTTGTGTGTAGCTGCTCAGGCGCCAGCACTTTCCTGGTAGGTCAGAATTTCGCCTAGACCAGTGTCAGTGCAGTGCCAAAAAAAAACTAAAGAAGAAGCAAGAGTCGATGCCCCAAAACACGCCGGGATGGACACTTTTGGGTGGTGCTGAAAACCGCCAGCTTCTTACCTCCTTCGCTCTTCCTGGGCGATACCAGCTTGAAAGCGGACGAAGACGAAGTTGGCACGACTTCATCAGAGGCGGCCAACTTGGAGTTGTCCTCTTGCGAACCCTCCTCAGCCATGGTCATGCTGGGCGGAAGCAACAGTCGGAACTGAAGCCCGAAAAGGATTTCCGGCCAAAAGCGCTGACGCCGACGCCGACGCCGACGGCGACGGCGACGATGACGACGCCGACGAAAAATCCCTCTCTTAGATCCCCTCCTTCCCTCTTTCCGCCGTTGCCACCAGAGCAACAGCAACGGAAGCAGGAGAGAGACAGAGAAGATTGAGGTCGCGCACCCAAAAGCAGCTCAAAATAACCCAAGATTGCTTTAAGTGTGGCCCAAAATTTTCTGCTGTTGAGCGGTCAGGCCGAGAGTGACATTGGAGCCCGCCGCTGTCAACTTCGCCCTGAGGAGCATTTTTGCACGCCAGAGGCAGCCTCTAAATCAGTTTTTCCGCGGCTTTTTTTTGCCATGGAAGTCATGAGAAAGTCACTCCTGTGGCCGCCGCCCGCTGCTGCCGCCGCCCGCTTCCAAGCGGGCCACAGATTGAGCTGTCTCTGTACTGTTGGACGGAGTACGTTGAAGTGAAAGCCGCTGCTGTCGCCGCCGTCGCCGCCGTCGCCGCCGCCGCCGCCGCCGTCGTCACCGCCGCCGCCGCTGCCGTCGTCGTTGGCGTTGGCGTTGCCGTCGCCGTTGCCGTTGCCACCGCCGCTGCCGCCGCCGCTGCCCGCCGCCAGCGGCAAGAAATACGAGGGAGGTGGAAGGAGGAAACCGACGGGGGAGAAATCAGTGTGGCTCCTCCTCCCGCTGATGAAAATCACTGCTATTCACTCACTCTCTGAGAAAGGGAGGGAGGGACTTTCTTGTGATTCGCTCCGAGATGACTGAGTGAATCTTGCGGAAGGAGGAGGGGGAAAAAAGAAAGGCAGAACTTGGCAATTCATCCACACGATCACCTTTTTTTTTTCTTTTGGCTGATGGAATTTGTGTCCTGCCTTCGAAATTTTGTTTCTCCTCCGAATGGGTCTTTTACCCCTTCTTTGTGGCTCCCTTCGGATTGGTTCGTTTCAATGATCGCATATCCTGTACATATGGAGAGTCTTTCTTTCTTTGTCCAGTTTAAATTCAATCTAGCGCGTCTGCCTCCTTCTCACTGGGGAATTATTTGACAAGAACAGGGACGCGGAGAAGAGTCCGTGTGTATGCGAAGCACAAATTGCCAGAAGACAAATGTCATTTGCAAGTCAGTTACACTTTGCTCGCTCCTCATACACTTCTCTCCCTCTCCACTTGTGCAGCTGACATCATGGGTTTGAAGGCACCTGAGGAGCATGCGAAACTGGACCTTCTTGATCATGCTTGAAACATATGGACCCCAAACTTTGGGTGACTCGAACCCCATAGAGGAAAAATGGTAAGTGTTTATCCAGAGCCATTTCTACCCCTTTGTTCTCCCCCCCCTCTCTTCTTCTTGGAAATCCCACGAGGAAAATCAACTTTCAAACTTCATTTGTGCCAGTGAGAGTGAACCAGCATTAATCCAAATGTGGAGCTCTTTAATGCAGGAGAGAGAGAGGAAAAAAGTGCAGGATCGTTTTCATCGCCCGCCATCTTTGGGGCTTTTAGAGGCATTTTTGGGGGGTTCTGGACTGCTTTCTCTCTCGACTTTGTGCTTTCGCTATGCTACAGAACTTGAGCCTAGCTTAAACCTGACTTAAGGCCGCAGCAGCCCTAAACCGATAACCAAGCCGCATAGAATTCTCGATCTTTTGCTCTACCGCATCCTCTTATGGGGGGAGGGAAATTGAAAAGTGTTTTTCCACCTCCTCCCATCTGAATCCACCTCGGCCTCACATTTCCTGTCAGGGGCGCATGACAAATGGCTTATTTTCCATCTCGGAAAATGCGCCAACAAGATCTCCTCTACAGCTACTACGTCGATTAGGGTCTTTCTGGCAAGAAGAAAGAAGCCTCGAGGCAATTCAGCAGGGGCTCATGCAAAATAGCTCTCTTTTTCAACTACAAAACAGACAAAAACGGCTGCTCAATCTAAAACGCATAAAGACGAATTTGTTACTCCGATTAAGACATCAAAGGGAAGCAACGGAGGTGGAAGGAAATTGCGCTGAACCAATTTCAACTTGGCCTCTTTGTAATGCACAGTAGCAGCGGGAGCTGGAGCGGCTGGACAGGCTGCAGAGGCTGCAGAGGCTGCAGAGGCTGCAGCGGCTGCGGCGGCTGCGGCGGCTGGAGCAGCAGTGGCAGCGCTGACTGGAGCGGCACAGTCAATTTGCAGAGATCATAAAGCTCAATTCAGCGCTCGCTGTCATTTAAAGTGCTTAATGAAGTGTGAGACTCGATGATAAAGGGGTGGATGGATGAGGAGGAATGAAAAAAGGGGGTTCGTGCGCAGAGTCAAAACTCGGGGAAACCCTCTGTGCTCGTTCAAGATTCTTGGGCGGACAAGTTTTTGCTAAATGAAAGCATCGGAGAAAGAGGAAAAGAAAAAACAGGGTCAAGCTTGACTGTCGAACTTGATGCGGGTCAACAACAGCCACGTCTTGGGCACCGAACCGAGGACAACGAATTTATGCCAGTTCAGGTCGGCAGCTGGTGCTGGCTGACCTGAAGTGTGACAGTTTCCAGTCCTCCCCACAGATGATGACAAAGCTGCTGGAGACAGAGTTGCGCTCTGCGCAAGAGCTGCCAACGAAGATGACCTCGTTCAGACAGGATGGAACCACTTGGGGAGAGGGGGCAACAGAGGAATTCCCAGAAGAAAGCACCTGCCAAGTGACGCTACAGAGTAGTAATGATACATTCAGGGCCGCTTGGCAATCGGACAGCCATGGCCCTGACCATGCAGGGCGAGACAGCCGCAGGTGCAATTGTGCGTTCAGTCAGCATCATTGGACTCGAGTGTTGCTTTTCACTTCTTTCCACACTCTTGCTCTCTGAGTCGCTCAAGAGACATGCGGAGTTCTTCAGCCTGGAATCATTTAGCGGTGCCAAGGAAAGGGTTTTTCGTCCAATAACGTGGCAAGATTTGGGAGAACTTTTGTCCTAGGTGCGAGTGCGCGTCTGCCTCGACGGAGATCGCGCACACGCTGTCGAGCTGCCGCCAGACCGCCGCTGAGTACGTGGAAGAGCACGTCCAACGGGCGCTCTCGCCGCGAATGGCCGTTCGGACGCTTCGAGTCAGCCTCGGCGCTCCACAGCTATCTCAGCCATGAATGTCATTCATAGCACGCCACTGCACTGAAAGCGTCGACTCGATCATGACATGGGCGGCACGAGCAAACTTTCACATCCTCTGGGCTCGACGAAAGTAAAAAAAAAAGGAAGGGGATTAGTGACAGAGAGAGAGAGAGAGAGAGAGAGAGAGAGAGAAATCTTGTGCACATCTGCAAGTCCCCATGTTCTTTTTGACTCGCACACACAGAGGCACACGATAAGCGAATGAATAAGTGAAAGGTTAGCAAAAAACATCCCTCCTACCACAAACACACAGCACATCCTCTTATTGCTATCACTTGATGATTCCCCACATCTGCTGCGCTCATTCGAAATCAATTTAGCGACGATTTGGCCGCGCGCAACAATGGGAGGGGAGTCCATTTGATGGCCCTATAAGCGGCTATGATCCCCGCGGGAGAGCGAGACTGACGGACAGACAGACAGACAGACAGACGCGGAGAGAAAGCTGCATTGTGAGGGAAAACGACGACATCTCTGTCTCTTCCCCAATTATGCGCCGCTAATGACTTGGCTCCGGTCTCAGCAATCGGCTGCATTCCTCTGGGAAGAGGAGGAAACCGTGAGCAATGACTTTCAGATAGTAGCGCCTTTCGGATAGTTTGTGACAGTGCAGCCGGCCACCGTCACTGCCCCGCACTGTGCGTGGCACAAGTTCGCCCTAATGGCTATTGAAAGCAGCAGGCAATTGGGACTCGATAAATGTCCTGCTGCTTTAAAGCATTGTGGCGAGGGAGACGTCAGCGGGACTGCAAGAAGAGGACGCAGGAGAGGAAGAAGAAGATATATTGGTGGAATCCTGTCACACCAGGAACGTAAATCGAACTCTGTTGGACAGGAGAGATAATGACTTTTCTTTCTTCTGTCTGCACTGAGAGAGGACAGGTTAAACGGGCTTTTCTCCGCCTGGGTACCATCCATTTGTCAGGGGGGCGCAGCAATGCCAGGAAAAAAGAGACAAGAAAGGCTTTGAAGAAGACCACAGGAATGTGCACTGGGTACTACTACAACAAGGCTCATTTTTGTATCTCAATATGACGTCTTGCTGGCTGTGAACGTCGCTGGAGCTTGAATTCATGGCACACGCCCACCCGTGCGGCAGCAGGAATTGGAACTCGAACATGCTGTGCGTACTCGGAACACACATGGAGGGAGAACAAGACTGGATGGAGACTCTCTGGGTGCGTCTGTCGCACTTGGTGATGACGAGCACTGATCTCGTCCGGGAGGATTGTTGTTCAAGGACTGTGGAAAAAAACAGTAAAGGTCACTTTGGGACTGGGCAAATCTGTCCCTTGTGAGAAATAGAGACGGCGGGAATATGCACAAAAAAAACCCGCACACCTTCATTCGGCTTAGATTCTTTCTGAATCGCCTCCATGTCAAGAAAAAGCCCTGGTTCCAGGACATTGATTGAGAATCTTCCGTCCAAGAAGCAGCCTTGGATGTTTTTGTGGAAGAAACGGCGAAGGGCTTGGCCGCCAGACCTTTTGCATGTATCTCATAAGCTCTGATCTTTGTCGTCAATTCGAGAGAATGACCCTTCCACCGCCGAGTGATCCTCACATCGTTTCTTTCCGGTGTCCCTGCACCGGCCACCGGTGCAGCCCAGCCGAGCTTTCAGCACCATGGACACTTTCTCCTGTTGGTGCCAGCGTTGGCAGTTCGCCGTTGCACGTCACGAGTGGCACGAAGCCACGAGCAAGATGTTGGTCATGCCGTCGTCGGGCCTGATTGGCCAGGTCTTCAATGCAAAAACCGCGGAGACTTTTTCCTGCCTGGCGGCTGAAAAACCTGCATCCGAAGGTGCACACGCTCAATGTGTGATTGCACGAGCAAATTTGTGCGAGGACTCCACTCTTCCATACAGAACGACTTAAGGGCTAAAAAGTGTTGTCACTTTCTCAGTGAAGGCTTGAAAATTCTTTACTGTTTGTCCAAGTCCTTTCTTTCTTTCTTTCTTTTTTCTTTCTCGCACTTGCTGCCACCATCATTAGTGGCAGGAGGTCCGAGTTTAGATATCAGAAAACGTCCCTTTCTTCTCTCCACCCTTCACAACCATTAATCAGCATGAAGAAAAGATATACACATGATGGAGTGAAAGACAAATGTTTGCTTGCTTGGCTGAATTCGGGGAAGAAAACGCCTCCAACACGTTCTTGTAAAGTTTTTTAATCAGCGAAACAAATGATTTGGAGGAATGCAAATTGTCTCTGCTGCATCCTTTAAAAATCTCCTACTTAGCATTCACCGCAGTAGAATGGAGCGCTTAATCCACTTCACTCGGGAGAGCGCAGAGATCCTCCAACTGCTCTCCCCGAACACTGTGAGCCAAAGTTAGTGCGCCAAAGTCGTGAGGACGTGCGAAAAGTGCGCGCGGCGAAGGGACTCCCTCCCCCCTCCTCCACGCTCACGCCGGCGGCCACGCGGCGAAAGCATCTCTTTTTCTCCGCTCACACTGTGCTTGTCCTCCCGCTCCCGCCACCATAAGGAATTATGCGCAAACTCTCCTGTTCCTCCCTCAAGTTTGGGAACTGGCGAAAATTGACTTCGCCGGTACGTCAGAGGGTCCCAAAACGGGCGGAGGGAGCGAACACAAACCAATAATGTATCGCTGCATTCCCAAGTGAGCCACGAATTTATCCCTTTCAAACTGAGGAGAGTGAGGAGATCTTCAACTAAGCAAGAAAGTTTTCTCCTTTTTTTATCGCTAGGGGGTAGAAAGAAGGCAAAAAAGTCCCGAACTCCTGGGCAAACGATGAAAACAATGACATTTGAAGTAGACAAGCAGATATTATACATATATTCTCTCTTATGCGAGTGAATGTGTTGGTTGATCGACACTCGAACGCTGGGGCTGTGTAACATAATTCAAGGTCTACAATTTCAACTAGGATATACAGACAGCATAACGTCACTTTTTGTTTGGTTTCTCACACTCAGTTCATCCTTTTTGCTAGTTCTTGCAGTCGGCCTTACTGAGGGCCTTCAGCCTGCAGTCTATGAACTCCCTCACTGAAAGAGAGTGGTTGCTTCACCCCCTTCTTCCAGAGTTAAGGAGCAGTTAACTTTATTAAAAAAAAATAGAAGGGGTCATTCAGGGGTCAACCCAACCTCCCCGGGGTCAACCCTCGGGGTTGGCAGGTTCAACCCGGAGAGGGCTTCACCGAGCCAGCTGTAGGCAACTCTAGGCCCCCACCCTTTCCTAGGAAACCCAAGCAGCAGCTTTCACTGCCCATACGAGGTACGTGAAAGATTTACTGAATGAGAATTTGAGGGGTTCGGCCCATTGTTAAGAGAAAGGGGAGTTGAATTCTTGCTCTGAACCTAACCCTTCCACGCCAATTTTAATTTAAATTGCTCCCCACCCAAGTCAAGCTTGGTGAAAATCGGTCCAGTGGTCTCGGAGGAGACGCAAGTCGGACCATCGGTTCTTATCGAACAGACATAACTTTTGCTTGATGAAAGAGGACAATTTTTTGCGTGAAAAAACGTTCCTCTGACAGAAGAATCCTGTGACACTCAGCAACATAGTGTACGATATTTATTGTGACAGCCGCGGTTATGAAAGCTCGACAGATCGTTGACTGACCTTGGGTTTTTTTTGCTTAAGATACAAAACTTTGTGGACAACTTATTTGTAGAAACTCTCTATGCAAGTATTGAAAGTTACAACGCGAAGTACAAAATTGTGTCACAGACGAAGAGCCCTCACCGAAGGTAAATAGCCCCCCCCCCCCAAGGACAACCACATAACTATTTGGCTTACTCTACTTGTTGCCTCCGATGTTGTTGCCATTTGCGACAGCACCTTTTGGCCTCTTTTGGTTCATCATGTGAAACCACCAGTCCAGCGAGATGGTCCAGGCGTTCCTCAGGGACTCGGTGAAGTCTCTGCGGAAGTGACCGATCGCTTCCTCCTCGGGCATGTCCAGCTGGAGGGCTGCACGAACCACGTTCAGGTCGGATTCTGAGCTCAGCTCGGGCAATCCAGTAGAGATCATCATGGCTAGAAGGCTGATGAGCAGGGAGCTGTGGCGACGAAGGAGCAGGAATGCCATCTCACTAAGCTCTCTGAACAGTTCAAAGTTGTGCCTGCCAACGGGGAAAGCACGCATATACAGGGTGAAGACAATGAACGTTTATGCTGCTCCAGTAGCAGTTACTGTACTGTAGCAGTGTAAACGTTCATCGTATCCACTCTGTAGAAGTGCCACCACTCGGTACACAGTGGAAAGAAACACGCACTCACGCACGCAGGTTCACCGTACTTTTTGCCGAAGTCCGCCTTGATAACTTCGATGAACTCGGAGGGAAGGATCATGGGCACGCGCTCTCTCTTGATCCCGAACTTGTACTTGAAGTTGCCAAGGAAGTGACCAAAGTCGATGTGAAACATCTGGCCGTTGGGCTTCACCATGATGTTGTCGTTGTGGCGATCACCGATGCCCTTAAGTAGTAGACAGAAGCTATAAAATTTATGTAAAAAAATTAAGAAAACCGCTACCCACCAACACGTAAGCTGCCACGGAATAACCAGCGCAAGATCTAGTGAACTCCCACTGTGCCCTGGCCATGGCTTCCTCGCTCTGGTTGTGCGTCCTCAGCCACGCCAGCAACAGACCCTTCCTGAAGGCGGCCGTCGCTTTGTAAGAGTCCGCCTGCGCCATCTGGATACTGCAAAGGGTCTCGGCGGATTGTACGACTTCAATGAAGCCCTCCCCGGAATCAGTGGCCACGCAGCGATAGATGTTCAGTCTGAAATCAAATCCAGCGTCCTTCCACAGCAAATCCATGACGCGGAGGAGCTGGAGCGTCAGTCGGTCTTGCCTGAGATCGTCTCCACGCTTGTACATGAGCAAGACATCGGATAGCGGCGTCTCAAACTCCATAGAAGAGACTAGGTCGGCGTCAGCATTGTCAAAGGCCAACATCAGCGGCCGCATCTTTGAGTTCATAAGTCTGCAGCGCTCCAGCTTGGCTCCGTGGCACCGAGTTCCAGGATCCAGCGGGCTGACGAAGTTCTGCAGTGCGCTGAAGTGAATGTTGGTGCAGGCTCTAAAGCGATTCTGAGCGCGCTCGAAGTTCATAGTGCCGGTGCCCAGAGCGGCATGAGTGGCGCGGCAGCGCTCAAGTAAGCTGTGCTGCTGCTGAAGGATGCGCAAGTGTTCTGGCGCAGCCCAGAGATACGCCTCCAAGATCAAGCCGAACTGTAGACCCACAGAGGGAGAGTTCATCTCAGCGCGAAGCTCCCAGAACAGGTGGTGGCCGATGTGTTGGCTGTTGAGAGCCTTCTCCAACAATAGCTCCACGAGGTCGCAGTGCAGGTAGCTCTCGTGCTTCAGAGTCTGGGCAAGCTGGATGAGGTAACGGCGTACTGCGTCGTCACCGGCGAGGCGCAGGCAGCGCACGGCAAATCGGCGTACCGCAGGGTCAGGATAAGCATAATCGAGAAGCTGGAGAGCACGTTCGGGTGTCAGCGCGGGCCACCGATCCAACAGAGCTGACAACTGGAATGACTGGCGCTGGTCCGTGTAATCCACGCAGTCCACAATGCGAGGCAGCAGCTCAGGCAGCTGCGTCAGGCAGTACTCGCGGATGTTCCAAATCAGTTCCTTCTCCTTGAATGAAAAATTTTCCATGTATTTTCCAAACTTCGCTTGATGGCAGCAGTCATCGAAGCAGTACCTGAACGGTGAGATCATGCAGCGGATCCTTGTCCGCAATGTTCTTTAGCTCCTGGGTGAACATCTTGGCAATGGTGTTCACGCTGGTCTTGCTGGCTGCGGTCTCAGAAGCCGCCTCAGCCTCTGCTTCGGTAGCCAGAAGCAAATGCTTAGGGAACTCGACGCAGCACCTTTCTCTGCCCTCCACCCTCAGGACCAGGTCCGCGGACCCTTTGCGCTTAGGATTGTTAACACTTTGTCTGAGCGGCGAAAGATGTTGGTGCGTGGGCATGCAATGTCCGGTCGAGTACGCCCACATGTAGTTTGTGCTCTGCCATTTGAGTTTGCGGCGATAGTTGAACACGTTGGAGTTCACCCAGAAGAGCGAGTGCTCTTGGCCTCGCTTCCGCTCGAACACGCCCACGCACAGCTTGGCCATGCGCGGCACCCGGCAAACGGGGAGGCAGAAGTGAAACGTCTGCAAGAACATGAGGAGAGGAGAGTGACTACACTTCAGATCGAGGACTTTACTCGTGTGAAGCCCTCGCGCACAAGGTGAACGTGAGTTCGTCTCACCTTTTGGATCTCCAGGACTCCTTCCTCGTTGGGTGTGGCCTTGCAGATGTCTGTGACGATCGGACAGAGCAGTTTGCCACCATGAAATAATCCCATCTGTATCCCGAGCACCCTGAAGACTCCGACTGCGGCCATCTCTGATGACAACTTGAGCGTCTGCACAGTGACTTCGTAAGGAATGTCCAGCGACGTGGACGGGATCACGGTCTTCTGCGACGGTAGCTTCAATGAGCTCAGACTCATCTCCGTCAGCGAGCAGGACTGTTCCTTGCCCATGGAGACGACGGACTTCTCCAGGGACTGATACGCCAACTCATTGGCTTGCTCGATGGCCACGGAGGAAGCATCCAGCACGAGTAGCTGAGGAATCTACAGAGGGGCCTTAGCTATCTACGCTTTGGATATATGGTAGATATATAGTTTTTGCAACTTTACCTCGCCGATCATAATCTTTTCTCTAATGTACTCGTAGTCGATGAGTCTGTAATTGTCGAGGAGGAAAGTGTCTTCGCCCACCACCTTGATGACGGCGTCGTCGTAGGAGTCAATAGCGAACTTTTCAGCTTGGTCAGTCAAGAAGTCGTCTGCCCGTACGTCAGCGATCGCTTCGCTGGATTTGTGTTTGCCCCAGAACAAATTGATTGGAATCTCATCGTACTCATGCTGGAGTGGAACATGCGTTACTGGTGAAAAGAGAAGCTGGTTCATAATCTGCGTGCACTACCTGATCGTCGGGATGAGACACGATGCGGGGAGGATACTGGTAGCGGATTCGGTCCCGCCAGGAGTCTTTTCTGGAAAAAAGTAATTCAGCTTAATATGCTACGCATGATTTCCGTACAAATCATGGCGAGTGACACGCCGAGCGTTAAAACTTACAGTCGTTCTTTCCGTTCTTGTGCTAATTTGTTGGCGAACACTTGCATCCGCCAGCGGAAGTCGTTCACCTCGCAGTCTCTCAGATCCTCGAAGTCACTGATGCTCTTGCCAATGAGCTGGCCTACATCGCACGAGGCAACGTCGATGCTGAGTGGCTTGTTTAAGTCTCTTACAGGGTGTGTGGCTTACCAACTTGTTGCCTGAACTGGTAGTGCTCTCTGTCTTTGGTCTTCTTGTCAAACTTGAGGATGTTTTTGAAAGGCTTGAGCTCTCTGAGGGTCTTCGTGTCATCATAGCATTCCTCCCGTCTGGCCGACTGGCTCACGTAGGAGATGATGTAGAAATCGCCATCTGGACTGAGGCAGCCACGAAGAGGAAGATGCTCTGAGGCGTGTCCATGATTAGTTCTCAGCCACTAGTCAACTCAACTGAACGCGCTCCTTACCATCCTTGGTCGCTTTGTCTATGACGACTTGCTTGATATGGAAGAGCTCATCGTCGGGGTGCACAAAGACGTCGACGACAATCCCATTGGGTAGGAGACACTGGACCTTCTGGAGGTTCGTCTCGTCCAGCAGGTCGGACAGGGCCTCGTTGACTCCACCCGGACACTGCAGTGGTTGGTAGGGAGATTGCGTGAGCCACTGCGGTGGCGAGTCCGTCCCGTCCGTCGAGGATCCGGTGAGGGAGCGCTGGCGAGATTTCTCCGGCTCCACCCCCGGGCCCCTCCCGTTGACTACGGAGAAAACAAAAACAACTGACATCCCGCACGTGTGTGATGCAGCCAAAGTGATAACAACGGCGCGCGCATGCATATTAACTCGCACGCCTACTGCACATCCGCGTGCATCCTGCAAATGCACAAAGTATCCAGTTTATCAAACAACGAGTTTATCAGAGAAAGGAAACGTGCCCCACATGACGAAGAACGAAGTGGTTGAACCAGAGTACAGGGAAAAGTAGCGCATGGAGGAAACTTGATTGCAATAACCATCGGGGACAAGCAGAGGATCGGATTATCACAGGAGCCTCATCAGTCCAATGTTCTATTTTACACTGAATTGTATTTACGAAATAATGTGCAATTATCAGCATATAGAGGAAACCTGATATGTATAACACGTTGCAGAAGAACAAAGTGGCGTCACCAATCGCGGAGATTAAGTGTTTTGGGCGGATTGGGCGGCGTCGTCTCCAATCGCAGTGAATGTACTCAGTTGGGCGGCTTGACATGGGCGGCCCCACCAACGTTCAGAGAATGCACTCAGTTGGGTGTGATAGTTGGGCGGCTTGGGCGGCCCCACCAACGTTCAACAAATACTATTTGTGATCACAATGAGATCTTCCAAATTCGATGTTCACGACGCCATGTTCTATTTTACACTGAATTGTATTTACGAAATAATGTGCAGTTATCAGCATATAGAGGAAACCTGATATGTATAACACGTTGCAGAAGAACAAAGGGGTAAGGGAACGTTAGAGATAGATCCCATGTAGAGATGGGTTGGGTTAACCTTGCCATCATCTAACATCCAAGAAGGAATGTAAAAACTTTTCTCTCTGGTGCTGTACAGTATGTTGATGTCCTTTGCTCTCTCATCCGGGACCACAAGCAGCTCACTTTGCGGTAGCCTCCGGCACGATGATCAGTGCCGGATGGTGCCGATGGTCAGTTTGAGGCCAAAATCCCCCAAAACTTTGTGGCAGAGCTTTCATTAACGTTGTCTCGTAGGCCTCAAAGGCCTTCACCATTCAAAAAAAAGAGGAAATTGAGCCGCAGCTGTAAAACGATTGGCGAAAGCTGGCGATTTTATGCAGCGAGCTTACGTGATCATCCTGGCTCCATATTCATTTACCGTACCTTTACCAGACTTAACGTAGCGTGGTCTTGAGGTTAGGATGAAGATGAATGAGTCACCGCGTACAAAACGTTTATCAGCTCATCCCTTCAAAATGGTCGGATTTTCTTCATAGCTAAAAATTCTGTTGCAGATAAGATTCATAGCAAGGATGTCTGAGTTTCGCTGAGAAACAGCGAGGGTGACGGAGAAGAGGATGAATTTCTTACCTAGTTTCCTCGAGATTTCGCTTCCGAACGAGCCCGCCCTTGGCCTGGCCATCATCGGCCCAAACCCATTGATGGCGCCTCCTGCAGCGTCCGTCAAGGAGCTGGCCAAGGAGACGCCGTCCAGCGACGGCACCTTAGAGGAAGAGGACGAAGGTGATGAAGGTGACGAAGGCGACGAAGGCGACGAAGAAGATGCGGCTGCCGGCGACCAGATCGACCTGCCTAGGAACTGGCACAGCCGCGAGGAGGACGAGGTCAGGATGCTCGTCCTGGACCTCAGCGAAGAGGATTTTCGTCGAAATAGACATCCGACGCCGTTGACGTTGTTGACGCAATTGCTGCAAGATCCCGAGCGCTCGCGTATTGTTGTGGGCGAGGATGCGCCCTTGAGCGTAGTCCTGGAGGACGAAGAGGCTCTGTGATGCGTGGGACTCCTGCGTCCGGACTTGGGAGTACTTTTGTTAAGTTCGCAGTCCTGATCCTGCAGGGCGCAGGACGAGGAATGACGGGGCATCCTTATCACACTGGCCTCGACGAGACTTTTTAATGTATTCCTTGTTCTCCTTGCACGTCAGGACCCTCCTCTTCCTGCGAATTTACGGCCTTCCCGCGACGACGCCACATTTTGAGTTGTCGGGGTTCAATTTCTTTCTCCTCTTCGACTGTTTCACTGCCACGAAGCAGCTGGACGGCGGTGACGATGACCACGACGACGACGGCCACGGCCACGGCCACGACCACGACGACGACCACCACCAACACCTTGGCAATGGGAGTAAGGAGCGAGTCAATGAGATCCGGACCTATACTATTAGTCTTGACTTTGCGTCGGACACCGCCAAAACTGAACTGACGAGGAAGACCGGAACGAGACTTCGCTCTCACTCGCTTCTGTCACTTGAACACAAATCCCCCCCTCCCCTCTCCCCTCCCCGACCTTGACCTTCCCCTCCCCCCTCCCCGAGGATTTTCACCCCTTCTTCGGGTTTTATCTCAAAGACGACTTGAATTGCATGATGACGCTCTCGACGGTCCGGGCAGTGGAGCTGGAGTCGGAGGACGACTGGCGACGATTCGGCTTGAACTTGAGCTGAAAGTTCCTGTCACTTTTCCTGCTTGTCACCGGTGTCGGCAGCCTCCAGCAGCACATGTCACATTGAATTGATACCATTCAATTGGACTCCGATTGCGGGAAGATCCTCCTGCCACAAGGACACTTGTACATCATGGTTGTGACTCGAGCCCCTTTTTTCCCGTACGCAGCCGCCCGTCCCGGAGCTGCCCCCGGACGCAACTACTGTCCCGGTCAGTTCCTGCCTCCAGGCAGAAAAGATGACATCATTGTTGTACTCGAGTTGCCGTGTGTGTGTACCATGCTTCCTAACGTGCCACTTACGACTCGGACTGACTGATGTCCGGAGACAAGACAAAAGTTGGCCCAAACGCCCTAAAGGTCACTAACCTGTCCCACCATCTCTAGATTACGGCTTAATCACAGGTACTGCTTAATTTGTGCTTGCGCGCGTGCATACTTTCTCATTATCACTGTCGCTGATGATTCGGGGATGGTACTTGCAGAGCCTGCAGGTTACCGTCAGTTTCGTAACCTCTGTCTAAGACATCACTCTTCAAATGATACATATGACATGGACGAGCTCGTGGAGCAGAAGAAATCGCTCTAACTTTCAGTCTAAGACATTACTCTTCAATACAAACAAAAGTGTTGATGACCTCTTTGCCAACACTTGTGATGTAGCGGGTTCGCGGTCTGGACCGAAAACTTTCTTAGGTAGGACCGACAGGACCGCCCGATTGTAGCTCTGCAGCACCTACATTTACATAAGGGGATCAAACGCGCGTCGATGGCAGCAAGTCACACTGCCACTGGCTGTAATAGCACCTGAGGGTCGGTCCGGACGGCCCAGCCCGAACCATCGGGCCGACTTTTTCAACACCGGCAACATCACTAGTCAGTCGACACCTCCTACAGCAGAAGAAAATCGCTCTAGATCGACTTGTAAAAGCGACCTTGTGGTATGAGCTTTGGCCGAACTTCGACGTAAAGTGTAAATAAGCGGAAGTGTAAGAAGATAAACTCGTTCTCTCCAGGGTTGTGTACTGTAAGCCACCACCCAAAGACTGTATGTGTGTATTGACCGACCGACGGACAGACAGACGGACAGACAGACGGACAGACAGACGGACGGACAGACAGACAGACGGACAGACAGACGGACGGACAGACAGACGGACGGACAGACAGACAGACGGACAGACAGACGACAGACGGACGGACGGACCGACCGACCGACCGACCGACAGACAGACACGGACGTGCGTGTGTACAGGACTGAGGACGACAGAAAAACGCACCAAAAGCTATTTATTCTTCGACACAGCTCGAGAAAACTCGACAATGTGAATGAGCTCGGTAAATAGCATTCATTAGTCGTGATGGAGGAAACATGATCAGAGACCGTTCGGCAGTTGTTTATGTAGAGATCTCGACACAAACAAACAAACAAACTAAAAATTCCAGTTGTGTCCAGAGAGAATTTGGCATATGGACACCAAACAAAAGCTCCAGAAGTCCAAGTGGACGCTCCACAGCCGAACTGCGGACGGACTCCAACGTGTGCGCGCCGCTGTTGCGGTGCCTCGACAACTCCGGCAGCGACGAAAAGTCCTTCCACTCCAGGTGCTTGGTGGGCGACTTCTTTTGAGCAGTCTCGGGCTGGGTTAGCTGCTCTCAAGCAACAGACAGAAGAGCTCGAAACAAAATATTATCATTTGTGTTTGGTCTTTTAACAATTTTTGGCTGACGACAAGCGAGCAGCAAATCCCTTTTTCCTCATCACCAAGACAGGTCACGCAAGGGTCGGATGTTGTTGGCTTTGGGGCTGAGGAGTGCTAATTTTATAGTACGAACAGTCAGCACCGGCAAATCGTGGACTGATCTGGCATGTTCCCGATACTTTAAGTACGGTGCAAGGTGGATTAAGCAATTTTTGTACCATCACGCCCACATACTGATAACCTTGCTGTGATGTCTTGGCCGTGACTGCCAGGGCTGTGAACACGATTTCGGGTAATCGACTGGCCAGAGTTTGGGTCACGACTTCGCGCAGTCATCATGATGTTGTGGGTAACGGATCTTACAGGGTTTTCGAGATTTTAGAGCTAACCTTTGAGACCCTTGTTTGGAACCTCTTTTGGCCGCTACACTGTTATGTAGTGAAAAAGATCCCTCGATAACTCCAGAACGGTGGGCTTTCCCAACTTGACTATGACTTGCAATAGTAGTCACCAGCACCCTGGTGGAGAATTCCCCTACTAAAACTGCTAGAGGGTGCTTCACTGCATGGCCAATTTTGTGACAAACCTTTATCACTTAAATTTTGGCCAGCCTAATTACGTGTTGGCCTCTATGATTTGGACCCTCAGGTGCCTCAAAGGTATACCATATTCCTAGGTGGTAAAAAAACAATCTTGGGAGACCTGGTACTTGGCCATTGTCACCAAGAGCTCTATCATTGCCTTGTCATCTATTTCACTTTGGCCTTTGGGCGTCGGTTTTGACTCTATGCTGGGCTCCTGACTATCCCTCTGTGATCGCTGTGGCTAAACTACTCATTGCCTGAACAGCTAATGGTCTGAAAGAGAAATGAACAATTGACCAGATAGTAAACTTAAACAATTTAATGATTCCATTTTTAACACGAACAGGATTTTAGGAAGCAGCATGAGAATGCATTGTTTGGCCATTGAGGTGCATTTTTGTGCCATTTCTGTTATATACATGTGGGTCAACTTGCCATCATTGGCCTTGGTCAAAAGGTTGTGGTCCTTTTCCTGGAAAGGAACTATCAGTCACCATCACCACAAAAGCAACTTGACGTCCTACTTCATTGGACTTTTAGTCAGCAAAACTCAGCAGGTCCAATTAAAAAAGCATCTCCAGCTATGTCACAAACCCTGAGACCCAAATCTTGTCTTGAGTTGGACATCTTGTGACTCCTGGAAGCCGCCAAGCAAAAGTGGACTCACATTTTAAACAGAGAGCGTATTTTTGTGGCAGGGCTTCACACGACTAGAGACGTTTCTCTCAAATGGTTCCAATCTTTTGAACATGAAAAGCTGTATTTTTTCCTTTGAACGCTGCGAGTCTAGAATGGACTTCCAATGGAATTCCAGACTGGAAGAGTCTGGAAGAGATGAAAATAAGAGACGTGCGAAGATGAGTCTACGACTTGCAGGCTCACACTGTAAGCAAAGGGAGGGAGGAGGGCAGCAAGCTCGTTATGATTCATTATTGAAACGACAAGCGCTATTAATGTAGTTCCATCTAGCTTCACCAAGCAACACTCGACAGTTACCAGTCCAGGGGATTTATTCTGAAGCATCTGTTGAGTGCAAACATTCACCTACATCCCTAACAATGATGTGAGTGGTGTTGTCTCGCACCTACTCTCGTACTTCCAAACTCGGAAGCGGCGGAAAGTCAGTCGCGCTGTTCTCGCAACTTTCCGCCTCGTCCGCGGACGACATCAAGATGAAAGCCGGTGTTCTGGTGCGTGCTCGTCGCATGGGACGGCGCTCGTGGCGCCCTCGTGGTCTCAGGGAGGAAGCGCCACAGAACGAAATAACTTTTGTTTTATTTGCTCTGGTCTTGGGGAGAGCAGAGCAGAATCCCATCCCTATCTCTGTCGCAATAGAAAAAAAAGAAATGCTGCCACTCCACTAAATTCACCCCTTATTCCATTTCAGCCGCTGTTCTTACATTTTATGCACGGGGGGGAATGAGCGCAATGGAGAGAAGTGCTCACTAAATATTTGTCTTCTTTGAGTACTTCTAACAAAATCCCCCCCAGCTCAGGGACTGAGGAAGGGGTGAAGCCTCTCCTACCCACCTTTTGTAGTCCAGAGAGAAGTAAGTAATTTATCAAAGTGAAGCTTAGAAGAATACTCTTCTTCCATCTAGCCAGAAGTTGTGCCAACTGAAAAATTCAGACAATTATTGCCTTCGCTTGCCAAGAGAGAAAATCCCCCATGTACCGGGCTAAAAAAGGTGTGCGTGGGAGGGATGGGATGAAAATGATGTTCGGAGCTTCAGTGTGGAAGTCATCAGCAGGGTTCAGCATTTTAGGTGGAAGTTAACAGTATCGTGCACGTACTGAAACTTTTGGAACGAAGTTCCAAGTTCCAGAGTCAAAAATGGAACGAATTCATCCCGCTTTTTATCGCCCTAGGGCCATTTTAGCCCGACCAGGGTCTGCAATTGGTTGACTCGAAACAGAGCTATTTTGAGCATTTCTCTACAAAACTCTAAACTGAAACAAAGCCAAATAAAGTGAACTGACTGTGTCACAAGGCAGGAAGTAAAACGTGGTATTCCATTCTACGCCCTACGGTACTGTGTTTCATCTCACCTGAGATACTACTTTGCACGCTGGACCCAAAACTTCAATGTCTTTGTGCTTTTTTTGTTGCCAGACTCCTACTTGAAGATGTTCTCGTCAACTGGAAGAAAGAAGAAATTAGTTTCTGCGTCTCCC
>JAAUXU010145112.1_pt1 | contig 31191 bp, 26 predicted proteins | sample 7278151 | NCBI WGS metagenome assembly JAAUXU01 (sample SAMN14350113, study PRJNA611818) | marine sediment metagenome | isolation source: surface marine sediment (1.8m) | place: French Polynesia: Moorea | collected 2018-08 | reverse complement strand
GGGCAATTTCAGGTGGGTGCACTGACCATTTTTGACTGAGGGTCCACTTTTAGCCATATCTTTCCAGACATTAGAATTCAATGGGCAGACCAAATGATGGGGACTGAAATGACCGGAAATGGCATGGCAGGGCGGACATGCGGTTTCCGGTCGTTGACTTTCAACATCCGACTGGATATGAGACGTTTGTCCTAAAACCGGTTAGCTGCGACCGGTCCGACCGGTCCGACCGGTCCGACCGGTCCGACCGGTCCTCCAACTTTTCAGAAGGAAACTGACCCCTCTGGTGCCTTTCTAGCGTCACTCAAAGGGAAACAGTACTGGTAACGCAACACAAACCACGATATTAAGACAGTTTAGAGTAGGACTGTAACGGGTACCCGCAGCCAAAATCTGAGTAGCCGTCGCAGCTCTAGTTGTTAGGTATGACGGGCAACACCCTTGAGCACTCTGGCGTGCCTGAGGACGATGCAGTGGGAGTCGGGAATGCGCTCACAAACACTTGCGGTACCCACAAAAGGAAGCTTTTCTCAAGTGGCATTCGCTTCTCAATGTTGACCTACGTGTGCAGACCGTTTGTCCTTGCAATGGATTCCGTTTACTGCGTCTGCCACGCGTACGTGTGGATGACGTTGCCGTTGTTGGAGCACAGCGTACATTTCAAGAATTTCGCCAACGTTTCCTGCCCGTCATGTCTTAATCCGCTCTACTTCACTCAGCTGCAGTAGGTTTGGCCGGAACAGTAACGATAGTAGCAAATTGACTTCACTGATCTCCACCTGAAATTATTTTTGTGCAGATGAAATCGACTTAAGTGAAGTGGAGTGGGATGAAAATACACAAACATGTCGACGAGGAACAGTTCGTATTTATGTTATGAATCAGAATGATGATGCAGGACAAGTGTGTTGTAACATCTCTCTATCCGATAATAAATTGTTGTGATCAATGCTGCGATCTTTATTGAGGCTTCTGACGCCGTTGGCCTGCTGACGTAAGTCATGTGCTAGTGCAGAGTCATCATTTCGCCAGAGGGCACTTCGGCGACGTCGGCGACGAGGTTTGGGCCAACTGAGCCAAGAGCCTAGGAAGTCCTATCGCGCGTTCATCTGGGAGTCATGTTGTTCTCTCACTCATTGCAGCTGTGCAGGCCTCATAAGAGGGTCTAACCTTTCTGCAGACAGCTGCGGACTTATTGGCGGACATCTAGGCTCAGTTCTGCTCCATATTGGATATGATCTAGGCCAGGCTGTTGTGGTGGGGTACGGTAGGATCCATCCTCCAATCACATCCAGAAGTACTAATCAAGGGAATACAGGCTTGGACTATTGGCAGACTAGGTCAGCTCGGTCCATTCCAGCCCCAAGAAGTCTGTATCTGACCACTGGTACGGTAGGAGGCCCCAACTTGCTGGACCCAGTGGCTGATGCCACAGGTCTCATTGGAGATGGATAAGACTCTCCAGGCTTGGGAAAACTTTCAAGTGGTCCCATTTGGTTTGCTATAAATCCAGATTAGTGGGAGAGCTTTCCAACATCTCGGCAAGCACCCTCAGCATTATGGCCACTTTCAAACCGGAGGGCATATCTGATGTTGGGGGTCAACATCCTTTATTCTCTTGACGGGATACCTGAAATTGTAGGCATTGGCAAAAAAAAAAGGTTTTTCTCCTCTGGAAAGGCCCATCAGCTAATTGACGTTAAGAAGCCCAAATGTTTTGTTGACCCCCCCCAACTTCAGGCCCAGGCCACATTACGCAATTCCCCAACATCCTTCCCATCAGATCAACGCAGTGTGAGCTTCCCAAGATTTAAAAAAGTGGAATTTTTTACGCACTTAAAAGTGTAGGTTATATCTGTCAAAAAAGCGGACAGACCTACGGACAAAAAAGTGGACAGATCTTTCCAGACTTCACATTGACAGAGAAGTAGCGACACGTTACAGACGTGACCTTGACACTGTACGAATTTGCTTTCTGTATCTCTTTTTTTTTTACAGATTTCTGTCAGGGCACTTTTATAACTTTTGTCTGCTCCGGACCTGCAGTTAATTTAGGTGCACCTAAACGAGTCATAATTTTTGTACAGGAAAAAGGATGTTTCAAGGTTCATTGCATGCAACTGTATGATAGACTGTAGCATGGGCATAATGCGTATGATGTTTAGGCAATTGTACCGAGTCAGATTCATCGGAAAAGAACCAGGGTCTCCGTTAACATGTACACTTTATTTATAAGATGAAGAACCTACTACAGACAGGAGAGACCTCGAACTGAAGCTGCTGATGGCTGTCAAGAGCCCTGAGTTACAAGCTGCTGAGAGTCATGGCCGGGTCCACCTCTGACTCCCGGGTCCACCAGGTGGAAATGAGCCACCCTTTTGGCAAAAAAATGGCTATGCAGCTGGGGACGTTTGGCAACCATGGACTTTTTACAACACCGCGCACCTGTTTACATCTGTAATGGGTAGAGTGAACCGAAAGGAGCTGAAGTCGTATTTACATCGGTGCACGCATACACTGTACAAGATTGTAAGAGAGGGAGTAAAAGAACTGATAAAGGCATTCTTGTCCAACTGCTGCAGTGTGTTCTTCTCGGTCAGGAAGAAGTCAGACAGGAAGGGCCATGAAGAGACCCCCGAGCAACAAGAAGAATGTTCAACTGCAGGCCTAGAGACAGATGCCACAACAGCTCTTGTCCGTTCCGAACTTGAGGTCAGCAAGGCGGCCTCGGTAGCCATTTGTTTGATCCAATATGTCGCTGCAGCCTTTCAGATCCAACCTTCAATTCACCCCTCGAAAAAGTGTTGAGAAAGCTAACCTGCAGTGAGGAATCTTGTGGCATCAAGACCTGCTGACTGCAGTGGAGTAGAAACTTGAGGATGAGAAGCTCTTTTCCTATCTTTGACGAAGCAATGCTGTTATAGAAGGACCATGACAGCACTTCGGGCTCGGTGGCAGCTTCTTGGGTCGTCCTTTATCACCACTTTTGAAGACATCACCTCTGCAAGTCACAGCATCATTCAACAGGTTATGGACAATGTCCTCGGTTTTGAAGCAAGTATGAAGTCAGTGGCTCCCTTGTGATCCGACATTATGCTGTGTGAATGCACCTAGCAACTGCCCTGGATAATCTTCATCCTGAACTCATTCATGCCACCTGTTCGGCACATGCTCTAAGCAGAGTGACAAGATTGAGGTGCTATTCTCAAATCCAAATGTGGATTGTTGTACTGAAAAAGTGAAATAACGTGTTTGCAAAGTCAACCAGAATGAAAGCTGTCTCTGCCTCCTGAACCTGTACTGACCAGGTGGTTCAAATGATTCATGGAGCATTCTACTTTTGGCGAAAAACTATGAAAAAGGCTCAAAATTCATCAGTGAGTACCGACTGCCAGGGCATTTGAAGCTGTTCAGGACAGGACCTTTTGAAGAATTGCCACAGCATTTGGCCGATATCTCAGTCTATATTCATCATCATGCTTTACAAAGCTAAAGGAAAGCTTTCCGAGAAAGTCCAAAAGTTTCGAATGAGCCATGACAAATATGCTGATGCATGAGCTAACTGGAGTCGTTACTGGCTACAAACAAAGGATTATCCCATTTGGAGCAATATTGCCAGATCTAAATGAAAATTGAACATCTGCAGGCTGCTCTCCTATCCAAGCTCTGTGGGTCATTCCAATAACTTCTATTCGTCTTGACATAGTGGCCGTCACATGTGGGGCTCGACAACAACTGAAACTTTTTAAATAATGCACTTCAGTAAAATTATACTTTTTGCACAGTCACTCATAGCATGAACAAAGACTGCTGCAAGTCTCCGTTTCCTTGTTCTGGAACCTTAGCAGAAGTGTAACAAAAAAAAGAAGGGACAAACTGAAAAAGGAAATGAACTCAACGAAGTATTAAAAATTATGAGGTCGACATCAACACCTGGTCTTCGCGTGTTCTCTGCGGTCCTTGTTGCAGGGCTTGGACTTTTTATCAGCTCCGGGAAGGTGTCATCAAAATAACAAAAGCATTTTTATCAGTGTCCGCATAGAAACTACTTTAATCAATCAATAATATGTGAGGTAGTTTATGCAGAATAGGTTCCTTTGTCCTCAGATGAACTGCCCTCAGTTGCCTGGTGGTTGCAGGGTTCATGGAGGCCTTGGCTCTGAGGAAACGTTATATTCTTAAGTCATGCTGTGTTGTCCATATAAAGGCCCCAGGTGTAAGAGGCCTCATATGCCAAGCCCTCAAGTGAAAACGACCCAAGTGTATAAAGCTCTCCCCTGCCACTAAGCCTATTTTAAAACATAATATTGCGTGGAACACTGCAAAGTGACCGCGTTAAGGCGAAACCGCAACACACGCCGCCGGTCCACCCCGCTCCGCACCAGTCCACATTGGTCTGCGAGAACCCACGCTTGCCCTGGCCGGTCCACGCCGGTCGACGTCTATCCACGCCGGTCCACACCCACCTGATCGATCCACCCCGACGCTCACCCTAGTGACCGCCATGACCCAAATTTACTCCACTAGAGTCGTCTGTGACCAGCTGTATTGTGAAAGCAAAGATTCCTTATGGACAAATCAAGAGACGACGTCACGCGCATACTGAAGGCTCATGTTCGACCAGAGCCATCTGCAACTGCGGCAGCGGACATTCCTTGGCTGCTCCTCCACTGTTTTGGTGGAGTCGCACAACGGGAGCGTTCACAAGCTGTCGTGCTACATAAGCTGTCGATGGTATCGACAGCTTCGTCTTCTGTAGACGTCCTATGAGCAGAGCCACGGAAAAATTTTGAAACGATCCATGTCAAAACGTGATTTGCGAGACATGAGAAAGTGACTCATTTATCGTTGCTCGACGTTGTTGCAGAACCTGACCCGAATTATTTGGGAGTCCTCCTTGGTCAGAGACTGACACACAACGACCTTTTCGTATTCAGAGAATGACCATGTCCACAGCACTTCATAGACGCAGCATCGCCCACACCAATCACTTCTGGAAGGCGAGGATCAGCAGTGCATCTGATACTACTTGTGGAACCTTGAAATCCGGGTTTCTCTTTATCACAGACTGAAACTTGTCTCACTCGTCCTCACTAGAGACAGGGAAAAGATTGTGATCTTAATCTCAGCCTGCTCCAAAAAAGCCTTCTTCAGTTTGGGACAGTGTTGTGCTTGTCTTACTCTTCAGCTTCTTGTTCTCGTCATGTTTTCCACGTTGCAGATATGCCTGAAGCAGACTTGGCCCACATAGAAGGGATTCTTGCGGATGTTGCAGTGTCAAGTCTTCTCAGCAAGGAACTTCGGGACGATTCATTCAGTTCATGGATCTACTCGGGCACTTATTTTGCACTTTTTGTCATTTTTTTGGTAATGGACGTGAAAGAAATAAGGTGTATGACGAATTAAGATACGCAATTAATACAAAAGCAAACAAAAAACCTGGTTTAGCATGCCAAAGAATGAACTAGTTTCAAACAACCGTAAAGGAAGGGAATTAGTTTCAGTATTTTTTGTTGATGATACACTTTTTTAATTTTGGGCTCTGTAGTTACAAAATGTGAAAAAATTATCCGCAGATGTGAATAAAATAGATGAAGATTGATGCTTGCAATATTTTTGCCAAACTCATCTTCTGAACGTGCGCTCATCGCAGAGGCGCACTTGTAACTATTGCACAGGTGGGTTGTGGCCTTTGTCGGCTATCTTAAGATTGAGCCTCCGGGAACCTGTGAAGTCGACATGTCACTTTGCATGTAGAGAAGGCTTTAAAAAAATGTTCGTCTTTAATTCATGTTGAGCATAGTGCCCAACTTCATTCAAATCGCCTCCAGTTTATTCCTTTCATTTTTGTCCAGATCCAGCGAAGCACAGGCGTCATTGGAACTTCTGTCGGCTCCGTTGGCGCGGCCATCATCAATGGGTAGCATCATGATGCGTCCATTGCCCCAGGGGAGGGGAAGCAACATGGTGCTGTCCCACTCCTCGGCCTCCTTGGCCTTGCTGGTGATCCTGATGCGTCCAGTGGTTGGCGGTGCCGCCCGTCGTGACGAGGCTCTGATGACCGTGGGCTGTGTCAGGGGCCGGCATAGACGGGGCAGCGAAGCAAGTGTCTCATTTGCTTGGCCACACGGCGCTCTCCAGAGGCATGCTGGGGTCAAAATTTTGAGGTAATGAAGGGCCTTCCACTAGGCGGCCGCGATGAGATTGAAGTAGTGCCGATCACGTCCAGGTGCCCCTTCGGTACGTTCCTGCGGGTGGGCCGGCGCCGTCCAGTGGAGGGAGCTGCTATGGACGCCTGGCAACTTTCTTCTTCGTCCAAGTCTTGATGGAAAAAAAAAGTTGCCGCACAAGTCACTTTGCTCTGTCCACACTATCATGTCTCAAGGATTTCACTCCCACTGAACTCTTTCTTCAGGCACCAGACATTGGGAACCATTCTTGGTCAACGCAGTCACATTTTTTTGCACTTGTCCCATACTCAAGGTCAGTGGTCCTTCAAATATGCTTGTGCGTCAGGCAAGATGAGTTGCACGACTTCTCCAGGACCACATTCCTCTGGTGCATCCGCTAAGAGGCAGTGGGCTCTGTGCGTTGATCTGAATCAATCAGGAAAAGTGACTCCAGGACCGTCAGCAGAAAATGACAGAGTAGCGCAACAGTCAGTGTCCATTGTATGACGCAGACGAAACTAGTGCGTGGAAATGTTGACCCTCCTACCATTGATTAGAGTCATGGAATACGTGTAATAATCTACGGTGATAATTATTGATGTAATCATTAGAGTTCTTTCCGGGTCGGCTCAAGCCCAATCCTTACAACTGTGCAGATGACGTCCCCGTGTAGTACAATATGGTCCCCTACTGTGCAGTCTCCCTGTGTGCGTGTTTGAAGTCACCCCGTGGATTTGTAGGGACGAGCAGAGTAGCAAGCTAGATGCTCCTCCCACAAATGAGCAGCTACTGCGATAAAAAGGGAACCGGCCGACGGGTTCATGGTGCAGGTCTCCTCCGGTGCGTCTTTTCGATAGGAGAAGAAAAATCCGTCGTGCAGCAGGTGCGACATCGCGTACCAGGACTCTTTCATGAAACCGTGGATTTCGTAGTCATGAGCGACGTGTGCAGGGTGGGCCAGAAGTGACCCGAGTCATGTGGAGTTTCGAAGCACTCGTTATGACGCACAGAAGGGTCGATTCGAAAGTGAAGATTTTGGGTGCCAAAATGGACGGGCTGCTAAGCCACATGAAATGGACGAAATTGTTGAAAAAGTTAAGATTTCTACTGCAGCATCAGGTGTTGCGATTGTGGTCCAAAGAAGCTGGGCCAGACCCCTTTGTGAGCTCTTGACGTGTCAGAATGCTGCTACGCAGCATCTTAAGAAGCCTTTCTTCACAATAGCACTTCTCGAGCTGGGTGACCTCCCCAGGTCCAACTCCAGCATGTCGGGCTTCCCACCGGTACTTTAAGGTTTCTGTCTCAGTCGACCTTTCTTGGGACCTCAAGGCCAGGGTTCTGGTTGAAAAGTAAAGGCCACCTTCCCATAAAGAGTGGCTTCTCTTCCAGACACCAGGCAGTCAAAGGACCGATGTCAACCGGGTCTCAGAATATCTGGAATCACAGTATTGCCGAAGGACGCGTTCAGTGCTGACCTCAAGAGACTGCTTACGTTTTAACTTTATTGGACAGTCATTTCAAATCATAAATATGTGTTCATACCAACGGACACTTCAAGCATCATCATCTGGTGTCGGAAAAAAGGATTCCTCTTCATCCAAATCATCATGCAAATCTGCCATCAACGAACCATCCTCAAGCTCAAGTGCAAAGATAATTTGCTGGGGAAACAATGGTTCAGTTTCAGCCATGATGAAGGGAAATGTCTATAGGGAATGGAAAGTTCATTGTTCTTGCATTCATAGGCTTAAAAAAATGGCAGTAGGTAATTTTAAACGAATCCTTAGGCCCAAGAGTGTGACAATCAAACTTTAAAAAAAATCTGGTTCATAGGAGAAATACTTTTGGATGGGTGATACTATCTGAGAGGCAAAAAAAAAATTAAAATTTTCTGTTTTATTTTACACAGTCTCATAGGATTGAGCACTTTATCCTCTTCCGCGAGCCCTTGCCCTTCTTGTCCGTTGTGTTCCCCTCAACCTCGTTTTTCCGGGACCTGAGAGGCAGAAATAAAGTTTAGGGTGCCGACTTACACACGTGCACATTTTGAAGGTGGTCCTATAAAACATTGTTTTCAGCGAGCTTCTGGCTAAAATTTTGAGAAAGTGCAGGAGGCGCTTTCGTCGTGGCCACCCTGTCCTGATCAAATGCTTCCATCATTGCCGGAGCAACAATGCAGTGCGAGTCATGAAAATGTCTCTGAACATAAAGGAGCAAAACATTGAATGAGATCACTCACTCAAGACTCAAGTGTTTCCACTGTATGAGAATCTCTCGTACAGTGGAACCGTGAGAATCAGAGTCAGCATTTCATGGATGCGTTATTGCGACATCGAGGTTCCACTGTAATCCCTTCGTGTCTGGAAGAGATCTACAGAATTCTAACCTGATTTCCCTCATTAGGTCAAAGAAAACTTTGTCTACGTTTTCCCTGGTCTTCGCCGAGGTTTCTACGTAGGGGACCCGCCACGCGCTGGCCCTCTCCTGGGCCGTCCTCAGAGGCACCTATAACAGGACACTCTTTTAGTTAAAAAAGCACTCTTTTTCGACGTCTGCCCACGCTCACTTGTCTCCTATCTGTAAGATCGCTCTTGTTTCCCACAAGGATAAATGGGATGGAGTCATCAGACTTGACTCGAAGAATCTGCTCACGGAACTCTTGCGTCGCCTGATGGAAAACAGACTCTTTTCTTTTACGCATCCACTTTTTGACCCCCGACAACGCGTGAAAATAAGTTATGCGTGAGGCAAAGAGCAAACATTTTCTTCAAATACTTTACTTTGTTCACTCTTCCTTGGGGTTCTCGCCTTCTGAGGCATTGGTAATAATGAAATAAGCCGGCAGTCTGAGCTGATATTTCTTAAAAATACTGCACTGCACTTGCCTGGTACAAGGAAAAAACTGGATGTGTAAAAGAAAACTTCATGTTCGATATATATCAAGACCTTTTCTTCACTTTAAAGAATGGCACCACTTTTTGCTCCTCATTCTATGAGCAATCGAAGCACAGAACGATACCGAACTGAATATCAGCACGTGGAAGAGGCCTTTCATTTCTTTTCTTTTCTGGCTTTATACCAGTAGTTTTTTTTTAATTTTATGATATTTTTTTCACCTGGAACGAGTCATCTTCTGTGATTGAGAAGACACAGAGGAACCCCTCCCCGGAGCGGAAGTAGTTGTCCCTGATAGCGGCGTAGTCCTCCTGGCCGGCGGTGTCCAAGATGTCGATCTGCGGTGGCAAAAATGCACGTGACTGGAATGACTACGTACTACAGGATGAGTCACCTCGTAATACTGTTCGTTAAATCCTCCCACGTCTTTGGACTAAACTTGTTTCACTACAAGTGATACTTTGACGTCAAATTTTATTTATCCCTCCCCCTTCTAAAGAAACCCCACGCAGTACCCATATATGTTTATAAAATGCAGTAATATCAGCTTCACACAGCCCGACAAGCCCTGTTATGTTATCATAAAGCCTGGGATGGGTCGAATTTATCACTCAGCGGAGTTTTTGGCTCATACTGTGACAAAACGTATGCATAGTTTGCCGCAAATAACCCCCCACGTTCCGCCCCCAGGCACGAAGGCGCAATCCTTCATCGCACAGTCATGACTGTGCCAAAAAGGAGGGAAAAAAATATAGTACTCATAATAGCAGGCTGCGACCCCGCTTTAGATTCGCAAGATATGCACGTCATTACCTGAACTTCTTCTCCATCCAGGACCACTTTCTTGCGGTAGGAGTCGGCCTTGGTGGGCTCGTAGTCCTCCACGAACTCGTCGTACATGAACTAGAAACCAATATGCATCATTATTAAGCCTTTCATAACGAGGAGGTGACTTCTCATGGGGAGAAAACACAAACATGAAGTAAAAAAGATTGCCCACATTGCTTGTTAGTTCCACCAGCCTTTAGCGGGGTGGAAATTTTTTACTTCTCCCCTTTTTTTTTAAAAAAAAATTCATGTTTATTTGTTGTTTTACCTGCAAGGTGAGGGCCGATTTGCCGACGCCACCGCTGCCCACCATGATCACCTTGTGTAGGGAGCTCGAGCTGGAGCCCTTCTTGGCCGAAGACATGGTCGGTTTCAACCAGGAGAAACCAGTAGCTTTGAAAGTTTGAGAAAAGCTAAAGATTGAAAATCTGACGGATTTGTTGCTACGTTTTCCCATATGCCGGTACAGAAATCATCTGAATGTGTCATGATGAAGCTTTGATCAAGTTGTGATTTGGGGCCGTACCTGATGTCTTCCTGTCTCGCGAGGCCTGATCGTTCTGGGGCCTCCGGGTGACCTCGGGCAGCCCCTCTCTCTTCCTCCTCCCTGTGTCCGTCCACGCGCGTCTGTCTGTCGAGGGCCCCGCAGAAGAAGCGGTCGTCGTCCAACAACAACGCCAACGCCGTGTACGTGAGTAGCGGCCGACTTTCAGCTCTAGGAGTAACGCGACGCGACGATGATGAAGTCGTCCTAGTAGTAGGGAGGAGTCGGCCAGACTTTAGGCATGTACGAATTGGCCCGAACCCCGGGCCAGGCTCGTGTCCACTCGACGACAGTTGCCTTTAAAGCCCGACTGCGTGACACGAGTTGTCGTTTGTGGCGCCCCAACCGGACTCGTGGAACACGCCCATGGACTTGTCGGCCCGGGCCTTCATCCCCATCCCGATCGTGAGTGCGTCAGGCATTTTTGAGAAGGAGGCAAATTCACTCCAGGCCAAAGACGGAAGGAGGCAAGCTAAGCTTAAGCTGCGGCAGCGCCCGCTGCTGCTTGCTACATCTTCTGCGGCGCGAGGCAGTCCGTGACCAGTTTCTGGGGCGGGGAGACCACCAAACTGGCCTCAGACGCAGCCTTGTCCTCGCCCTTGCGCCTGACTGCGCTGGTCACTCGGCGAGGATGGACTTTGCGGTGTTCGCGGCCAGGGTTGAGACAAATCTTGCCTGCGACAATCGGAATTCCATTCTTGACTTTCTCGGTGCTTGTCTGACAACAAACGTGTGGCAACACTACCAGGTATCCTTAAGACGAAGAGCGGCGAGCAGACGTCACTTCCCGAACTGTTCACGGCCGCAGACAGCTGAAACCACGATCGGGGTCGCCTGCCCTACCCGAAATCTCTGGCAACTCTGACTGTTTACGAGTAGAGTGCACATTAACCTGTGGAAAGACTTCTTAGGCAACTTGATCGAAGAGGGCGCAAACACAAAGAAAGAAAAAGAAAGAAAGAGCTTACTCAAAAATGGGAAGCTGCGAAAGCAAAATTTCGCCGGAGGCCTCGAACGGCGCGAAAGTTGTGATCGTGGGCGGCGGCTACGGCGGCGTGGCGCTGGCGCTGGCGCTGCGCCGACGCGGAATCAACTTTGTCCTCATCGACGCCAAAGAATTCTTTCATCACAATGTGGGTGCCTTGAGATCGGCAGTGTATCCAGGTTGTGCAATACTATGCTCTGGTTACGTACACTTATCACTTGGAGTGAGCCTCTGCCGTGGCTGTCAACTTGAGGGACGTATAGCTGACTCAACTTTAGAGTCACCCCGTGTACATCAGCTGTTCCGTGCCAGAAGAAAATGCTTCCGGGTGTCCAGCAATATCTTTAAATTCGACTTTTGCATCAGTCTACGTGAAATTTTACATTTTGGGCTCCCTTTTTTATTTGACACCGACGTTACATCATTTCAGTGAAGAAATGAGTGCGCTCTTAAGGGGACGGACCGACGTTGCGTAGCACCTTAACTTTAATTTGCGGGATGGCACTTTTCTTGAAACAGAAAAAAGCGCAGGAGACCGAACATGGACGAGGTGTCCATGAGTCATTTGCACGCATTGAGGCTGGCGACCTCAAAAAGGACTGCGCCCCTGCGTTTGGCATCACCCTCCAGATCGTGTACAACATCCACAGCTCTCACTGGTAGCTCAAGAGATGGCACGCCAAGGTCTACCAAGACCAAGGATAAGCAGCAGGTTGTGAAAAGCATCTGCGAAGTCCCTCCAGACTGAAGTACAGTCTTTATCTCTGTCGTAGCCAATGCTCGTATGGACAAGTTAGAGCAACTGGGAGCCTAATTTAAAGGGGTCGAAACGCCACACCAACTCATCTACTGACTTTGTGTTGGATGTGTTTACACTTGAAGCCTAATTTCCTGCCAAAAAGAAAAAAAGAACATGGTCACGTACATCAGCTACTTTAAGAAGACCAGGTACATCCTGCGTGATATGTGCCTCATTGCACTGATCAGATCGCCACGTTGATAAAGAGTTCATAGAGATCTCGAAGATCAAGTATGATTCCCATGTTTAACGGTAATCTGAACGATACCATTGCCGTCGGCGAATCACTCGAAAACTTTTAAAAATGTACATTAGGGTACCCGGTAAACCGGACTTAAGACGGTAAAATCCGGTGGGGCAAAGTCCAAAGAAGTGGGGAAAAAGCTGGTGAAAAATCGGGTTAAAGCCGAGAGTACAGGTTTTTACATTGAACTTTTAGAGTACACTCCCTTGACGGTGATTCCGTACGCGGAGACGTTCGGCGATGACTTCGTTCGTGGCCTCGTGGTCGACGTAAAGGTGGGAGAGAAGAAGGTTGTGCTGGAGGACGGCGAGACCATCAACTTCACCCACTTGGTGCTCGCCACAGGCAGCGATGGGCCCTTCCCGAGCAGGGGAGAGTCAGGCAGAATCCTCGCCGTCAAGGAGGAGTATTCGCGCGTGGCCGAACAGGTCAGCAGGTGACCCATACAGTCGTTCCCGTAGATGGCCTTTTTGGTGAGGATGTCCTTTCCTGTCTGAACCTAACAGTTGCTTGCGGTGCAGCAATCTAGGATGGCGCAGATATTCAAGGGATTTCAAAAATTTTGAAATACCTTGATTACTTCTTACTGAGGCTCCAGTAGGTTTTTTGGAATGATTCGCGCAATCGCAGACAAGAAAGACTTCAATGACGTTCAGATCAGATACTGTATTAAAACTTGTGTCTTCTTAGATTGAACAGGCTCAACAGGTCGTCATCATCGGTGGCGGCACTGTGGGCTTCGAGATGGCCGGAGAGATCAGGGACAAGTATCAGGACAAGAGCATCACCATCATCAACTCCGGCAAGAGGCTCCTGTCGAGGGTTAACCTGGGGGAGAAAATCCAGCAGAGGGCCACTGACCTCGTAGAGGCCCGGTAAGAGGCTAACCATGGTATGGGAAAAGCAACTTGAGCTCAGGCGAAGCTTTCTCGCTCTGCGTAGAGGAGTGACGTTGTTGTTGGGCGAGAAGGTCTCCAACCTTGACGAGTTGACCCCCAACGTCCACAAGTCTCAGGTTGTGCAGATGGGCAGCAAGACTGTGAATGCCGACCTGGTCTTGGTGTGCACCGGACTCCGGCCCAACGTCTCCCTCTTCGACAAGGTACGGAGCACTTGTGTGCACATAGCCTTACGTGGATGATGCCAGCCTTACGTAAAATCTTCTCAGGTGTTCGACGACGTGAAGTCCCACACGGACCCCGAGTCGGGGCGCCTCCTCGTGACGCCCGAGCTGCTCGTGGTGGGATGCACCAACATCTTCGCCATCGGCGACTGCTGCAACACGCAGGGAGAGAAAATGGCTGCTCACGCGGAGGTGCAAGGCCAATGCGTAGCCGAGAACATAGCCAGGAGCATCACGGGGAACTTGCCTCTGCAGCCGTACAAGCCAAGTAGGACACCGGTTTTACTAAAGTTGGGCAATGGAGAAATATATCTGAAAGTAACTAGCAACTTCGCTGTCTGCATAGTGGCTTGAAAGCAGGGTACAGTGGTCGTGGTTAAGGTGGGGGAGACCGCAAACTACGTCAGATTTGCCCTGAGGGACTTTCGCAACATTTCTCTTTGTAGTCAGCAGTTTGCAGGTATCCGCTGCCTGAAGTAAACCCTCACCGATCATGCCAGTTCTATCCTGAGCTAGGAACGCTGTGACTATCAGATCCTGAGAAGGCTTCTACAGTCTTTCACTCTCTTTCAGAGTTCGAAGGCATGCTTGCGACCTTTGGAAGAGGAGAAGGCGTCGGCGTCATGAACGGCTGGTCCGTCCCCTCATTCATGGTCCGCTTCTATAAGGCCAGGTCGTTGTTCACCTCCAAATACTGGGCAGACATGGGCCAGACGATGCCTTCCTAGTACTGAACAGCACTCCCACACTGACTCGTCATTATTACACATTGCTCAAGGGCTCTTCGAAATGTACTTTTTTATTCACAATAATGAAAGTATTATCGACTTTTGAGCATGGACATCGACAAGAAGCGAAATAAAGTCCAATTGCTCAAAGCGCTAGAGCTGTATTGGCAGTTATTTTTGCGCTAGAGGCAAAGATTCCAATTTCATGGTGTGATGCCTCCCAGATATAATTCACTGGAGTGGTACAGGTTCCTAATATGCACATACATGAGTGGATTGACTAGAACGCTATCTCTTCTATCCTTTACGAGTCGGGGGGGGAGGGGTGTGAGGGCGCAATTTACGAGGGGTTGTTGAGGCGCAGCACAATCCTCGCTTTCACCCTCCCCCCTGTCGCCACGTATGAGACCGCATTACGGAACACATACATCGTCTCTCTTTGATTCTTCATTTCACACTATCTCTGAGCATTTTGCCGTGGCTCCCAAGACGCTTTCCAGGTTTGTGGCACACACGATTGCTTCGTCCGAGCTTTGCGAAGCAAAATTTCAGATCAAGTCCGACATTTTGCAAATAACGTAGAAAAGTCTTCTTGGTGAGAAGGTAGCGGAGAAACGTTTGCACGTACTTTATGTTCTTTGGCATAGAAAGTGGTGCCTTGGGGGCTGTTTCCAGGGCGCGGAGATAAAGTAGTGCCGAATGGGTTTACTGCTACAACCGTTGTACCAAAACATCATTGCGTGCGGTTGTTGCTGCAAACACTTCTTCTCTCAGGACAGCATGAACTTGCAACGAATGGGAGGCACTTGTACTATGCAGTTCGGGGGCAGCCACAAACAGCTTCTCTTCCCAGCACAGTCCAGTCTGGATAGTTACACACTTTGGGCAAATGCCACTTCCAGAGGGTCCCCCTTTTTTACCTTCTTCCTCTCAGGAAAGGGATTTTTACTGCATCAACCCTTAATGATAGTTTTATGTGAAGCAAGAAATTGATTTTCCAAACAGCTTAGGAGGAAAATTTTGCAAAATTTGCAGCTGCGGACGTGCTATCCAAAGACAGGACTCTTGCCAAACAGAAAGAACTTCTTCGTGCCTTCAGCTGTCTTCAAGGGTAAATGCAATTGAAAAGTTTAAGACATCATATTGCTGACGCTCTCACACAGAGAGACTTTTTGCCTGCATTTCTCTCTATGTAATGCGCCAGGGCCCTATGTACGTGTGTCTGTGTGTCCGGGGAGGATTTTATTTTCGCGGCTGATTTTCTAGATTTTGCGGCCGACTTCCAGCTTTGTCGCGGCTGCTTTGGCGGCCGGTTTCCAGCTTTCCGCGTCCGATTTCTAGCTGTACCAGCTTCTGTGCCGCCAATCTCTTGTTACATCAGGGTTTTTTGCGCGTGGTGAGCGCAAAGAGCGTGGTTGGCGTGAAGGCTGTGGTGGGTGGAAAGCATGTGGTCTTAGACACGGAGACACACACACACAGCGCTACATGTTTTTGCCATTCTTTCTACTCAACGAAGTGGGAAACTCGAAAGCGCTAGTGAGGTAATAAAAGAAATTTGACATTCCCTACGTAAAGGTACATGTACCTATACCGGATTGCTCAGAAGTCATGGTGAAATTGATACAACCAAGAACTTTTTGATTGTACTCAGCTGAAATGTGGCACAGTTACATTGAAGGCAAACGTGCACACAAACTTATGCAGTATGCACACCTCCGGATGCGATGGCATGCCTGAGTGCCAATGGGATGGCCTGGATGACAGCACACACACCTTCCTGGGGAATATCATCCTATACCTGATGCAGTGTGGACTTCAGGTGGTCCACATTGAGGGGTGATGTCTTGCAGGCTTTGTCCTCCAACACCAATCACAAGCAGAAGTCCCAGGGATTGAAAAGAGGACACCCAATTCTACTTGGACAAGTAACCAGGGGTTTCATCTCAGAGCCACGGTTGTGTCGGTCTTGCCGAGTGTGACTGCTCAGTCTTGAGTGAAGACCCAATTGCCAAATTGTTCACCAAGGGGAGGAGTCCTTCATGTTAGACGCTATTGGTTTATACTTACACGTAAGTTGACCTTGATGCCGAAGCCCACAAAAATAAGGGGAACCTTGTGCATCCTTGCTGACCACTGCCTTCACCATCAAGGCTTTTGCTTCCTCATGTCTCCCCGGAGCTCAATGGGTAATGACACAATGTCTCCTGAGATGCCTCGCCCATTCTGAGCATTGAACTTTGCTTGCATGGTGAACAACTTTTAATCAGAAAAGGTGTGGTAGAGCAGCATGCCAGCTGTAAGGTGCTTGAGGATGAGGCCACATCTCATCACTCTTTTTACCGTTGATGCCTCTGACAAAAGATGAACCTTTTGCACAAAATAAGTGGACATGCAAAGATCTCCATGGGGTGAGTCAGTCCATCAACTGACGACTCATGTTGCACTATGTAGGCAGATCTGTTTCATGTCTTGGAGGAGTCTGATATATCTTCTTTCCGATGACTTTAATCACCCTGACAGTCTGTACGGTCCTTGGATTTCCTGAATGCGGGCAATCCTCTGCAGAATTCGCCTCATTGTTTTTCTTGATGGTGCCTCGGAAGAAGAGTCGGTTCATTCTCCATGGCTTTAAGGCTACTAGAATGTTGAACAGACACTTGCCCTTGGTATGAAGGCTGATGACCGTAGAGCAGAAAGGTGTTGTCGAACATGGTGTTGTTTTGGCTGCCACAGACATGTGGTTGAATATACGAAACAATAAACTGTTTCAGCGCCGAATTTAAATTCTACACGTGAAATGATTTTTGAGTCAGTGTTTGGTTAACACAATGCATCAGAACTTAGGAACAGCACTGTGTACATGCATTAGGCTAAACTAATGTTTTTAATCTCTCGCAGCATGCTGTATTTGTTGCAAGACTCTATCGGAAGACATTCTATGGTAGTCAGTTGGAGTGAAGAGCTAACAACTTTTGGGTCCGCAGCCTGCCTTACAAGACACAGCACATTAGAATATTGGGACAACAGTTTAAAAGTTGGGTTAGGTTTACTTTTCAGCTTAGCTCAGTTACTCTCCAGATGCTGTTAAACTGCCGCTCTGTAGTCAAATAAAATTGGAAATAAAATGTGCTTAGCTGTGCCTTCCAAATATGAACACCTTGTTATGGACAGAACTTACGTCTGCAGTAAACTTTAATGCAAGAGATGGAAGTCATATTTTGGGAGGGGGGAACCATTTGACTACATCTTCACCATTTGGCATTAGGTAACAAACCCAAGATATTATCAGCGAAATTCCAAAATTGTTGTGCTTTCATACAGGCTAATGTAGAGGCAGGCAGGTAGTGTAGACTGCATACTGACTTTAGCATAGAAACCCGTCACTCTTCGGGAGAAAGTCAAAGCAAAAATTGTTTCTTCTTATGCTTTTGGCTGATGGTGGCCTTGATTCCCATCTCCAGAGACGTCCAAGGTCGCTTCTGAGACAGCCTTTAGTAACTTTTTTTTTATTTGGGATCTCCTTCACTCCAAAATGCCCCTTCAGGCCATGAATAAGCCCCCACCCCGCTATGACCTGGCCCATGCCGCAGAACAGGCCCATGCCAAAGGATGGCCCCATGCCCACTTTGGGCCCCCTGGGTCCAATGGTGCAACTGCCTATCCGGAACACAAAAAACGAATGACATTCGATTTCTGTGTACTGGCACGGCTTATAGTGACTTCGGATGAAGAAACAAACCACACATAGTGACAAATCTTTCAGACCCCCAAATTTCGGTTTATTGAAACCTGTTGGATACGGTGGCATTTACTCTGCTTATAGTTGCATTTTGGAAGCTTGGAGAAGGTCAGAAAAGTAGAAGAATCAGTGAAAAGAGACTTCTCAATGCTTCGATGGTCAGTAAAGTATACATTTAAAAGGATCAGCACTACACTGTGGCAAAATTTGTGTTCTCAACCTTAACACAGTATGGTGCCGATTCATTCCAATAAAAAAGTGGTTGCTTCAATCATGCTTGACTGTCCCCTGTCGTCCAAGTGGGCAGATCTAAGTAAAAAAATATTTCAGAAAGAGCTTTCCAAGAAATAAACCTAAACCTATGTTTATGACATACTGTACTTAGAAAGTGAAGTGCACACTTTCCTTTTTTAGTCATACTTTTTGACTGAATTGAGCTTCAGAAGTGGCTCACACCTCTGTTGAGAGCTAAGAATCTCTTCTAAAACTGAACTGATATGCATTTTTGCTCTAGGACCTCTCCTTTTTTCACAATATGGAATCAGAGTTGTAGCACAGTTTATTACATAAAAGTTTGGCTGTTTTGTGAACAAATGAGTAATCCTGGAACAAAAATGCGTAACAGTTCAATTTTTGAGGAGCTTTATAGCTTTCCAAAGAGGGGTGAACCACTTCTTACTACATACTGTATCTATTAAAATGAAGGTTGAGGCCTACTTCGTAGAAATATCTCGGTGGAATATTTTTTTGACCTAGGTCATGTTTGGACATTTGGGCAGCCAAGCTTGATTCCTTGTTCTGCTTAAACTGTATGATCTGGAAGGTTCTCACCCACCTCCCTCCTCTTCTCTCTCTCTCTCTCTCTCTCTCACTGTGGCGATGACCGTGGGCCCTCTATGTGCAGGTCGGGCCAAGTTTGGCTCACTAGATGCGCCTGGATCTGATCCCAGCCCGGGATACGACTTTTCTCTTCTTCCCCTTCTGTGTAAGTAGCCAGTAAAACTTTTGACCTCAATTTTGTGCTCAAAACAGCCTCTAAATCCACCTCCAATCCCTCTATGACCTGACCCATGTCAAAGGATGGCCCCGTGCCAAGTTTGGGGTCTCTGGGTCCAAAGGCATTCCATTTTAGGCTGTCGATGTATGTACTGGGTACTGGATAAGTTTTTTCAACCTCTTTCTGAATGCTCTATTTGTTCCAAGATTCCATTTGAATACGCTTTAGTCGAATGGAAGAGACGATCATTGTTTGGGTCCCCCCCCCGCCTAGCCCTGCTGTAGGGACTATGAGAGCTGATCTTTGGCACAAAACTGGAGGCCTTGGAAACTATCACTAAAGAAAGAAAGGGTTAACTTTCTAACCAAAAAAAGACCATTTGACTACATGTCCGGTATAAACGAGACTAAGATGCACTTACTCAAATTCCAAAGTTTTCCTTTTTTGACTCAGTCTACGTGTGTTCCATAAACTTACTTTTTTTGGGTTGGCAGAAAAATATCAGCTGACTGCAACGTTGTGTGTTTCAAGTCCTCCAAGGAAAGCGGCACTGACTTATTGGCTTTGACAAGCAACCTTTCTGCAATTAAAATCCCATCCGGCACAACCTTGTGAGATCCTCTTAATTCTTCCTCCTTCCCCTTAGATAATCCATCTCCTCCCCCTCCTCTTTCCTCTCTCTGACAGAGGAAAAATGGGGACTCCTCCTTGTCCTCGACTGCGTTCTTGGTACCGAGGTGGCCCTAATTTTGGGTCCCTTTTTGAATTACAGAACTACATTGCATCAGTTGCTTCCCCATTTTAAAGGCCCAGGCAACAACTGTGTGGCAACTCTGCAGAAGCCTCTGGCACTGCAGCTTAGAGGCTGTCTTCGTATGCCATGCCTTCGTCGGTATACGCGAAAATACATGGATTTTTATATCAGTGGCTTCTTTTTCAGATTAACTGATACGGTCGAGAGCTGTGCAAATTCATCGGGAAGCTGTCGGGCAACCACGCTTCGAACAATGCGTTCAGGTCTGACTCTAAAGGAATACATATGCAAAAAAAGATGGATTTGGCCATTGCACGGTTGCCTGATCAAGCAGCATGATATTCGCCCCGAATATGAAGAAAAGTGGCCTGGAGAACTGCGTCAGAGACGAGAAATACCTCTGAAGTACTGAGTGCACACCACTAAAAGATCCTTCTGGCAAAACTTGCAAAAGTGTGTCAGATCTTCAAAGTTGTAAATGGGTTTGGGTTGGACAGAGAGAGAGAGAAAAAAAATTGACCCTTTCTGCCATCAAAACACAGCACAAAAATTTGTCTACCACGTTCAGATGCTTTTTTTCCCTCTGCTGAAGAGGTCTTTGAAGAGATATCCTGAAGTCCTCTTCACATGTGAGTGATGCCAGACACGCGATATCGCGTGTGTGTAAAGGAGAAAAGAGCCTCCCTCCCTCTCCTGCCTCCGTCCGACATTAGAGCAGGAGGATCACAGCTTTCTCATTGTCACATTGTAGAGGAAACCAGCAGCAGTAGAAAAATCTGTACTATACTATAAGCAATGTGGGGGAAACGTTCGCTCTCGTTCAGCCCCTCCATTCTGCCATCGTAATGAAAGGTTATTCTGTCTGCCAAGAGGGAGCAAGAAGAAGAGAAGCTCTGGAAATTCCCTCCCTCCTCTTCCCTTTTTTTTCTATCCATCCTCTGCTTTTTTTTTCTTCCTCAACCTCTTCTCACACACACACATTCCACCGTCACACTTTCCTGAACTTTACACCTCTCTAAGCACGCGCGCGCGCACGCGGAGAAAGACTATCAAGAAAAAGTATCGTGCTCTCCTCTCCTCCTCGAGCAGACAACAACATTCAGGGGATATTCCAGAGTTAGTTGATCTGCGGATATTTCGCCTGCAGCCTGCATTTGACCCCTGGCATGGTCAGGACGTCGGTGGAGAAGTGCCTGGAATGTCCTCATCAATCTTGCCACCTAAATACCTTTAGCGCGGGGTGGGGGTCAAATGCAGGTGGAAAGTTTGCAGGAAGACTTTCTGTGTTCTATGGCTCGCACATCGTCCGTGCGAGCAGCACTCCTCAATGGCGGCCTAATTGATATTAAGACCCCTTACTCTCTCCAGCTATTCATCCATCTTGATTACGCAGCAAGCTAGCGATGCATATTTCCTCCTTTTTACGCATATCATCCCTCCATCCACCAAAAAGTTCTCTTTTTCTTTCTTTTTTTTATGCTGCCAGCATGTGGTGAGGAGGGGGGCAGCCTTCAAGGGGCTCAGGCACTGCTGATGTGCAGAAGGAGGGGAGCAGCAAGAAGGGGAAGAACGAGTACAAGTATCATCCTGTGACCTCGTAAAAGGAAAATTCACGACACTCAGTAGATTTTTTTTCCAAGAGAGAGAGAGAGAGCAATGGCTGCACAGTCAAATTACTCAAGGAGCGCTTGCCAACGTCACATTTTATTTTTCAGCATGCACTTTTGCACCCACGACGTCAAAGTTAAAGGGTGTCCTCACCTCGGTGGAGAGATGCACTACATACTTTTTCTGTGGCTACCTAACTTTCTTTTTCTCGCTGCGTGCGTGCGTGCGTGCGTGCGTGTTCTCTCTGTGTGTCCTCTCCTTTATGCGCACCCAGTTAGGAACTCGTGAGGGCTCCTCTTTCACCAAGAGTGAGAGAAATAAAGGGGCATTTCAAATCCTCCACTGCTTCTCTAAGACATTCCCCACCCTTAGAACTCACCCTGATTTCTCCAGCACCGGGTGGTGTAATTACCGATTCCTATTGTCCTACAAATACAGGTTATTTACGAAAAATTGAAAAATTTTCAAGTTCAATGACATGCAGTTATTGATGAGCAGCTGTTCCCATTGTTGCAAGAAATCATAAGAAAGTGTAGCAACAACCACTTCAAAGGAGAGCAGCGACCAAAAGCCGAGGAATAAATTGAGAAGTCCTTGTCACATGTATATATATATAAGACGAGTAATGTCCGTAACCCATTTACGTAATTTTACTGATGAGTAATATCAGTATATATCAATACTCGAGTAATATCACTGTACTCGAGCAGTGCCAATGTACTCGAGTAACGCCAATGAATTAGAGCAATACCAATGTACACGAGCAATGTCAGTGTACTCGAGAAACACCTGTGTATTCGAGTATACCAATGTACTCGAGCAATGCCAATGAATTTGAGTAATGCCAATGTCCTCGTATTTTGTAGAGGTCAGACCAATTTTCATAAGTTATTAAGTCTCGGAGAGATATAATACTAACTAGCGCATACATGCTACCTACCTTCACTGGGTAGGAAAAATATAAAGCAATAGCAGACTCGACCCACCCAAAACAAAGCTGATCTTGCCCTCAAAACTGATCTCGCACTTCACACTCACTTTGCACCCAGGTGGGATCCATTTTGTTTTTTACTTTTGAAACTGGCTGATCCAGACACTCATCACTCCTTCGCCAGCTTAGTGATGGCAATGAGCCATCAGTTGACAGGTCAAGCCGCAGTTTGGCTCACTGGGTTGCCCAGATCAGTGTCCACTACTTCTGACCTTCTTCTCTCCCCTCCTCTTGCCATAGATACCTGCTGACACTGCATGCAGATAATGTAATGTTGGACCTCGATTTTGGCCTCAAAACAACCTCAGACCTAAGGTGTGGCACAGTCGCTTTCGAGCATGTCATGTGTAGCATCTACTGACCAAGTTTGGTGACGATCAGTGCCGTGGTTGGGGATCCCATAGCCTAACAGGCAGACTACATAGGGAGACTTTGCTTCATATATAGAGACTAGCTGAACCTGCACCCAGCTTCGCTAGGGAGAATTCTATAAATTGCTATTTCCATCTGTCTCTCTCCTTGTCCACTACGTACTTCACACAGTCCATGTGCCTCAACCTCACCATGCACTTTGCACTCTCCACAAGCTTTCCACTCATTATTTTTGTTGTTACTTTTGGAACTGGCTGATCCAGACACTCTCCTCCCCTCCCCAGCTCTTGGAAGTGATGGCAGTGGGCCATCAGTCGACAGGTCGAGCCCCAGTTGGGCTTGCCAGGTATGTCCAGCTCACTGTCCACTTCAACTGACTCCTTCTCTAGCCACAGAAAGCCACTGATAAGTACTGCTACCACACAGCTATGTCATGCAGGCCTAGCTATACCTATTGGCATAGCTATCTATGACCTATGTAGTAAATGCAACATTTGACCTCAATTTTGGCCTCAAAACAGCCTCATAATGCAACTTTGAATAGCCTATGTCCTTCCTGTTGACCCAAAGGTCTCACATGCCAAAAATGTGTCTGATCTGTCAAGAACTGAGAGCAGTAGGGGGGCACAAACAAACAAACATACATACCTGAACAGCTTTATATGCATAGACTAGCTCCAGTGGAGGGCTTTTTTGTGGGCCTGCGGCCCATTCACATGTGTGTTGTGTTTATGGTGGCAGAATTTTCACAGTACCTGATGAAGCTGACATTTTATTCACTGCGCACAGCACACTTTGCCTTCACTTTTTGTTCACTGGTTGATACTTTATGAATCTCTTTCTCCCTCTTGGACATCCAGAACCATCTGTTGTGCACGTCTGTCGTAAATCTAAAAAAATACATTTGTGGGTGTCACACTAACTCAATTTTAATTTTGACACACACACACACACACACACACACACACACACACCTATGTCACTCTTCAGATTGGGGTTGCTTTCCTCCCAAACGGGGGTCAGGATCTGTCCGCCCATGTCAGTGGGGTTCGGGAACAACGAAAAAAACTTGGCCAGGCCAATTATGGGAAGGATTAGTCTTACCAAGACTAATAATGTCAATTCAACAAGAATATCTTGAAATGGTTGCCAGCCAAATTACACCACCCGGTGAAGTTTTTTCCCTCTTCCTCTGGTAGTCTTTGAGAACTGCTTTCTAATAGTCATTCAGGGGATTCTGATTGAATCCCCAACTCCTCTCAGCGGTACAAGGTGAGCAAAGAAAGAAAAAGAATGGGTTCCAACAAGTCTCCGTACTCTTTGTACGTCAGCCGTTGGTATCGCACCATCTACTGCGATATCTCACGCTCAATGTGACGAGATGTTTTCAGTAGACGACGATGATGAAGCGGTGATGACAGAGAAATGGCTGTGCCAAAGCAACAACCTTTCAGAGGACGTTCAATTAACGGTCAGACTCTTTTGCAGTCGTCAACATCACAACTAATTGTTTCGTGTTCTTCGGCTGGGGAGGCCCCACTTAAGGAGGGTGGGCCCGGAGGGGGGGGAGGGGGCCTGACTCACACACGATGAGAATTGGGATCCATTGTTGCGTGTGAGAGCAACAACAAAAGGCAAGCTCTTCTCTCTGTTCCTCCTCCTGAGTTGGCATCTTGATAAATATATCGCTGGCCACACATTGATCTTCTTTTCTTTGCTGAAGCTACTTCTACCCCCTCGCAGGCGTGCATAAATATGAGGGATCCACGGAGCGGCTTTCGCAGTTTTGTTCGGAGGGGGGACACATGCACTGCAGCGGCTGGTTCAGCGCAGTGTATTTGGGTGCGAGGTTGGATCAAGGGAAGATCATTGGCAAAGTGAGTCACAACATGGGTAATCCTCGGACAAGGGACAGCTGACTCACGGTGGGGCTGCAAACGCTGCTCCTGCCATGTGTGGTCGGCCCTGACAAGGGGACATCAGTCTCTGAGCGAGGCTCCAGCCTCGGTTTCCCGAGGACACTTCCTGGAGATGAATTTCCAACTTAGAAGCTTGGCCAGGAACTGCTGCGGCTTGGATGACAGCCCCGCACCAGTGGTGGGATTTTTTTGACCGGGATTGCAAGCCTGCTTTGGGTAGCACCAGGCTAGACCTGGACAGTTCACACTGCCGAGCATTCGATAGTGCTCACAGAGAGTAATGGGCTCACTCTGCTCAATGTTGGCAGTCGGCACCATTCTGCCAGCCCTGTTCTGAGAGGTTTATATTCTCATTCTTTATGCTAAAACCGTACTTGCTGAACATTTTGCAATATGTCAGGTTTTTGGTTCCTTTGGCAAGTTTTGGACTTTTGTAGTAAAGTGCCATTTCCTTGCAACACTGCCATCTTTTGGCATTCCTGTTTGGGAGCAAATGCTCAAAACTGCCTTGACTTAGCCTCACCCCCTCGGGTGGATGTGTCGCCCGTCCGAGGTTGCGCAACCCCGTCCCCTCCCCTCCCCAAAGTATTGATCTGGTCCAGCTCCTGGAGCACCTGCCTACTTGGGTTTTCTTTTTACTGATCCCTCCACAAAGTGGCACTCAGGGTCTCTGCAGGCTGGAGACTTTGCTGCCAAAGATCTTTTGCATGTCCCCAATGCTTTGCCTAGCATGCGTCAAATCTGTCCAAGCTCCTGCGTCCCTAGCTCAGACTTCCTCGCCCGGGAGTCCCAGGTCAGAGAGTCTCCTGTGACTCCGCCTCATATGTCTGACATGAAAGAAAACGACAAGAACAGAAATTGTGTACAACAACACTTGGCTGCTCTGGAGAAATGAGTCACTGATGATGCGGCAGGGCGCGCGCACACGCCGGAGAGCCACAGCAACAGTGCTGGGGAGGAGATGAGCGATCAACAGAGCTTCTTTGAAGAAGAGGTCGTGCCAGAGCAGCACACACACACACAGAGCCAACCGGTGCGGCTTTCTCATCACAGCCCATTCAATAATGCAATTCTCTCCCTCCTGTGCGTGCGTGCGCGCGCGCGCTCCTTCTTCATCATCAGCGGCGATGGACGCCAATAACGTGTGTGTGTGTGTTTGTGTGCGTGGTCGCCATTTTCTACAGAGGGGGGGGGGACAGAGGTCTAGTGCGAAGATGCTGAAGAATTTTGTTTTTCGCGCCAAAGACGAGTTTCGCGAATGTATTGAAGTTGCTGCATATATTTACGCAGTCCAACATGCTGCATCTGAGAGCAGGAAGAGTTTTGTAGCACGAGTTCTAAGTACTTCCTCCGCCAGTGCAGTAGTTACTACTGAGGTTACTTCTCTCTCGCTCTGTGTGTGTGTGTGTGTGTGTGTGCGCGCGCGCGTGCGCGTGAGCGTCTGAGGGGCTTCCCCCTCCTCCTCCTTCGGCACCAGTGTTTTCTGCATATGGGAAATAAGGGGAAAGTAAACAAGAGAGAGGAAGAATTTCTTCTCTCTCTCTCTGCTCACAAAGTTACCCCAAGGACCACCTCTGTTTGGCTCTGACAGCCCGGCGAGACAAATCAAAAGACTCCTTGGTCGCAGAGGCAGGGAAAAATAGACTCACTCCAAAAGTGACTTAAAGTCATAAAGTCACGCCAATTTTCCACCAAAAATATTTGGATACCAATCAGGATTCCTCTCCTCCCCCCTCCTTTTGGGCAAGTGCATGCAGAAAATGAGTGCTATTTCTTCTGAAAACATTCTTGATCTTGATGAATGCAGGAAGCAGCCCCAAAGAGTCCCTGAAGTCCAAGTGTCTGACTGTCCAGCTCAGTGTGTTGAAGCCCATCTTGAACAATCCTGGCAAGTTTATTTAGATGAGAAGTGTGAACCGAAGGTGTCTCGTGTATGTATATAAAAAAAGGCTCTTCAACCGGCGAAATTTTCCCCTCCCTCTTTCTCCTCCTCTTCTCTCGCTTTCTCTCACGCGCGCGCGCGCACGCACGCGCACACACACACTCACTCAGCTGTTTCAGCTGCGCGCGTGGCGGGAGAGAAAGAAAGAGAGGCCACGCACGCACGCACGCGCGCGCGCGCACACACTCACGCAGCCTCCATTACCTTCTCCGTTAGAGGCCTCAGAGGGACTGAACAGGGACGACGACACACACAGACAAGAAAAAGGGAAGTGAAAGCAGCACAGACTGAAAAGAAATTGAAAACGGATAATTAAAAAGAGAGAGAGGAGCTTTTCTTGGGTTTTCCGAATACACCGGAGAGAAGAATTGTGCGCTTGTGTTTTGCCAACAGCTCTGACATCCACGCCAGCTGTGCTGTGTGTTGCTCTCTGCTAGGAAGAAAAAGGTAAGCCTTTTTTTCCCCCTTGCCAACTCCAAAAAGTCGGTGCTTCGAGCCATGCAAACTGTTTGTCGTGCGCCATCAGAATGCCCTGCTCAAGGAGCCGCCACCGCCCGGGCTCTTTGTGTGTTTTATTAAGTTTTCCGACCATCTTTTTCTTCATATTCTTCTTCTTTGTTGTCTCCATCTTGGTGTTATTATTCATTTTCGTTTGTCTCTATCCTCGTCCTCCGTCCCCGTCTTCGCTCATTGTCCTCCTCATCTTTGCTTTCGTCTTCCACCTTCATCTTTGTCTTTCTCTTCCTCTTCTTTGTGTTCCTCTTCTTTGTGTTCTTAGTGTTCCACTTCCTCTCCGCCGTCACCTCCGTCTTCTTTGTGTTCCTCTTCCTCATCGTCTTCAGCGTCCCCAACTGCGCACTCACCCTGCCCCCCCCCTTCCCGCCTCCCCTCCCCCCCCCGGGGGGCCCATCACCCCCTGTCAGACAGGGGATGAGCTTGTTGGAAGACACTTTGCCCGAACAATATGGTGCTGACCAGTCCGAAAGCCATAGACCCAGTGTAGGAGGCCTTCGACGACGAGTGTATTTTTCTGATTGGTCAGCGCCGACGTCGCCATTACCTGTGCCATCGAGCCTGACGTGGTCGACATGGCCGCATTGATCAAGCAGCTGCTTTCTCTTCCCCGCATTTATGTTTTCCCCTGCACGGCCCATAAATGTTTAAAAAGCAGGCGGAGCCTGTTTCAGGTAAGATTGCAGCCAATGGCAAGCCTGGGTTTCTTCTCCCTAGGCTACCTTTTCCGGAAATTTATCTAGCAAATCCCTAAAAGGGTTGTTACGAATTAGTTAGGCCGAGTGCTGCAGGCCTAGTGCGTATTGATGCTGTTGCGATTTTTCCAGCACACTTTTGTGGCTTTCTTTTTGCATCACACAAAGTGGGAGAAGCCATTTATTTAGTTTCTCTCGCAGCCTTCAATTCTCTCATTTTTCTAGCTTGTAGATCGGAAATTGCCGGCAATATAGCGGAGGCACAGTGAAACCACAACAAGCAAGCGAAATAAAAACCATTTCTTTGCCAATTGCCTTTTTCTGTTGCCAACGGTTCCAAGACCGTTTCATATAAGAAATCTCGGCCGCTATGATCACTTGACAAAGACTGGTGGTGGTTTCAGTCCAGCCCTGCAGGCCCAGCCGGCCTGTTTGAGCTGGACTAGGCACAGACAAGGATTACCATCTATATCTAGTTACTTGTGTGAGAGAATTCAAATTTATTCAGCTAAACCCCCCCTTTTTCTCTCCACTTCTCTGAAGAAATAGTATGGAAATTCCTCCCCTTCGGTTTTTGGACAAACGAACTTTTATGCAGACAGAAAAAACAAGTTTTACGTGAGTGAACAGAGCGATAATGTCCAAAATAAATGCTTCTTCACAGGTTGCTGTAAAGAGAGATATTTAGCGCAGGAAATGAGAAAGCAGCAGCAGCAACATCAGTTCTACTTACACAGAGATGTTAGCCCTATCTGAAAACTGTGTATTAGGGCAATAAAGAAGATAAATGGTTCAGTTATTATGACCCTGGCGAGGCTGCCACAGTTTATTTCGGGCCGTTCGCTGGCATTTTCAGTTGAGTGCGCGTTTAATCCGCCAAACGCAAAGACGTATGCAACAAATGCAGCCATGGAAACTGAGCAATTATGTATGCACATAACTCAAGCACCCCGGGGGAGCCAAGGAGGGAGAGAAGAAAGAAAACAGTGTGTTTGGCATGCAATTTCGGGGACCACTCATACGAATGGAGAGAAGCTTTTTCTTCTCTCTTTATGACAAATCTCCCAGTCATATGTATGGCTTACATATGTTATAAAGTTAGGGGCAGAAGAAGAGGGAGCAAAGCTGCCTCGCCACTGACTTCGGAGCATGAATGCTAATAAAGAACTCGTGCATATTGCACAATCTTTACTGGGAATGCATCTCCCCCCCCCAAAAAAAGGAGGAGTTTTCACGGGATTGTGCGCAGAAATTTCCTCAGAGCAGCCCGCCCTCCCCCCCCCTTCTGGTGCTCGGGCTGGCCCACGTGAAGGAGAGACCGCAGCATCCCCATCTTGGTGCGCTCAGATGAAAAATGGAAGCCTGGGTGGGCGTTTTCTTACTCCTGAGCTAACATGACTAACAACCTGTCCGCTCTGACACCAGACATATTATATGCGCGCGCGCGTGCGCAGTGTGTAATTGCAGATCGGCCGTGATGCACACTTTTGGCGTGTGTGTGTGTTTATCCTCTGTGGCTAAAAGAGAAAAAACAAACCCCGCATGGCTCATTTTCCAATAAACGTGTGCTTCTTCGTGTGCACGACTGTGTCAGAGAGCCCGAGTCTTCCCACTTCTGCTCCGTCTTCTCCCCTCCCACCTCCACTCTCCCATTGCTCATCCAGCTCTTCACTCCCCCCCCTCCCACAGAAGGAGAGCATTTCCAATAACTCATTTTATGCCCTGGTGGCTGATGATACCCAAACCTTCTGAGGCCTTCAGACCATTTTTCCCCTACTGTGCCTTAATATTGCTCAAATGCGCAGGATAGAGAGACCCCCACCACCACCAAAAAAAAGGGGGAGGTTAATCAACCGAGTGAGGAGGGACATCCCGACGTCGACGCACAAGTTTGTCTCGATGACAGAGCAAAGACCTGAAAATATTCAGAGTCGGCGTGGCTCCCCCCGATTGCCCACTACTTGTGGGTAATCCTGATAATGTCCGCGATGAATGAACGCGTGAGACACATAACAAAGACGTCAGTGGCTTCGGGTCCACGGCGCCCACACGCGCACGCGCGCGGTCCGTGCACTGCAGACATTGGTACTCAGAACTGTACATACACATTATGAAGCTGGGGCCCACTAGGCCTGCCTCTCTCTCTCTCTCTCTCTCTTTCTCTCTTTTGGTGAAACAACGACTGCGCAGGCCACATTCTTGCAAGTGCACACAGGCTTTGGCGCACAGAAATCGTAACATCAGCTGAGATCTTTATCCGGTCAGGAATGGGGTGGAAAGCGCAGTCTTCTTCTTATTGATTCAGTTCCACACACAAACCCAGAGAAGTCTCAGGTTGGTTATAGGCCCACAACAGAGAGTCCATTCATCCATCCACAAATCACCAAGCTGGGCTTAGCCTCCAGCTCTCTCATCCCTCTCCCAGAGGCTTTTTGGTGAGCTGTCGCTTCCCATACTTTAAGTGACTTTTAATCCTAGCAGCAGGAGGGGCGGTACCCCAAGACCTTGCCCGGTCCCAAACCCTTGGGTGTACGGGGAGGAGACCTCGCTGAGGGAAAGGTCCCGTGTACACTCAACATTTGATAGCAATGGCAGCTGCGGCTCCCCGGAGGGGAAGCTTCTCCAGCGGGCAGGGCCGTTCTACGGATGTAAGTCTCATTGATGGGTACATCGGCCTTAAGATCTATGTACACGCAACAGTTCTATCTCTATCTCTCTCTCACACTCACAGAGAGGGCGAGAGAGAGAAAGAAAGATGAGAAAAAAGACATGGCGAGAATGGAGGTGGGTATTAGCAGTGTTCACTGGTACTATAACATAAGGGGAAATAAAAAAGGAAAAGGAGAGTGGAGAACTTTTTTCATTGACTTCTTTTGTGTGTGAGAGAGTGGATATTTTTCTTCCGACTTCACTCACACGCGGAGGATATTTACGCTCTCTTTCTCTCTGGAGAGTGTCGTGCATCCCCCGGTGCTATAGGCATTCTTATTTTTATTTGCCCTACACTTGTCACAAAGTGTCCTGAATATCACAACAAACTGGCGAAAGCCGTGACGCAGCACGGGGGGCGGGTGTCACACCCTGAGCGAACCAGTCACCCCCATCGGGGAGGGGAGCGGGATCCTGGTGCTTACGTATGGGTGAAAGAGGACGGACGGACGAAAATAATATTGTTTCCTTATTGTTCCCCGACGTTATTGCGATTGCCGTCGACGAAGTACCTGCCAATATAGGAGGACTCACTTGACGTAGTCCGGAGTACATCCAGTGTGAATGCGAAGGCAGCTGCGTGGACAGCGCGTGCACCAGACACGCGGCACTCTCGTACGGCCTGTTCGCGTGTCT